>ENA-OQJJ01000015-OQJJ01000015.1-human-gut-metagenome-genome-assembly--contig:-NODE-15-length-34443-cov-4.113009_pt1 | contig 34443 bp, 33 predicted proteins | sample MGYA00242606_ERZ504772 | MGnify/ENA primary metagenome ERZ504772 (study PRJEB26092, sample SAMD00036363) | human gut metagenome | host: Homo sapiens | study: EMG produced TPA metagenomics assembly of...
CAGTCTGGATAAATATACTTTTGACATCTAAAGCATTTAATACACAAATGGAAGAGATGGTACTGGGAGAAGATTACTATATGGAGGATATTGTGATTACAGGTAAAAGGGCTGAAGATGCTTCGGCTGATACGATATCTCAGAATTATTTCTTCTACTACAACAATGGAAAAGTGAATGATTATCACAAGCGAATGCAAGTACCGGGAGTTGTATATTCGGAATATAATGTAGGAGATTCCATAACTGCATATACCACAGACCATGTTAGTTATTCTTATTACAAGTATGGGATTCTTCCGGATACAGAGTATACAAACAATGAATTAATGAAAGTGGCTGGCGTATTGCTTGGAATTGGAATATTTTTATTGGCTTTGTTTGGGGTGTTAAGTAAGAAAATGAATTACAAGAAGTAACCAACTTCCCGTTTATTGGGAAGTCGCAGAGAACGAAAAATCGGGATTTGGGGGTACATGATGATAATAAAAATTGTTACAATTTCACTGATGGCAGTGTTCTACATCTGCTATTTTGCAAAGCTGATTAGTCAGAAAAAGCAAGGCATAAAGACAGATCAATTAGGAAAAGGAAAAGAGGGATTTGTCAAATTTATAGAAGTGGCTCTTAAAATAATCACATATTTGCTTCCTGTAATACAGATTATCAGTATTGTGTTTTATTCGGGAACAGCACATATTGTGTTGCAATTTACAGGAGTTGTAATAACAATGTTCGGTGTACTTGCTTTTATTGTTTCTGTTACACAAATGAAGGAGAATTGGAGAGCAGGTGTGCAAAAAGAAGAAAAGACCAGTTTGGTAACAACGGGCATCTATTCTATTAGCAGAAATCCTGCATTTTTGGGTTTTGATTTAATGTATATAGGAATATTGTTTTCGTTCTTTAATTGGTTCCTTTGCTTTGCTACAGGTTTTGCAGTGGTTATTTTTTCATTTGCAGATAGTCAATGTAGAGGAAGATTTTTTGATAGAAGCATTCGGAAATGAGTACCTGCAATACAAATCAAAAGTATGCCGATATTTAGGAAGAAAAAGATAACTTGAAGTTCTTGGGGCTAAAGCCAATATAAATAATACTAGACAGATTTGTCCAATAGCGTAAATACGGCATTTTCTCGCTTTGTGTCGTGTTATGTTTAGTAGAATAATATTACTCTGTCAATGAAAGGGGGAAACAGTATGGATCAGAAAAAGATTGGACGTTTCTTAAAAGAACTTAGGAAAGATTAAGGCAAGACGAGAAATGAAACGAAAGTACAACTGTAAATAAAAAGTCTGATAGAACAGATGGAAGAGAGGACCCATGAACAGAATGTAACAATGACGCAAAGCAACTGGAACCCCAATATGCAGACGCAGAATTCGTACCGGAATCAGGGAAGTCAGAGCCGGGAAGCTCCGGTACAAAATGTAAGCTGGAATCGGGGCACACAGGAGATGCCCGGAGATGAAATCGGTATCGGAAAGCTGAAATTTATTTACAGGTAGAAGCGAACGCTTAAGGAAATGCTGAATAAAGCAGCTACCGAAACACTATTTCCGGATATTTCGATTAATCTTCTCAAACTCCCTTCCTCCCAGGGTATTGTGGGTGAGAAGTCTTTTGTTGCTTCCCGCTGATGCATTTTTCCGGTATTGTCCAGGGGTACAGCCGTTATGCTGACGGAACTGTCTGCAGAAATGCTCTACATTATTATAACCACATTGCTCGGAAATGTCGCGGATGGAGTATTCGCTGTACTCTAATAAATCCTGTGCACGGCGCAGACGTCCTTCGATGACATTGTCCATGCAGGAGGAGCCAAATTTGCGGTGATAGAGAGTCTGAAGATGACTGGGACTTAAGTGAAGCTTCGCAGCCATCATGTTTATATTCCATGGAAGCTGAGGATTATTGTAGATCATCTTATGCAATGCAACCAGCTCATGATCGTGAATACCCGGGGACTCATTCTGGATTCCTTCTCTTAATTTGGAGAACAGAACCCGCAGCAGGTGAGTAATGTTTGATTCGCTTTCAGAGGAGAAAAAGGCGGACTCCCAGGTTAGTAATTTAAAAAGCTGATGACAGTATTCCGGATCTGTTACGGGAAATGGGGTGTTTGTTAACGGAAACAGCTTCACGAAGGAGTGATCGGAACGAAAACGAATCCAGTCATTCCGGTATTCTTCACCGGCAGCACGGTAATAAATCCTGCTTCCTGGTGTATACAGAATAGCAGAATTGGCGGCTGTCCGCATTAGTCTTCCGTCTATGAGCAGCTCCGAGGGAGAGTCGAAAAGAAGCAGAAGATAGCCTGTAAAGCCATTCGGAACATCATATATAAAATCTGAGGGGTGAACGGCACTGTAGCCGACAAATTCAATTTCAGTCATTTGGAATCTCCGTTCTGATACATCAGAGGATATATCAATTTTCTTATAGTATAAATCATTGGAAATTTTAAATCAATGCGATAGTATCATATTAATATGGCAATCGTCATCAGAGAGCTGCGGATCGTGCAGCGGTCAGACATCTGATGCGTTACTGCATAGGAACATGATTTGGAAGAAGGAGATACATGCATGGTAAATTTGGGTGGAGCAACAGAGAATGACAGAAAAAAGATCGTGATTACAAAGGATTCAAAGGCCTTTTTTCACAATAATGTAGATTATTGTGTGGGAACCGGAAGAATGGGGCTTGCATTGACAGAAGAATATCAGGAGGAGCTGCGCTTGGTTCAAAAGGAAATCGGATTTAAGCATATCCGGGGACATGGATTATTCTGTGATGATATGGCGATCTTTCAGACCTATGAGGAGGATGGTAAGGTAAGGGTTGAGTACAACTATACTTATCTGGATAGAGTAATGGATGCCTATAAGAAGGTGGGGCTGAGACCTTTTCTTGAACTGGGTTTTATGCCTAAAAAGTTGGCAAGTGGAAGCCAGACTATCTTTTACTGGCAGGGAAATACCACTCCTCCAAAAGATTATGATATGTGGTGTAATATGGTGCATTCATTGCTGCGGCATCTGATGGAACGCTATGGAGAAGAGGAAGTTATTCAATGGCCCATTGAAGTATGGAACGAGCCCAATCTTTGCGGCTTCTGGGAAAATGCGGATATGCAGGAATATTTTAAGCTGTTCCATAGAACCTTTGATGCCATAAAGGAAGTGAATCCGGGATTCCGTGTAGGAGGCCCTGCTGTTTGTGGAGGAACGGATGAGAAATGGATTCAGGCATTTATGGAATATTGCCATGAGAATCACATACCTGTGGATTTTGTAACCAGACATCATTACACCATTGATCCGCCGGAATGTATTGGACATTATGCATATTCTGAACTGATGAAGGCAGAGGACGGCTTTGCCAATTTAAAAACAACCAGAGATATTATTGACAGTTTCCCGGAATATAAGGGTCTGCAGATTCATATCACGGAGTTCAACAGCTCCTATACTCCTCAGGGCGTCATTCATGATACAAACCTGAATGCGGCCCTTATAGCACAGCAGCTTTCCAGATTGGGAGATGTGAATGAATCCTATTCCTACTGGACATTTGGTGATGTGTTTGAAGAGCAGGGAGTTCCTTTTACACCATTCCACGGCGGCTTTGGACTGGTTGCCAATGGCTGTATTACCAAGCCGACCTTCTGGACATTTGCTTTTTACAAAAAGCTTGAGGAAAGTGAAGCCAATTGTGTATATAAGGATGACAATATTGTCGTTTTGAAACGTGCAAATGGTGATTATCTAGGTGTAGCCTGGAATATTGCCCGTAAAAGTGCAGAACAGGGTAAAGAAAAAATGCTGTTGGAGTTTACATTTCCGGCTGAACAGGAGGAGTACTGCTTCCTGACTAAGACGGTAGATGAGGAAACATGTAATCCTTTGAAGGTATGGCATGATATGGGAGAACCTGCCAATCTGAGTGAGGAACAGACGAAGCTGATTCGGGAATCATCCAGACCTTTTGTAAAAACAGAGCGTAAAAAGCAGGAGGACGGAAATATCTGCGTAGAGCTTCCTGTAAACGAAAACGGTGTGGTTTATTTCGAACTGAATGCCGGAAAGGTGAATCCGGATCGAGGATATGACTATGATCGTGTGGTCAGCTTGAAGGCTTAAACTAGTAATTTGCTTTATGAAACAATGTACATGTATTAGGCTTGCAAAGGAGGCTATCAAAGTGAAAAAACAAGCGTTTAACCCATATTTACCGTCCTGGGAGTATATTCCGGACGGAGAACCTTATGTTTTTGGCGATCGCGTATATGTTTACGGATCCCATGATTACTTTAACGGATATGTTTTCTGCATGGGAGACTATGTGTGCTGGTCAGCTCCGGTCGATGACCTGGGCAATTGGAGATATGAGGGTGTGATTTATCCGAAGACAGCCGATCCGCTGAACCCGGAAGGCAAAATGTGTCTGTATGCCCCGGATGTTACGGTGGGACCGGACGGAAGATACTATCTTTATTACGTGTTGGACAAGGTTTCGGTAGTTTCAGTTGCTGTATGTGATACTCCGGCAGGAAAGTATGAATTTTATGGCTATGTTCATTATGAAGATGGCACACGTCTGGGCGAAAAGGAAGGTGATGAGCCCCAGTTTGACCCGGGGGTTCTGACGGAAGGAGATGTGACATATCTTTATACCGGATTTTGCGGAAAAGGTGATAAATCCCGTACCGGAGCTATGGCTACGGTGTTGGGAGCAGATATGCTGACGATCAGGGAAGCTCCGGTGTTTGTGGCCCCCGGCTGTGAATATGGTGCCGGTACCGGATTTGAGGGACATGAGTTTTTTGAGGCATCTTCCATCCGTAAAGTAGGTGACACCTATTATTTTGTCTATTCATCCATATTAATGCACGAATTATGTTATGCCACCAGCAAGAATCCTACTAGGGACTTTGTCTATGGCGGAGTTATTGTCAGCAATTGTGATCTGCACATCGATACCTACAAGCCGGCAGATATGCCAACAGCTTACGGTGCCAATAATCACGGAAGTATTGTGCAGATCGGAGAGGACTGGTACATTTTTTATCACAGGCATACCAATAATACCTGGTACAGCAGACAGGGATGTGCTGAAAAGCTGCAGATTATGCCGGACGGCAGTATTCCACAGGTAAAAATTACCTCCTGCGGTTTAAATGGAGGTCCGCTTGAGGGTAAAGGAGAATACCCCGCTTATCTTGCATGTAATCTGTTTACCGATACCCCATCAGTTTATGTGGGCGAAGGGAATTTTCCACGAGTAATGCAGGACGGCAGGGATGGAGACGAAGAAGTTGGATATATTGCCAATATTACAGATTCAACTACCATCGGCTTCAAATATTTTGACTGCCATGATATTCGTGAAATCAGTATTTGGATCCGGGGCTATGCAGATGGCACTTTTGAAGTAAAGACAGCATGGGATGGAGAGGTACTGGCAACATTAGAGGTTCAATATACCAATGTCTGGGAAAAGTATACCGCACCGGTTACGATTCCGGATGGAATACAGGCGCTTTACCTGACCTATCGCGGTAACGGAAATGCTGCATTAAGATCATTTGAGTTATCATAATCTATGTTATTGCATATACAGGCAGTGTTCAAAACTCTTGGAATGTAAAAAAGGAGACTACAATGAGCAAGTTAAAGATTAAAACAAAGGAAAGACGATTTGAGACAGCCAGGGATTTATACGGAATCTTTTTTGAAGACATTAACCGTGCCGGAGACGGAGGACTTTATCCGGAAATGCTTCGAAACAGAAGCTTCGAAGATTCCGTTTTACCGGAGGGTTATATACAGCAGGAGGATGGCATCCATGTAAAAACCGTATCCGGATGGCTGGATGAGTTTTGCAACGGAGAAGGCTTATGCCGCTGGGTAAAGGGCAACAATATTCCGGAGACAGAAATACCGGCATGGTATACACACAATGCAAAGATGGAACTGGAACTGACGGATACCCTGAATGAACACCGGGACGCAGCTCTGCGTATACAGTTTGAAAAGGACGGATCTCTGACTAATACCGGTTACTGCGGTATATCCGTAAAGGCTGGAGAAAGTTACTCTTTGTATTTATTTGCAAAAGCAAAGGAAGAAATAGGACTGGACGTAGCGATCGAATACCAGGGAAAAGTACTGACTGGAAACAGTCTGGTGGTTTCCGGTCAGGAGTATACAAGATATGACATGAAGCTGACAGCAGCTGAGGATTGTCACGAGGCACAGCTTACTATTTCCTGCAAAGAAGGCGGAGAGATTCTGCTGGGATTTATTTCACTAATGCCTGACAATACCTACATGGGGCATGGACTCAGAACAGATCTTGTAGAAAAGCTTAAGGGAATGAGTCCAAAGTTTATGCGTTTTCCCGGAGGCTGTATTGTGGAAGGAACGACACCGTCCACAGCGATGAGATTTCGGGATACGGTAGGTCCGGTATGGGAAAGACCCAGTAAGCTGTTTGTATGGCATTACAGAAGTACATTAGGACTTGGCTTTCATGAATATCTGCAGCTTTGCGAGGATCTGGGGATGGAGCCCCTGTATGTATGTAACTGCGGAATGACCTGTCAGGGAAGAAAGAGTGTCCTTCTGGAAGGAGAGGCTCTTGATGAAATGGTACAGGATACACTGGATGCCATTGAATATGCTATCGGCTCTAAGGAAAGCAAATGGGGAAGGCTTCGTGCTTCTATGGGGCATCCGGAACCCTTTAAAATGACCTATCTGGAAATTGGTAATGAAAACTGGGGTCCGGATTATGAAAAGCGATACAACATGATTTATAAGAAGGTAAAGGAACTGTATCCCCAGATTAAAACCATAGCCAATGAGCATGTAGAGAAAAATGGTTGTCCTGCCGAGTGCGTGGATGAACATTTTTACAATACAACAGAGTTCTTTGCAGAACGTGTAAATTATTATGATGACTACGATCGTAAGGGACCAAAAATCTTTGTAGGAGAGGTGGCTGTAAACGAAGGCAACTATATGGGACAGTTGTATGCGGCTTTGGGAGAAGCGGCTTTCCTTATGGGTATTGAGAAAAATCAGGATATCGTAACATTGGCCTCTTATGCTCCATTATTTGAAAATGTAAATTACAGAGCGTGGTATCCTAATCTGATTCGTTTCAATAATCATCAGAGCTTTGGAATTCCTACTTATTATGTCTGGAAAATGTTCGGTCAAAATCGCGGAGAATATGTGGTGCGATCCGAAGATGAGGGAGGACGTGTTTATCGTCCGAGAACCGGAATGGCATCTTTAAAATCCAATAAGGAACTTCGCTTCAGAAATCCCATTTGGAATGGAGAAGAAGCAAAGATTACTCATGAATTAATGGGACATGTGCAGGATACAGAGGATGGCTGCCTGCTTCAGCTTCCGGATGAGGAGCAGAAAAAGGAATTTCACAGTATTCTGGAATGGGCTGATGAGACCAAGAGCTTTGTGGTATTTGGAGAAGAAGACCAGACTTATGGAAGATTTGAGACCGATATTTTTGTTGAGGAAAATGCTTACTTCGAGTTGGGTATATTCAGTGCCAGGGTGGTTCGTTCCTATTATGAGGAGCAGCTCGTGATTACGGCCGGAGTGGAAAAAGAATGGGATGCAGCTATGGTGCGTCCGTTCCTTTGGAAGGTTAATGGAGGACAATGTTCACTGGAAGAGTTTGGCTATATGCATGACAACAAGCTGACGGAGGACTTTGCTATTTCAGTAAAACCGGGAGAATATCACCGCTTTGGATATGAAACGGACGGAAAACAGATTCGCCTGTATGTTGATGGTGAGCTTCAGAAGGAAATTTCGATTCCCTACGGACCTGCTTTTGTTTCGGTAGTAACTGACACCAAGGACGAAATCATTATTAAGGCGGTTAATTTTGCAGGAGATGTGGATCCGGTTTCCATTACACTGGACTGTCAGGTACAGGGCGACTATACCGTAACACTTCTTAGCGGTGAAAAGGGGGATGAAAACAGCTTTGAAGAGCCGGAGAAGGTGAAGAATATTACCGTGAATATGCATGGCGCTTCCTCAGAGTTCGTATACGAGGCACCGCCATATTCTGTCAGTGCTTTGCGATTGAAGAAGTGCGAAGCGTTTTAGAGGTTAACGCTGAACAGAAGATAAGAGCATGATCACTATCGGTGTCAATATGACCGATACGACAAAAAACTGGAGAATCCGTCATGGAGCTTTTGACAGAGATACTTTGATTGCGATTCCTGTAATATTGGCAACAATGTTAAAGAACAAAGGTTATGAAGTGGACTTTTCATTGCCGTGGGGATTACCGCATAGCGGAGATTATGATCTGGAAGAATTGTTTGCATGGATCGATAAGCTTGCCAAATAATGGAACAGCCGAATTACGTGTTACAGTTTAAAGAAGGCAGCTATGTGCCAAAGCATGAATCAATATTAAGAAATAATTTTCTCGGCATATGTTATGTTGGGAGAAGAGTTCAACCTTTTGCTTCGATGTACCTTTATGTGTATTAATAAGCATGGAGAGAGATATAGTTTCTCACTTCTGCATAGTTCCGTAATGAGTGCTGCTTGACAGTCTCCTTCAAGTTCGCTATAATGATAAACGCAAAATTTTAGTGGACTTTTCCGGATTCGGTCATCTTTTTGCCACACAGCTATCTTGTGATAGTTGTGTGGCTTTTTTGTTGCTTGTATCTCGGAAGTATTAGCAGAATGGAGGACTATAATGTTCGGACAATTTGTGGAGAAGAGGGAAAGCATGCAGACAAATAACAAAATGGCGGTTGCGCCAGTTGGAAAACTCATCTGGCAAATGTCGATACCGCCGCTGATTTCTATGTTTCTGCAATATTCCTATAATCTGATAGACAGCGCGTTTGTAGCGCGGCTGAGTGAAAATGCTTTGACGGCGGTTTCCCTGTCGTTTCCCATTACAACTTTGATGAATGCGACATCTATCTGGATCGGCGTTGGCGTGAATGTACTGATTGCAGGGTATCTGGGACAGAGAAAGCAGAATGAGGCAAATACTACCGTCACACATGGATTGTTACTGGCCTTTGGAATTGGTGCTTTGCTCAATCTTCTGTCATTACTGATTATGAAACCCTACTTTAGGGCATTTACCAATAACGAAGAAATTTATCAGTTGAGTCTTGCCTATATGAGCGTATGTTCGTTCATGCAAATTCCCAACATGGTGCATATCGCAATCCAGAAGATGATACAGGCTACTGGGAACATGATTGCTCCTATGTGGTTCCAGATTGCAGGAGTGGTCGTTAATTTTGTATTTGACCCACTCCTAATTTTTGGTATTGGTGTTTTTCCAGCTATGGGAATCCGTGGCGCTGCGGTGGCTACTGTTGCGGGCTATTTGTTATCCATGATTTTGGCATTTGCCTTGCTGCTGGGCAAAAAGCAGAAAGTGCGGATAAAGATCAAAGAATTTCATATACAAAAGTGGATGATTGCCCGTATATTCGCCCTTGGCTTACCATCTTTCATTATGAATGCCCTCAGTTCGTTTATGGTGACATTCGTCAATCTGTTTCTGGTGGCGTATTCCGATACGGCGATTGCATTCTTCGGTGCGTATTTTAAGGTGCAGCAGCTGGTCGTTATGACAGTAAACGGCTTGATTCAGGGCTGTTTGCCTATTATGCGGTTTAACTACGGTGCGGGAAACAGAGATAGGCTGCACTCCGCTTTCCGATACGGAACCGCTTTGGTCTCCGGTATGATGATACTGGGAACATTGACCGTCAACTTCTTTCCGGCGCAGCTTTTGGAATTATTTACAGCGTCAAAAGCCATGCGCTCCTTTGGCATATCCGCCATGCGAATTATGGCGGCAAGCTATCTGTTTTGCGGTCTCTCTACCATGATTTCCACCTATTTTCAGGCGACAGAAAAAGTAGGTTCCAGCATTGCGATTCAATTATGCAGACAACAGCTTTTCCTTGTTCCGGCCTTATGGTGTCTGGACAAATTATTCCAACTGAACGGAATCTGGTTTGCATTTCCTGTTGCGGAAACCGCCACTATGCTCATTGCTCTCATAATAATGGCATGGTATCGCCACAAAAATATCTTATAACATGTTCCAAGGAGGAGAAATGATGAACGATACTTTTATGAAAGAAAAACCGGTATTGCCGCTGATTTTATCCATGGCCATGCCTATGGTTTTATCAATGCTGGTTAATTCTCTATACAACATTATCGACAGCTTTTTCGTCGCGCAGATCAGCGAGGAAGCTATGACGGCATTATCACTGGTTTACCCGGTTCAAAATTTTATCAATGCTGTTGGAATTGGATTTGGCGTTGGAATCAACGCAGTGATCGCCTTCTATCTAGGCGCTGGAGATAACAAAAAAGCAGATCAAGCTGCCACGCAGGGACTTGTGCTTGCCATGATTCACGGCGTTGTTTTGACAGTCTGCGGTATTACAATGATGCCGGCTTTTTTAGGAATGTTCACTTCATCCAAGACAGTGATTGAACTTGGCGTCCACTATTCTGTTATTGCGTTCTCTTTTACATTGATTATAGTTGTTGGTGTTACATTCGAGAAAATATTCCAAGCTGTAGGAAACATGAAAACAACTATGATCAGCCTGATGTGTGGGTGTATAATAAACATTGTCTTAGACCCCGTTCTGATTTTTGGCTATGGTCCATTCCCTAAAATGGGAATCGAAGGCGCCGCGCTGGCAACCGGCATCGGGCAGACCTTGACGCTTGCGATTTATCTGGTCGTTTATTTTGTGCGGCCAATTCGCGTGCATATCTGCAGGCAGTACATTTTGCTCAGCAAAAAGATGGTAATAAAGCTATACTCCATCGGCATTCCCGCAACCTTGAATCTTGCGCTCCCATCTCTTTTGATTTCGGCGCTCAATGCTATTTTGGCGGCATATTCCGAGGTGTATATTCTGGTTTTGGGAATATATTACAAATTGCAGACATTCATCTATCTTCCGGCTAATGGCATTGTTCAGGGGATGCGCCCCTTGATCGGCTATAACTACGGTGCGGGGGAGAACAAAAGAGTCAGCCAGATTTATAAAATCGTCTTGTGCATGAGCGGTATCATTATGGTGCTTGGAACAGTGATATGTCTGCTAATCCCCGGCCAGCTTATGGGGCTGTTTACCCACACAGAAGCGACAATCCAGACCGGGAAAACAGCCCTGCGTATCATCGGCGCCGGTTTTATTGTCTCGGCGGTTTCCGTTACATCTTCCGGCGCATTGGAGGGACTTGGAAAAGGCATTCCTTCATTACTGATTTCACTTTGCCGGTATGTTGTGGTTATCATCCCAACTGCGTTTTTTCTCAGCAGGCTTTTCGGAGCAGTTGGCGTCTGGAATGCGTTTTGGATCACGGAAGCGATTACAGCAATCATTTCTATTTGTGTTTACTACAAGGCAATAGCACAAAGCCAGCTGAGCCAGCCAACAGTAAAATGAACGTTGCTTTCACCCCCCTGGTGAAAATATCGTTTTTTGATACTGTAATAAAAAGAAAATGTAACTATTGAATATGGGCATGAAAATAATATATTTATGCCGCAATTGAAATAATAAAATAAGATAGTATAATAGAACAAAAAGGAAGGACAAAATGATTTTTGAAAGCCTGGAGGTGTTAAAAATGGTAAAAATTATATCAGACAGTACATGTGATCTGTCACAGGAAGTTTTAAAGAAATACGATATCGATATTATTCCGCTTCATATTGTAAAAGGAGATGAAGAACTGGAGGATGGACCGCAGATAGACATTCACGCATTGTATGAGTGGGCTGATAAAAATAAGACTACACCAAAGACTTCAGCTCCATCTATAGAAACAGCAATGAATGTAATGCGACCATATATTGATGAAGGCAGGGAGATCATATGCTTTTCCATATCAAGTGAGATGTCGACATCAATCAACGTGATCAGAATGGCGGCAGAAGAACTTGATGCAGAAGATAAAGTTACGGTGATAGATTCAAGAAATCTGTCCACAGGAATAGGCCTGCTTGTTGTTGAGGCGGCAGTTATGGCAGCGGATGGTAAATCCCGTGAGGAGATAAAAGCCGGAATTGATGAATTGATCCCGAAGGTAAGAGCAAGCTTTGTTGTAGATACACTTGTGTACCTTTACAGAGGTGGCAGATGCAATGCTGTTTCTGCGCTTATCGGAGGAGCATTGGCGCTTCATCCCATGATTGTTGTAAAGGATGGTAAAATGGATGCAAGCAGGAAATATAGAGGTAAGATCGGTAAAGTCATAAAGAATTATGCAAAAGATCTGGAAGAGGACCTGAAAAACGCAATACCGGATCGGGTATTTATTACACATTCGGAATGTGATGCTAAGACAGTTGAAGAGGTAAGAGATTACATAGCCTCTCTTGGCATTTTTAAGGAAATTATAGAGACAAGAGCAGGTGGTGTGATTTCATCACATTGTGGGCCTGGCACACTCGGAGTGTTATTTATTGCAAAATAATGGAGTTCCATATGGTAAGTACTTTGAAGCCGCTCGGAAAATATAAACATTTTATAAATTATTAGCACTCACTATTGACGAGTGCTAATAATAGGTGTATAACATAGTCAAGAACAAAGGAAAGGAACAAAAAGCAAAGGCTTTGAGTTCTTGAAACATCCCGGTTCCAAAGAAACAGGTTGACACAGATTTTATAGATTAAGAAGGAGAGATGACTTATGTTGATGCCTAGTATTTTTGGAGAAAACTTATTTAACGATGATTGGATGGATTTTTCATTTCCTGATGTTGACAAGGTGCTTTATGGTAAACACGCAAAGAACGTTATGAAGACTGATGTCAAGGAAACAGACAATAGCTACGAAGTAGATATAGATCTTCCGGGATTTAAGAAGGATGAGATTGAGGCTAAGCTGGAGAATGGTTACTTAACTATCAGCGCAGCCAAAGGACTTGACAAGGAAGAAAAGGAAGAAAAGGATGGCAAGTATATCCGCAAGGAGCGTTATTCTGGTGCTATGAGCAGGTCTTTCTATGTAGGTGATGAGCTGAAGCAGGAAGATATCAAGGCAAAGTATGAGGACGGTATTCTTAAACTTTCAGTTCCGAAGAAGGAGCAAAAGAAAGTTGAGACCACAAAGCATATTGCTATTGAAGGATAAACTTAATTTAAATCATGTTATGAGAAGTCGCACAGGCCTATGGCCTGGGCGGCTTTTTAAATTAAAATACAAAGGAGCAGTATGATGTTTGCATTAGAGGGAAAGCATAAGAAATGGAAAAATGTCGATAAAGAATGCTATATTGTAATTTGCCTTTCAATCGGATATACTATAGCTTAATTATAGCGGAATGAGGGAAAAATAATGTCAAAAGATGAATATCTAATTACAGATGCCCCGTTAAAGGCACTGACAGTTTTTGCAATGCCTATGATTTTGGGCAGCTTTTTTCAACAAGTATATAATATGGCTGATTCAATCATTGTTGGTCAGTTTGTAGGCTCCTCTGCACTTGCGGCAGTTGGAGCCTGTGCTGCGCTTACGAATGTGTTCATTTGTATAGCACTGGGAGCCGGTGTAGGAGCCGGTGTACTTGTGAGTCGCTATTTCGGCGCCAGGGATTACGGCAAAATGAAAACAATAGTATCAACATCACTGATTAGTTTTCTGGTTTTAAGCGTACTTCTGGGTTTCTTTGGCTTTTTCTTTTCACATTCAATGATGAGCTTGCTACAGACACCTGCAGATATACTGGATGAGGCAGTGCTGTATCTTAGGGTTTATTTTGTGGGATTTCCATTTTTGTTTATGTACAACATACTTTCAACGATGTTTACATCGATTGGCGAGTCAAGGATTCCGTTGGGACTTTTGATATTTTCCTCTGTGTTAAATATATTTATGGATCTTTGGATGGTGGCAGGCCTTGACCTGGGAGTGTTCGGTGCAGCACTTGCAACTCTCATAGCTCAGGGAATATCTGCAGTGTTTTCACTTTTGATTTTCTTTAGCAGGATGCGCCGGTATAAAAGTCGCTTTGAATGGTTTGACAGGCATGAGCTTCATTCCATGCTTCGGATTGCTGTGCCTTCGGTTCTCCAGCAGTCTACGGTGTCAATTGGCATGATGATAGTACAGGCAGTTGTGAATCCGTTCGGTACACAGGCGCTTGCAGGATATTCGGCAACGATGAGGGTAGAGAATGTATTTTCACTGATATTTGTATCCATTGGAAATGCAGTTTCTCCGTTTGTTTCCCAGAATCTTGGAGCAAAGAAGACAGAACGTATCAAAAAAGGCTATCACGCTGCGCTGGTGTTAGACCTGTGTTTTGCAGTGCTTGCTTTTATAGTAATTGAAACACTGCATACTCAGATTTCCTCATTATTCCTGGGCAAAGACGGAACGGCCCTGGCATATCAGGTATCAGGGGATTATATGAGATGGCTTGGCTTCTTTTTCATTTTTATGGGTATAAAGATGGCCACCGATGGTGTGCTTCGTGGACTTGGCATCATGCGTCCGTTTCTCGCTGCAAATATGGTAAACCTGGCAATTCGCCTCTCGGTTGCCCTAATCTGCGCGCCGCGTTTCGGTATTGCATTTGTCTGGCTTGCTGTACCGGCCGGCTGGCTTGCCAATTTCCTGATTTCCTATGTGGCTCTCAGAAAATCCTGGCCGGCGGAATAGAAGGTACTGCTTAAAACTTAATTTTTTATGTTGCAAAGTGGACATTTCCATAATAGAATAAAGATAGAAAAGAACGCAAATTACATTGAGTAATAGGCAAAAGAACTGCCATACTAATAAAGGGAGGTGTTTATATGGCAACTTCTAGTATCACGAAAAATTTTATTATATCAGGTCAGAAACAGGTGGAGATGTTTGCCGATGCGATTGAAGCATCTGCCAACGATAGAACACCTCGTGTACCAATCAATGTTACCTATTTGCAGGGAGCAGATGATATTATAAAATTTATGGAGAAAAGGAAGAAAACGGATGGAATCAGCAAATAATTTTATTGTGCTGAACATTCGTGAGTATTTAGCAAATGAGGACAAAAGGCTCGGAGAGGATAAATTAGTACAGCTCCTTTCCGAGTTTTCATGTCCGTTGAATCCGGATGTTGAGCGGTTTTTAAAGAAGCAGGCAATTGATTTTGCAAAGAAGCATCAGGCAGTTACATATTTAGTATTGTCATTAGAGGATGCAGAACTGTTAGGATATTTTTCCATTACAATTAAGCCGCTTGTTGTAAAGGCGGAGCCTTTTAGTAATACAGCCAAAAGGAAACTTGCCAGGTTTAGCGAAATAGATAAGAATGAGCAGACTTATAATTTAGCAGCGTACCTGATTGCCCAGCTTGGAAAGAATTTTAATGATAAGGTAAAAGGAAGAATAACCGGACAAGAGTTGCTAGAAGCCGCAATTAGACAAACACAAATTTTACAGTATCAGGTTGGTGGTATGGTAGCGTTTGTGGAAGCAGAGAATAAGGAAAAATTACTAGCCTTCTATGAAAACTATGGTTTTAAACGGTTCGATACAAGACAGACAGTATTAGGCGATGCAGAATCGCATGAGCTTGTGCAACTTTTGAAATTGATTTAAAATAATTGTTCAGTAATGATTTATCCATTGTTGATTATCAGAATAAAAGGTCTTCTATGATTTAATATTGAATCATAGAAGACCTTTATATTGTATAATTTGCAAAGCTTTACAGGCTCTATAATTCAAGCTTCAGATAAATCTCATCCCTCTCATCCTGCTCAATTCCCAGATAATGCTGGGTAATCTCATATGATGAGTGATTATAGACATCCATGAGCAGAGCGGGAGGTGTGCCATTTTTCCAGGCGTGATAGCCAAACGTCTTTCTAAGCGAATGACAGCTGATGTGCTCATCCTGCACTGTTTTGCCGGCGGCGGTCTTTACAATACGATATGCCTGAGTCCTGCTTATAGGCTGGTATCTGCAGGTATTCTTGGTAAAAATAAATTCATGGTCATTTGGATTACGTTCATTGAAATAATCTTTCAGAGCATCGGTGGCATTGCAGTTTAGAGTGACATAGTTATTCTTGCCGGTCTTTTGCTCATTGATAAGAAAATGAGTGCGAAATTCATGATGTTCGAAATTGTAAACGTTGTCCCACTTTAATCTAAGCAGGTCACTAATTCTTAGTGCTGTGTTTAATCCCATCACAATTAAACAGTAATTGCGGCTGTTTGGACGGATGTCCTTATAGTACATCCTGAAAGCCGTGAGTTCGTCCTTGTTTCGGATTGGCTGTGTAGTTCCCATTGAATACTCCTTTATAGTAGAAAATGTTATCCGGCACGTACAATATGACAGACTTTCACCCTCAGAATATCCAAAATCCACAACACAATAATGGTAAGTTCAAAATAGAAAAAATGCAACATTTTGTAGTAAAATGTTGCATTTTTTTGCTTTACACCTACTATATCGGACGCCATTTTCAGAACTTAACCCCTAAAAAATAATTTTTTCAATAATTTTCTTTTCATTTTTCTATCATTTTTTTGTTAGTCTTACCGGATTTAATCATATCTGTATCAAAGATAAAGTAATTCTTGATGAAATATGACTAAATTGGCGTAAACATTTGATGTTTTTTAGTCCACTTCTTGTTTGACCCCCTTATCAATCCGCGAAAAAATGCAACATTTTACTATAAAATGTTACATAATTCGGAAAAGCATGGACAAAGCTATTCCCTAGTGCATGGAGGTAGAAAATGCTCAAATTATCATTAAAGGAAGGGCAATATGTGAACATCGGAGATGATATCCGAATCGTGTTCGCGGGCGGAACCGGAAAGCACTGTCGATTATTGATAGATGCCCCAAAAGAACTGAATATCGCAAGATCCAACAACGAACCGGACCCGGCGAAGCGAAAAAGATACATATTATCCCGACCCTGAGATTTCCAATGAGGCACAAAAAGAAATACAGCGCATCATTTGGAAGGAAAAAGCGCGTCAGAAAAAGACGCAAAGCAACTAACCGTGTTAATAGGCGGCTGTGGCGCAAGCCACACCCGGGAAGCCGCTTGTTATATAAAACCGCAACTGCTTAAATAAAAATAATACACAAAGCAGCTGCAAAACCCTCGGGAAAAGGATTTCCAGAGGTCAAACATAATAACCCATGAATGTGGGACAAGGAGGATTATATTATGGTAGTACAACACAACATGCAGGCAGCAAATGCCAACAGAATGCTCAACGTAACAACAGGTCAGCAGGCTAAATCTACAGAGAAGCTCTCTTCTGGATACAGAATCAACCGTGCAGCAGATGATGCAGCAGGACTTACAATTTCTGAGAAGATGAGAAAGCAGATTCGTGGACTCGACCGTGCTTCAACAATGCTGAGGATGGCGTATCTGCAGTACAGACAGCTGAGGGTGCTCTTACAGAGGTTCACTCAATGCTTCAGAGAATGAACGAGCTTGCAACACAGGCTGCAAATGGTACAAACTCTGACACAGACAGAAGTGCAATTCAGGATGAGATTGAGCAGTTAACTACTGAAATCGACCGTGTATCTGAGACAACCAAGTTCAACGAGACATATCTGTTAAAAGGTGAAAATGGTACATCTAAGAAAAATATTGACTTACAAGCTCATGATGCTGGATTGAAAGGTTCTCTTACGACAGGAAGTGATGGAACAGCAACATTTACTATGGATAAGCTGAAATCTGGAGACACAGTTAGTATAGGCGGTAAGAGCTATACTATTGGTACATCTGCAGATGAAGTTAAGGATTTCCTTGATAAGCAAGGTGTAAAAGATGAGGATGGCAAGGAAGTAACGGTAAACGGTACGAAATATACCTACAAAAACTGCGAAAGCTGCAAATGCGGATCAGCAGGCTGGTGCAGTTACTGATGGCTGGGGTGCTGGTTGGTATAAAACAGTTCCTACTGATGGTGGAAATGGTGATGGTTCTACTAAAAAGACAGCTGATTATGCAGATTTAGACACAATTTCAAAAGTTAAAGGTAAATTTACCGCTGGAGCAAAATCAATTTCTACAATAACAGATGCTGATAACGATGGTGTAGATGATAATGACAAGTCAGTTATTACGGCTGAGAGGGCATATACACTTGCTGCAAATGAGCTTTTAAAGGCTAATCAGATAGGTGATACAAATAGTCAGGCAAAGGTTGGAATTGATGATAATTATACAGCAATGACATTGGACAATGCAACAAATGTTATTAAGTTGCATGTGGGTTCTGCAGCTGTTGCTAATACTTTAAGTTTCAGTTTGCATGTTGGATCTGATGCAGATATGACAAATAAGATTAATGTCAATATTGATGCAATGGATTCATCTAGCCTTGGTATCAAGGGAATCAATGTTAATGATGATACAGGTATCGCTGGTACATATGCTATCGACGCTATCTCAGATGCAATCAGCAAGGTTTCATCACAGCGTTCAGCTCTTGGTGCTGTTCAGAACAGACTTGAGCACACAATTGACAACCTTGACAACGTAGTTGAGAATACTACAACAGCTGAGTCACGTATCCGTGATACAGATATGGCTGAAGAGATGGTTAACTACAGCAAGAACAACATTCTTGCTCAGGCTGGACAGTCTATGCTTGCACAGGCTAATCAGTCAAACCAGGGTGTACTTTCACTCTTACAGTAATCATCTACAATTTAATGTTGTACAAAGCGAAAAGAGCTCGAAAGAGTAACTTAATAAGGGATTTATAATCCTGTAAAATTTCGGCATAGTCGTAACCATCGGCTATGCCGTTTTTACGTTACTTGGAATGTGTGCTTCCCCAATGAAGTTGAAGATAACTTTTATCTTCTTGGTATTCCTATCCCAAGGTTTTTCGTTTCCATATACATATTGAGAATGAGAACCCTAAAATGGACGGTGTGCTTCCAAAAGAAGTATACGCTTAGCTTGTACCGGAAGAAGAACCGGAACTTTTTTCTAATATTGTGCGTATATTTAAAGATATTCCTGAAAACAGCACTATCGATATCTTCGGAGAAATCTATGAATATTTCTTAGGTAACTTCGCTCTTGCAGAAGGTAAGGGTGGTGGAACATTCTATACGCCTGCAACTGTTGTTAGATATATGGTAGAAGTATTGAATCCACAGCCAGGCGAAAAGAAGTTCTTAGAAATTAAGACTCGCTATTTAATACAATTTAATGTTGCATAGCCCTTGAGGTGTCGTTTGAAGTGTCGGTTCCGTACCGGCTTATTTTTTGCTCTCCATCGTTAGTAAAAATATTACCAGTTCCCGTAATGACGGGTATTGACACATGGGGTTGAATGTGATATAAATATTACAGACACCAGTAATACAGATTACAAGAAGGAGAGGCATATGTTAGTTTCTAAGAATATACAGATAGAATTTGCAGATTCGTCCATGAAAGCCATAGACGCCATCCATGATATTAGAGAAGGCGTAAGAAGTGCATCGCTTAACCTTTATTCCCGATATGATGTTCAAATCCAGACCCCAATGCTCTATGGTGAGGATAAGGTCGTTGTGGAAATAAAGATTCCGGAAGAAAAAGTAGAGACTTTCGCAATAGGACCGCATCTTAAAGGTGTGGCCAATTATCTGCTAAAGAGCTGTAACGGACGTTATGACCAGTATGTCGTAGGAAAGAGATTGTTGGTATACACAGAAGTTGCTGCACCGGATATGTCGGATAATCGATTCCCGATGGAGGACAGGTTGGAGACGGTTGCCAAATTTGCGAGGTTGCTAGAACGGTCAGATGAAGATGCGATGGATGCTATCAGTCAGATTCTAGTGATTCTGAAGGATAGTGAAAACAGTATTACAGGACTCTAATGGAGGGAAACACTATGAATGAAATGAAAAGCGAAACAGCAAATGAAAATTGGTCGCAAAGTGCATCAGAGGTTGCAAAGCATTCTTCGCTTTCTTTCTCGCTAAGCGGATGGCCTGCAGCGGCAACGCTGATTTCTATACCAGCTTCAGTTGTCTTAGTTTATGCAATCAAGGCATTTGCACTCGCATAAAAAACGGCCTCACGACCGGAGTTAATCTAGTGGTGGGCTGTACTTTTATGCCTTGATTTCCTGACCATTCTTGAAGGTGAAACGGATATCGTCGGCACTGTAGACGGTGGCATATTCGACAAGGTTGTTCCAGCTGTCAATGCTGAACTCTTCCAAGGAGTCCGGCAGCTGCTTGAAGGTCTTGAGGAAGGATTCGTATTCGGCTCTTTGCAGGTGGCACTGAAAATGAGGATTATTACGAGCAACTTGTTAAGCTCCTTGAAGAACTTCGTCAGGAAGACAATCGAGCCAATACCGAAGGTCTAACTGAAGAAGAACTGGAAATTTACGATTTGCTGATTGCCGGAAAAAATTAACACAGGGTGAAGAGCAAAAAGTAAAACTCTCTGCAAAGAATCTTTATAAGAAATTAGTCGATAATCGTAGTAGTCTTCTTGTAGTGGATTGGTATAAAGATGAGCAGCCACGTGCCAAGCTGAAATATGAGGTGGAATTATCATTGAATGATGATCTGCCTGAAAGTTATGATAAAGCAGCATTTGATTCCAAAGTATCTCTGCTCATGAACCACTTTGTGGACATGGCGGTTCAAGGTTATGGTTGGATTGGTGCTGCGTAAGGAGGTGTTTCAGTAAGTGAAAGCAAAAAAATAGGCTTACCATTATTACACTGTGTGTGTCGATTTTTTCTCTCAGCGTAGCATGCATAATTGGAAAAGACAGTAATTGTATTTCTTATGATGTTTCAATGGCATTGCTTGGAAGTGCTGTGCTTGGATTTATAATGTCGCTTACAGAATATTATGTAGAGAAGCGAAAGGCAATGGAAGAGTTTTGGTTACAGTCAAACAAGACTTTGAAAGAATTACGTAAAATCAAATATCTAGAACTCGATGCACCAGTAGAATTAATTAAGGATGCATTATTAGAAGAACAAGCAAATGATAGGAAAGCAAAATTCACATTACTTATAGATGATTCTGGTATTACGCATAAAGCAAAAAGCACTTTGATTTCGTGGTTTGAAGAGAATATACCAATGTCATTTAATGAGGATTCGGATATTGAGGCTGAACTAGAGAAATACTATAGCGCTTCCTTAAAACCTATAAGATACATTTTTAAGGTGCATGAGGTCTTATCAAGATGCTGCTTCAATTGATTTAGGATTGATTGATAATGCATATGGAAATCTAGATTTTATAATATCAAATCATTCAATCCGAGAATATGCTTACAATGATATTTTTGATAAGATGAGAAAGTTTGTTTATCAATTCAGAGAAGAGGCATATTACTTCAATTTGCTAAATGATGGGAAAGGAAATTTTGCTGTATGCGCATCCAAGGTTGTAGATTTGAATAAGTTATTCTTTGCAACTAAAGATGTGGAAGCTCATGATTATGTCAATACATTGGTATATCAAACAGCATTTGATGAGATAGAATCCGAATTGGAAAAGTTCAGATGTAAAATATATAAGGCAAAGTATGTTCCTATTAAAGCCAGTCCAATCTCAGGAAAGATGCGATATTTTGGAGAGGATTCCGAAACGAAAGGTACAGATGGATAATAAAATGACCACACCGGAGTAAATCAATACTCTAGTGTGGTCATTCTATTTTGAGTTCCGTTGGAAGGCTTCGCTTAGAAATTATCGTTGGTTTCGTTAATCCCTAATTGAGCCATCCAAAGGAGCTCTTTTTGTTGTGCTACATTAACATTTTGTTTATAAAAGAGTAAGAAAGTAAACACAGCATTTTCACAATTGCCCCGTATACTGACATTGTAAACAAAAGAAATACTCATATTAATCTTTTTCATATTTTTAGCCGGTGCACTCCACATGTACCGGCTTCCTCTTTAATAGTAAGTAATGAAAAATCAGTTGATTCCGTAAAGTCCCTCGCTTATAATGATATTAAGACAGAGAGCCTTTCAGTCTATGAATTTAAAGGAATGGAGCCGGAAAATGCGGGTATCTAATATTCCAATTAATCAAGAATTTAGAGAGGATGTGAGAATTATGTGTAATCTGAGTACAGGAATTGAAGAAAGAGCTACTGAAAGAGCTACTGAAAAGACAAGCGAAAAGTTTATTCTGAATATGTATAAAAAGGGTTATACATTGGATCAGATCGCAGATGTAGCTGAAACAGGTGTTGATGAAGTTGAGGCAATTATTAAGAAGAAAGAGCCTGCAATGGCGTAACTATCATTATCAAAAATAAAACGTAATTTCTTGCATATCTCCATAGTATATGTTACGATTTTACTGTTGTTAAGACGAATCTAAAGGATGATGCTTGCACGCATCATCCTTTTTAAATACAGGAGAAGTAAATGGATATCAAAAGACAGGAAAGAGCGCCGATTTATGAGGCTCTTGAGGAGTTTAAGAAGAAAAGAGTAGTGCCGTTTGACGTGCCGGGACACAAGAGAGGCAGGGGAAATCCTGAGCTGGTGCATCTGCTCGGGGAAAAGTGCGTAGGGCTTGATGTCAATTCAATGAAGCCGCTTGACAATTTGTGCCATCCGGTTTCGGTAATCAGAGAGGCAGAGGAGCTTGCGGCGGATGCCTTTGGAGCGGCAAATGCCTTTCTTATGGTAGGAGGCACTACCTCTGCGGTGCAGGCCATGATTTTGTCCACCTGCAAGGCAGGAGACAAGATTATACTTCCGAGAAATGTTCATAAAAGTGCTCTTAATGCACTCGTGCTCTGCGGAGCGATACCGGTTTATGTCAATCCGCAGACGAATGCGAAGCTTGGTATTTCGCTTGGAATGGAGATTGACCAGGTGGCGAGGGCTATCGAGGAAAATCCGGATGCAAAGGCTGTGCTTGTAAACAATCCGACATATTATGGAATCTGTTCTGACCTTAAGTCGATAGTTGCGCTGGCTCATTCGAAGGGAATCAAGGTGCTCACGGATGAGGCACATGGTACACATCTTTATTTTGGAAAGGGGCTTCCGATATCAGGAATGGCAGCCGGGGCAGACATGTCTGCGGTATCGATGCACAAATCAGGAGGAAGCCTGACACAGAGCTCGATTCTGCTCACCGGAAGGGATGTAAATGCTGATTATGTGAGGCAGATTATCAACCTCACCCAGACCACGAGTGCATCGTATCTGCTATTGTCAAGCCTTGATATATCAAGAAGAAATCTGGCACTCAGAGGCGAGGAATCCTTTGCCAAGGTGGCACAGATGTCGGAGTATGCAAGGCAGGAGATTAATTCCATAGGCGGCTATTATGCGTATGGGCGTGACCTTGTAAACGGCTCAAGCATATATGATTATGATGTGACAAAGCTGTCCATCTATACGCTCGATATAGGGCTTGCCGGAATAGAGGTATATGATCTGCTGCGTGATGAGTATGATATCCAGATAGAGTTTGGAGATATCTGTAATATACTTGCGTATATATCAATCGGTGACAGAATACAGGATATAGAGAGGCTTGTAGGTGCGCTTGAGGATATCAAGCGCCTTTACAGCAAGGACAAGACCGGACTTTTGTCGGGAGAGTACATAAATCCAAAGGTGGCGGTATCGCCGCAGGAGGCGTTTTATTCGCAGAAGAAATCAGTGCGCATTATGGACGCGGTAGGCGCTGTAAGTGGTGAGTTTGTCATGTGTTATCCACCGGGAATCCCGATTCTTGCACCGGGAGAGCTTATCACAAAAGAGATTGCGCAATACATTGTCTACGCAAAGGAAAAGGGCTGTTCAATGCAGGGGACAGAGGATCCTGCGGTAGAATATCTTAAGGTATTGGAGCAGTAAACAGGAGGAAAAGCTATGCAAATGTGGTTTTCACAATATCATACTGTCAATGTCAAGCTGGATGTAAGGATACAGGAGCAGCTTTTTTCAGGGCAGAGTGATTATCAAAAAATAGATGTGTTTAAATCATATGAGTTTGGCAAAATGGTCGCGCTGGATGGCGAGATTGTTTTTTCGGACACAGATGAGTTTATATATGATGAGATGGTCACACATGTGCCGATGGCGGTCCACCCGAATGCCAAAAAGATACTTATAATAGGTGGCGGCGATGGCGGCGTGGCAAAGGAGCTCATCAAATATCCGTCTGTCGAGCATATTGATGTGGTTGAGACAGACAAGATGTTTGTCGATGTATGCAGGCGGTTTTTCCCGGAGGTAGCATGTGGACTTGAGGATGAAAGAATTTCCATGTTTTATGATGATGGTCTGCGATTCTTACGCAGAAAGCATGATGAATATGATCTGATAATCAACGATTCAACAGACCCGCTCGGACATACGGAGGGACTTTTCACAAAAGAATTTTACGGAAGCTGTTATAAGGCACTAAAGGATGATGGAATCATGGTTTACCAGCACGGCAGCCCTTTTTATGATGAGGACGAGCTTGAGTGCCGGAAAATGCACAGAAAGGTGTATAAATCATTTCCTATAAGCAGGGTATATCAGGCACATATTCCAACCTGTCCGTCAGGCTACTGGCTGTTTGGGTTTGCATCGAAGAAATATCATCCGCTTTATGATCTGGATGCAAAAAGATGGGATGAACTGGGGCTTAAAACCTGGTATTATACAACACATTTACACAGGGGAGCCTTCATGCTTCCGAAATATGTGGAGGATTTACTCGAGGAAGAGGAAACAAAGTAAAACAAATTAGAAAAACTATATCATAACCAAAGCGAATCAGGAGGAACAAAAATGAGCAGATTACTTATTATCGGATGTGGTGGAGTTGCGCAGGTGGCAATCAGAAAATGCTGCCAGAACAGCGAGGTATTTACCGAGATTATGATTGCAAGCAGAACCAAGTCAAAATGTGATGACTTAAAGGCAAAGCTTGAGGGAAAGACAAGTACAAGGATTGAGACGGCAAAGGTTGATGCCGACAATGTGGAGGAATTAAAAGAGCTGATTAATGCATACAAGCCGGATGCGGTTTTAAATGTTGCGCTTCCGTATCAGGATCTTACAATTATGGATGCATGTCTTGCGTGTGGAGTTGACTACATCGATACTGCCAACTATGAGTGTGAGGATACTGAGGATCCAAAGTGGAGAGCAATATACGAAAAGCGCTGCAAGGAGCTTGGATTTACAGCATATTTCGATTATTCATGGCAGTGGGCATATCAGGAGAAATTTAAGGAGGCAGGGCTTACAGCTATTCTTGGAAGCGGATTTGACCCGGGTGTGACCTCTGTTTATTCTGCATATGCGCTTAAGCATTATTTTGATGAAATACATACTATAGATATTCTCGACTGCAATGGCGGTGACCATGGATACCCGTTTGCGACAAACTTTAACCCGGAGATAAATCTGCGTGAGGTTTCTGCGAACGGCTCATACTGGACAGACGGTCACTGGGTAGAGACAAAGCCTATGGAGTGGAGAGCGCAGTACAATTTTGACCAGGTCGGAGAAAAGGATATGTATCTGCTTCACCACGAGGAGATTGAGTCACTGGCCAAAAACATTCCGGGAATAAAGAGAATCAGATTCTTCATGACCTTTGGACAGAGTTATCTCACACACATGAAGTGTCTTGAGAATGTCGGCATGCTAAGAACAGACCCGATCATGGTGGACGGAAAGGAAATAGTGCCAATACAGGTGCTTAAGGAGCTGCTTCCTGACCCTGCATCCCTGGGACCTCGTACAGTCGGAAAGACAAATATCGGATGTATTTTTACAGGTGTCAAGGACGGAAAGGAAAAGTCAATCTACATCTATAATGTATGCGACCATCAGGAGTGCTACAAGGAGGTTGAATCGCAGGCAATTTCTTATACCACAGGTGTGCCGGCAATGATTGGAGCCATGATGGTGGTAAAGGGACTCTGGAAGAAGCCGGGAGTGTTCAACCTTGAGGAGATGGATCCGGATCCATACATGGAGGCTCTTAATAAGTTCGGACTGCCTTGGCAGGTAGTGGAGAATCCGGTTCCTGTGGATTGCTACAAGACTGAGGATGAGTCAGTACATATGGATTAGTCCGGAGGCCGGTATGAAGATAAATGAATTAAGAACTCCCTGTTATGTGATAGACGAGGGAAAATTAACTGAAAATCTTTTGATATTAAATGGTGTCATGCAAAGGACAGGTGCAAGGATTCTTCTGGCACAGAAGGCATTCAGCGCATTTTATGAATATCCTCTTATCGGCAGATATCTAAGCGGGACAACTGCAAGCGGGCTTTTTGAGGCCCGCCTTGCACATGAAGAAATGGGAAAGGAAAACCATGTATTCTGTCCCGCTTTTTTGCCGCAGGAGATGGATGAGCTGGTAGAAATATGTGACCATATTGTATTTAATTCCGTATCGCAGTATCTTCTTCACAGGGAGAAAATCGAAAAGGCTGATAAAAAAATAAGTGTCGGGCTCAGAATAAACCCTGAGTGCTCCACACAGGAGGGGCATGAGATATATGACCCGTGTGCGCCGGACTCAAGGCTTGGGATAACGAGAGAGGTACTCGATAGGGCTATTGAAAATGGGCTTGATTTATCACGTATAGAGGGCTTTCATTTTCACACGCTCTGTGAACAGGGCTCGGATGCGCTCGAAACGACTCTTGCAGCGCTCGAGGAGAAATTCGGAGATTTGCTGTATGGTCTAAAGTGGCTCAATATGGGAGGCGGACACCACATCACGAGAGCAGATTATGACATTGAAAGGCTTGAAAAATGTATTACGCATATGCGTGACAAATATGACCTGCAAATCTATCTGGAGCCGGGAGAGGCAGTTGCGCTTGATGCAGGCTATCTGGAGACAACGGTGCTTGATATAGTTGAAAACAATGGCATAAAGATACTCATTCTGGATACCTCCGCAGCCTGCCATATGCCGGACGTGCTTGAGATGCCGTACCGTCCGCCGCTTATGGACAGTGGCATGCCGGGTGAGAAGAAGTATACCTACAGACTGTCCTCATGTACCTGCCTGGCAGGTGATGTGATAGGGGATTATTCATTTGACAGAGAGATAAAAACCGGCGACAGGCTGTGCTTTTGCGATATGGCAATCTACTCGATGGTCAAAAATAATACCTTTAACGGCATGCCGCTTCCGGACATTGCCGTAATGGATGAGAATAAGGATTGTAAGGTTATCAGGAGATTCGAATATGAAGATTTTAAATGCAGGCTGTCCTAGAGCAGACGGCTTTTATATGCGGGCAGAGTATGCTCCCCACAAGGGTACCATCATCATCTGGCCAAAGCGCCCAGGCTCATGGATTTACGGTGCCAGGCGGGCAAGAGAGGCTTTTGCGGAGGTGATATGTGCAATAGCAGAGTCTGAGCAGGCATATGTGCTCGCTGAGGCAGATGTGATAGACAATGCAATGTCTGTTGTGGAAGCTGTCAGAAAGCAGAAAAATTATCAGGAAAATTTCCCGGTGAAATATATACAAATGGAGTCAGATGATGCCTGGGCCAGAGACGTGGGACCTACCTTCGTGAAAAATGAGGATGGCGCTGTCAGAGGAATCGACTGGTGCTTTAATGCCTGGGGCGGCAAGGTGGACGGACTGTACGCAGACTGGACAAAGGATGACAGAGTAGCGGCTTTATTTTGCAACAAAGCCGGATACGACATGTATGATGCGCATCCGTTTGTCTTAGAGGGTGGAGCCATCCACACAGACGGAGAGAAAACTGTGATAGTGACTGAAAGCTGTCTGCTGAGCAAGGGCAGAAATCCGGAATTATCGAAGTCTGAAATAGAACAGAAATTAAAGGATTATCTTGGAGCCGAAAAAATCATCTGGATTCCTTATGGAATATACAATGATGAAACAAACGAGCATGTGGACAACGTATGTGCATTTACAAGCCCGGGGCATGTGGTGCTTGCGTGGACTGATGACATGGATGACCCACAGTATCAGATGTCCTCAGCGGATCTTGAAATATTGGAAAATGAAACTGATGCAAGAGGCCGGAAAATTGAGATTCACAAGGTTTATATTCCAAAGAAGCCGGTGTGCATCACAGAATATGAGCTTTCGGGCTTCACCTTTGAGGAGGGTGAGGATGAGCGCGAGGCAGGAGAACGCTTAGCGGCAAGCTATGTGAATTTTTACATTACAAACGGCGGTGTGCTCATTCCACAGTTTGGTGATGTTATGGATGAGCCTGCGCTTAAAGCAATCGGAAGCCTTTTTGAGGGAAGAAGGGTGTATCCGATATATGCACGCGACATAATTGTCGGTGGCGGAAATATACACTGTATCACACAGCAGATTCCACAGTAATTTAATTCAGGATGAGAAAGGTGAATAGTATGAGAGAGGTTACAATTGCTGCAATCCAGATGAGCTGCAGCCGTGATGTAAATGAAAATATTGAAAAAGCAGCAAAGCTTATACGGGCTGCGGCAGAGGCCGGAGCACAGATAATACTTCCTTCGGAGCTTTTTGAGAGACAGTATTTCTGTCAGGAGAGGCGCTACGATTATTATGACTATGCAAAGCCACTTTCTGAAAATGCTGCAGTGCAGAGCATGAAGGCACTGGCAAAGGAGCTTGGCATAGTGATTCCTGTGAGCTTTTATGAGGCCGGAGAAGGCAGACAGCTTTTCAATTCAGTGGCGGTGATAGATGCCGACGGAGAGGTGCTTGGAATATACAGAAAGACACATATCCCGGACGATCATTATTATCAGGAGAAGTTTTACTTCACACCGGGAAATACAGGCTTTAAAGCTTTTAAGACAAGGTATGCAACCATAGGAGTAGGCATATGCTGGGATCAGTGGTTTCCGGAAACAGCCAGAGGCATGGCTTTAAAGGGCGCGGAGATACTTTTTTACCCTACAGCAATAGGCAGCGAGCCGATACTGGAATGTGACAGCATGCCACACTGGAGACGGTGTATGACCGGGCATGCAGCCTGCAATCTGATGCCGGTTGTGGCGGCAAACAGGATAGGCACAGAGGAGGTTGTACCGTGTGCGGAAAATGGAAACCAGAGCTCTGCACTGACATTTTACGGCTCTTCGTTTATCACAGACGCAACCGGAGAGGTTGTTGAGGAGATGGACAGAGTATCGGAGGGCTTCATACTCCACAGTTTTGATCTGGATGAGCTGGAGAGTGAGAGAAAGAGCTGGGGACTGTTCAGGGACAGGCGACCGGAGATGTATGGGGAGAATTAGCTTAGATTACCCTAATGATTGCAAATTAATTTAAAGTTAATTTAAAACACAGGATACAGCAAAGGCGCTATATCCTGTGTTGTTTTACCGGCGGCAGCTTTTACGATTCTGTAAGCCTGTGACCGGTTAAGTGGCTTGTTTCTGTATGTTCTTTTGGAAAAATAGGTTTAGCCAAATTATTATGGCAAGCCGAGATGAGAGCGGTTACATGTATAAATAGCACAAAGAGAAAGGCTTGTGATGATGTAAAAGCATAGAAAATTTATGCATAATCACGAAAACAATACTGACATATTGACATCGAATGTGCAAAATAATATAATACAGGCAAATGAAACCGATTACATAAGGAGGGGGTTAAAAATCGATAAAAATATTACAATATCAGATATTGCGGAGAGGGCAGGTGTATCTAAGGCAACAGTCTCCAGAGTATTGAACTCACCGGAGATTGTAGAAGAACATACCAGAGAAAATATTAGTAGAATAATGAAGGAGCTGCATTATACGCCATCTCAGACAGCAAGAAATTTGTCAATGAAAAGCTCGTCTACAGTCGGTGTGATTGTTCCGGAAATTAGCAATACTTTTTTTGGAGAGCTGTTTTCCGGGGTTGAAGAAGTTACAAAGAGGCATAACTTATCTCTGCTATATTCTGGAAATGATAACGATATGGATACGGATTATAAAGCACTGGACATGATGAAGATGCAGAGGGTAAGAGGATTGCTGTATATCCCGGCAGTTAATTATTCCGCTCTTGGAGTTCTTGATAAACTGCAAAGAAAATTGGATCGTATGAATTGTCCGATTGTCTGCATGGATCGAGATGTAGGATTAAAGTGTGATATAGTACATTTTGATGACCAGAGTGCCGTGCGAAAAGCAGTTTTGGCATTGGCAAATGAAGGACACAGAAAAATTGCAATTATAATTGGAGACAAAGAGAATATATTGTCTGTTCAGCGATTTGAAGGATATTTAGAAGGACTAAAGAAGGCTGGTATTCCATATGACGAAGAGCTCGTATTTAGAGGAACATATACGAGGGTGTCAGGATATCAGGTGACAAAACAGATGATTGCGAAGTCAAAGCAGCCTACAGCTGTAATTACATGTAATAACTTACTTAGTAAAGGATATATACAAGCGGTATGTGAGCATACGCATGGAAAAACAGACATGTATACACATATAGGACTGGATGAAATTGACATGATGCAGTATCTTGGAATTCCGTATAATTGTATCCAACGTGATGCATACGAATTAGGACATTCAGCAGCGGAACTGCTGATAAAGAGATTGGAGCAGCCGGATGAAACATTTCAGCATATGATATTGAATTCTCCGCTGGTTCATCAGACATTTTAAGAATGAGTGATTGTGTATTACTCATAAAATACACAATCACTTACTTATTACAAATCAATGAAAGCGGTTACATAAAACAAATAAAGGAAGGAAAAAATATGAAATTAGCAATGGGCTGTGATCCGGCAGCGTACCGGTTCTATAAAAATTATTAGAGAGAATGAAGGAAGAAGGTTACGATATCGTAGATACAGGTTGCGAATCGGAACATGAAGCAGATGGTGGAAAGTATGCAGAGATTGCAGAAATAGTATCCAACAAGGTTGTATCAAAAGAATGTGATTATGGAATTTTGATTTGTGGAACAGGTCAGGGAATGGCAATGGCAGCAAACAAGATTCCGGGAATAAGAGCAGTACTTTGTTATGATGTTTTTCCGGCAGTGCTTAGCAAAAATGATAATAATGGAAATGTTTTGTGTACCGGAGCATGGTTCATGGAAAAGAAAGGCATTGACTTTACAATGGCAATGATTCATGCCTGGTTATTTTCCGGATACACAGGAACACATGAAGATGGCATGCTGGCGCTTAGTCGCCTTGATAATAAAAAATAACCAGGAGGTGATGTAATATGGATCGTTTTCAAGAGTTATCTAAAAATTGCATTGGACGAGTTATCAGAAGTCTTTGCAAGAATGAGTGATGAAAACGTGAGAGAACTATTGGAGGAAATCAAAAATGCAAAGTGTGTTTTTTTGCTTGGTGCAGGAAGAGAAGGGCTTTCGACGAGAGAGTTTGCTATGCGCTTAATGCATTTAGGAAAGGAGTCTCATTGGATATGGGATGATACCACTCCATCCATGAACAAAGGAGATTTGTTTATATGCGCATGCGGAAGTGCTGACGTGGCACATGAAAACATAATTTGTGATAATGCAAAGAAAACAGGTGCCACTATTCTTTTAATTACTCCTTCTGCAAAAGGACATATATTGGAAATTGCAGATAAGGTAATAAGGATTCCTGCAACTGCTTATAAGGCGGTATACAACTCAGAGGATGAGTATGTACCGACAGCTCAGATGATGGGGAATCAGTTTGAACAGGCATTGCTTGTATTCTTCGATGTAATTGTAATGATGCTAAGTGAAGAAATGGGAATTTCCAAGGAAGAGATGGAAGCCCGTCACAGAAATATTGAATAAATACCACAGGGGGACAAAATTATGGCAAAAAAATTATTGGCAATGGTTTTAGGGTTAACAATGATGATAGGTTTGGCAGGATGCTCTGCAGTAGACACAGGTTCTGGTTCTAATAATAAGAATGCTGATACACAGGTAAGTGTTAGCGCTGAATTATTAGATGCTACAAAGTATAAATCAGATAAGGAACCGGCGGATTGGACAATTGCAGTTGTCGTTAAAGATGGTACGTCGGACTGGTTTAAGAGAATGCAGGTTGGAGTGGATGAATTTGGCAAGGAAAAGACAGTTGATGTAATACAGAAGGGACCAGCAAATGCGGATGCGGCATCACAGGTTCAACTGGTTGAGGACATGATTAATCAAGGTGTTGATGCGTTGTGTATTGTCCCAATTGATCCGGGTGCATTGGAATCAGTTTTGAAAAAAGCCATGGAAAAGGGCATTGTAGTAATTAGTCACGAAGCCTCAGATTTAAAAAGCACATTATATGATGTAGAAGCATTCACCGCTGAGGATTTTGGAAATACAATGATGCAGGAGCTTGCAAAAGCAATGGGTGAGAAAGGGCAGTATGCTCAGATGGTTGCCTATACTACATCAACAACTCATATGGAATATTCTAATGCAGAGTATAAGTATCAGAAAGAAAATTATCCTGATATGTCGCTGATTAATGATACTGTACCATCGGCAGAATCATCAGAAAAGGTTGATACAGCTTATAGTAAGGCGAAAGAGTTATTAAAGGCAAATTCTGAGCTTGCTGGATTTACCGGAGCAGCTTCCGTTGATATCTTAGGTGAAGCTCAGGCAGTTGAAGAGTTGGGATTAATTGATAAAGTATCAATTGTTGGTGTTGGAACACCAAATGCAACAAGAGAGTATGTCAAAAATGGTACGATAAATGCAGTGTGTTTGTGGGATCCGGCATCAGCAGGATATGCTATGTGTAATCTGGCATACAAGGTGTTATCAGGCGATGAAATAAAAGAAGGAATTGACCTTGAGCAGGATGGGTATGATAGTGTAAAAATCCAGGAAGGTGTAAATCGTTGCGTATTAGGTAATGCTCCATTGATTTTAAATTAAGGATAATATTGACGATTACGATTTCTAAATATAAAACTGTATTTAACTTATGAAGTAGTCTGGTGAAAATCCGGATGGATTTAATTAAAAAACATCCGGATTTTCAGAAAATAACAGTTTGAAGGAGAGTGAGGGTTAATGTCAGAAAATATTTTATGTGTAAAAAATATCAAAAAGTCATTTGGCGGGGTGCATGCATTAAAAGGTGTAGATTTAACAATTAAGAAGGGCGAGACACATTGTCTGGCTGGTGAAAATGGATGTGGAAAATCAACTATTATTAAAGTAATTTCGGGGTTTTATAAACCGGATGAAGGAACAATAGAGATTGATGGCAAAGAATATACAAATATGTCTACTGCTGATGCGATTGCTGCAGGTATTCAGGTAATATATCAGGATTTTTCAATTTTTCCTAATTTAACAGTAATGGAGAATCTGGCTTTTAATCAAGTATTGGCAGAGAAGAAAAAATTTGTTAATAAGAGAGAATTTAGAAAGATTGCAGAAGAAGCTGTCAAGAAGATTAATTTTGATGTAGATCTAGATGCAAGAGTTGAAACACTTCCGGTTGCGGATAAGCAGCTGATTGCTATTTCGAGGGCTTTATTACATAATGCTAAGCTCATTATTATGGATGAGCCAACTACAGCTTTGACAAAGAAAGAAGTAACTCGATTATTCGGAATTATAGAAGAATTAAAAAAAGAGGGTATTACAATTTTATTTGTTTCACATAAACTGGATGAAGTATTTGAAATTTCGGATAGTATCACAATTCTTAGAAGTGGTCAAAATGTATATAAATGTCCTGCAAAGGAAATGACAGAAGAAAAATTCACTTATTACATGACTGGAAGGAATATTGACATTACCGATGTTAAAGAAGTAAAGGATTTTTCAAAATCTGAAAAAGTGCTTGAAGTAAAGAATCTTTCAGCAAAGGGATTTGAACGTGTAAGCTTTGATTTACATGCAGGCGAAATCCTTGGTATTGCCGGACAGCTTGGTTCAGGCCGCACCGAACTCAGTCTTGCTTTATTTGGAATGCTTAAACCTACGAATGGAAGTATTAGTGTTTCTGGAGAAACGGTTCATCTAAAGAATGTGGCTGAGGCTCAAAAGCATGGAATTGCATTGGTTCCGGAGGACCGTTTGACAGAGGGATTATTTTTACCACAGTCAATTTATAAAAATATATCGGTAACAAGCTTGGAAGAAATTCAAGGAGCGTTTGGTGTAGTAAAAGAAGCGGCACAGAAAGAGTTGTCAGCACATTGGGTTAAAGAAATTGGAGTTGCCACTAAAGACCATACACTGCCGGTTCAGACTCTTTCGGGTGGAAATCAGCAGAAGGTTGTACTTGCACGATGGCTGGCGACGCATCCTAAAATTCTTATATTAAATGGTCCAACTGTAGGTGTGGATATAGGTGCAAAGTATGATATTCATAAATTATTACGTGAATTAGCTAAAGGTGGGATGGCTGTGCTTGTTGTGTCAGATGATGTAG
>ENA-OQJJ01000017-OQJJ01000017.1-human-gut-metagenome-genome-assembly--contig:-NODE-17-length-28908-cov-3.551475_pt1 | contig 28908 bp, 30 predicted proteins | sample MGYA00242606_ERZ504772 | MGnify/ENA primary metagenome ERZ504772 (study PRJEB26092, sample SAMD00036363) | human gut metagenome | host: Homo sapiens | study: EMG produced TPA metagenomics assembly of...
ATATAGAGTTGAAAATGAAATAATAAACATAATTGAGGCACGGAGTATTAATTCCGTGCCTCAATTGTTTTATTCCGGATTACCTTTCTGTTGTAAAATAAAGGGCGTTATTTCAGTGCAGATATAATTTTGAAATATGGCTTGAAAAGGCTGTAATATTTCAGACCATCTGTCTCACCGTAGCTCTTTGTGATGGCAGATCTTATGCCATTGAGATTCTTTGTTTTTATTTCTTGTTTTTTTTCTAAGAAAATCAACAAAATTTCCGGGATCATTAATATCACTGTGTGCGAAAATTATACCTGTAAAACGCTCTACCTTCTTTTTACGCGTGAGCTTTTCAGGAGTAAAAGAGTAGGATTTGTCTTTTATGGTTTTATAAATTGTCTGACCCTGTTTCATACCATAAACATGAACCAGCGTCTCATGAAGCTTGAGCAGATTGTCTTTTCCCATGCAGTTTAGGAAAGAATCTACCTCAAAATGGTCGAAGTCTTCGGAGACTGTCGATACTTCGGAAATATCTGATGTATCAATGCTGTCCGTTGAAGATTTAGCCTCATCTGCTTCGTTTTTATTTGAGCCGTTACCAGAACCGTTATGAGGTGTTTGTTCGTCAGTGGATGTTAAGTCATCATTAGTCATAAGCTTATCACTTGGCGGTAAGTCATCGTTAGTTGCAAGCTCATCACCTAACGGTTCACTGTCTGTATAACTGCTATGATTGCCATCGATAAGTTCATTCAGATTGTAAGACTTTGCGGTGATAGCATCGGTATCAGTATTGATATTGGTATTGTTATTGACGTTATCTTCCTTGGATGGAATATCTGCTACTACCTGATACTTGATGTTTTTTCTTCGCTGGACAGCCTGTTTGCAGAAATTTACATTGAATCTGCGTACAGCGAATCCCTTATCTTTCCAGAACCTTACAGCAGGGTCATAGCCTGTGTCATTGCTCATTATGATGTACTCATCAGCACATGAGGCTGCTGATACATCTGCTGTGTTTGCAACGATATGAGTAGCTGAAGAATTATCATTATATGGCTTTGTGTTATCTTGTATTTCAGTGTTGCCTGATGCACGTTCACATGTGCTTTCACTGAGGGAATCATTGTGTCCAATCAGATAACCCATATAGGATACCAGCTGAAAATCGAGGGCATTCGTTCCCTCATAGCATTCCTCAAATCGTACATTAATACTGTTGTTTTCCATAAGCCTGATGACTGACATGTATGACATGTGAGGTGATTTTTTTGTGTTAAACACTACGATTTCGTCTTCCTCATCTGCCATATCAAACAGCATCAGCCAGTTGTCGTTGACATTTTCGCTGTCTACTAAAAAGTGTCTGATAATAATCACCATTAATCCGGACAAAAGTATTGTAACATGAGTTTGAAATAATGGCAAATAAACATGATTTTTAGAAATCTTAGAAATGTTAACAATACAAAGTGCGCAACGTATGATATAATTTTTATATGCTTTGAGGATGAGGGGGAGAAAATGAGAGGCAAAGAAATAAATAAACCGATGCTTGAAATCTGCTGTGGCAGCTTTTCGGATGTGAAAACAGCATATGAAAATGGTGCAGACAGGGTTGAACTGAACAGTGCCCTATATATGGGAGGGCTGACACCTACACTCGCCAATTTAATATATGCAAAGGAAAAATGCAATATACCGGTAGTGGCAATGGTTCGGCCGAGGGGTGGCGGATTTTGCTATTCGGATGAAGAATACGACACTATGCTTATGGATGCAAAAATTCTTTTAGAGCATGGAGCAGACGGTATTGCGTTTGGATTTCTGACAGAGGAAAAAATGCTTGACAAAAAGCGCACAAAGGAAATGATAGAGCTCATTCATGAGTATGGCAGGGAAGCTGTGTTTCACCGCGCCTTTGACTGCATAGATAATCAGGACAGTGCAGCGGAGAAGCTTATTAGGCTTGGCGCAGATCGTATCCTCACAAGCGGTGGAGCAGTAAATGTATGGGATGGCAGAAAACAGCTTAAGCATCTTCAAAATCAATATGGAAAAGATATTACTATTCTGGCAGGAAGCGGCGTGAATGATACCAATGTGAGAGCACTTATCGAATACACGGGAATTACGCAGGTGCACAGCTCGTGTGGCTCATGGAAGTGTGATGTGACAGCAGCGGGCAATGCAGTAGATTTCTCGTATGATGAAGCGATGAAGAACTGCTATCAGTGTGCGGATGCAGGTAAAGTTAGGAAGCTTGCGGAAGAGGTAAGTGGAGAGGACAGCAGCATGATCGGTACAGAAGGGACAGCCGACTATCTGGTTGATGCCGTAAAGAGAAGATTTGGACTTGAATAATACATATACAATTAAATACCGGATTGTGTTATAATATGTCTGTCGGCGGATTCGTCGGCAGACTTTTTTTAAGGAGAGTAAAATGAGAGTATTAACAGATTTAGAGCCAAAGAACGTTTTTTCGTTTTTCGAGGATATATGCAGTATTCCTCATCCATCATACAAGGAAGAGAAAATCAGTAATTATCTGGTGGAGTTTGCAAAGGCAAGAGGCCTTGAGCATTACCAGGATGAGCTTCACAATGTGATAATCATAAAGGAAGCATCAGAAGGATATGAGGATGTGGAGCCAATCATACTGCAGGGGCACATGGATATGGTTTGCGAGAAGACACCTGACTGTGATAAGGATATGGACGAGGAAGGCCTGGACCTTTTGATAGATGGTGATTTTATCTCGGCAAAGGGCACTACACTCGGTGGAGATGACGGTATCGCGGTGGCATATGCGCTTGCTATTTTGGACGATGACAGCCTGTCACATCCACGCCTTGAGTTTGTATGCACTGTATGCGAGGAGGTCGGCATGGAGGGTGCTACAGGCATCGATGTGTCTATGCTTAAGGGAAAGAAGCTTCTTAATATGGACAGCGAGGAGGAGGGCGTGATGCTCGCAAGCTGCGCCGGTGGATGCAGAGCCGATGTGAAGCTGCCTGTAGAGAGAGAGACAGTGAGCGGAACAAAGCTTACTGTGAGCTTATCAGGTCTCACTGGCGGACACTCAGGCTCAGAGATTGATAAGGGAAGGGGCAATGCCAATATTCTTATGTCCAGACTGCTTCGCGACGCATCGGCACCTGTAGCTATAGCTTCTATAGATGGCGGCAGAAAGGATAATGCCATTCCAAGAGAGTGTACTGCACAGATTATTGTAGCACCTGATGAGGCTGCGGCAGTGAAGGCTTCGATAGAACAGGCAGCAGCTGAGATTGCGGATGAGTTTAAGGCATCGGATCCTGACCTTAAGCTTACGGTGTCAGAGGAGACTGACTGCAGTGAGTCAGCTATAAGTGCAAAGGACAGCGCAAGGGTTATCGCACTTATCGAGGCACTGCCAAACGGCATCATCAGAATGAGCCGGGAAATAGATAAGCTTGTTGAGACCTCGCTTAATCTGGGAGTTTTAAAATCAGACGATGCTGCTGTCATTTTAAGATACGCAGTCAGAAGCTCTGTCGGTGTGGCTAAAAAAAGCCTTAAGAACCAGCTTGTCTGCATAGCAGGCGCTTTTGCGGCAGAGGTTACATTTGAGGGCGATTATCCTGCATGGGAGTACAAGAAGGATTCAAAGCTCCGCGAGGATATGGTACGGATTTTTGTAGGAGATGTATGGCAAAAAGCCTACAATTGAGGCTATTCATGCCGGTGTCGAGTGCGGACTTTTAAGCGGCAAGATTGAAGGACTCGACTGCATATCAATGGGACCGGACATGTATGATATCCATACGACAGAGGAGAGGCTTTCCATATCCTCTGCAAAGAGGTCATATGAGTATATACTCAGAGTGATTGCGTGCAAATAAATAGTTATTCAAGGCTTTTGATAAAGGAAAGAGGTGTCATATGATACCTCTTTTTAAATGCCCTGTGAAAATAGCTCAGATTGTGAAATCCGACAGACAGTGAGACATCTAAAATTGAGGTGTTGCCGCGCTCGAACTGTTCCACGGATTTTTCAAGACGCACATTGTTGATATACTGCACACAGGTCATGTTCATGTGTTTTTTGAAGAAACGCATGAAGTGGTATTCACTGAAATAGCAAAGCCCGGCAAGCTCTGCAACCTGGATGCTTTCGGCATAGTGCACCTCGATGTAATCGAGCACATTTTTGAGCTTATCGGAGGATGTGTTGACACCGAAATCAGCATTTTTTTCACTGTATTGCAGCAATAGAAATATTGCCTGAAGCAGAAATGCCTTTAGGGCCAGCTCATAGCCGAATTCCTGACTGGAGTATAGATTTGTTATGCGCATGAAGCATTTGCAAAGGGATGTATATGCCGGATGCTTCGGTGCAATCAGGTAAGGCATGGCAAACTCATGGTTGATTAGCGGAGTCAGATATCTTGAAGAGCATATATCGGTATTGTTTCCACCTAAAAAATTGATATGGAATACATACGTTTCCGAGTAAAATTCGTCGCAGTCCCTTATTGAAATGGAATGCAGCAGCAGTGGCGGGATAAAGATGATATCGCCTTCCTTTGCTTCATATTCGAGCAAATCAATCTGATAGGTGCATGAGCCCTTTGTAATCAGTGTGAGCTCTGCCTCATCGTGCCAGTGTGTAGTGATGACAGGGTAATCTGCTGCAAGTCTTGTTATATATTTCTGAACGGGGAAAAATACTTCTCCGTGCTTTGCGTTTTCTTTCTGCCCGAGGGCAGGCGGATTATTGTTTTTCATATTGTTGTTTCTCCATAGCTTTTAAAACTATACCCTTTAAAATTATAAGAGCAGTATTGTGTTATAAAATGAAAAAATATTGCAAGAATTTATACTAATCACTTTCTATAATAGCAGTATAATACATCAAGACAAAGTGTTCAAGATGTAAATAAGTGCAAAATTTATGATTAGATAAGAGGTACACATTATGGAGAGAAAATGGTGGCATGACAAGGTGGCATATCAGATTTATCCAAAGAGCTTTCTGGATACAAACGGTGACGGAATAGGAGATTTAAGAGGTATCATTTCAAAGCTGGATTATTTAAAATCGCTTGGAATTGACATCATATGGCTGTCTCCGATATATAAATCGCCATTTGTGGATCAGGGCTATGACATATCTGATTACTATGCGATAGCTGAAGAGTTCGGTACTATGGAGGAGTTTGATGAGCTCCTTGCCGAGGCAAAGAAGCGTGATATGCACATCATCATGGATCTGGTAATAAATCACTGCTCGGATAAGCACGAATGGTTTCAAAAGGCACTTAAGGATCCGGATGGAGAGTATGCTGATTACTTTTATTTCAGAAAAGGTAAAAACGGCAATCCGCCGAGCAATTACCGCTCTTATTTTGGCGGAAGCTGCTGGGAGAAGGTGCCGGGCACGGACAAGTATTATCTGCACATGTTTGCGAAGGAGCAGCCGGATTTAAACTGGGAGAATGAAAAGCTAAGACAAAAGCTTTATGAGATGATTAACTGGTGGCTTGATAAGGGCTTGTCAGGATTTAGAATAGATGCGATAATCAATATAAAGAAAAATCTCGATTTCCCTGATTTTGAGCCGGATGCAGAGGACGGACTGGCTGCCTGCTACAAGATGGTTGAAAGTGCAGAAGGTGTCGGAGAGCTCTTAGAGGAATTAAAGAACAATACATTTAAGAAGTATGATGCATTTACGGTTGGCGAGGTATTCAATATGAAGCCTGAGGAGCTGCCGGAGTTTATCGGTGAGAATGGGCATTTTTCAACGATATTTGATTTTTGTGCACAGTGCTTAAGTGATGGAGAGCATGGCTGGTATGATGCACCGAAGATAGATTTTGATACATGGAGAAAGGCCATTCTTGGTTCACAGCTTGAGACAGAAAAGTACGGCTTTAAGGCCAATATCATAGAAAACCACGATGAGCCGAGAGGCGCTTCAAGATTTTTACCGGAGTATGCACAAAATCCTGCCGGAATAAAGATGCTTGGAACCGTCAGCGTACTGCTTCGAGGCATTCCGTTTATATACCAGGGACAGGAAATCGGTATGCAAAATGCAAAATGGAACAGTATAGATGAGTATGACGATATCAGCACAAAGGATCAGTACAAGGCAGCACTTGCAGCAGGCTTATCAAAGGAGCAGGCACTTGCAGCCTGTGGAAGGATGAGCAGGGATAATGCAAGGACACCTATGCAGTGGAGTGATGAGGCAAATGCCGGTTTTACCACAGCAAAGCCATGGCTTAAGGTCAATGAAAACTATAAGGCTATCAATGTTGCGGCGCAGGAAAAGGATCCTTCATCTGTTTTGAACTATTACAGGAGGCTTGTGGCACTCAGAAAGTCAGATGAATTTAGGGAGTTGTTCACCTACGGCAGATGTGTTCCGGCATATGAGGATACAGATGGCATCATGGCTTATTACAGAGAGGATGAAAATAAGCGCGTGCTGGTTGTGGCAAATTTTGGCAGTAAAGAGGCACAAATCAGGCTTGATGGCAGTGTGAAAAAGGTGCTTTTGTCCAACACAAATGATGCTGAAAAGAGCACTGTTTCAGTGGGAGCATCCGAGCTTAAGCTTGAAAGCTGTGAGGTTTTGGTGGTGCTTGTAAAATAGCATAATTTGATACAGCATTAAAGAAACCAGGCTGATTTTTTACAAAAAGAGGCAGCTAAAAGAGATAATGAAGAGACAAGGAGGGCATAATGAGCAAAAACAATAATGAAAAATGGTGGAAAAAGGCGGTAGTTTACCAGATTTATCCAAAGAGCTTTCAGGATTCTAACGGAGACGGCTTTGGTGATTTACAGGGTATCATCAAAAGACTTGATTATCTTGAGACGCTTGGAATCAATGCAATATGGCTTTCGCCGGTATTCAAATCACCGCAGGCGGACAACGGTTATGACATTTCGGATTACAGGGATATTGATCCGACGTTTGGCAGTCTCGATGATATGGAGGAGCTCATAAACGAGGCAAAGAAGCACAATATAAGGATTATGATGGATCTTGTCTTAAATCATTCTTCAAACGAGCACAGGTGGTTCAAGGAGGCTAAAAAGAGCAAGGACAATCCATACCATGACTACTATATTTGGAGAGACGGAGATGAAGGCGTGCCGCCAAGTGATATGAAGGCTTGTTTCGGTGGAAGCGCATGGGAATATGTGCCGGAAATCGGACAGTATTATTTCCATCAGTTTTTACCGGAGCAGCCGGATTTAAACTGGGAGAATCCAAAGGTCAGAAGAGCAATATACGATATGATTCTCTGGTGGATGGACAAGGGAGTCGGCGGCTTCAGACTTGATGTAATCGACCAGATAGCAAAAGAGCCGGACAAGAGAATCACCATAAACGGACCAAGGCTTCAGGAATATTTTAAGGAACTGAGCAGGGAGACCTTCCAGAAGGGCGACCTGATTACCGTGGGTGAGGCATGGGGCGCAGACACAGAGCGCGCAAAGCTTTACAGCAATCCGGATGGCAGCGAGTTTTCTATGGTGTTCCAGTTTGAGCACATAGGGCTTGACCAGAAGGAGGGCGGCGAGAAATGGGACCTTGCACCGCTTCCGTTTAAAAAGCTCAAAAAGATAATGGCTCACTGGCAGAATGAGCTCTACAACTGTGGCTGGAACAGTCTGTTCTGGGACAATCATGACCTGCCGCGTATCGTGTCAAGATGGGGCAATGACAGGGAGTACAGAGTGGAATCTGCAAAGATGCTGGCTATATTGCTGCACGGCATGCAGGGTACACCATACATCTATCAGGGTGAAGAGCTGGGCATGACAAATGTACAGTATGATATCGAGGATTATAAGGACTGTGAAATCATAAACATGTACCATGAGCGCCTTGAAAAAGGATACTCAAAGGATGAAATCATGAAGTCCATTTACGCAAAGGGCCGTGACAATGCAAGGACACCTATGCAGTGGGATGACTCGGCAAATGCCGGCTTCACCACAGGAACACCTTGGATAAAGGTAAATGACAATTACGACAAAATAAATGCCAAATCACAGGTGGATGACCCTGATTCAATCTTTAGCTGCTACAAGAAGCTTGTTCAGCTGAGAAAGGATTATCCGGTATTTGTTGATGGTAAATTCACACTTTTACTTGAGGATGATGAGAATATTTTTGCATACAGCAGAAAGAATGAAGAAAAACCATGATTGTTGTGTGCAATTTCTTTGACAAGGAGATACCAATGCCGCTTGCAAAGGAGTGTGAGGGCATGGAGGTGCTGATTTCAAATTATAAGGATACCTCTGATATGTCAGTGCTCAGACCTTATGAGGCCAGGATGTATATACGATAGATAAAATTGATACCGCTTGTTTTTATAAAGGTGTTTTATAAAAGCAGGCGGTATTATTGTTTTTTTTAAGGATAATGTATATAATAAGTTACCGAAAAAATTCAATGGACGATGAAAGGAACCAATTCCATGTTTGATATAATAATAATAGGCAGTGGTCCGGCAGGATTGTCAGCAGCAATATATGCAAAGAGAGCCAATCTGAATGTGGCAGTAGCAGAAAAAGAATACGAGGGGACAGGCCAGATAGCCGAGAGCGGAAATGTGAACAACTATCTGGGGCTTCCCAACATAAACGGATATGACCTGGGAGAAAAATTCAGGGAGCATGCAGTGTCTCTTGATGTAGAATTTATCGAAAAAGAAGCAGTGCAGATAGAAGCAGTGCAAAATGGTGAGAAAGAAGAATCAGTGATATACAGAGTGAAATTCGATGATGACACGATAGCAGAGGCAAGAGCTCTCATCTATACCGCAGGAGCATATCCGAGAAAGGCAGGAGTGCCGGGAGAGGCTGAGTATACCGGTAAGGGAGTATCTTACTGCGCAATCTGTGACGGAGCATTCTATAAAGGAAAGACAGCCGCAGTGCTGGGCGGCGGAGATACCGCTTTGGATGATGCATTATATCTGTCCGATATATGTGAGAAGGTCTATCTGGTTCACAGAAGAGACAGCTTCCGCGGTGCACAGAGCACAGTTGAGCTCTTAAAGCAGAAAGAAAATGTAGAGCTTGTCCTAAACGAAACAGTGACAGAAATATATGGAGAAAAAAAGCCAACAGGCATAATGCTTAAAAGTGGCAGGACACTGGCTGTAGACGGAGTATTCGTGGCATATGGCTCAGTACCGCAGTCAGAGCTTATAAAGAATCTGGTGCAGCTCGATGAGAGAGGATATGTAGTGGCAGGTGAGGACGGCATCATATATGCTGCAACAAAAAATGGTGACCATGATAGAAGCGTCCAGCCGGGACTGTATGTGGCGGGAGATGTCCGTACCAAGACACTGCGTCAGGTGGTAACCGCAGTATCTGACGGCGCAAATGCCGCAACGACAGCCGCAGAGTATTTAAGGGACATTAATGGCTATAAACAAAATATATAACCACGCACAAATAATTTGTATAACTGATAGCATTGACTTTCATACCACGCGTTTGTATAATAATCTCATCAATTCCTAGTAACACAATAGACTATGTAAGAATTAACGAGAAGAAGAAAACAATGAGATTTAATACAAGCTTACTTCATGCCGGCGTGACAAGAGAGACAAATGGCTCTACACTGCCACCGGTATATCAGACAAGCGCCTTCGAGCAGGAGAGCGCGGCAGATCTGGAAAAAATATTTGAAAACAAAGCTCCGGGCTACTGTTACACAAGAGTTGCCAATCCTACGATTACAGCTTTTGAGAACAGAATAACAAAGCTCGAGGGAGGAATAGCATCGGTGGCATGCGCATCAGGCATGGCGGCACAGATGAATACCTTCTTAAATATACTAAGCAGTGGAGATGAGCTCATCTCAAGCGCCAGCCTCTACGGTGGCACAATAGATTTGTTCCATGATCTTGAGGCCTTCGGCATCACAACCAGATATGTCGAGAACAACAACTGGCAGCAGATAGAGGACAGCATCAATGAGCATACCAGACTGATTTTTGCAGAGACTATCGGTAATCCCTGTCTGGATGTTACAGATATTGAGAAGCTTGCAGAGATAGCACACGCACATGATATACCGCTTGTAGTTGACAATACCACATCGACAGCTTACCTGATACAGGTTTTAAAGCATGGAGCTGATATCGTGGTCAATTCATCTTCCAAATATATAAATGGAAGCAGCAATGCAATCAGTGGTATTCTGACAGACTCAGGTAAGTTCAAATGGGACAAGAACAGATATCCGGGGGTTGCAGATTATGTGAAGTATGGACCTATGGCATTTGTCGCAAAGCTGAGAAACAGTCTTTTCAGAAATATGGGTGCCTGTTTAGCTCCGGTGAATGCATACTTAAATATTATAGGACTTGAGACACTCGGTCTTAGAATGGAAAGAGAATGCTCTAATGCACTCGAGCTTGCGTCATGGATAGAAAACAATTATCCTGACATAAAGGTTAATTATCCGGGGCTTTGTAGCAGCAAATGGCATGAAATAGCAAAAAAACAGCTCACAAACGGCTATGGAGCAATCCTTACAATCAGGGTTGGCAGCAAGGAAAAGGCATTTAAATTTATAGACAGCCTGACGATTCCATACACACTCAGCAATATCGGAGATACAAAGACACTTGTCATTCATCCGGGTTCCACAATCAGTCTTCACAGCACAGATAAGCAGAAGGAGGATGCAGGAGTATTTGAGGATCTTATAAGAGTCAGCGTGGGTATCGAGGATATAGATGACCTCAAGGAGGATTTTGCACAGGCTTTTGCAAATATAGCTGATTAAGCCATAATAATAAGGTATCAATGTGTATGCAAATGAGAGCGTGCATATGCATTTACATATAAAACAAAACATTAACATATTTACACAGTAAGGAGATTAAAAATGGCGGAGAAAGTTGATTACGCGGCCCTAAAAAAGGGCGGTTTCATGAGACAGAAGCAAAAGGGCTGTTTCTCGCTTAGAATTGCGGTTGTAGGAGGAAATCTTACAGCAGAAAATATCAAAACAGTAGCAGAGGTTGCTGAGAAATACGGACACGGATATGTTCATATGACATCGCGTCAGGGTATTGAGATTCCTTTTATCAAGGTTGAGGATATCAATGTGGTAAAAGAGGAACTGGCAAAGGGCGGTGTAGGAACAGGTGTCTGCGGACCAAGAGTACGTACTGTCACAGCGTGTCAGGGCTCAGAAATCTGTCCTAGCGGATGTATCGATACATACACTCTGGCTAAGGAACTTGATGAAAGATACTTCGGAAGAGAGCTTCCTCACAAGTTCAAGTTTGGTGTCACAGGCTGTCAGAACAACTGCTTAAAGGCTGAGGAAAACGATGTCGGAATCAAGGGTGGCATGACAGTGGAGTGCAGCCATGACGATTGTATCCAGTGTGGTGTATGTGTGAAGGCATGCCGCGAGGATGCACTTAGCATGGAGGATGGCAGGATTGTCATCGACAGAGACAAATGTAACAACTGTGCGCGCTGCGTAAAGAGCTGTCCGACAGATGCATGGAAGGGAACTCCGGGATATATCGTATCGTTTGGAGGACTTTTCGGAAACCACATCTATAAAGGAGAGCAGCTTGTTCCGATTATCCGCGACAAGGAAACTCTTTTCAGAGTGACAGATGCAGCAATTAGTTTCTTCGAGAAGCATGCAAACGGTGGTGAGCGTTTCAGACTTACTCTTCAGAGAGTGGGCGAGGAAGGGTTCAAAAAAGAGATTCAGGCAGCATACGAGGGTAAATAATCCCCATGTATAGCAGGAAATATCCGGCATGCATAAACAACAACGGTTACGGCAAAAATATAATAAATATGAGTATATGAAGGGAGATGCAAAATGGCAGATATAGCATTCGACGATCAGGTAGATATAACTGACAAGGTTTGCCCTCTTACATTTGTAAAGGCAAAGGTAGCAATAGAGGAATTAGATGACGGTGAGGTGCTTGCAATCCGTATGAATGATGGAGAGCCGGTACAGAACGTTCCAAGAAGCATGAAGGAAGAGGGACACAAGATACTTAAGCTCGAGGACAACGAGGATGGAACATACACTCTTTACGTCAGAAAGGTTGAGGACTAATCATGGCAGCAAGAATTTCAAAGGCGGATTTCGATGAAAAAGTATTAAAAAGCAAGCTTCCGGTAATTGTTGATTTTTACTCGGATTCATGTGTGGCCTGCAAGAAGCTGGCACCGGTTCTCGGAGATATCGAGGATGATTATGAGGATAAGCTTCACGTATACAAGGTCAACACAAACTTTGACGGAGAGCTCGCTGATGAGTATGAGGTGACTGCGAATCCGACACTGCTTTTCGTAAAAGACGCAGAGGTCTTAGACAGAAAGGTCGGCGCACAAAAGCCTGCCGATTTGAAGGCGTGGGTTGAAGAATTATTATAGTTTTTAGATTATTATATAAAGCAGTCTGATACAGGATAATAACACATACAGATACCACAATCTGTGACACAGGAGGAAATAAAATGACTATCACAGTAGCAGGAGAGAAGAAAGAATATAAGGATGGACTTACATTACCGGAGCTTATCGAGCTTGAGAATGTAGATATGCCTGAGTATGTAACAGTTTCAATAAATGAGGAATTTGTTGCCACAGAGGATAAGCCAAAGACAGTGCTTAAGGATGGCGACAATGTAGAGTTCCTTTACTTCATGGGAGGTGGATGCTAATGGCAATGACTGATGAGCAGATCGAGCGCTATTCACGCCACATTATCCTTAATGAGGTGGGCGTTAAAGGTCAGAAGAAATTATTAAAGGGCAAGGTGCTTATTATCGGTGCCGGCGGACTTGGAGCTCCGGCAGCAATGTATCTTGCAGCAGCGGGAGTTGGCACAATCGGTATTGTGGATGCGGATGAGGTAGATTTATCCAACCTGCAGAGACAGATTATCCACGGAACAGCCGATGTGGGAAAAGCCAAGGTAAAGTCAGCAAAAGAGACAATGAACGCCATGAACCCGGACGTTCAGGTCAATACATACCGTATGTTTGTAGATGCGTCAAACATCAGAGAGCTTATAAGGGATTATGATTTCATCATCGATGGAACTGACAATTTCCCGGCAAAGTTCTTAATCAACGATGCATGTGTGCTTGAGAAAAAGCCGTTTTCACATGCAGGAATCATCCGTTTCAAGGGTCAGCTCATGACATATGTGCCGGGAGAGGGACCTTGCTACAGATGTGTATTCAAGAATCCGCCACCAAAGGATGCAGTGCCTACATGTAAGCAGGCAGGCGTTATCGGAGCTATGGGCGGAGTAATCGGTTCGCTTCAGGCTATGGAGGCTATCAAGTATTTAATCGGTGTCGGAGAGCTGCTCACAGGATATCTGCTTACATATGATGCACTCACCATGGAGTTCCACAAGATTAAGCTTCCAAAGGATACACACAACTGTGCAGTCTGTGGCGACCATCCGACCATTCTCGAGCCAATCGACTACGAGCAGGAGGTCTGCGAGGAGACAGCGGGCAGATTTGATGCATCTCGTACACAGGAATAAAAAGACAGTAAGGAAAGGAACGATATGAGTATCATAAGAATGAAATATCCGTTTCTGGATGAAATAGCAAAATATGCTAAAGAGCATCTGCCGGAGGAAGCGTGCGGTCTGATAGCAGGCAGTGAGGACGAAAACGGTCGTCTCATCACAAAGGTATATTACCTGACGAATACAGACCATGCCGAGGACCATTTCACAATGGATCCAAAAGAGCAGCTGGCAGCCATAAAGGACATGAGAGCAAACGGTCTTAAGCCGCTTGGCAACTGGCATTCACACCCGTCTAGCCCTTCAAGGCCATCGGATGAGGATATAAAGCTTGCATATGATCCGAATGCGAGCTACATGATAATGTCGCTTATGGCAGAAAATCCTGTAATCAACTCGTTTCATATCGAGGGTGGACAGGTCACGAAAGAGGATTTACGAATATATTCTGATGAATATTACTTCTAAATCATATGTTAATGTTTTGAGTCGCAGCGAAAGCTGCAAAGAAAAGTCAGCTTCATCGAAGATGGCTTTTTCTTTTTAAAGAAAGATGTTATTATAGCATGTATATTTAATAAAACGAAAGAGCGTGCGAAAATGAAATTAAAAACAAAGGAACTTACAACATGTGCACTTTTTGCGGCGCTTATAGCAGTTGGAGCATTTATCAAGATTGATATTCCGCTTCCTATGTACACCATGCATTTTTACATTACAGTGGTTTTTTGTGTTGATGGCGGGATTTCTGCTCGGGGCAAAGCTTGCACCGATTAGCGTGATAGTGTATCTGTGCATAGGACTGGTGGGAGTGCCTGTATTTGCGGCAGGCGGTGGTCCTACATACATTTTAAGACCGGGATTTGGATTCCTCTTAGGCTTTGTGCTTGCAGCATTTTTAATCGGAGCTATCACGGAAAAGCTTAAAAAGACCAATGCGTTTACACTCATTCTTCCGGCAACGGTCGGACTGGTGGCATATTATACAGTTGGAGCGATATACTTTTACTGCATGAAGAATTTCTATGCGGCAACACCTGTCAGCTGGGGCATCGTAATAGTAGATTACTGTCTGATAACGGTTGCACCGGACTTTATATTATGCGTATCGGCAGCAGTGTTTTCTGCCAAGCTTCGTCCTGTTTTTGAAGGAATGCTCAATGGATACAGTGTGAAGCATAAGGCAAAAAATAAAGCATAAAGCGTATAATAAAGTATAAAATAAGGCATGAAATAATGTATGAAATAAAGTATGGATATGGTATTACAGGGAGATAAAAATGGCGTATTTTCCGATGTTTGTGGATATGACGGAAAGAGAGTGTCTGATCGTCGGCGGTGGAAATGTGGCATACCGCAAGGTGAGTGTAATGCTGGATTTTGGCGCGAAGGTCACGGTTGTGGCAGAGGATATATGTGATGAGCTGAGAAAGCTTACAATTGATGATATAGCAAGCGAGGATAAAACGGGCTCATATACGGCAAATAAAGAAAACAATCAGACGGACTCGGATGCAGCAGATAGAATTACGTTCATAAAGAGAAGGTTTGAACGAAAAGACTGTGATGGCATGGAAATGGTTATCGCTGCCACTGATGACAATGCTTTAAATCATGAGATTGCAGAGTATTGCAAAGCTAATGGCATCATGGTAAATGCGGTCGATCAGAAGGCTGATTGCAGCTTTATTTTTCCGTCATACATAAAGGAAAAGAATCTTGTTGCGGCATTTTCGAGCGGAGGAAACAGCCCTGTGCTGACTCAGTATCTGAAAGGCAAAGAGCAGGAGATTCTTACTCCGTTTCTTGGTGAGCTGAACGAATACATGGGACAGATCCGCGAAAAAGTAATAGCGCAATATGACACTCAAGCCGAGAGAAAGCGTGTATTTAAAGAAATCTTGTGTGCAGCTATTGATAATGGAAGGATTCCGGAAATATAGTTTAAAGTATGGTATTACAGATTTTAAGTTGTTGTTCATTTATAAATTATAAATGGAAAAATGGCATGATCCGTAGGAGAGTAAAATGAAGTATTTAATAGGAACGAGAGGCTCAAAGCTTGCTCTTGTTCAGACTGATTACGTGATAGATAAGTTAAAAAGAGCATATCCGGATGATGATTTTAAGGCTGTTATCATAAAGACAACAGGCGATTTAGAGCAGAAAAAGGCACTCGATAAGATTGGCTCAAAGGGTATCTTCGTAAAGGAGATAGAGGACGAGCTTTTATCGGGAAAGATTCATATGGCAGTCCATTCCATGAAAGACATGCCTGATGAACCGGCAGCAGGGCTTACATTTGCAAAGGCATGGAAGCGTGAAGATCCAAGGGATGTTTTGGTGCTAAAAAATGCCGCTTCACTGGATGAGCTTCCTCATGGTGCCGTGATAGGAACCGGAAGCAAGCGCAGAAAGTATCAGCTTTTAAAGCTGCGTCCTGACCTTAAGGTGGTTGGCATACGCGGAAATATCGATACGAGGCTTCGTAAGCTATATGATGGTGAAATTATATATGAAGAGGTTTCCGATAATACTGTAAATAACAATGAGATAGCTAACGAAAAAAAGAATAAGTATAGCGAATACAGGCTGGATGGAATCGTACTTGCAGCGGCGGGAATAAAGCGTATCGGAAGAGATTCTGAGATCACACAGTACTTTTCGGAGGATGATATGATTCCGGCTCCGGCACAGGGCACACTGGCGCTTGAGCTACGTGCTGACAATGCTAAGCTGATGGCAAAGCTTGGTGCTTTGTCAGATGAGAAAACCAATCTGTGCGCAGGCATTGAAAGAGAATTTTTAAAGCGGATCGGTGGAAACTGCCATCTGCCTGTGGCTGCATACTGTGATATTGTAAGTGAAAAAGACCGCGGTAATGACAGCAAACAAAAATAACAGGCTAAAGCTCCTTGCGATGTTTGGCTCAGAGGATGGAAAACAGCTTGCAAGGACAGAGCAGGTATGGGATATGACATCAGACAGAAACGATATTGTGGAGCGTGCGGTGCACGATATTCGGTATAAATTAGAAATCGACTAAAAATATCAAGTCATAATTTTTAATCATAATAATTCAGTAGAAAAATAATTAGGAAAATCATGAGAGAAAACACAGGAAAAGTAGTATTAGTTGGAGCAGGACCGGGAGATACGGGCCTGCTCACTTTAAAAGGAGAAAAATATATAAAACAGGCGGATTGTCTGGTGTATGACAGGCTGTCATCACCAGAGTTTCTTTCAATGGTAAAGGCAGGCTGTGAGCTTATTTATGTGGGCAAGGAAAATCACAAGCATGTCATGAAGCAGAATGCCATAAACGAGCTTTTGTACGAGAAATCAAAATATCATGAGCTTGTAGTCCGTTTAAAGGGCGGAGATCCGTATGTCTTTGGAAGAGGCGGAGAGGAAGCTCTCTACCTGGTAGATAGAAATGTGGAGGTAGAAGTGGTACCGGGTGTAAGTTCGTCGGTTGCAGCGCTTGCGGCTGCAGGAATACCTATCACACACAGAGGTATAGCAAAAGGCTTTCAGGTCATCACTGCGCACAGCAGAAAGGATGAGGAGGCAGATATAGACTATTCCCTTCTTACAGATGAGACAATCACCTGCGTATTTTTGATGGGACTTGCGCATGTAAAAAGCATTGCAGCAGAGCTTATGAAAGCAGGACGAAGATCGGATACTCCGGCAGCAGTGATATCGAACGGCACACTTGCCGCGCAGCGCAAAAGTATAGGAACGCTTGCGGATATCGGAGAAAAAATCGAGGAAGCAAAGCTGACATCACCGGCTATAATCGTTGTTGGAGATGTGGTTTCACTGAATGACAGGCTTGATTTCTTTGAAAAAAGACCGCTGTTTGGAAGAAAAATCACAGTACCGTATATCAAAACAAACGAATTGATAGCAAAATTACAGCAGCTTGGAGCAGATGTCACACCGGTTAAGACAGGCATAATAAACCCGATAATAATTCCTGAATTTGCCGATAAGGTAAGATCAGCTGACTGGATAGTTTTTACAAGCAAAAATGGTGTAAGATCTATTTTTCTATAATCTGGATCTGGCAGGGGCAGACATCAGGCTTATAGCAAATGCAAGGTTTGCAGTGGTAGGGAAAAGCTACAGAAAAAGAGCTTGCAAAGCATCACATAAATGCAGATATTATTCCGGCAGAACAGACCGGAAAAGGACTTGCAGGAAAATTGAGTTCGTATATGGGCGATAATGATGAAATCAAAGTCTGCATTTTCTCGGCAAAGGAGGCTTCACCTGACCTTGAGGCAGGGCTTAAAGAAATATGTGAATTAGAAAAAATTGATGCATATGTAAATGAGCAGGCATATGAGAGTATTCCTGAAAGCATTGGAAACATGGTAAGTGAAGCTGTTTTTACAAGCGCATCAAATGTGGAAAGATTTTTTCATATGCTGCCGGAGAATGCATACGTGGAAACAGCATACTCGATAGGTGAAAAAACAACAGCAGCATTAGAGCAGCACAATGTCAGAGAGATACTGCAAGCTGATGACAGCAGCTATGAAGCACTGGTAGATACAATATGTTATAAAGCTTAAGAATTTATGATGATAAAAGTTATATAATCTGAATTTGTCAAAACGCGCCAAATGTAATATACTATATCCAACTGAAACATTAACATAATAAAGGAGAAGCACAATGAAAGAATACAGTATAGGTACAAAGTGTGTACAGGCAGGCTATGCAGCCGGAAACGGAGAGCCGAGACAGATTCCGATTATTCAGTCAACTACATTCAAATATGACACAAGCGAGGACATGGGAAAGCTTTTTGACCTTGAGGCAGAGGGCTATTTCTACAGCAGACTGCAGAATCCGACCTGTGACACGGTAGCAAGAAAAATCGCAGCTATGGAGGGTGGCACTGCTGCCATGCTCACATCATCAGGACAGGCAGCCAATTTCTATGCCATGTTCAACATATGTGAGTGCGGAGACCATATCGTGGCATCATCATCCATCTATGGAGGCACCTTCAACCTCATCGCGGTAACTATGGCAAAGATGGGTATTACAGCTACATTCGTATCTCCTGATGCTACAGAGGAGGAACTGAATGCAGCATTCAGACCGAACACAAAGCTTATGTTTGGTGAGACTATTGCCAATCCTGCGCTTACGGTGCTTGATATAGAGCTTTTTGCAAAGGTGGCACACGAGCACGGAGTACCGCTTATAGTGGACAATACCTTCCCTACACCTGTAAACTGCAGACCAATTGAGTGGGGCGCAGATATTGTCACACACTCTACCACAAAGTACATGGACGGACACGGAGCCACACTCGGCGGAGCAATCGTAGACAGCGGCAAATTCGACTGGATGGCACATGCAGATAAATATCCGGGACTGTGCACACCTGATGACAGCTATCATGGCATCACATATGCAGAGAAATTCGGCAAGGAAGGTGCGTTCATCACTAAATGTACAGCACAGCTTATGCGCGATTTTGGTTCTATGCAGTCACCACAGAATGCATTTATGCTGAATCTTGGCCTTGAGTCACTTCATGTGCGTATGCCAAAGCATGTGGAAAATGGACAGGCAGTGGCTGAATTTTTGGAAAATCATCCAAAGGTTGCCTATGTAAACTACTCAGGGCTTCCTTCAAACAAATACTATGAGAGAGCACAGAAGTATCTTCCAAACGGAGGCTGCGGAGTCGTATCATTTGGCTTAAAGGGCGGCAGAGAGGCAGCGTCTGCATTTATGAAGGCATTAAAGCTTGGTGCAATCGAGACACATGTGGCAGATGCGAGAACCTGCTGCTTAAATCCGGCAACAAGCACGCATCGTCAGATGAATGATGAGCAGCTTAAGGAAGCAGGAGTGCCGGCAGAGCTTATCAGAATAAGCTTAGGTCTTGAGGACAAGGTGGATTTGATTGCAGATATCTCAAACGCACTCGATGCCATAAAATAAAACATGTATTCATAAAATACACAAAAAGAACAAAATTAGAAAAAACAAAACTTTACGAAATGACCTACTAATGATATAGTAGTGATAGATATGAAAGAGTTTTAATAATTTATTTGTTTTTGTGGGAATTATTATGAGTAACAGATTTGATGATGAAAACAAAATAGAGATGGATATAAAGACCGCATTCGCCTCTTGGGGAAAGTATGTTTTTAAGTGCTTTCCGCAGGAAGGCCGTTTGAGGTCTTTTTTATCAGAGGATTCATTAGATGACTCAGAGGAGAAAAATGTGGATATTATAAACAATCCGTTTATAGACAGCATGGTTGACAGGAATAATCTGCTGAAGGCTGTTAAACAGATTGCAGATGGAGAAAAATTTGCTACTGTAGTACTGCATGCCAAGGAAGGAACAGATACCTACAGGATATCATTCAAGTCGATTTGCTTTGATGATGCTGGCAGAACAGTTGAGGCAATAGGGCTTGCTGAGCAGCTTGATGAGCGTCTTAACGAGAGTGAGATGGTGAATGCTTTAGGAAGCAACTTCAACAGTATCTACTATGTAGATGTAGACAACAATAAGATGTATCCATACAGGATGAATCCTTCTGTCCGTGCTATGTTTGGAGAAGTGCTTGAGTCAAAACCGGGCTATAATGAGATGATGGAACAGTATGTAAATGCTATCGTCTTAGAAGAGGATAAGCTTCACATGCTTTTAGAGACATCAATTAATAATCTGCGCAGGCAGTTTTTGATAAAGGATACCTATCAGCATGATTACCGCATCGTGAGGGATGGACAGGTACAGTATTGCAGAGCAAAGTTTGTCAATGTGTCTGGCGTGGGAGAGCTGCACAAGATGATAGCGGGCTTTTCGGATATAAGCCCGGAGAAGCAAAGAGAGCTTGAGCGTATAGCGTATGTGGATGCAGTGACCGGAGGCAACAATTACGAGAGTTTTAAAAAGAAGCTGCGTGACAGAAACGTATCAGGATATCTGATTTCCATGGATATTCACTCCTTCAAGATAGTGAACTCCATCTGTGGTGTGGCAAAGGGCGATGAGGCGCTTAGATGGATTTCTGAAAATATACGCGGTGTTGTAGGATATAATGACATATCAGGTCATATAAATGCAGACAGATTTGTTATTTTCTTTGCGGATGACAAGATAAATAAGGTTATCAGAAAGATAGAGACCATCAATTTACAGCTTATTAAGGTTTCAGAATCCTTAAAGATTCCAAAGATTCAGCCATACTTTGGTGTGACAAAATGGGAGCCGGGAAAAAAGGTTGAGGAAGCATACGGCGAGGCCAACTTTGCCAAGAATCGGATCAAGGAGCGGAAGGACGTGCTCTATCAGATATACAGTCAGGCCGATACAGAAAGGATTGTCGAAGAAAAGCAGATGGAGGATAACTTCTACCGGGATTTAAATGACAATCATTTTGAGATATGGTATCAGCCCAAGTATGCTCCAAAGACCAACAAGCTGGTCGGTGCAGAGGGACTTGTCAGGTGGAGAAGAGAAAATAATGAGATTATTCCGCCATCCAAATTTATACCGCTTTTTGAAAGAAACGGCATGATTAAGGCGCTTGATGAGTATGTATTCCGCGAGGTGTGTACACATCAGAGAAGATGGCTTGATGAAGGGAAAAAAAATAGTTCCTATCTCAATCAACCTGTCCAGAGCGAGCCTGTACTTTGAGTCTGTGGTTAAAAGATATCATGATATAGCAAGAAGAATCGGCATATACACACATCTTGTGCCTATAGAGATTACAGAGAGTGCAGCGGTCGATAATGATGAAATCAAGAGTATTGCGGATAAATTCCATGGCAATGGATTTCCACTTTTGGTGGATGATTTTGGCTCAGGCTATTCATCACTTGTTACCCTCAATATGAAGTGCTTTGATACACTCAAAATCGACAAGAGCCTGATTGACTATATAGGAGATTCAAATGGTGAGAGGCTGCTTGTGCACACGATAGCACTGGCCAAGGAGCTGGGAATCTGCGTGACCGCCGAGGGTGTTGAGAGTCAGGAGCAGGTAGAGTTTTTGAAGAATATAGACTGCGACAGTATACAGGGCTTTTATTATTCAAAGCCACTGCCGTTAACAGAGTATGAGATGCTTTTGGATTGATAAATATAAAAAATATAAGCAGTATAAAAGAGCCGGTCATGTGACCGGCTCTTTTGAGGGGAGTATAAATAATTAATAAGAGGTATAACATTGAAAAGATTTCTCTCTTCGGAAACATTATAAAATAACAGTAATTAAAAAGCAATACTTTGAAACACAAAATAATATAATTTTAACAAAACGAGTTAATTTATTAAAGAGCTAAAGTACTAAAGCACCGGCTGTAATGATTTTGGTGATTTATCGCAGTTCACATCTCATAATAAAATGAATATCATAATGTAAATTCGTATTTTGGCGTATGGATGTATGAAATTTAAAATAGTTTATGCGGATGAGCTTTATAAGGTGCAAAAAGAAATGAATGCACTGCTTATAGATATAAGAACAAGAGAGGAATATGACAGGTCGCACTGGAAAGGCGCACTCAGTATGCCTATGGATATCACGGATTCATATGAGAGTGAACTCGATGCGTCACAGAGTGTGATTTTTTACTGCACGCATGGTGGAAGCAGCATGAAGCTGGCCAGATATCTGGGAAATCGCGGTTTTGATACAGCGACAGTCATAGGTGGATACAATGCTATGTGCGGATATCAAAAAAAGTTGCAGAAATATGGCTGAAACTATTTAAAAAAATTGAAATTTATGCAACAATATTAGATAACAATGTAAAGTACAATTATAGAAAGGCAGTTACACAATATATGAATAGATTTGAGCTTGTTGTGCCATGTCATTTTGGCCTTGAGGCAGTAGTCAAGAGGGAGATATATGATCTGGGATATGAGATAACACGTGTGGAGGACGGCAGGGTATCGTTTGAGGGCGATGCTGAGGCTATATGCAGAGCGAATATATTCTTAAGAGGCGCAGAGAGAGTATTACTTCAGGTAGGACGCTTTAAGGCTGCCACATTTGATGAGCTTTTTGAAAATGTAAAGGCTCTCCCATGGGAAAATTATATTCCCAAGGACGGCAGATTCTGGGTGAAAAAGGCTTCTTCCATAAAGAGTAAGCTTTTTTCACCATCTGATATACAGTCTATCGTGAAAAAGGCTATGGTTGAGAGAATGAAGAGGTCTTATCACATTGACTGGTTCCCGGAGGACGGAGCACAGTATCCGGTAAGGGTTTTTCTGTACAAGGATGAGGTGATGGTGACACTTGATACATCGGGGGATTCCCTTCACAAGAGAGGATACCGTCTGGCAACGAGCAAGGCGCCGCTGACTGAGACACTTGCAGCATCGCTCATCATGCTTACACCATGGCATGCAGACAGAATACTTGTGGATCCGTTTTGCGGCAGTGGTACATTTCCGATAGAGGCAGCCATGATGGCAGCAAACATAGCACCCGGTATGAACAGGGAGTTTACAGCTGAGAGCTGGACCAATATCATACCAAGAAAGCTGTGGTATGAGGCTGTGCAGGAGGCAGAGGATATGATAGATAAGGATGTGCAGGTGGACATCCAGGGCTATGACATTGACCCTGATGTGGTGGCTGCAGCCAGGGAAAATGCCAAGAGAGCCGGAGTGGAGCACATGATTCATTTCCAGCAGAGGGCTGTGGCCGACCTGCATCACCCGAAGAAGTACGGATTTATTATCTCAAATCCTCCATACGGTGAGCGACTCGAGGAGAAATCAGCGCTCCCGGCACTGTATTCACAGATTGGAGAAGCTTATAAGAGGCTTGATGCATGGTCGATGTATCTGATTACGAGCTATGAGGATACAGAGCGCTATATCGGCAGAAAAGCTGACAAAAACAGGAAAATCTACAATGGTATGATAAAGACATATTTTTATCAGTTTATGGGGCCTAAGCCTCCGAGAAGGAAAAAGGATTAGCAGGGTATATGAAATATTCAAAGAGATATATTGCATTTACATTTATCTTGGCACTTATCTTTGTGTCTAATTTTTACATATATGCAAAGGACAGCTCTACACTTGGCGCGTTCAGAGGAGCACAGATAGATAATACTATATGGAGTCCGCTTGTGGCTGCTGATGTAAATGGCACCACCATCAGGCTTAGGATAGAAAATAAGGAGTATACGAGCGAGGATGAGCATGTGTATATGGATGAGAACAGGAATATAATGGTTCCCGTGTCTATGCTTCGCGATGCACTAAACAGCAGTGCACATGTATACAATAAAAATGAGCTTCTGGTGGAAAAAGCACAGTCTGACAGCTGATTTCAAGCTGGCAGACGACAATGGCTTTGTACAGTATAAGGGAAAGTTTTATGCAAGCCTAGACAAGCTGTCTAAACTTTTGGATATGACCTGCAGCTTTGATACGGCGACAAATACGCTCACTATGACAGACAAATCCGAGGGTGTATCAACGGTGCCAACAAAGTATGATCTGAGGGAAAGACAGCGTGTGTCACTAATCAGGGATCAGGGCAGCTACGGCACCTGTTGGGCTTTTGCGGCCACAAGTGCACTCGAGTCAGCCCTTATGCCGGAGGAGCAGCTTTTGTTTTCCGTGGATCATATGAGTATGAGCAATTCCTTCAACGTCAATCAGTATGACGGGGGAGAGTATACCATGGGAATGGCATATCTGGCAGCATGGCAGGGACCGGTTTATGACGCGGATGATCCTTACGGAGATGGAGTGACACGCGATGATCTTGCTGCAGTAAAGCATGTGCAGCAGATGCTTATCATAGATGGAAAGGACTATCAGGGCATAAAGGAGGCTGTTTTCAAATATGGTGGTGTGCAGACATCGCTTTACAGTACAATAGCAAGCTCAAAGACAAAGACTCCTTATTACAATAAGCAGACTAATTCTTACTGTTATATGGGTCAAGATAAGCCAAATCATGATGTTGTTATAATTGGCTGGGATGACAATTACCCTAAGGAAAACTTCAATGTGGATCTGGAAGGAGATGGAGCCTTTATATGCCAGAACAGCTGGGGCAGCAGTTTTGGAGACAATGGGGTGTTCTATGTGTCATACTACGATACAAATGTGGGCACGCACAATGTTGTTTATACAGATATAGAGAGTGCTGACAATTATGATAATATATACCAGAGTGACCTGTGTGGCTGGGTAGGAAAGATGGGCTACGACAAGGAGGATATGTACGGAGCCAACATATTTACCGCACAGTCGGCTGAATCGCTAAGGGCTTCCGGCTTTTATGCTACAGCAGCGGATACCTCATACAAGCTGTATGTGGTTAAGAATTTTGAGAATGAGTATTCTTTTAAAAATAAGACGCTGGTGGCTGAGGGGTCACTAAAAAATGCAGGCTATTACACTGTTGATTTTGATGAGCCTGTTGATTTGGAGTCCGGTGAGCGTTATGCCATTGTACTTTATATAAATACACCGGGCTCGACTCATCCTATGGCTATAGAGTACAACTCGGGTGAAGCATACATGTCTACGGTCAATCTGGATGATGGCGAGGGCTACATCAGCTATGATGGTGTGGCATATATCAATGTAAAGGAAAAACAGGATTGTAACCTCTGTATAAAGGCCTTTTCTGATAACAGATGATATGTACAGAAATATTCTAAAGATAATAACAGTTATTTTTCGTTATGCTTGCACTTATCGTGCCGGTCACGCTTGAAAAGCTTCCGGCTATAAATGAGAAGTATGATATGGCAAAAGCATTGGAGGATAATGTGCTGCAAAACTATGTCAAGGCTTCCACAGATGCAAAGCAGGAGAAGAACCCTGATGAGATATTGCAGGAGAAAGCCGGCTTTGAGGATGATTTAAGGATAGAGTTGCCGGACGACTCAGAGGGGGAGCGCCAGAGTATATCGGTGGAAACCGATGCCCTGACGCAGACGGTCTATGTAAAGCTTAAGGCTGATGTGGACAATTACTTTACGAAGTATTCCATGACAGGCAGGTCAAATCATATAGACTCCATGCAGTATTACCGCAAGGGGGCAGAGGGTGTGATAGCTATCACTACAGACAAGCTCTATCAGGTGAAGCAGCGCATAGAGAATGGATATCTTTATCTGAGCTTTGTCAATCTGCATGATATATACGATAAGGTCATCATAATAGATGCAGGTCACGGCGGTCGTATGACCGGTGCCGTGCGAAATGGAATAGAGGAAAAAAGACATCAATCTGGACATAGTGCTGGCACTTAAGGAACAGCTTGACAGTTATTCAGGTGACAAAAGACTTGGGATATTCTACACCAGGACAACAGATACCAATCCTACACTGCAGCAGAGAGCGGCACTTGCCAATAAGGCGGATGCGGATTTATTTATAAGCGTGCATTGCAACTCATATGAAAAGGGCAATTTCACCGCGGTTTCGGGTACGCAGGTGCTCTACAGCCAGTCAGATAATAGAGAGCTCGGAAGTAAACACCTTGCACAGATTTGTATGGATAACGTGACAGCTGCGACAGGAAACAGGGCATTTGGGCTGCTTCCTGCAGATGACATATATATAATAAGAACAAGTGAGGCTCCGGTTGCACTTGTGGAGGTGGGCTTCATGACCAACAGACAGGAGCTTGACAATCTGGCCAATGCAGACTATCAGAAACAGGCAGCTCAGGGTATATACAATGCAATCATGCAGGCCTTTGATGAGGGCTACTAGCTGTATCGGGAGATTGTTCGAATAGAAAAAGAAGGAAGGAAATATATTATGACAAAAATCATATTTGCAACAGGAAACAAGGATAAGCTCAGAGAAATCAAAGAGATACTTTCAGACTGTGACGTGGATATACGTTCAATGAAGGAAGCAGGTATCAATGTGGATATAGTGGAGGATGGGAAGACCTTTGAAGACAATGCGCTGATTAAGGCACGCGCAATTGCGGCACACACAGATGCAATTGTTCTCGCAGACGACTCAGGACTTGAGATTGACTATCTGAATAAGGAACCGGGAGTATATTCAGCGCGCTATATGGGTGAGGATACTTCCTATGATATAAAGAATAATAACCTTATAGAACGCCTTGACGGTGTGCCAAAGGAGAAGCGTACAGCCCGCTTTGTGTGCGCTATCGCCGCAGTGCTGCCGGATGGAAAGGAACTTGTGACCAGACAGACTATGGAGGGCTACATAGGATGGGAGATAGCGGGAGCCAACGGCTTTGGTTATGATCCTATCTTCTATTTAGATGAGTACGGCTGCTCTTCTGCAGAGCTTACTCCCCAGCAGAAGAATGCCATAAGCCATCGAGGCAAGGCTCTTCGCGCCATGAGAGAGATGCTTGTGAAGGTGATCTAGAGTATAGGAGTTGAATTGCAACGTATACGGATAAAATGCCTGCCGGGAAGCTCTTTAAGCTGTCCGGCAGCCAACTTTAAAAAAAACATAAAAAAAATAAAAAAGTTGTTGACATATTCTTTCCTTTGCTATATACTAATTCTTGCGTCACGGAAAGAACGCAAACAAATCCTTCGGGGTGTGGCTCAGCTTGGCTAGAGCGCCTGGTTTGGGACCAGGAGGTCGCAGGTTCGAATCCTGTCACCCCGACTACATGCGGGTGTAGTTCAATGGTAGAACACCAGCCTTCCAAGCTGGATACGTGGGTTCGATTCCCATCACCCGCTTAGATATTGCAGTATTCGCAGTATCCCATATGTGTCTGTAGCTCAGTTGGATAGAGCACCGGCCTTCTAAGCCGGGTGTCGGGGGTTCGAATCCCTTCAGGCACATTTTTATTTCATATCAATTCCATATGGATCATATGAAGTAAATATGGTGGGTATAGCGCAGTTGGTTAGCGCGCCAGATTGTGGCTCTGGAGGCCCAGGGTTCGAATCCCTGTATCCACCCTTTGCATTAGTGCAAATAGTGTCGTGCGCATTATATGCGTATCCGTGCGGCGCACGAGTATTACTCAAGGGCTATCGCCAAGCGGTAAGGCACAGGATTTTGATTCCTGCATTCGTTGGTTCGAATCCAACTAGCCCTGTTACAATTTGAATATATGGGATATTAGCTCAGGTGGTAGAGCACTTGACTTTTAATCAAGTTGTCCGGGGTTCGAATCCCCGATGTCTCATTAAAAATGCCTCTCTTAAAGAGGCGTTTTTTAATGTCAGACATCGTAGGAATCGAACTCCGGACAACGTAGTTGACCGGGGCGCTAGACGTCCGGGGGACGTCTGTTAAGCGCGGACCGAAGCGGAGCGTAGACCGAATCCCCGATGTCTCATTAGCGTAAAAGAAGCCGTTCCTTGAACGGTTTTTTTGTATTTAGAAGAATGGAGGTTTCGAACTCCGGACAACGGAGTTGACCGAAGCGTAGACAGAGAAAAATATGTGGGTATTATATGCATTTGGATCCGCATTTTTTGCGGGTATAACATCAATACTGGCAAAGTGTGGTATCAAAAAAAACTGATTCAAACGTAGCAACTGCAATCAGGACAATTGTATTTTGTATTTTTTCGTGTATTATGGTATTTGTGGTTAAAGCGCAGGGGCAGATTACAGCTGTGTCAGCAAAGACATGGATATTTCTGATGCTTTCAGGAGTCGCTACCGGAGCCTCATGGCTCTGTTATTTTAAAGCACTCCAGCTTGGCGATGTAAACAGAGTGGTGCCGATTGATAAATCAAGCACAATACTGACCATTATACTTGCATTTATCCTTTTTAAAGAGGAGATAAACGTACTCAGGCTGGTATGTGTGGTGCTTATAGCAATTGGAACGTATATGATGATCACCAAAAAGGAGATATCACAGGAAGAGCAGAATAAGGCCAGGGGTTCCCATGGATGGCTGTTTTATGCAGTGCTGTCTGCTATTTTTGCCAGCTTCACCTCAATATTGGGAAAGGTCGGCATAGAGGGAATCAATTCTAATCTGGGAACTGCGATAAGGACGATAGTGGTGCTTATCATGGCTTGGATAGTGGTATTTGCCACAGGAAAACAGCACACCATAAAAGCATATAGAGAAAAAAGAGCTTGGCTTTATCTGCCTTTCGGGACTTGCAACAGGCGGCTCATGGCTTTGCTATTACAAGGCACTGCGAGGACGGACTTGCGAGTGTCGTAGTGCCTATAGATAAGCTCAGCATAGTTGTGTCAATCGTGTTTTCATTATTTTGTATTTAAGGAAAAGCTGACTCCTAAATCCTTTACAGGTACTGGTGCTCATCATAGCAGGAACTATTGATTATGTCTTAGGTTTAAATATAATAAAAACTA
>ENA-OQJJ01000018-OQJJ01000018.1-human-gut-metagenome-genome-assembly--contig:-NODE-18-length-27530-cov-3.261906_pt1 | contig 27530 bp, 25 predicted proteins | sample MGYA00242606_ERZ504772 | MGnify/ENA primary metagenome ERZ504772 (study PRJEB26092, sample SAMD00036363) | human gut metagenome | host: Homo sapiens | study: EMG produced TPA metagenomics assembly of...
ATAATTATCAGATTACTGAAATAATCATGTATACTCTTTACTACATTAATAAAAGAAATTCAAGAAATAGGTGGGACTTATTTACTATTTATTTTTTCCTTACATGAGGTTATACTAGTTTTGATGATTTTACATATTTTTTTGTTATAAATAAAATGATATGAGGGTAAAAAGGGTAATTTTGACCCTTTAATCATAAAATCCGTGGTAACTATTTAGGAATAATAAATAAAGATACAGGAGAAAGAAGCATGAACTATTTTATTATAATAGATGCAGTCACGCTGATACTAGGAATTTACATAATATTTGTGTCACTACGAATGAAGTAAAAAGACGGCAAGATTGAAAGTAACCTTTGTGGCTGAGGATGAGATGAAAAAGATAAAGGATACGGCCGGATATATAGCTTATATTTATCCAAAGTCGCTTGTATTCGGCATTTGTGATTTTTGTTATCAGTATAGTTGCGATAGTTTCGGATTGCCTCAAAAAATACCGTATTGGTCATATGTGGAGATGATTATATTCGTCGCAGTAATTATCTGGTTTTCAAATATGTTACGAAATGCCAGAGAAAAATTTGTTAAATTCTAACATGAATTTTGCATTGCAACATGAGACATAATAAAGTATAATGAATTTACAAAGATACCTGAGATGTTCGACAACCCTGTGTATTTAGAACCTACATTTACTTTAAACGGGATTCCTATATGAGCTGTTGGATGTCAGGCCGTCATTATGCAGCGGAAGGCAGAAGGCAGACTGCGGTTACCCACCTAGCAAGAGCGCTAGGAGTCTAAATTACAGGGCCGGCATTTTGGGTTCTTACAAAAGAATAATAATGTACAAAAGAACTCCGGACGTACAAAAGCTTTATGAGATACAAAAGATTTTTAAAGCACAAAGGATTCTTAGGTACAGATGATAAAGGGAGCTGTTTTTGCAGCTCCCATTTTTTGAGCAGTAACCACTATTTGGGTGTTAAGGAGAACAGAAATTTGGCAAATAGAAGACGAAGACGGCAAAAGCCGAATCAGATGGTCTGGATAATGCTTGCGATAACCATGGTATGCGTGGTTATTGTTTTTGCAATTGTTATGGTACAAAAGGAAAAAGGGACACTTGTAAAACAGGCGAGGGCTGTGACGAAGGATATGGTGTATGAGAATGCATATATTGTGTCAAATGACGATGGAAGGCTGATTTTCATATGTGATGGAGATCTATACAGGGCAAAGGGTACCATGGAAGAGAACTTTACAGGTGTCTGTGATATTGAAATCAGTGGCTCTAAGGTCAAAAAGATACAGATAAAGCCGGATGATATATCAGGTGTGATGCTGTCGTACGGAGACGGTACCATGCAGATTGCAGGGCAGGGTGACATTCCAATGCAGTCAGACAAGCTGCCGGTGTATGATGAGACAGGCACTTCACCTAAGGAAATAGCGGTTTCTGACCTGATAATCGGAAGTGAAACACTTTCTTACATACTTGATTCCGGCAGGATATGTGCCATCGTCAGAAGACAGGTACCTGACCTTACATACATAAGAGTGCTTATAAAAAACGATGGAAAGGATGCATTTCCAACAATTGCGGCAGCTGCCGCAGCTAACATTTATGTGGATGATGCTGACTGTGGAAGCAATGCTATTGACGATGTGGGTGCATATATGGCAAATGCGCAAAAAAGCCGGATAAAGGTGAGCTCAGCGGACAATTATGTCAGCATAAACGGTAAGAGCTATCCGGGCTCATTTGAGTTTATCGGGACAGAGGAAGGTATTGTGGCGGTGAATACAGTCGATGTGGAGACATATGTGCGCTATGTGCTGCCGTCGGAGATGCCGTCTACATTTGATGCAGAGGCGCTTAAGGCTCAGGCTGTTTGCGCAAGAACCTTTGTATATTCACAGATGAAAAATACACAGTATGCGCTATACGGAGCAAATATTGACAATACCACGGCTTTTCAGGTCTATAACGCTTCAGAAACAAAGCAGTCGACCGATGAGGCTGTAAAAGCTACGGCAGGGCAGGTTGTCTCATGCGGAAGGAGCTTAATAACGTGTTATTATTTTTCTACGTCTGCCGGAAAAACCGAGGATATGGAGGTATGGTCTTCGAGTACACCGGATTTCATACACAAGGTGGAGTCGGTGGATGACAATTCGCCATACTACAGATGGTCCTCGGAACTCGATTTATCGGCATACAATGATCCTCAGTATGGCACAGCAACAGGTATTTCTGTCGATAAGACGTCGGATGCTGGTTATGTACTTTCGCTCACAATAAATTACGGAAACAAATCGCAGACCATTACGGCGGAGAATGATATAAGAAAGGCGTTAGGGCATTATCAGAAAAAAGTTACATTAAACGATGGCTCTGTGAGGGAGAATATGTCGATGATACCAAGCGCCTGCTTTAGTGTGAGTGCCGGTGCAAATGGTCACTATACACTGTCCGGCGGAGGCTTCGGCCATGGAATAGGCTTTAGCCAGTATGGGGCAGACAAGCTGGCAAAGGCAGGAAGCAGCTATAAGGATATAATCGGATATTATTATAAGGATGTGACTGTGGTGGATATAAGCAGTGTACGTAGTGAGCAGTGATATGCCTACAAAAAATTGATAGCATGGATAGTAGAAATGTGGTAATATCGAAGTGCTTAGATACATGACTATGTGTGTGATAGTAAGATACATTGTAATTATTTCGTAAGAAAACAAGAGGATTTGATGATGAATTTACCGATAGAGTTTGAAAAAAAGATGAAGGCCTTTCTGGGCAATGAGTGGGATGATTTCTTATACAGCTATGACAATAACAGATTTCAGGCGCTCCGATTCAATACCTTAAAAGTGCAAAGCCCTGAAGAAATAATGCGGATATTGAATGTACTTGGAATTTCTTCAGATAAAAGGGTTTCGTGGGCAAATGAGGCATATTACTTTGATGAGAACGTGCGTCCGGGAAAGCATCCGTATCATGAGATGGGGCTTTACTACATACAGGAGCCAAGTGCCATGTCGGCGGCTGCACTTTTAGCTCCAAAGCCGGGTATGAGAGTGCTTGACCTGTGTGCGGCACCCGGTGGAAAGAGCACACAGCTTGCCACATATTTAGGAGACAGCGGACTTTTGGTATCAAATGAGATTAACACACAAAGAAGCCGGATTTTGTCGCAGAATATAGAGCGTATGGGAATTAAAAATGCGATTGTGACAAATGAGGACAGCTTTGTGCTTGCTTCACATTTCCCGGGCTTTTTTAATGCTATACAGGTTGATGCACCCTGCTCGGGAGAGGGAATGTTTCGAAAGCTGCCTGAGGCAATAGAGCAGTGGAGCATGGAAAATGTGGCAATCTGTGCGGCAAGGCAGAAGGAAATACTGGACAATGCTGCGGTGATGCTTAAGCCGGGAGGCGTGATAGTATACAGCACCTGCACCTTCTCGAAGGAAGAAAATGAGGATGTAATTGAGTATTTTTTGGAGAGACATCCTGATTTTACACTTGAAGAAATGGAGCGCTTCTGGCCGCATAAGGTGGACGGAGAGGGGCATTTTGTGGCAAAGCTTGTGAGAAGAGGCAGTGTTAATGAGCTTGGTGCGGATTATGATGTATGCGAGGATAGCTGTAATAAAGTAGAGGACACAGGCCTTAAAGTTGACAGGAAAACCAAAAAGAACAAAAATAGTAAGAACAGGAAAAATGAAACGAAGCCGGCTCTTACAAAAGAAAATATGAAGCTTCTCTCAGAGTTTCTTGATGAGACCATATCAGAGGATGTGGCAGCATGGATTAAAAACTCAAGGCTTGTCATGTTTGGGGAGCAGCTCCACAGGCTGCCTGATATGGAAGTTGATATTAAAGGGCTTAAGGTGCAGCGCGCAGGGCTTCATATAGGAGAGTTTAAAAAACAGCGCTTTGAGCCGTCGCATTCGCTGGCACTTGCGCTTAAGCTAAGTGAGGCTAAAAACGTAGTAAAGCTTACCTGGGATGATCCGCAGACAACAGGCTTTTTCAATGGTCAGTCAGTTATGTTATCTGATGAGCAAGCGGCTGAATGCAAAAAGGGCTGGGCACTTGTATGTGTGGACGGATACACGGCCGGCTGGGGCAAGGTGAATGGCACACAGGTTAAAAACCATTATCCTAAGGGGCTTAGAAATAAAATATAAATCAAATATAAAATTTTCTACTTGCAAAATATAGAGATTGTGCTAAAATGACTTATGTGTTATTAAGAAATAAGCATTTGCGATATATATGTCGCAGCTATATATAATAAAAGCAATGAAGGTGCATAGTAGATTATAGTACTTTGACCAGAGAGAGATTGTCATCGGCTGAAAGCAGTCTTACAAAAAGGCTATTGATTGAAGTTCACACTGAAGCTGCATGGATGAAGTACAGTAGTTCATGACGTGTTATGTACGTTACACATATCAATGAGAGTCCATTGAGTAAAACGTCAATGGAAATCAGGGTGGTATCGCGGAATTTTCGTCCCTGCATGGTTTAATAGCCATGCAGGGACGTTTTTTATCGCATAAACGGCGAATTCAAGCTTGAAGTTACGAGTTTATGCAAATTAAGAAAAATATTATGAGGTGAAATTCGATGAGAGACAAAATTCAACAGATCAGAGAAAAAGCACTTGCTGAAATTGATAAGGCTGACGGCCTTGAAAAATTAAATGATGTGCGTGCTGCAATTCTTGGAAAGAAGGGTGAGCTCACAGCAGTCTTAAAGGGCATGAAGGATGTTGCTCCGGAGGACAGACCAAAGGTAGGCCAGTGGGTCAATGAGACACGTGAGGCAGTTGAGAAGCTTCTTGATGAGAAGGTTAAGAAATTTGAGGCAGAGGCACTTAAGCGCAAGTATGAGAGCGAGAAAATAGATGTCACTATGCCTGCAAAGAGAGGCAAAAAGGGTAATCTTCATCCTGTAACACAGGTAAAGGACCAGCTCTCAGAGATTTTCACATCTATGGGCTTTGAGGTTTACGAGGGTACAGAAATCGAGAATGATTACTATAATTTTACAGCTTTAAATACTCCAAAGGATCATCCGGCGCGTGATATGCAGGATACATTCTACTTATCACCTGAGTTCTTACTGCGTACACAGACCTCAGCAGGACAGATTCACGTTATGGAAGCAAAGAAGCCGCCTATCAAGGTTGTTTCACCGGGTAAGGTTTTCCGTTCGGATGATGATGCGACACATTCTCCTATGTTCACACAGATGGAGGGCCTTGTGGTAGATAAGGGCATCACACTCTGCGATTTAAAGGGTATGCTTGACCAGCTTGTAAAGAAGATGTTCGGAAAGAATGTCACAACACGTCTTCGTCCTTCATACTTCCCATTTACAGAGCCGTCTGTAGAGGTTGATGTAAGCTGCTTCCAGTGCCACGGCAAGGGCTGCTCTTTATGCAAGGGCACAGGCTGGATTGAGGTGCTTGGTGCAGGTGTGGTAAATAAAAAGGTGCTTGAGGGCTGTGGCATAGACACAAATGAGTACAGCGGATTTGCATTTGGTATTGGTCTTGAGCGTATTGCAATGCTCAAATACGGAATTAACAACATCAAGCTTTTATTCGAGTCAGACCTTAGGGTATTAGACCAGATTGATGACAACTAGATTCATTTCTTGAATATATAACAGGAGGCAAAAATTATGTTAACACCACTTAGCTGGTTAAAAGATTATGTAGATATAGATGTAACACCAAAGGAGTTAGAGGAAAAATTATTCTCATGTGGTTTCGAGGTTGAAGAATCATATGAGGTGGGAAAGGATATCTCAAATGTAGTAGTCGGCCTTGTAGAAAAATGTGAGCCGATTCCGGAGACACACCTGAGCCTGTGTCAGGTAAATGCCGGAGCACATGGCACATTCCAGATCTGCTGTGGAGCGGACAATGTAAAGGCAGGGGGCAAATATCCTCTTGCACTTATCGGCGCAACAGTATATGCCACAGCAAAGGATCACGTTACAATAGAGGGCGTGATGGAGATAAAGCAGGGCAAGCTGCGTGGATATGATTCATATGGAATGTTATGCTCAGGCGTAGAGCTTGGCTTAAATGAGGACCTCTATCCGGGTGCAGGCTACAACGGACTTTGGTTTTACCTGAGGATGCTAAGGCGGGAGATGATGTAAAACCTATCCTCGGCCTTGATGACTGGATTTTTGATATTGCAATCACAGCAAACAGACCTGACTGTCAGTGTATATATGGCATGGCAAGAGAGGTTGCTGCTGTTTTTGGGAAAAGAGCTTAAGGAGCCTGCACTTGACTATACTGCTGATGATGTGAAGAAGGAAAATTTCAAGGTATCTGTCCTGGCACAGGACATCTGCCCTCGCTACACAGCTCACTATGTGCATGATGTAAAAATCTCTGAGTCACCGGCATGGATGAGAAAACGTCTTGCACTTGTTGGAATAGGCTCTATCTCAAATGTGGTAGACATCACTAACTTTATTTTAAAAGAGCTCGGACAGCCAATGCATGCTTTCGATTACTCATACCTTGAGGGAGAGGAGATTGTAGTAAGACGTGCAAACGATGGAGAGAAAATTGTCACACTCGATGAGAAGGAATTTGAATTAAACAGCAATAACCTTGTTATCTGTGACGGAAAGAAGGCAGTTGCGCTTGCCGGTATCATGGGCGGCTTAAACTCTGAAATTAACGATGGTACAACAGAGGTGATGTTTGAATCTGCAAAATTTGCAAGAGATAATATCAGAAAGAGCTCTCGTGCGCTGGGACAGGCTTCTGATTCGAGTGCACTTTATTCAAAGGGTGTAAACGAGTACACAACAGCCATGGCTATGAAGAGAGCGCTTCACCTGATGGAGGAGCTTGGCTGTGGTAAGGTTTCTTCAACTCACGTTGAGGTGACTACAGGAAATTCGCTTGAGCCAAAAGAGATGAAGGTTTCTATTGCAAAGGTTAATGGTGTGCTTGGAATAGAGGTACCTACAGAGGATATAGTGAGAATACTCACAAATTTAGGCTTTGCACCGGTTGTAAGCGGTGATGAGCTGACACTCATGATTCCTGCATATCGTGAGGATATGGAGGATTATCCGGATGTGGCAGAGGAGGTTATCCGTATGTATGGCTATGACCATGTCATTCCTGCATTCATGCCTACGGCACAGGTTACACTCGGAGGACTCAACCTTAGACAGCAGACAGAGCGCAAGATAAAAGAGGTGCTCTGTGCAGCAGGCGCGTATGAGGGAATACATTACTCATTCTTCTCACCTGCTGATCTTGATCTGCTCAGATTTCCGGAGGATGCACCTGAAAGACATGCTATCAGGCTTATAAACCCAATCAATGTTGACCTCTCGCTTATGAGAACAACACTTGCTTCTGAGATGCTTTATGCCATGGCAAGAAACCAGAAGAAGGGTATCCTGGAGGGAAGAATCTTTGAGCTGGGAAATATCTTTATCGCAAAGGAGCTTCCGCTTACAGAGTATCCGGATGAGAGAGAGACACTTTGCGCAGGCGTATTCGGTGAGGATGAATCGTTCTTTACTATAAAGGGACTGGCTGAGACTGTAGCAGATGCGCTTGATGTGAAGTTTACATACAAGCCGGCTCAAAAGCCATTCCTTCATCCATATCAGACAGCAGAGGTATTCTGTGACGGACAAAAAATCGGATATCTCGGTCAGGTAAGATATGAGATATGCGATGAGCTTGACATGAGAGTACCGGCATATGTGATGGAGCTTGATTTAAGAGTTCTTTCACAGTGGTATGGAAAGGACAGAGTATTTACTCCAATCTCAAAATTTGATGATGAGAAGAGAGATTTTGCTTTTGTTGTGGACAAGGATATCACATGTGAGCAGATTGAAAACGGTATCAGGGAAGCCTGTGATTATGTCTCAGATGTTACACTGTTTGATGTTTACGAGGGTGTACAGCTTCCTCCGAATAAGAAGAGCATGGCGTACAGTGTAGTATTTACACCAAAGGATGAGGAGCTTAAGACTAAGAAGGTCGAGGGCTTTGTAAAGGATATACTTGCTCATCTTAAAGAGACTGCAGGTATCACACTTCGTGGTTAGACGTTAGTATAGTGTTAGGAATAGGAAAATTATGGACGTAAAAGATTTTGATTATGATCTTCCGGAGGAGCTAATAGCACAGGATCCTCTGGAGGACCGCTCCAGCTCAAGACTCATGGTGCTTGACAAGAAGACAGGAGAAGTCAGCCATCATGTGTTCAAGGAGATTGTTAAATATTTAAGACCGGGCGACTGCCTTGTGCTCAATAATACAAAGGTAATTCCTGCACGTCTTTTTGGCGTGAAGGAAGGAACTATGGCAAAGATAGAGATACTTCTTCTAAAGCGCAGACAAAATGACGTATGGGAGACTCTTGTAAAGCCGGGTAAAAAGGCAAAGCCGGGCACAAGGATTATATTTGGTGACGGACTTTTAACCGGTGAAGTAATAGATGTGGTTGATGATGGAAACAGGCTGATTCAGTTTAGCTATGAGGGTATTTTTGAGGAGATACTTGATAAGCTCGGACAGATGCCATTGCCGCCATACATCACACATCAGCTAAAGGACAAGAACCGCTACCAGACAGTATATGCAAAGTATGACGGCTCGGCCGCTGCGCCTACGGCAGGACTGCATTTCACAAAGGAGCTTTTACAGCAGGTAAAAGATAAGGGTGTGGATATTGCAGAGGTGACTTTACATGTGGGGCTTGGCACGTTTAGACCGGTAAAGGTGGATAATGTGCTTGATCACCATATGCATTCTGAGTTTTACATGGTGTCACAGGAGGCTGCAGACAAGATTAATAATGCAAAGAAAAATGGCGGCAGAATAATATCTGTTGGCACTACAAGCACTCGTACCTTAGAGGCAGCATCCGATGAAAACGGCATGCTAAAAGAGTGCAGCGGATGGACGGATATCTTTATTTATCCGGGATACAGCTTTAAGGTGATTGACTGTCTGATTACAAATTTCCATCTGCCACAGTCTACACTTGTCATGCTTGTGTCAGCATTAGCAGGCAGAGAGCATGTCCTCAATGCATACAAAGAGGCTGTAGAGGAAAGATACAGGTTTTTCAGCTTTGGTGATGCGATGTTTATAACGAACGATATGCATATGGACGATGAGGCAGCTGAATAAATTTTACTTGTAAAAATCGATCATATATACTAATATGTTGATTGAAAGTATACCTCTCGATATACATACATATTATGACACCAGGATCCAAATTTGGACCAAGGAGGTTGTGGATGCGGTTATCGAGATTGTACGAAGAACAGACAGTGAAGAAGGAGTATATCACTATGGTGCTGTGTTTATTGTTATGACCGACACTGATGCACTAAAGATTGATATTTATCAGATTTTCAATGATTTATAAAGTAAAAAAAGTAAATCATCCACATGATATAGTAACCAGTGTACCTGGCTCAAAGAGTATCACAAACAGGGCCCTTTTAATCGCTGCACTCGCAAGCGGGCGCAGCGTTTTAAAAGGGTGTCTTTTTAGTGATGATTCGAGACATTTTATAGATGCACTGATTCGTCTGGGATTTCCGGTTTTGGTGGATGAGGATAAAAGAGAAATAACAATAACAGGCTTTGGAGGCAGGATACCAAAGAATGAAGCTGAGATAGATGTGGGAAGTGCAGGTACCGCTGCGCGTTTTCTTACAGCTCTTCTTGGACTGTCAAAGGGCAGATACCATATAGTGGCCTCTGAGCAGATGAAGAAGCGTCCTATGAAGGATCTGCTTGTATCGCTTGAAAAGCTGGGTGCCCATATTGAGTATGATGAGAACGTATATCATTTCCTTTTACCATCGGAAATACAGGGGAGTATGCTGATGCTGTTGATATAAACGTAGACAAGAGCAGCCAGTTTTTGAGTGCCCTTCTTATCTCGGCAATAGTGATGGAAAAGACTTTTACGATTAATGTCACAGGAACGCATGGTATGGCATATGTTGAGATGACGCGTCTTATGATGAAGCAGTTTGGGCTTGATGTGATGCAGGACAAAAAGAATAACAGCTTTATTATTCCTAAGAAAGCAGCGTATGAAAGCTTAGACTATGATATAGAGCCGGATGTGTCGGCTGCATGCTATTTTTATGCAATGAGCCCGCTTTTACATGTTAAGTCAAAGGTGATGGGTGTGCACCAGAACAGCTTGCAGGGAGATGTGGCATTTCTTGATGTGCTTGCGGATATGGGCTGCACAATTTCCGACGAGGCAGACGGCATAGTGTGTATGCCACCAAAGAATGCTCATATACATGGCGGAAGCTGGGATTTGTCAACATTCTCAGATCAGGCGCTGACTCTTGCTGCGATTGCACCGTTTGCAAAGGAGCCTGTAGGGATAGAAGGCATTTCGCATATCCGTCTGCAGGAGTGTGACAGGATAAATGCCATCGAGGAAAACCTGACGGAATTAGGTGTGAGGGTTGAAGAAACTGAAAATGGCTTAAGGATTTATCCGGCAGAGCGTATTAAGCCTTGTCAAATTAAGACGTATGACGATCACCGCGTAGCCATGTCATTTACTTTGCCGGGGCTTAAGGCAGAGGGCGTTGAGATAATAGACCCTTATTGCTGCCGCAAGACCTTTGAGGATTTTTATGAGGTACTTGAGGAGAGCGTATATTAATAAAGTGTTATTGGTTTCTGTTTATTTGTAAACAGTGCTGCATGGACGATATAAAACGAGCCGTAAAACGAATCAAATTCGTTTTACGGCTCGTTGTTTTTGGGATTAAAACCATATAACAGGATAAATCATCTGCGGTGAATAGTATAGTTTCTTTCTTTAAGTACGCTGATAGCCGATTCAAGAGAATCTTCGTCATAGAACTCTATGCGCAGTACACCCTCCTCAAACTCACGGTTGTTTATGATGCCGATATTCTTGATGCTGATGCCGTTGAAGGCTAAAAGGCTTGCAAGCATTGCAATACCGCCTGCCTCATCGGCAATATCGACAAATATCTCGTGGAAATCCTTGCGGATTTTGGCACCGGGCAGTGTGAGTGAATCCCTGTAATTCTTTGAATCCTGGAAATAATCAATCATCTTTTGAGAACTGCCCTCTGCAATTATTTCGCGAAGCTTATGGAAATTGGCTTCATACTGGTCCATGAGTGAGAGCAGCTGTGTTTTGTTGGACTCACATATGTTTTCCCACATGACAGGGGAGCTTGCGGCGATACGTGTCACATCGCGGAAGCCACCGGCAGCAATTGTTTTCATGGTCTCTTTTTCGGAATCAATATGCTCAATCAGATTGACGAGAGAGTATGCAATCATGTGTGGCAGGTGGCTGATGGCTGCGGTAGCATGATCGTGCTCCCTGTAGTCTAAAATGAGAGCTATCGAGCCCAGTGAAAGTACAAACTGTTTGAAATCATTCTGATTTTCTTCAGTAGTTGTTGCAGTAGGAGTGATAATATAGTAGGCGTTCTCCAAAAGCTGCTTGTCTGAATTGAGTATGCCTGTTTTTTCAGAGCCGGTCATAGGATGACCGCCGATGAAATTGCGCTCAAGGCCAAGCTCTATAACCTTTTCGTGAATCTGGGTTTTGGTGCTGCCTACATCTGTGATGATACAGTCATCCTTTATGATATCCTTAAGCTGTGTGAGGTATTCGATATTTTTGTTTACCGGTGCACACAGAAAGATTACGTCGCAGTCTTTAAAAGAGTTAAGCTCTAAAAGCTCATTATTATCTATCAGGCCAAGCCCAAAGGCATCATCTATGGTCTGTTGATGCCCGGCTGTTGCGATAATTGAGACCTTTGGATTATTTTCTTTCATTTTTCTGGCTATCGAGCCGCCAATCAGACCGAGCCCTATAAAGCCAACTTTATCAAAATGCATTTATGTGTATCTCCTAATTCTTTATTGTAACTATTCAGAATCACCACACGCACATTCTCAAAATCGCACTATAGTGGTTTTGAATATTTACAATATATTATATCCAATTTAACACTATAAAGCAATAAATTATTGGCATATTTATTCAAATATAATAATAAAAAATAATCGTCAGATTGCATAAAAGTGTTGTAAATTATATAAAAATATTAGTACAATGTTTACATACTATAATAATGTCAGGGAGGTACTTGAAATGAATGTTTACACTACTGAGAAGATTCGAAACGTCGTGCTTTTAGGCCATAGCGGCTGTGGCAAGACATCACTCGTGGAAGCTATGGCATATCTGGCAGGACAGACCACCAGAATGGGCACTGTAGCGGATGGCAGCACTATCAGCGATTTTGACAAGGAAGAGATAAAGCGTCAGTTCTCTATACATACATCGGTTGTACCGATTGAGTGGGATAATGTCAAAATAAATATTCTCGATACTCCTGGTTTTTTTGATTTTGTGGGAGAGGTTGAGGAAGCTGTATCGGCTGCAGATGCTGCAATCATCGTGGTTTCAGGCAAGGCAGGGATACAGACAGGCACAAAAAGAGCATGGGAGATATGCGAGAAATACAAGCTCCCGAGGATGATTTTCGTTACGGACATGGATATCGACAATGCAAGCTTCAAGGATGTGGTATTAAAGCTGCAGGAGCTTTACGGCAAGAAAATAGCTCCATTCCATCTGCCAATCAGAGAGAATGAGAAGTTTGTGGGCTATGTCAATGTCATCCAGCAGAGGGCAAAGAGATGGAATGAAAGCGGAGGCGTGGATAAGTTTGATGTGCCTGAGTACTCAAAGGAGAACCTGGGAATATGTCGTGAGGCTTTAGTTGAAGCTGTAGCTGAGACAAGTGAGGAGTTCATGGACAGATATTTCGGAGGAGAGGAGTTCTCTGAGGATGAAATCAGGGCTGCGCTTCGTGCAAACGTGCTTGAGGGCTCTATTGTACCGGTGCTCATGGGCTCAAATATTCTCGCAAGAGGCATGTATACACTTATGGCTGATATTGTGAAATACCTGCCAAGTCCTGAGAAGAGAAGCTGTACCGGTATTAACACCAAGACAAATGAGGTGTATAATGCTGATTATGATTTTGCAAAATCAAAGAGCGCTTATGTGTTCAAGTCTATAGTTGACCCGTACATCGGTAAGTATTCACTGATCAAGGTTAATTCGGGCGTATTAAAGACAGATGATGTACTTTACAATTATCACAGGGACTGCGATGAAAAAATCGGAAAGCTCTATGTGATGAGAGGCAGTAAGGTGGAGGAAGTGAAGGAGCTTCATGCAGGTGATATAGGAGCGCTTGCAAAGCTTACAAAGACTCTTACGACAGATTCGCTTTCCACCAGAAATATGCCGGTTACATATCTTAGAACAAGTATATCAAAGCCGTATGTGGCAATGCGCTACAAGGCAAAGAAAAAGGGCGATGAGGACAAGATTTCCCAGTCTTTACAGAAACTGTTAATGGAGGATCTGACGCTAAACAGTGTAAATGACAGTGAAAATGGACAGACTGTACTATATGGTATCGGTGATATGCAGCTTGAGGTAGTGGCAAGTGAGCTTCTTGAAAAGTACAAGGTGGAGATAGAGCTTATGCGTCCAAAGGTAGCCTTTAAGGAGACTATAAGGAAAAAATCTGACGTAGAGTATAAGTACAAGAAGCAGTCAGGCGGACACGGACAGTACGGACATGTCAAGATGACCTTTGAGCCGTCAGGTGATATGGATACGCCATATGTATTTGAGCAGACGGTCGTAGGAGGAGCTGTACCGAAGAACTTCTTCCCGGCTGTTGAAAAGGGTATTGCAGAGTCCGTGAAAAAGGGACCTCTTGCAGCCTATCCTGTGACGGGTATAAAGGCTGTGCTGTATGATGGCTCTTATCATCCGGTTGATTCATCTGAGATGGCCTTTAAGGTGGCAACACAACAGGCCTTTAAAAAGGGCATTATGGAGGCAAAGCCAGTGCTTCTTGAGCCGATTGCAACTCTTAAGGTAGTGGTGCCTGAGGGCTATACAGGTGATGTGATGGGTGAGCTTAACAAGAGACGTGCAAGAGTGATGGGCATGAACCCGACAGACAATGGATATCAGGAGATAGTAGCGGATATTCCTTATCTGGAGCTTTATGGATACAATGCCACACTTCGCTCAATGACGAGCGGAAGCGGCACATTCTCATATGAGTTTGCCAGATATGAGCAGGCACCGGACGATGTGGCTGCAAAACAGATAGAAGAAAGGGCAAGCAAGCTTGTTGAAGTTGAAGAGTAGAATAGCATTAATTATATTACTTACATTGATTTTTACCAATACTCATGTGTTTGCATCGGAGATAAAAGAGGCAGAAACTGCCTCTTTTGCTTCCGGGCCATCACTAAATACACTGGTTGACAATATGTCAGAAAGTGATGGTGTTTCATATATTTACTATAATCTGGGCGGTGCGGCAAACAATATCAATAATTATGGATACATCACACCAAAGCAAGAAATTCATGGGACTAAGAGAGCCACACAAATACGGGTATAAATTTGATGGCTGGTATCTGGATGAGCATTTTTCAAAAAAGGCGGATGTTCTGACCTACGAAAAAGCAAATGGATATGTGGTATATGCCAAATGGGTCAGGACGATTAACAATGAATACAGCGTAGAGCATTACAATTACAGGAGTAATAAAAAAGCGCATACACTGGCGCTTAAGGATTGCGATTACGATTTTATAGATGAAATAGATATTCCGGGCATGCCGGAGACGAAGGAAAATGATTTTCTCAATAATTATATTTTCAGTGAGGCACAGTGTCCTCAGGGGATTTGTATCACGGACGAATACGTGCTTATCACGAGCTATTCTGATGACAAGGGCTCACTCGGGGAGCTTATGGTATTTGACAGGGAGGACGGAGAGTACCTTGTGACACTTGGCATGGATGCAAACAGTCACCTGGGAGGAATTGCCTTTGACGGGGAAAATGTATGGGTGTGCAATTCCTACGACACAACTGTGGAGCGCATCTCGTATGATTTTCTCTCTCTAATGGCCACTGCGAATTCCAAGCAGGTCATCGATGCGACAGGTGTGGTAGATGTGTTTGATGTTGGAAACAAGCCGTCGTGCATAACATACTATGGAGGCAGGCTGTGGATAGCCACTCACAATATCCTTTTTAGGTCAAAGATGGTAGCATATTATTATGACAAAAAGGACGACAGGCTCACAAGCCTAAGCACATATACGATACCGGCCAGAGTGCAGGGCGTTACATTTGATGCTTCAGGAAAGGTATATCTGAGCACCTCCTATGGCAGGAATGAGTCATCGTATATCAAGTGCTACAAATCACTCATAGCTCTGTCGTCAAGGCCAAACAGACCCGACATCACAATAGAGATGCCGCCGGGCTCAGAGGAGCTTGACAGTGTGGATAAAAGATTGTATGTTATTTTTGAATCTGCGGGGGAGAAGTACCTTGAGGGCACGGATGGCAAGGGAAACTCGCCTGCACCGATAGACAAGATACTTCGCATAAATACAGATTCGTTTAAAAATTAAACTATAGCATTTTTAAAAGCCTTTCAACCTGCCTGCGGTTTTTCTCAGGCAGGTTTTTGCTTAGCTCGGTGCACATGGAATAGACCTCTTCTTTGGTAAATTCTATGCCGTTACGCTTTGCCTCCTTAATACTTTCCATGAGAAACGGCATGGCACTTGTTGTGTCCTTTGGTTTTTCCTTTTGTGCAAAATTATTTAAAAATTCCTGCTTTGTCATAAATCTCCCTATTGTCCAAAACTGAAAAAATATTTAATAGATTGTCTATCGTATCCTGTTCACTTTTGCTGCAGTATTTCTTTAAGGCATTGAGCATGGATAGTCTTCTGTCTGACATACTTTCAGTCTCCGCAACAGACAGTGCAGGTGCACAATCTATCATTCTCATTGAATTCATAAGTGATATGTAGTGAACCATAAGAGTCATCTGCTTTTGTGAGTCATGCGGCATATATGGAATTATGGTTTTAAGCATCTGAAGCTCCCTTGTCTGGGTTATTTCATCGAATGGTGTAAACAGGCTGTTCTCGTCCATAAAAATCCTTTAAAATATATTTCTATATAATATGTCACCTGATTCACATTATGCATGTTTACAGCATATATTATTAAAAAAAGATATATGCTTATCATAGATGGTCACGACGTATACGAGATAGATGAAGAATGCATCAAAAAGCACAGAGTGAAGGGCGAATGTAAAGTCCTTGAAAAGCTCAAAGAAAAAGAGCAGCGCAGGCAAAAAAAGAATACCGAAAAATCGTAAAAAGCTGCGGGTCCAAAAGACCCGCAGTAAAAATGTAAATCAGCAGCCGCAGCCACATCCGCATCCGTTATTGCTGCTTCCACAGCCAAAGCCACCACAGCAGAAAAGTAAGATGATAGCCCAGATACAGCTGTTATTGCCGCTTCCACAGTCGTTTCCTCCGAAGAAAGAGCCTCCGTTACCATTTCCGCAACAGCAGCACAGTAACAGGATAATCCATAAAATCGAAGAACATCCGCATCCGTTATCTGTATTGCTGCATGAACAGTTTGTTGCTGCTAAATCACTCATAAGTGACCTCCAATAAAATTTATTTACACTCTAGGTTATGATAGACATAACAAAGTGTTACACTAAGATTTAAATTTTTTTATTGACACAAAAAGTATAATTGTATACAATTATTCAAAAGATAAAACTAAGCACAGGAGATGTGAAGATGAGAGAAGTTTTGATGAACGAAAAAACAAATTTACTGCAGCTTGAAGAGCATTTTTATCAGCTCGTGGATGTAGATGAGCCGAATACTTTTAGAAATCTCTTTCCTTATTCAGAAGTTCCTAAGATAGCATTCAATGACAGAATAGTGCCTCACAATATGCCGGAGGACATCTGGATTACAGATACTACATTCAGAGATGGCCAGCAGTCGAGAGCACCGTACACGACGGAGCAGATTGTTACCATTTATGATTATTTACATAAGCTTGGTGGCCCTAAGGGGATAATCAGACAGAGCGAGTTTTTCCTCTACAGCAAAAAGGACAGGGACGCTGTTTACAAGTGTCTCGAGAGAGGATATAAGTTCCCGGAGGTTACATCGTGGATTCGTGCCAGCAAAAAGGACTTTGAGCTTGTAAAGGATATAGGACTCAAGGAAACCGGTATACTTGTAAGCTGTTCGGATTATCATATTTTCTATAAGATGAAGATGACCAGACGCGAGGTAATGAATATGTATCTGTCAGTCATCAGGGAGTGTCTTGAGACAGGAATAAGCCCTAGGTGCCATCTGGAGGATATCACACGTTCTGATATATATGGTTTTGTTATTCCATTCTGTGTTGAGCTTATGAAGCTGCAGGAGGAGTACAAGATTCCGATTAAGGTGCGTGCCTGTGATACAATGGGATATGGAGTAAACTTCCCGGGAGCAGTTATACCTCGAAGCGTTCCGGGTATCATATACGGACTTAACACACATGCAGGTGTGCCTTCATCACAGATTGAGTGGCATGGACACAATGACTTTTACAAGGCAGTAAACAATTCGACTACGGCATGGCTCTACGGAGCAAGTGGTGTCAACTGTTCACTGTTTGGTATCGGAGAGAGAACCGGAAACACACCACTTGAGGCTATGGTATTTGAGTATGCACAGCTTAAGGGCACACTTGATGGAATGGATACGACTGTTATCACTGAGTTGTCAGAATACTTTGAGAAGGAGCTTGGATATGTGCAGCCGAGCCGTACACCTTTTGTCGGAAAGAATTTCAATGTGACGAGAGCCGGAATCCATGCTGACGGACTTCTCAAAAATGAGGAAATTTACAACATATTCGATACAGGTAAATTCTTAAACAGACCACCTCTTGTAGCTGTGTCCAATACATCAGGACTTGCAGGAATAGCGCTGTGGATAAACACTTACTACCGCCTGCCGGATGAAACGAAAGGTAGATAAGAACTCAAAGCTTGTGACCATGAATAAAGCAATGGGTAGATGAGCAGTACGACGAGGGCCGTGTGACTACCATCACAGATAATGAGCTTGTAGTTCAAATTACTGATTGACTGTAAAAAAGCTTAATATAGTATTATAGTGAGGTAGATTATTACATGTCACATGATAATTACAGCCTGAGTGCCAGAGTATACAATCATATCAGGGATGGTATACTTGCAGGAACATTTGCAAAGGGCGATGAGCTTAAAGAAAAGAATATCGGTGATGAGCTAGGGGTGAGCAGGACTCCTGTGAGGGAAGCACTGCGTCAGCTTGAGCTTGAGGGTCTTGTGTCTATTATCCCCAATAAAGGAGCGTTCGTTGAGGGTGTTTCCACGGACGATATCAGGGATATATACGAGATAAGAGCTCTGCTTGAGGGACTTTGTGCCAGATGGGCTGCAACGAGAATATCGGATGAGCTCATGGCGGCCATGGAGGAGAATATTTATCTCACGGAGTTTCACGAGAAAAAGGGCAATGCAAAGAAGCTTCTTGAGCTGGACAATAGGTTTCATGAGCTGCTGTATGAGGCCGGCGGAAGCAAGGAGCTTATGAGGGTATTAAAGGACTATCATGAGTATGTTGGCAGAGTGAGAAAGGTGACACTCGGCGAGACAAAAAGAGCCAAAAACTCCACTCACGAGCATAAACAGATATGCGAGGCAATTAAGAATCATGACGCACTGCTGGCAGAAAAATGCGCCAGAGAGCATATAAACAATTCAAAGGAAAATATGGAACACCTTGGTTGGGAAAACCTTATTAAGTAAAGGAGATTTAAGAATGAGCAAGATTACGATGACAACACCCCTTGTAGAGATGGACGGAGACGAGATGACAAGAATCCTCTGGCAGATGATAAAGGATGAGCTTTTAATACCTTTTATCGATTTAAAGACAGAGTATTATGATCTGGGCTTAGAGGAGCGAAATCGTACAGATGATCAGGTAACCGTTGAATCAGCAAAGGCAACCATGAAATACGGTGTCGCAGTAAAATGTGCGACAATCACACCAAACGCAGCCAGAATGACAGAGTACAATTTAAAGGAGATGTGGAAGAGCCCTAACGGCACAATAAGAGCCATGCTTGACGGAACAGTGTTCAGAGCACCAATCGTTGTAAAGGGCATAGAGCCAAACGTAAAGACATGGGTTAAACCAATCACAATCGCTCGTCATGCATATGGTGATGTATACAAGGCAACAGAGATGAAGGTAGCCGGTCCCGGAAAGGCTGAGCTTGTATTTACAGCAGAAGACGGAACTGAGACTAGAGAATTAATACATGAGTTTAAGGGCGCAGGAGTTATTCAGGGACAGCATAACCTGGATGATTCAATTGAGAGCTTTGCACATAGCTGCTTTAAGTATGCACTTGATACAAAGCAGGATTTATGGTTTGCCACAAAGGATACCATATCAAAGAAGTATGACCATACCTTCAAGGATATCTTCCAGGAAATCTTTGATGCACAGTACAAGGATGCTTTTGAGAAGGCTGGAATTACATATTTCTACACACTTATTGACGATGCAGTTGCCAGAGTAATGAAATCTCAGGGTGGATTTATCTGGGCATGCAAGAACTACGACGGAGATGTAATGAGTGATATGATCTCATCTGCATTCGGCTCACTTGCCATGATGACATCAGTGCTTGTATCCCCTCACGGATACTATGAGTATGAGGCGGCACATGGAACAGTTCAGAGACACTATTACAAGCATTTAAAGGGTGAGGAGACCTCAACAAACTCTGTAGCTACTATTTTTGCATGGACAGGTGCACTTAGAAAAAGAGGAGAGCTTGACAAGCTTCCGGCACTTTCTGAGTTTGCAGACAAGCTTGAGGCAGCTTGCATAAAGACTATTGAGAGCGGAAAGATGACAAAGGATCTCGCACTCATCACAACAATTGAAAATCCTACTGTTTTAAACAGCGAAGGCTTCATCAAGGCAATCAGAGAGGAACTTGAGAAGACAATTTAATCTGAAATTTGGTTTTTAGCCTTAGAATAAGATATAACCCGGGGATAATTATAAATTTTTTGAATGTTAAATTCTTAACACATTGACAGATGACCTTCAAAAAATTATAATTAATCTTGGGTTTTTGTCTTTAAAAGAGAAATGATATCCTGATGATTGGAGGAATAAGACTTGAGTAAAGAAATATCACAGGCGGTTATCAGAAGGCTGCCACGATACTATAGATATCTCGGAGAGCTTTTTGGGATGAGGGAGTGGAGCGTATTTCATCAAATGATCTGAGTCACAGAATGAAAGTGACAGCTTCACAAATCAGACAGGATCTCAATAATTTCGGTGGCTTTGGACAGCAGGGATACGGATACAATGTTCAGTTTCTCTACGAGGAAATCGGAAAGATAATGGGGCTTAACACAGAGCATAGAATAATTATCATCGGTGCAGGAAATCTTGGCCAGGCACTCGCCAATTATGTAAAGTTTGAAAAGCTTGGCTTTGTCATAACAGCGCTTTTTGACATAAATCCTGAGCTTTCAGGAAAGAGTGTGCGAGGTATTCCAATCCTTATGCTAAGTGAACTGGATGAGTATTGCAGAACACACAGGGTGGATATTGCGGCGCTCACCATGCCAAAGTCAAAGGCTGACTCTATTGCGTCAAAGCTTGTGGATTTAGGAATAAGGGCTATATGGAATTTTGCACATGTGGATCTTGAAATTCCAAATAAAGATGTGGTTGTGGAGAGTGTTCATCTGTCTGACAGCCTTATGCAGCTCAGCTATAATATTGTTAAAAACTCCAAAAATAAATAGAGGGTGAGTCTTATGAATGATAAAAAAGGTTCCTTTACTGGTTTTAGATCTTTTTGATATTGAATATGACGATCCTATGGTTTTCAATGCCAATAATGCAAATGCTGATAATGCAAACAATGAGAATAAGGGGAATTGATATTGGAATATATTGTTACAGGTAATGAAATGAAGCTTCTGGACGATACAACATCACAGGTCTTTTTGGTTCCTTCGGTGGTGCTGATGGAGCAGGCTGCGGCCGGTGTTGTCCGGGAGCTTGTTGCATGTTTTGATAAATCAAAGGAGTTTGCCGTGATATGCGGCAAGGGCAATAATGCAGGAGACGGTATCGCGATAGCAAGACTTTTAAATCAGGCCGGATACAGATGCATGGTGTACTATGCTTTTGGCACAGATGAGGCAGGAAGCGAGCTCTTTGAGCTGCAGAAAAATATATACGCAAGGTATGGCTTTAAGGTGGTCTCTGATATTGAGTGTGTGTGTAAAAGTGACGTAATAATAGATGCACTGTTTGGCACAGGGCTTAAGCGAGCCATAGAAGGCTCTTTAGCAGATGTGATTTCAGCCGTTAACAAGGCAAATGCTTACAGGGTGGCGGTCGACGTGCCGTCGGGAGTGGATTCTGATAAAGGACATGTGATGGGATGCACTTTTAAAGCAGATTTCACATATACTTTTTCTTATAAGAAGACAGGCCTTCTCCTGTGGCCGGGCTGTGATTATTGCGGTCTGGTTAAGGTGGTGCCTATAGGCATAGATGACCACAGCTTTTGTGGTAATCTGCCATCAGTAAGGGCTCTTGATGAGTCTGATTTAAAGAAGCTTGATAACAGACCGGCACACTCCAACAAGGGAACTTTCGGAAAACTGTTAGTTATAGCAGGAAGCCGCAATATGGCCGGTGCGGCGGTGCTTTCGGCAAAGGCTGCATACAAAAGCGGAGCAGGGCTTGTGAAAATTATAACGCCGGAGTGTAACCGCTCAATAATACAATGTGCTTTGCCGGAAGCACTGCTTTGTACTGATATCGCGTCAGCTAAAGCACTTGAGACAGAGCTTGATTGGGCAGATGCAGTGGTGATAGGTCCAGGTCTTTCAAAGTCTGATAATGCCAAAATGTTAGTTGAAACAGTACTAAAAACAGCAGAGATACCTCTTGTGATTGATGCGGATGCGCTTAATATCATATCAGACAACATGACTTTACTTAATGAGCATAAAATGCCTGTCATCGTGACTCCGCACCTGGGCGAGATGTCCAGACTTATGAAAAAGAGCATTGCTAATATACAGGAGGATATCATCGGTGTGGCAGGAGAATTTGCATGCTTGTACAATGTGACTTGTGTGCTTAAGGATTTTCGTACGATTATCGCAGCGGCTGATGGCGAAAAGTTTATCAATCTGTCCGGCAACTGCGGTATGGCAACAGCCGGAAGCGGAGATGTGCTAAGCGGTATCGTGGGAGGTCTTCTGGTACAGTGGCGTGACACCAAAAAGGCCGCGGCATACGGTGCATTTATTCATGGACTTGCCGGTGATATGGTATTTGACAATACCGGCTCTTATGGTATGATAGCAAGTGATATTATTGATGGATTAGATAAAGTTTGGATTAAGGTGGAAAAAAATGGCAATTAACAGAATCAGAGCAGATATAGATCTGGATGCAATTTTATATAATATGGAGTCGATGCATAATAAGCTAAAGCCGGGGACAATGATGGCAGCAGTTGTAAAGGCTGATGGTTACGGTCATGGTGCTGAGGCTGTTTCAGAGGTACTGGAGCCGCTTCCGTATCTGTGGGGCTATGCCGTTGCTACAAGCAACGAGGCAATGCAGCTTATCGCAGCAGGCAGAAAAAAGCCGATACTTATTTTTAGGACTCAGCTTTCCGGAGCAGTTTGAGGAGATAGTGGACAATGATGTGCGCCCGGCGGTATGTACATATGAGACAGCTAAGGAGCTATCGCGTATCGCTGTCGCTAAGAATAAAACATGTAGGATACATATCAAGATAGATACCGGTATGTGCCGTATAGGCTTTCAGGTGACAGAGGAAAGTGCAGATATTATTGCACAGATTGCTAAGCTGCCGAATATTATGATAGAGGGAATATTCACTCACTTTGCAAGGGCAGATGAGCTGTCAAAGGAGCCTGCCTTTGAGCAGTTTGATCTTTTTAAGAGGATGATAGCTCTTGTTGAGGCAAGAGGAGTCGAGATTCCAATCAAGCACTGCTCAAACAGTGCGGGAATAGTAGAAATCCCTGAGTGCAATATGGATATGGTAAGAGCAGGCATCACACTCTATGGTCTGTGGCCGTCAGAGGAGGTAGACAAGAGTAAAATCTCCCTAAAGCCTGTCATGTCACTGCACAGCAGGGTTGCTTATGTAAAGGAGCTTGAGCCGGGCAGGCATATAAGCTACGGCGGCACATTTACGGTAGAGCATCATATGAGGATAGCAACTGTCCCGGTGGGATATGGTGATGGATATTCAAGAGGACTTTCAAACAAGGGCTGGGTTCTCATAAAAGGAAAAAAAGCACCTATATGCGGCAGAGTCTGCATGGATCAGTTTATGGTGGATGTGACAGACATACCTGACGTGAAAATAGGCGATGCAGTTACTCTGCTCGGTAAAGACGGGGATGAGACAATCACTATGGAGCAGTTAGGTGAGCTTTCAGGCAGATTCAACTATGAGTTTGCATGTCTTATCACACCGCGAGTTCCAAGAATCTACCACAAAAACTAAAAAAGTGTAACTTTTAAGAATACACTCGAAAAATCTGGAGATACTTTTTGTATACCATAATATGGAGTGTATTCGTGTATGATTATTCAAAGAGGAGATATTTATTACGCTGATTTAAGGCCTGTTGTAGGCTCAGAGCAGGGCGGGATAAGACCTGTCCTTATAATACAAAATGATGTCGGAAACAGACACAGCCCGACGGTAATCTGCGCAGCAATAACCTCGCAGATGCATAAAGCAAAGCTGCCCACCCATGTGGAGCTTGCCTGCAAGGAGTATGCGCTTGCAAAGGATTCGGTTGTGCTTTTAGAACAGCTTCGCACAATCGACAAAAAAAGGCTTAAGGATAAGGTGTGCCATCTTGATGAGGACACACTGCTTAAAATAGACAGGGCGCTTGAAATCAGCTTAGAACTTATTACATAGGATAATAAAACATTATGTTATATGCAATTATAATTTTATCAATACTTGTAGTGATACTTCTTTTGTGTATTGGAGTATTGCTTTATGGAATGAAAAAACAACAAAAAGACTCTCGATGGAATACTTGGAAATGATGATGTCACAGAGGAAGAGATTATTTCCATGGTCAGGGAGGGGCATGAGCAGGGAACAATCCTTGCATCTGAGGCAGAGCTGATACACAATGTGTTTGAGTTTGATGATAAGGAAGTAAAAGATATCATGACTCACCGCAAAAATATCGTAAGCCTCGACGGCAGTATGTCCTTTATTGATGCAATCGAATTTATCATAGATACCGGCAAATCTCGCTTTCCGGTCTATGAGAATGATGTTGACAGTATCATCGGAGTCTTACATATCAAGGATGCTTTTACATTTTTTGAAAAAAATGAGGTTTACCGCAGCAGTATCAAGGACATAGACGGGCTTATCCGGCCGGTTGACTTCATACCCGAGACGGTAAACATCAATGATCTGTTTAAGAAGATGCAGTCTAAAAAGAGTCATCTTGCGATGGTTGTGGATGAGTACGGACAGATATCGGGACTTATCGCGATGGAGGATATACTCGAGGAGCTTGTCGGAAATATCGAGGATGAGCACGATGAGGAAGAAAACTACATAAGAAAGAATGATGACGAGACATTTATAATGGACGGCATGACTGAGTTTTCCGATGTGAAGGAGGCACTGTCACTGCCTGTTGATGATGATGCCTACGAGACGCTTAACGGTTTTATCATATCGCTTTCGGATAAGATTCCGGAGGAGGGGGATAAGACTGTGATTAGCGCATATGGCTACAGATTTTCTGTTATGAGCGTCGAGGATAAGGTGATTAAGCAGGTAATGATTAAGAAACTTGCACCGGAAGAGAAAAAATGATATTATAAGATATAGATTATTTTTAAAAGTAGAAAAGAGGATACAAATTATGTCAGGACATTCTAAATTTGCGAATATCAAGCATAAGAAAGAAAAAAATGATGCTGCAAAGGGCAAAATCTTTACAATGATCGGTAGAGAGCTCGCAGTTGCAGTTAAAGAGGGAGGACCGGATCCTGCCAATAACTTCAAGCTCGCACAGGTAGTTGCCAAGGCAAAGGCCAACAATATGCCAAACGATACAATCGAAAGAGGTATCAAGAAGGCGGCAGGAGACGGCAACAGTGTAAACTATGAGACAGCTACATATGAGGGCTATGGACCATCAGGCACAGCTATTATCGTAAAGTGTCTTACAGACAATAAGAATCGTACAGCGGCCAATGTCCGCAATGCCTTTACAAAGGGTCAGGGAAGCATCGGTACACAGGGATGTGTATCATACATGTTTGACGAGAAGGGTCAGATCATCATCGACAAGGAAGAGTGCGATATGGATGCAGATGACCTTATGATGCAGGCACTCGATGCAGGCGCTGAGGATTTCGCCGATGAGGAGGACAGCTACGAGATTACAACTGCACCTGCTGATTTTGATGCAGTCAGGGCTGCTCTTGAGGAGGCAGGCATCACAATGGCTTCAGCAGAGGTCACAATGATTCCACAGACATATGTTACACTGACAGATGAAGCTGATATCACGAATATCGGCCGTATATTAGACCTTCTTGACGATGATGACGACGTCCAGGAAGTATACCACAATTGGGAAGAGTAAACTAAATATTATATATCACGGGTTTTAGCGGGAGGAGAATATGAAGAAGATTCTATTTGTAGCTTCAGAGTGTGTACCATTTATAAAAACAGGAGGTCTTGCAGATGTGTGCGGTGCACTTCCTAAAGAGTTTGACAAGAACTATTGGGATGTAAGGGTTGTAATACCTGATTATAGCTGTATACCGGAGCAGTATCGTAATAATTTTGAGTATGTTACCCGTTTTTACATGAGCTCAGGTCCATACGTGCAGGACAAGTATGTCGGAGTACTCAAATATGAGCAGGACGGCGTTACATATTACTTTATTGACAATCAGGAGTTTTTTACAGGATTTTCTCCATATACTTCTGACACTAAGTTTGAGATTGAGAAGTATACATTCTTTGACAAGGCTGTACTCTCAATGCTCCCGCTTATTGATTTTAAGCCGGATATTATACACTGTCATGACTGGCAGACAGGTCTTCTGCCTGTATACTTAAAGAATGAGTTTGCCGCAAATCCATTCTTCTGGGGTATCAAGACAATTATCACTATCCACAATCTTAAGTTCCAGGGAATATGGGACAGGGAGTGGGTACAGGGTGTTTCTGGTCTTACAGACAATCTGTTCACACCGGACAAGCTTGAGTTCAAGAAGGACGCAAATATGCTTAAGGGTGGTCTTGTATATGCTGACTATATCACCACTGTCAGTGATACATATGCAAACGAGATTCAGACGGAGTACTATGGTGAGGGATTAAACGGACTCTTAAGTGCCAGACATTTTGACATGCAGGGTATCGTAAACGGTATTGATTACAATGCCTATGACCCGCAGACTGATGGCAAAATCTATTGCAATTACAATGCTTCCGATTTCAGAAAGAAGAAGTTTAACAACAAGACAAAGCTTCAGCAGGAGCTTGGGCTTGCGGTTGATAAAAAGAAGTACATGATAGGTCTTATTTCAAGACTTACAGACCAGAAAGGTCTTGACCTTATCAATAATGTGATTGAAGGTATCGTGGACGATTTCACACAGCTTGTTGTTATCGGTACAGGAGATCCTCAGTACGAGAATATGTTCAGACACTATGCATGGAAATACCCTGACAGAGTTTCGGCAAATATATGTTACTCTGATGATCTGGCACACAAACTATATGCGGCTGCTGATGCATTTCTGATGCCGTCCAGGTTTGAGCCTTGCGGTCTGACACAGCTTATCTCATTCCGCTACGGTACCGTTCCGATTGTTCGTGAGACAGGAGGTCTCAAGGATACGGTTAAGCCTTATAATGAGTATGAAAATTCAGGAGATGGTTTCTCGTTCTCAAACTACAATGCCGATGAGATGCTTGCAGTCATCAATTATTCTAAGCACATCTTCTTCGATAAGAAGCGTGAGTGGAACCAGATTGTGGACAGGGGCATGGCCAATGATTTCTCTTGGAATGCTTCGAAATTCAAATATGAGGGATTATACAATTACCTTATTGGTGAATAAAATATTTTGGTGAAATTGTGGTTTTTGCATAACATTTTGCCCCGCCATTCATGGCGGGGTATTTTGCACCTCATTTATGATTAATCAGATTACTACATGCTACGCATTCCCGTAATCTGACTCCACCTCGAAATCCGCTAATGCTACAGTTCGCATATGCGAACTGCAACCGAATATGCCTATTTAAAATCGCCTGTAGCGATAGGCATATTCGTCGGCATATTCACAGCTTCATACGAATCAAATCAGC
>ENA-OQJJ01000019-OQJJ01000019.1-human-gut-metagenome-genome-assembly--contig:-NODE-19-length-27359-cov-3.700940_pt1 | contig 27359 bp, 18 predicted proteins | sample MGYA00242606_ERZ504772 | MGnify/ENA primary metagenome ERZ504772 (study PRJEB26092, sample SAMD00036363) | human gut metagenome | host: Homo sapiens | study: EMG produced TPA metagenomics assembly of...
TACAAATTTGTTCACGACTCATTAAATTCCAGATTTTACTGGGATGCAAATGAGAATGTGCTTCTTTACACAACCGCATCTGATATCATCTCAGCGGCGGCTGACAGCAATAGCTACAGTGTCACCAAGCAGACCAATGACTTTGGCTATCCGATTGTGAAGGCTACCTCTGACTCTGCGCTTATCGCTTTAGACTATGTAAAGCAGTACTCCAATATCACCTTTAAGTCATATGATGACCCGGCACGCGTCGTCATTACAAGCAAATGGGATGAAATAGACAGTGCCACTGTAAACAAGTCTACCCAGGTCCGCGTGAAGGGTGGCATAAAGAGCCCTATTCTAAAAGAGGTGAAAAAGGATGATAAGATTACTATTCTTGATTCCGGTGACAAATGGGACAAGGTTGCCACTGAGGATGGTGTTATTGGATATATAAAGCGCAAGGCTCTGTCCGAGAGCAAAAAAACTAAACTTACGAATCCTGACTATGAGGAAGAGACCTTTACACATATCAAGAAGGATAAGGATATATGTCTTGCCTGGAACCAGGTAACAAGCCAGTCAGCAAACAGTAAGGTGGCCCAGGTAATTTCATCCACCAAGGGTATAAATGTAATGTCACCAACATGGTTTTACTTAAATGACAACAACGGCAATCTGGCAGATATAGCAAGCAAGGATTATGTCAGCTACTGCCATTCCCAGGGTATTGAGGTATGGGGACTGTTCAGTAACTTTGAAAATACTGATGTAGATGCAGCATATGTGCTCACACATACATCCACGAGAACTACACTGATCAATCAGATTATGTCGGCTGCATTTAACTATGAGCTTGATGGTGTAAATATTGACTTTGAAAATATCACAGAAGACGCATATGGAGACTCTTACATCGAGTTTATCAGAGAGCTTGCCATAAAGTGTCACAATAACGGTATATCACTTTCAGTTGATGTCACAGTACCTGCCAGCTTCAACAAGTTCTTCAATCGCTCTGATATGGCAAATTTTGCCGATTATATTGTGATTATGGGATACGATGAACACTATAAGGGCTCTGATGCCGGCTCAGTTTCTTCTATTCCGTGGGTAACTGAGGGTGTTGAATCCACTCTGAAGGAGGTTCCCGCTGACCAGATTATTCTCGGCATGCCTTTTTATACCAGAATATGGGAGCTCACTCCAAAGGAGGACGATGATGCCGTAACCGATACCGAGGATCAGTCAAAGTACACTGTTGCCTCACAGGTATATAGTATGGACGCAGCTGCAGCACAGCTTACCACAAACAATGCTACTGCTGCTCTTGATGAGGAATCCGGTCAGAACTACGCTGAGTGGTCTGTATCCAACAAGCTGTACAAGGTATGGCTCGAGGACAATACATCTTTAGAGAAAAGGCTCAAGCTCGTCGACGACAATAAGCTCGCCGGTGCAGCATTCTGGAAGCTTGGCTTTGAGAATTCATCTGTCTGGGATACTGTTATCAAATATCTGGACTGATTGCTTAAGGCTTACTGAAAGAGGCCGTACCTTTACAGCTACAGTCTGACTCAGTACCTTTTATAGGTTATAAATGATATCAGCCAATCATATAATATACAAACACACCCGATGCCTTCTATGCGCATCGGGTTTTTTATAGGTATCTTATATGAAAAAATATATGTACATTATTAAGAAAAACAAATACTGTCTTATTTTAGCTCTCTTTATTCTGTCCTTCTACCTCGGAAGAGGTGTCTGCGCTCTTGCAAAAAACACCGGCAAAAACACTAATTCCACCGTTATTGTAATTGACCCGGGGCATGGAGGTTGTAGATAACGCAAGTGATGAAAACAACGAAAATATAAGAAAAAGAAGAAATCTAAGAGAGAACAGACAAGCAATGTGAAAGCACGCGTTGCCGTATAATTTCTTAATAATCAGACAAAGGCGACTCAGGTATCGCAGTATGAGCTTGTTCTACATAGGGGTAGCAGCTGGAGGATTCTAATATAAAAAGAGAGCAAGCATAACGTTTACTCTCTTCTGTATTTAAGTTATTTTACATATCCGCTAAATGAGTATCCATTTCCTTCAAAAACAATATAAAACTCAGTATCGCTTTTAATATTAGAAAACTCAAAAGAACCAGTTTTACCAGCACTAATTTTTGTAGAGCCATAAGTCTTAGTAAGCCTTTTAGCTGTCACAGTAATTGGATTATCTCCGGTGTTCTCTACATAAACCTTATAACTCGTTTTTCCTGTAAACTTATAATTAGTATACAAGTTTTGATAATGAGAGGAACCAGCAAAATCGTATTGCCCTTTACTCTTGATGTTCCATACCTTACTAGGTCTTGATGTACCTCTTGTTTCAATAGTTTCTTCTGGAGAAACATAAGAAACTCCAACATTTGGTGTAACGGTTACCTCATTACTTCCATCTTTAACTGACTGAGCATGAACAACAGTTGTCGACATCATTGTGAAAATCATAGACACTGCCAATAAAGAAGCGAAAATATTTTTTTTGGATATCTTACACATGAAATTTCTCCTTTCACCTTGTTTTTTTGATTAATTTGTAATATCATATTTTTAAAATAAAATCAAGGAGTATTGTTAATGAATATATTTCAGTTAAAAATAATAGCTATGATTGCTATGTTTTTAGACCATATAGCTTATTTCTTTCCTGATTTGCCAATGTCTTTGCCGTTACATTGGATAGGACGAATCGCTGCACCTATTTTTATTTTTGGTGTTGTTAATGGCGTAAAGTATACTAGTTCTAAGCGGATGTATATATTGAGGCTATATTTAGCAAGTATTGTGATGGCTGTTATTCAAATGAGTACACAAATTGAATTAAATTTCTTTAGAACATTATTTATCGTTGCATGCATATGTGAAATCTTAGAAATAAGAAAAAACCAAAAAGGCTGTTTCCTGGATAAAAGTACTAAGTTTATATATCGCTTATCAAGTTATTGTATGTATAGTATGTGGTTATCTGAGTTCAATTAGTAATATGTATACGGAAACAATATGCTTCTATTTGATACCAGCTCTTTTGGGAAGTGTGTTTACAACGGAAGGGGGACTTATTTTTGTTGTTTTAGGAATTATAATGTATTTAGCTTATGACAACAAGAAAAGACTTATTCTGTCGTATATGATATTTGTTGTTGTGTATATGTTTTTTATGTCCACTAATATTGTTCCCATTATTTTATGGAAAATCAAGGAATTAATTCCGATAATAGGAACATGGCTTTCCGATGGCATGGAATATCTATTGTCTGTAATAGTTGGAATTTCTCCTATGGATGTAGGAGGGAATATATTTACAATTCAGTATCAGTGGATTATGGTTCTTGCTCTTCCGCTAATACTATCATACAATCATCAACGAGGGAAAAAGTATAAATATCTCTTTTATATTTTCTATCCCATACATATAATATTGCTTTGGCTGTTATCGAATTTTGTTTTTGTTTAAAACAGTGGAACAAGGAACATATTTATTACATTGAAACATCCAAACCAAAAATGGAGTGATGAATGTGCCTTTAAGCTTTAAGTACAATTCGATATATTCAAATCTGATTTAACAGTATATTATCTACAATTAAATACGCTATCCCAGTAGCTCGTACAAAATTCATGTTTTGTGCGGGCTTTTTTGTATCCGAAAATTTTTTCAAATTCCTGCAACAAATCACACCTTTCCGTACCGATATGGTGCAGTTCTGCCCACAAGAATGGGAATATTTGAGATACTAACAAAGCTTTCCAATACCGTCTGTTTGCTTCTGTAACATTGTAAAAATACGCATATTGGATAAGCCTATGTGCGTATGTTGAGAATAGATAGTTGATTAAGGGGGCTGATACATTGAACTAAAAAAAAAACCTAGCACAATATATTGTAGAACGAGAATTTTTATGTAAATTTTCTGTAGAAGAATTACTTATCCGTATCGTGAAATCTCATATTAAAAACGACATATCAAGAGGGGGAAAACCTTTGAAAATCATGGAAAGAAGCCGTACTTTATTGTATGATATTATTATAGGTACGGCAGTTGAATAGGTGGAAAAATGATTTATCAAAAAGCGTCAAACTTATTTAATGCAGCTGTTTATATCAGATTATCACGAGAGGACGGAGATAAGGAAGAAAGCGATAGTGTAGGAAATCAGAGAAAACTTTTTAACAGAATATGTGAACAAGCATGACGACTTTATCTTATATGATGTTTATATTGATGATGGTTTTACGGGAACGAATTTCGATAGACCAGACTTCCATAGAATGATTGCTGACATTGAAAATAACAAGGTAAATTGTGTTATTGTAAAAGACCTTTCCCGTTTCGGACGAGATTACATTGATACTGGGCGTTATTTGGAAAGAATATTTCCAGAGCTTAATGTCCGTTTTATTTCTGTAACAGATAACATTGATAGTATGAAGCAGGCATACGATATGTTACTTCCTATTAAAAATATATTCAACGAACAGTATGCCAGAGATATTTCTAATAAAATTCAAGCGACTGTAAAATCAAAGCAGAAAGCAGGAGAATTTATCGGAGCTTTTACAAGTTATGGTTATAAGAAATCTCCTGCAAATAAAAATAAACTTGTGATTGATGAATATGCGTCCGAAGTTGTAAAAAGAGTATTTACTATGTATGCACAAGGAATAGGAAAACAAAGCATTGCCAAAATACTAAATGCAGAGGGTATCCTTTGTCCGTCGGAATATAAAAAGCTCAACGGCGAAAATTACAAAAATTGCAATCGTTTAGAGAAAACTTCTTATTGGACGTATTCCACGATTAAAGTGATGTTACAAAATGAGCTTTATATTGGAAATATGGTACAAGGAAAGAAACATCAACGTATGAGAAGCAAACAGCGTCCAGTTGAGAAAGCAAACTGGATAAGGGTTGAAAATACACATGAACCGATTATAGACCGTCAACTGTGGGATAAGGTACAAAAACTGCTGACGAAAAAACATAGGGATATTGATTTAGAAACAAATAAAAATATCTTTGCAGGTTTTATCAAGTGTGGCGATTGTGGTCGGGCAATGATGAAAAATTTCTGGCGACGTGCTGACGGAAGTAAGTCCTATTCATTTTATTGTGGAACTTACAAAAGAAGTGGAAAAGATTATTGCACTCCGCACACGCTCCCGTTTCAAGTATTGAATGATATTGTGCTGGGAGATTTAAAGCAGATTATCCGCAATGTAGAGAACTTGCAGGAACTTGTAAAATCACAATCTTTCACAGCAACAAAAATCAGAAAATCAACAGACATAGAACTGACAAAGTTAAAAGCAGAGCTTGAAAGAGTGAAGAAGTTGAAAAAGTCAATTTATGAAGATTACAAAGACGAACTGATTTCTAAAGAAGAATTTCTTTCTTATCGAGAGGACTATCAACAAAAAGAAACGCTTTACTCCAAACAGATTGAAACGCTGGAAGAAAAGAAAAAGGAAAGTGTAACAGAAGATGTTTTTGAAACACCGTGGTTAAGGCGGTTGTTGGAACTGAAAGACATTGAAGAATTAGACAGAGATATTATTGTGGAAATGATAGACCAGATAACAGTTTATGAAAACCACAAACTTAAAATCTCATACAACTTCGGAAATGAACTGGAACATTTATTTTCAAGCGTTTACTGTGAGGACTTGGAGAAAAAGGCTATCTAATCTCAATACATTTCTAACTCCCCATATATATTGGGGAATACATATCACAATTTGCGTAAACTACAATCAGCACATGGTGGAAGTGATCCCGGTAAGATTTCCACCTCCGGCGTCATGGAAAAGGATGTCAACCTGAGTATTGCAATGGCTCTTAAACAGCTGTTTGAAAACAGAGGCTTTACTGTTGTCATGACCAGAACCACCGACTGCGACCTCGCCCCGGATAATTCCAAGCATCCAAAGACAGATGATCTGACAAAGAGAACTGCCCTGATGTCCAAGAGCAATGTGGCAGTCAGCATCAGTATCCATCAAAACAGTTTTGAGGACAGTTCAAGCTGCGGTCCACAGGTATTCTATTATGAAGCCTCTGATGCAGGAAAAGAGCTCGCATCCTCTGTTCTTGGAGCTTTAAACACTTCTCTTTGTGTCGCAAAGCCACGAAGCATTAAGCCCAATAAAGAATACTTTATACTTAAAAAATCCACATCCCCGACCGTAATCGTAGAATGTGGATTCTTGAGTAATCCTGCTGAGACACTTCTTCTTACTGACAAAAACTATCAGGATGACCTGGCACATGCAATATATATCGGTGTTACAGACTATCTTGCGCAATCACCCTCTGGACATTTACAATAAACTGCTCTGCGATGTGATATAGTCTGGTGGTCTGGACTCTTTCGCTGCCATCAAGCTGCTTTTCTGACTCAGTAGCCGATTTCGTATCTGATGCCATAGGCTCTTTTGCAGATATATCATGCTCCAATGCCACGTCTATGTGCACGCTCTGTTCACCATCACTTATTTCTGACTCAAACGTAGTGATATTGTCTTCAAACAGCTTTTTGGTCTGCTCATCGTCTGTGACTATCATCGCAGATACTGAGTTTTCCTTTGCCTCAAAATATGCAGCTACCCTGCCGCATTTTTTATCCTCAAGGAATATGTCAACCAGTCCCTTTTTATCTTCACCTCTTACTATGCGAAGCTTCATACCTGTGACCCGTCTGCAGTCTCTATTGGTACAATATAGTTTTCCTGTCTCGACATATTTGAAGCTATCCTTAGCTGGCTGCATAATAGCTTCATCTGTCTGATGTCTATTGAACCGGTGTGCCTATCCTCTATAATCATCGAATCCATAACATGCTCTGCTGTATCAGCCAGCGTTTCCTGCGCCTGCGCAAGCTCCTTTGGATTTTTGACCGACTCAGAAAACCGTCTGAGAGTCTCATCCAAAAGAGCCCTTGCCGTAGCACTGTCTCCACGCTCCCAGAGATTTCTTACTGCCTCTGACGGATTTTTCATTAGCCGTGACGCAGCCATGAGGTTTACCGCGGTTGTTTTTACATCATATTTCTCTAGAAAAGCATATACGTTCTCAGGCACCGAAACTGCCTGATTGAACTGCCTGAGCTGCTCCGTGGCATATTGCTCTGACAGTGTATTATCCTCGTCTGCCTCATATACAGCCTGCCTGAGCTGCTCCGGAGTCATCTCAAGCCAGCCGTCATCCTGCACAAACTCCATTTTCTCAGGTGAAAGTGTATCAAGCACATCCCTTAGACAGTTTGCCTGATATGCGCTTTCTATCTGTTCATCAATTCTAGCTCCCTTACTTACTCCTTCCACTCCGGCAAAGGTATCGTCCACCTTATAGTCCATAGTACTCTTTCCTCTTGTCCGGACTGCTGTAAGCAGATTTTTCATTGTAATATCTGCGCCCTGATTAACAAGTGAGCCTATGACTGCTCCATCTGACTGCTCCACCTGTGATATAAGCCTGTATATACCTATATATGAGTCTCTTTCCTCCTCTGAGATTTCATTTTTCTTTTCAAGCTTCCAGAGAAACTCGCTGAATTTTTCATCTCTTTCATCATTATTTTCTGATTTTATCTGTCTGGCTGTGTCACTTATGTCGCTCATGCTCATATCAAGCGGTGATATACCTCTTTTTATCATCTCAATCGTCACCGCCGGTGTCATATCGCTGAATGCTCTCTGCACCTGCTCATCTACAGACTTTATCTGCTTTATATTGTCCTCTGTGATGTCGATACTGTTGTACGCAAGTATCCGCACAGCCCTGCGATTGCTTTCAGATGTATCTATCTGAAGCTCTTTAAGTATATCATCCACATTCTGAAATGCTTTTGATATACTGTCTCCCATATCTGCCCGCGGTGATGTCATAAGAGTCTCATATCCTGAGGCTGCTGCTTCTAATGACTGCTTCATTGCTTTGCCTGCTGTATACAGCTCATACACAGTGTCATCAGCGGATTCCAAGGTCAGTACATACGCCGGCTGCTGCTTCATCTGATTGAAAATATCACAGACATTATTGTACATACGTACCCTATCATCAGATGCCTCTACACTGCTATCACCAAACAGCGCTCCGTAGTATTTATTTTCCTGCCGCTTAAGCATCTCCACTACACGTTCAATAGGCTCTGTGTCTATTGAAACTCCTTTTTTTATGAGTGAAAGGTTGGCTTCTGCTGTCATGGAAAGTCTCGCTTCCTCAAGCTTTCTTTGAGCTGTCACAAGCCTTGCTTCCCGGCTGTCTGTAATCTGATTATCTAAAGCTTTGTTTGCTGAGGCTTGCGATGCTGCACTATCCCTGCCCCTTGCAGCTATAAGCTTTGACAGATTCTCTATCGTGACAGGTATGTTATCTGACTCTAATGTGACAATGTCATCTGCGGTCGCCTCACCTAATACATCACAGGCTTTCTTTGCCATGTCAAATGTCAGACCATCTTGTGACATAGTGGCATCTGTAGCCTTTTTTCCCATTGCCAGTGCTTCTGTCACTGCCCTTGCATAAAAATCACTGCTCACATTTTCTTCTGCTGCATTGATGCAGTCTACCTGATTCGCAAGCAGCACATTGTCAGGTGTAACGGCTATATCTTCATCTATCAGCCATCTGCACTGATTCAGATTCTCATCACTACTGTCTATATGAGCTTCCTCTAATATCTGTTTAAGCTGTGGCTTAAGCTCCTCAAACAGCTCATCCGATATCTCCGTCATTTTGGTTTTCTGCCTGTAATCTTGTACCTGACTGCTGCTGTACGTAGCCTTGTATACATTGGAAACCGTCGGATTCATGTTATTTCTGACCAGATATGCCTTTGTCTCATTGGATATATTTGTAAGGCTCTTTGCCCGGTCTATGGCATCTGTACCTGCCTTTATATTATCATCTGTAGCAGGAATATCATATGCTTTCATCTGATTGATAAGCATGGCCGCTTCAGTCTGGCTTCCCGTGATGTCTGTAAGCTGCTGTCTGCTCAGATCATCTCCATATATGGATATATCTACACCTGCCTTTGCCAGCACTGCTTTTATCTTGTCAGTCTCAGTGACAATGACATCGTAGCCGTCATCCTTTGCCGCTTTATAATCATCACTCGTGGTGGTGCTTGCAGTGACAATCATATCATTTCGCCTGTTTTTTGAGGTCTGATTCATGTCATTTAGCAGATTTTCTGCCATATCTGTGCCATCGTTGTTCCCGGCTTCGTTTTTAGCCTGTGGTCTTGCATATATCGTATCCGACATATCAACAGAGTTTGACGAACCGACAACAGCCGCCTTTTTTGACATATTGTCACTGCTGTCTGTCTTTATATAGTCTGAAACACGCATACCCGCTGTCATATCATTTATGGTTTTTGTGTCCGTATTTTTCGTATCTGTGCTTTTATTAATCAAATTCTCTATCTGCATATTTCCTGCTCCGTGCCCTGCATATATACCATCTCTGCAGCCTTTATTTATGGATATTCATACCTCGTATTTTTTATCCAACTGTTCAGAACCACCTTGAGAACAAGAAAAATCTGCTGCTTACATGCAAGCATGACGCATCAGTTTTTTTGTTCTCAGTGGTCCTGAATAGTTATCTTTTTACTATATATCGACATATAATACACAAAAATAAAGACCGCGCCTTAAATTGGCGCGGTCCTTTACCCTGCTGTTTACCGGTATATTAGTATTTAAATACAGCAACTCCGTAAGGCGCAAGTGGATAAGCAAATGAAAATGGTCTGCCGTCACACTCTGATTTGACTGCCTTATAGTCCAGCTTCTTATATGACTGTTTTGCTGCCTTGCCTCTGCCCTTTGCAGCCTTCTTTACAGGCGCTTGTACCGTTTTGCCGGTAAACTTAGGATCCTCACTATCTAAAACGAGCTGATATGTCTTGTGCTTTGGCACTCCGACTCTGTAATCAGGTCTCTCTACCGGTGTGAAATTGATGACAAAGAGCATATTATTCTTGCCATCCTTGCTCTTTCTGATAAAGCTGAAGATGCTTCTGTCTGCATCGTTTGCATTTATCCATTCAAAGCCTTCCCAGCTTGAATCCAGCTCATACAGACAGCGGTTTCTCCTATAGAGGTGAAGCAGCTCCTTTACCCAGTTCTGGATCTTTTTATGCTCCGGATTCTCAAGCAGATACCAGTCGAGTTCTCTTTCCTCACTCCACTCCTGCTTCTGTGCAAACTCCTGTCCCATGAAAAGAAGCTTCTTTCCACAGTGTCCCATCATAAATGCATATCCTGCCATGAGGTTCTTGAATTTATCCCCTTCTAAGCCCGGCATTTTGTTGAGCATAGAACACTTCAGATGTACCACCTCATCATGTGACAGTACCAGAATATATTTCTCACTCTCATTATAGCTCATCGCAAATGTCATCTTGTTGTGGTTATTTTTACGGAAATATGGATCCAGCTTCATATAATCAAGGAAGTCATGCATCCATCCCATGTTCCACTTGTAGCTGAAGTTCAGTCCGTCTTCCTCTACCTTGCCTGTTACCTTTGGCCATGCGGTAGACTCTTCGGCTATCATTACAGTTCCGTGATTTCTTCCAAGTATGAGTGTATTGATATGCTTGAAAAACTCTACTGCCTCGAGGTTCTTATTTCCTCCAAACTTGTTTGGCACCCACTGTCCGTCGTTCTTTCCATAGTCAAGATAAAGCATTGACGCAACTGCATCCACACGAAGTCCGTCTACGTGGTAATTTTCTATCCACATCAATGCACTTCCGATAAGGAAGTTCTTTACTTCATTCTTACCGTAGTCAAATATCTTTGTGCCCCAGTCAGGATGCTCTCCCTTTCTTGGGTCTGCATACTCATATGTGGCTGTTCCGTCGAAATTGGCAAGTCCATGCGCATCCTTTGGGAAATGTGCAGGTACCCAGTCGAGTATTACTCCGATATTATTTTTATGGCACTGATCAACAAAGTATGCAAAATCCTCAGGCTCTCCATACCTCGATGTAGGTGCATAGTAGCCTGTCACCTGATATCCCCATGAGCCATCAAACGGATACTCTGAAATACCCATAAGCTCAATATGTGTATATCCCATAGTTTTTACATAGGATATGAGTGATTTTGCAAGCTCCCTGTATGTATAAAAGCCATCATCATCCCTGCCCGGATGTCTCATCCATGAGCCCGGATGGCACTCATATATAGCCATAGGTGAAGAATATACATCAGCATCTGACTTTGCTGCTCTCTTATCCATCCACTCTTTGTCAGTCCATGTGAAGTGCTCGATATCTGTGATGATTGACGCCGTTCCCGGACGAAGCTCTGCGTAGTTTGCATATGGATCTGCCTTGTACAGCTTGTCACCCTGTTCAGTGACTATAATAAACTTATACATCTGACCCTTTTGCGCTCCAGGTACAAAAAGCTCATACACTCCCATGGTTTCCGGCTCTACGCGCTTCATCTCATGACTGGTCTCATTCCAGTCGTTAAACTCACCAAACACGTATACTTCCCTCGCATGTGGCGCCCAGACGTCAAAGCACACTCCGTTTTTTCCTTTGCGCTCAGCTAAGTGAGCGCCCATCTTCTTGTAGATATCATAGTGTGTTGCCTGACCAAACAGGTAACAATCCATTGCTGTAAAATTACACATATATACTACCCCCATAAGAATTTATTTTTCCCTGAAATGATCCTCTTTAAGTACAATTCGGTCATCATCTGTATATCGCCTGGCTGTCAGAATACTTATAGCCTTCTTCAGTCCGCTGTGAGCCTCCCTGTCTATGGCCTCGTCAATTATGTCCTTGACCTCTGTCAGAGTGGTAGCCTGGTCTATCCTCTCAATATTGCTGATTCTGTTATGCAATGCAAGAATAGCCATCTCATCTATCTTGTACCCAAGCTCTGCAGAGTACGATTTGGCAAACAATACGAGTTCATCATTTGTAAAAATAGGAACCGATATCTTTTCCGTGAACTTGGATGCAAAGCCCTCATCCATTGAGAGTGCCTTCTTTATACCCTTTGATGTATCCTCAAGTATATAGAGTGTTCCTGTAATATCATGCTCCATCAAAAATGATAGCTGTGCCGCTATACTGCGGTCGATATCACCGGCTCTTTCTATGATGAGACAGCCTCCTGTTATCTTTCTGACTACCTGCTGCACATCCTTTTTATTGAGTGCGGCAGCATCAATCTTGCCCATCTTTCCTGTAAGCTGTTCACCATCTTTTTGTAATACCTTTATAAAGCTTGTAGCAAGCATTGTCTTTCCGCATCCCTGCTCTCCCTGTATAATAAGGTTGCCTGTGGATGCGTTTTCTTTCCTGTTGAAATGATCAAGCACTGCATTATATGCCTTGCAGATCTGATCCTCCATACCCTTTACCGGTATGAAATATGAAAAATATAGCTTTCTGTTCGCTTGTAAGCTCTTTTATATGTTTTGTTTCTTTCAATTTCGAGTCATCTTCTTCGCTGTCTAAATCCTCCGGCAATGAAATATCCGGCATTTTTCTTGTCTTAGCCATATCCAGCTTCTTCTCCAGTCCCGGATTCTTTGCTGTCATCTTGGCTATTTCCTGCTCGATAAATGATGTCACATGATCAAAATCTCTCTTCTCAGAAGTGTTTTCTTCCTCCTGTGTAGCCTCTTCATCTGCTGTATCATCATCGGCATTTAACATATCATCTGTTATTTCAGGCATCATGGTAGTCGGCTGCATGAGTATCTCGTCTTTCTCAGACTCCTCTGCCATAATTATATCCTCCGGCTCTCCAACCGGTTCCTTTGCTTCTTCTGCAGTATCTTCCGGTGCTTCCTGCGACTCCTGTGCTTCGTCTATAGCCTCTTCCGGTGCTTCCTGCGGCTCCTGTGCTTCGTCTATAGCCTCTTCCGGTGCTTCCTGCGGCTCCTGTACTTCATCCACAGTCTCATCTGCATAAAGCTCCTGCATATCCGGTTTCTGCTCTTCTTCAGGCTCCTTCACGGCAGCTTTCTGCTCTGTGATATCGACCGGCACCTTAAGATACTCCTCCTCAAGAAGTTCCTTCGGAGTGACACCTGCATCCAGCTTTGGAATGACATCATTTAGTCTCTCCATGATGTCTCCTGCCTCCTGAAGAGCTCTTGCCTTAGCTGACTCAAGCTTCTGCTGCTCAGCCTCTTTAAGTGCAATTTCAGCCGCATGTCTGGTCTTTTCCCATTCTTCAAGCACATCCTGTATAGACATCTGTCCTGTAATCTGATGCTCAAGCTGAGTCTTTTCACTCATGACCATAGACATCTGTCCGTCAGCGTCTTCACCCAAAAGCTCCTTGAAATTCAACTTAAGTGAACCATCTATCTCTTCATCTGTAGCGATATGCTCTGTCTCTTCCGGCTGCTGTACATACTCTTCCTGCTCCTTTTCGAGCTTGAGATAAGGAATATCCTCAACTATCTTTTTGATGGTATCCATCGTATCAGCAACTTCATTCTTGCCCTTGGCCTCCATGATCTGCTGCATACCCTTGGCAATCTCCTGCTGTAAATTTACAGTATTGAACTTCTCCTGATTTACAGTAATCTGCGGAATAGTTACGTCATCATGCACTATCTCTCCGCCCTTTACCATCTCCATGGCACCTATCTCAATGACCTCAGCCTCATCCTTTATCTTAGCCGGCTTTTCCTTCTCTGCCTTGAATCGTCTGTACTTTTCCTCCTGAGCCTTGGTAAGTGGCTGATAAAGCATCTTAAGCTCCAGCGCACGCTCCACATATGGTCCGTCTCCGAACCACAGAATGAGCTCATCGCAGGCATCTATACACTTATCGGCTTTTCCGGCCTTGTGGTATAGATATGCAAGCTCATATGCCCACTCCTCGGTGTATTCTTCATCCTTGTACTCTTCAAGAATAGTGATAAGCTCATCAAATGAAGCCCCCTGCCCTTTTTTGATGGCATATCTTAATACATACTTCATATCATCATGAGGCGCTATCTCAACAAACTCATCATAATACTCTGTAGCAGCATCATAATCCCCCATCTTGATGGCGACCTCAGCCAGTCTGTATATAATCATCCTGCCGATTGGTGAACGGTCATAGGCCATTAAAAGTATGTCCCTTGCATCCTGGTATCTTTCGGCCTTCTCGTAGATTTCGCCGATTTTAACGAGTGTATTTACATTTTTAATTTTGTTCCAATTTATGCTATCCGCAATCTCTGCTGCGCTCATATAGCCCTCCTCGGCGCTTAGGGCTTTTATCTGATCCAGCTTGAGATTGTATTCGTATTTATCCACTTATTTCACCTACTCGTATTTAAGCTTATTATTTTTGGTATCTACGCCTGTTGTCTTTGTATAATCCCTTGTGTCCTCAGGAAGCTTCTTTTTCCTGAGAGCATAATTAACAACTCTTTTCACAATATAGTATATCACAGCAAAGGTTGGAACACCAAGTAACATTCCAAGAAAACCAAACATTCCTCCGCCGATTAGTATGGCAAACATAACCCAGAAGGTCGAAAGACCGGTAGATGAGCCAAGTATCTTAGGCCCTATTATATTGCCATCCACCTGCTGCAGCACGACAATAAATATCAGGAGATAAAGTGCATGCCACGGACTCTGAATTACTACTATGAGTAACGATGGAATTGCACCGATAAACGGTCCGAATACCGGAATCACATTTGTGACGCCGATAATCACTGCAACGAGCACCGATGATGGAATCCTTAAAATCAGACATCCGAAATATGCAATCACACCTATAATCAGTGAATCTATAATCTTACCGCTTATGAAGCCTCCAAAAATCTCATTTGTCTTTCTGATCGTCTCAATGATGATATTGCCTGTCTTTGGCTTGCAGACAGCATATATTATCTTTTTGCTCTGTCCTGCGAGAGTCTCCTGAATACTCATCACATAGACCATCACGATTATTCCGATAATAAAATTAAATAAGCCTCTGACTACCGAAATCACACCGGTTGTAATCTGTGCAACATACTTCTGTGCCTCAGGAATCAGCTTTTCTGTGGCATAATCCTCAATGTAGTCGGTTGCATTCTGTAAACCTGTGCTCGCGAGCTCAGCAATTTTGCTGTCCCCGAAATTGCCGTTCTTTATCATGTTGATGAATGCCGCAACATCATTTGGCAGTGTCTTCATAAGTCCTGATATACTTGCTATGACAGAAGGCACAATAGCCGCAATGAGGAGCGAAATAATCGCTACCAGAATAATAACCGAGCCTGTGATTGCAAGAGCTCTTGAAACCTTTCGCAGCTTGCTTTCGCTTTTCATCTTTTTGGAAAGAAGCTTTTTAAAGCATCTTTCCAGCCACAGCATGACAGGATTCATCAGGTATGCAAGCACAAGTCCCATTATAATAGGCATTGCTGCCGCAAGCAGCTTGCTCCATATGCCTGCAAAGCCCTCAAATCTGTACAGTGCAAAGAAAAACAGTATACTGACTGCAAACGTGACAAATACCATGACACCTATTCTGATCAGATGTGGCCATTCCTCACGCCCCGGGTGCGAATTCTGCTTCGCACCCTTATCTGCATTTATCTCAATGTTTGATTTTTTACCAGCTTTTCCGGTTTCTTCCATCGGATTAAACTCTCCTTATTTACGATTATAGTTGATGAGACATCCCTTTAATATTATCTCTCTTTCATCATCTGTGAGCTCACCCATCTTCAGTGTAAATGGCTTTAATTCACCATCCTTGACAACATATGCCTCAAACTCCGTCTTTGCATCCTCGATTTCCTTCTTGATTCCCGGAAGGAAGATATAGTCGAGGTTGTGGAACGGAAGCTCTCCCTCATCGATGATGAATGGAAGCATTCCCCAGTTGATAAGGTTTGAACGGTATCTCTTTGTGGCATACTCGTTTGCGATATTTGCCCAGCCTCCGAGTACCTTCTGGCAGCTGGCAGCCTGCTCTCTTGCTGAGCCGTCACCCGGCTTAACAGCAAAAATTGTGCTTCCGAAGCCCATATTCTCATGGCTTGCCTCAGGGAATTTTTTCTTTACTACTCCCATGATTTCAGCAACCTCAGGAACAGCCTTTCCTGCGCACTCACCACTCTCTATAGCCTTCTGGGCCTTCTGGATTTCCTTTGCTCTGCCTACATACTCAGGATCCTTTCTTGAAAGTGCAAACTCTGCAAGTCCAAGAGGGTTTGAACGATATGAAGATGTCTCTCCTGAAGGAATGAGCTCATCTGTTGTAGTAACAGGATCATGAATCTCTGAAACCACCTTAAGGAGCATATTCTCAGGAAGCGCACTCATTGCCGGCCAGTCCTTGATGTTTGGTCCGAACTGGATTTCAACTGAAGGATCTGCCACTCCATGGCTGTCAAATACACGGTTCTCATATATAGTCTTGTCAAAGAAATATTTTGGCTTTGTAAAGTTGACATCAATATCCGCTGCTGATGTAAGGAAGCCCTTGTTTGCTGCTGTTGCAGCGATTGAACGTGCATCCATGAGTGCCACTGAGCTGATCTGTCCGTTCTGTACCTTAGAACCCTCTCTGTTAGGGAAGTTTCTTGTTGAATGACGGATAGAGAATGCGTTGTTGGCAGGTGTATCTCCTGCACCAAAGCAAGGTCCGCAGAAAGCAGTCTTTACGATTGCACCTGTCTCAAGAAGCTTTGCTACAGCTCCGTTTTTCACAAGCTCCATGTATATTGGAGTAGATGCCGGGTAAACACTCAGTGTAAACTCGTCTGCTCCGATTGAATGTCCGTTTAATATGTCAGCCGCATCGCAGATATTCTCAAATCCACCGCCTGCACAGCCTGCGATGATTCCCTGGTCTACATACAGTTTTCCGTCTCTTACCTTACTCTTTAAATCAAGCTTCACCTTGCCGTCAAAGCTTACCTCAGCTCTCTTCTCACAGTCATCGAGAATATCCATGAGGTTTGCATTGAGCTCATCGATAGTATAGGTATTGCTAGGGTGGAATGGCATAGCTATCATTGGGCGGATCTGGCTTAAATCAATCTCAATAAATCTGTCGTAGTAAGCCACCTCACCCGGATTAAGCTCCTTGTGGTCCTCAGCCCTACCGTGAATCTCAAAGAATTCCTTAACCTGGTCATCTGTTCTCCAGATAGAAGAAAGACATGTAGTCTCTGTTGTCATAACATCGACACCTATACGGAAGTCAACGCTCAGATTAGACACACCCGGTCCTACAAACTCCATAACTTTGTTCTTTACGAAGCCGTTTCCGAATACCTCTCCGATAATTGCAAGTGCGACATCCTGTGGTCCAACGCCCTTGATTGGCTCTCCTGTCAGGTAAATACCTACTACCTCAGGCATATCAATATCATATGTCTGTTCAAGAAGCTGCTTAACAAGCTCAGGTCCACCCTCGCCGACTGCCATAGTACCAAGTGCACCATAACGTGTATGTGAATCAGAACCAAGTATCATTTTTCCGCCACCGGCAAGCATCTCTCGTGCAAACTGATGGATAACTGCCTGATGAGGTGGTACATATATTCCACCGTACTTCTTTGCACATGTGAGACCAAACATGTGGTCGTCCTCATTGATTGTTCCACCAACTGCACAAAGGCTGTTGTGACAATTTGTAAGTACATACGGGATAGGGAATTTCTCAAGTCCTGAAGCTCGTGCTGTCTGGATGATACCTACAAATGTGATATCATGCGATGTAAGCTTATCAAACTTAATCTGAAGCTTGTCCATATTGCCGGATGTATTGTGCTCCTTTAAAATACCGTAAGCAATTGTCTCCTGCTTAGCTGTCTGTTTATCGATGTCCATGCCGGTCTTGCTTTTGACAGCTGCCTGAGCCTCCGGTCCATCAATTATTACTTCCTTACCGTTTAAAAGGTAAGCACCATTTTCATATAATTTCACTTATTCTACCTCCGTATGTGTATTTCAAAATTCTTTTATTTACTATTATATAATATTATAGGTAATTGTGGCAATAAATAAATCACCATCTACCTTAATTTCGAATTTTCCTCCCATCAAATGGGTCAGATTCTTTGCAATCGAAAGTCCAAGTCCACTTCCTTCAGTGGTTCTCGACCTCTCTCCCCTCACAAAACGCTCTGTCAGGTCTACATTTCCGTTGCTTACTATGTCAAGCTCGTTCTTAGACACATTCTTTATTGTAAAAACTGCCTTTTTATCTGCCTTTTCAAGTTCTACATACACTCTTGTATTTTCCAGTGCATATTTTGCGGCATTAGTATACAGATTTTTCAATAGAGCGGTAAAGCTGACGCCCATCCGCATAGATAAATATCTGTTCTGATGGAATTTTTGTAACTATTGTCAGATTTCTCGACTCAAATCGCTCATTGAATTCACCTCCGGTCTGGTATAAAAGCTCAACCAGATCAAGCTTTTGCATATTGAGCTTCACATTTCCCGAGGTAATCTTTGATGTCTCTACCAAATCCTCTGTAAGCTGCTTTAAGCGCTGTGACTTTTCCTCCAGCACATGTATATAGTATTTGGCATTTTCATTTTCCAGATTTTCCCTCTTAAGCAGGTCAACATAGTTGACTATTGAAGTCAGAGGTGTCTTTATATCATGTGATACGTTTGTTATTAGGTCTGCCTTTAGTTTTTCATTTTTAAGACTCTCATTTACCGAGCTCATAAGACCCTGGCGTATATGGTTGACAGCCTCCGCCACCTTTTTCTGCTGCCCATGAAACTCATTGACATTGAGTGTAGTGTCAAGCGCTCCTTCCGAGATAGCTTCAAGTGCCTCCTGTATGCGCATTATCTCTTTATTTTTTTGTGTGTGGATATCCTTTTTCTCAATAACTCTTTTCAAAAGCTCATAGCCCTTGTACATCAGGCTGTGTGTGTAAAGTATATTGCCTTTTATCTTCCTTACAATGCTCTGGTATAAAATAATAAAAGCCAGATCAAACAAAAAAGTAAATGTGCCGGCCGTCATAATGAGTGATGCATAGTCAAAATGCTGGTTTTTTACGCCTGAAATCACTTTTCCCATAAATACCATGAGCAGTGTAAATATCACTAGCATCACATCAGAGTATACCTTGTCAATCGGTAAATAGTATATTGTGTAATCATCCTCTGATTTTCTGCCTGCCACGTTTGCCATATATGCCAGGCTCACAAAGCTGCCTACCAGGCCCGCCAGCGATATTAGTGTATATATATCAATATTTTCATGCGCATCGTGCCTGAATGCATAGCCTGTGGCAAACACTCCTGTCACCATAAGTATCATGCATAGCTGATGTAAAACTATGACCGCTGCTTTTTTTCCTATCGTATACTGCTTCATTTGTTGTCCTCTATCTTATAGCCTACTCCCCAGACCACCTTCAGATATCGCGGCTCTTTAGGATTTATCTCTATTTTTTCCCTGATATGTCTGATGTGCACAGCAACTGTATTATCGGCGCCTATCGCCTCCTCGTTCCATATGCTCTCATATATTTCGTTTATTGAGTAGACCTTTCCCTTGTTTTTAAGGAGTAAAAGCAGGATATTGTACTCAATCGGTGTGAGCTTTACCTCCTCACCATCCACAGTCACCTTTTTTAAATCATCATTTACCAAAAGGCCTCCGGCTTCATAAACCTTGTCTCCGGCTGCATCATTGCTTGACAGAGTGGTATATCTGCGAAGCTGTGACTTTACCCTTGCCACAAGCTCAAGCGGATTAAAAGGCTTTGTAACATAATCATCAGCACCCACATTGAGGCCTAAAATCTTGTCAGCATCCTCTGTCTTTGCCGAGAGAATGATTATCGGCACCCTGCTTTCCTTTCGTATCTGCAAAGTGGCTCTTATTCCGTCGAGCTTTGGCATCATGACATCTATTATCATGAGGTCTATTTTTTTATTCTTCATAATTTCAACCGCCTGTATGCCGTCGTAAGCCTTCTCCACGTCGTAACCCTCCTGCATCAGGTAAATCTCAATTGCCTCAACTATTTCCTTGTCGTCATCACAAACTAATATTGTCATATTATCCTCCTTCTATGAATTTTGAACAGAAACCTTCTCCTGCCGTTAGTCAGCTATATTTTATCAGATTATCCACTTTGTTTTTCTTAAAATCTGCTTAATATTACCCACTTTAAATATAAGCCAAAAAGCAGCCGTTCTGTTTTGAACTGCTGCTTTATATTACATAGGTGTGTTTCATTTTCCTTTATTTCCGGTGATGCTCTGCCACATTCTGTGGATACCGTCTGTGAGCTCCTTCCCTTCCTTTGTGTTGATAACAGGTGGATTGCCGGCTTTTCTGCTTATTGCCTTATAATCCTCATCAACAGACGATTTTGAGCCGGCAGCCTTGGCTTCATCCTTATCATTGCTATGATTTGAGCCGGCATCAGGTGTATCGTCTGCAAGCTTCACTTCACCCACTACACCATCTCCCAGGTCCTCGCCCTCAGCAAGTCCCAGTTTTCTGATATAATCCATATTTACCTTGATTTCAGTCTGTCTGTTTGCATAGATAGACTTCTCTTCATTGTCAATAGTACGCTCCTCTGCAGGCTTACCTGCATTTTTCTGACGTTCTATCTCCTTATTTCTGTCATCGATAATCTTAAGATACTTCTCCGTATCGGACAAATCCTGAAGCTGTCCCTTGAGCTCATACTGGTTAGTTTTAACTATCTTCTCCTGCTCTGCAATCTTATCCTTCATATCCTTGCACAGCTTTTCAAGTGACTCGTTGGTATCATTGATGATATCACGCACTCTTGAAAGCGCCTCATCCGTATAGATAACCGATGCTGCATACACATCCTCAGCCTTTCTGCTTGCATCCCAGACTATCTGATCCCCCTTCTTTCTGAACTCTCTCTCTGCGTGATTACGACTCTGCTCAGTAAGCTCATACTCATCCTGCATTGCATATATACACTTATTCAGCTCAGCAAGTAAATCTATCATTTGCTGCTTGTTTATGATCACCCTGCTCGGCTCCGGCTTATACGGCTCCGCCTTTGAGAGCATGATATGAATTTCTCTTAGTACCTTTTCTGTTTTATCGTTCGCATTCATTTTCTATTTCCTCGGATTTAAATTAACATTATAACTATTCAGGGTGTTTCTGAATACTCACCACTTACCCATATTTTATATGAAAATCCGCTTCTCGTAAATAGCCAAATGAATAATAATGATATGATGGTCAAAAGGTATTCTGCCCCTCATTTATAATTAAATCAATCCCGCTGCCGCATTTCTCAGCTCGTCTGCCGCATGCTTTATCTCGGCAGCCTGCTCTTCGCTCACATTTCCGGGCTTTGTCCTTGAAATAAGCTTCTTCACATATGAAAGTGACGATTTCACACTCTTTTTCTGTGCGCTGTCCATAGCCTTTCTTTTTTCCTTGTCAGCCATAACGTTTTCCACCTGTCGCACAAGCGTATCAGCCTCACTTCTTGCATCAATATAAGCCTTTCTCTGTCCATCTGTTGCCTCATACTCCTGTGCCTCGCGGATTGCCTGCTCAATCTCAGAATCAGACAAATTCGAGCTTGCGGTAATCGTAATCTCCTGATGCTTTCCTGTGCCCAGGTCCTTTGCAGAAACCTGCACAATGCCGTTTGCATCTATATCAAACGTCACCTCTATCTGCGGCACACCTGCCGGAGCCGGCTTGATGCCCTTTAGCCTGAAGTTTCCAATCAGCTTATTGTCCCTTGCAAACTGCCTCTCACCCTGCAGTACCTTTATATCCACAGAGGTCTGGAAGCTTCCTGCAGTTGTAAAAATCTGGCTGTATCTCGTAGGAATAGTCGTATTTCTGTCAATAATTTTGGTTGAGACACCACCAACTGTCTCAATTCCGAGTGAAAGCGGTGTGACATCCATCAGTATAATCTCTGCCGCACTACTGCCTGCGACAATTGCTCCACCGAGCTTGCCACCCTGTACTGCTGCACCGAGTGCCACGCACTCGTCAGGATTCAGGTTGTGTGAAGGCTCTTTTCCTGTAATTCTTCTGACCTCCTCAACAACAGCCGGCACACGTGTAGAGCCTCCTACCAACAGCACCATTCCAAGCTCTGCTGCGGAAATCCCCGCATCTGAAAGTGCCTGATTTACCGGAATGGCCGTTCTCTCCACCAGATCCTTTGTTATCTCATTAAACTCAGCCCTTGTGAGGTTCATCTCCATGTGGACCGGCTGTCCCTTTACAGTGGTGATAAACGGCAGGTTGATAGTGGTTGAGGATGAGGATGAAAGCACCTTTTTTGCCTTCTCAGCCTCCTCCCTGACACGCTGCATAGCAGTATTATCCTTTCTCAGATCCACATTCTGCTGTCTGTAAAACTCTGTAACAAGATAATTCGTGATTCTCTCATCAAAATCATCTCCACCCAGATGATTATCACCGGCTGTGGCAAGCACTTCTATCAGATTGTCCCCTATTTCGATAACAGACACATCGAAGGTTCCTCCTCCGAGGTCGTAGACAAGAATTTTCTGCTGCTGTCCGTGGTCCAGTCCGTATGCGAGTGCCGCAGAGGTTGGCTCATTTATGATTCGAAGCACATTAAGACCCGCAATCCTTCCTGCATCCTTAGTTGCCTGCCTCTGCGCATCCGAAAAATATGCAGGAACTGTGATTACAGCATCTGTCACTGCCTCACCAATATAGTCCTCTGCATCCTTTTTCAGCTTTCTGAGAATCATAGAAGAAATCTCAGGAGCTGAATACAGCTTTCCATCCACCTTTGCCCTGAAATCGCTTCCCATCTGTCTCTTTATTGAGAAAAATGTTCTATCCACATTGACTGCTGCCTGCCTCTTTGCAGCCTCTCCAACCAGTCGCTCTCCATTTTTTGTAAAAGCCACTACAGACGGAGTTGTTCTCTGACCCTCGCTGTTAGTTATGACTACCGGCTGATTGTTCTCCAATACTGCCACACAGCTGTTTGTTGTTCCTAAATCTATACCTATAACCTTGCCCATTTTATGCCTCACTGTTTACTAATGTTTATTTTCTGAATAGTTACATCTTAATAATACTTTATGCTTCGAAAATTCACTCGTCAAGGCATGAGGCTGTTATTTCAGAGAATGTTTATACTTTTAATTTTTAATACACAACATAACAACAAAGGCACCGCCGAAGCAGTGCCTTTGTTGATTAGTTTATAGGTTGGATTAAAAAAATGATAATTGAGGATTGCTTATTCACTTACTTTCTTTTTGAGTAATCCGAGTAATCCACATGCAATGAAAGATCCGATTACTAATGCAACAAGATACATTAACGGATTTCCGATTGTAGGAACTACGAAGATTCCTCCGTGAGGTGCCATGAGTGTACATCCAAATGCCATTGAAAGTCCACCTGCCACTGCTGAACCAACTGCACATGCCGGAAGGACATGAAGCGGATCAGATGCTGCGAATGGGATTGCACCCTCTGTGATAAATGATAATCCCATGATAAAGTTCGTAGGTCCTGCCTTTCTCTCCTCTGCTGTGAACTTGTTCTTGAAGAAGATTGTTGCAAGAGCGATTGCGAGTGGTGGAACCATACCACCAATCATAACTGCTGCCATGATATTGTAGTTTCCGGCAGCGATTGAAGCTGTACCAAATACATAAGCGGCTTTGTTTACAGGGCCACCCATATCTATTGCCATCATTCCTCCGAGAAGTACTCCGAGAACTACTGCGCTTGCACCGTTAAGTCCATTAAGACCGTTGTTGATAGCTGTATTTAAAGCTCCGATTGGAGGCTCAACTACAAACTGCATTATAACGCCTATGAGGAATATACCAAGCAGCGGATAAAGAAGAACCGGCTTCACACCATCAAGACTCTCAGGAAGCTTAGAGAATATCTTCTTTAAGAGATTTACAATATATCCTGCAACGAAACCTGCAACCAGTGCTCCAAGGAAGCCTGATGTACCGTTTGCTGCGATTGAACCGCCTACGAAACCAACTGCAAGACCCGGACGGTCAGCAATACTCATAGCGATAAAGCCTGCAAGGATAGGAAGCATAAATCCAAATGCTGTTCCACCGATTCCCTTAAACAATGCTGCGCCCTGTGTAATAGTACCGAAATTTGCTCTCTGGTCAGCCGGCAGTGAATTAAGGTCAACACTGAATCCATCGATAAGGAACGCGATTGCGATAAGGATACCACCACCAACTACGAACGGAAGCATATGTGAAACACCGTTCATCAGATGCTTGTAAATCTGATGTCCAATGCTCTCCTTTCCACCAATAGATGAATGTGAAGCCTCTTTTTTACCTGATGCCTTAAATACAGGAGCATCACCGGCAGCAATTCTCTTTACGAGCTCCTCTGTCTTATTTATTCCGTCAGAAACCTGACACTCAATAACCTTCTTTCCGTCAAAACGGTCTGTAGGCACATTTGTATCACATGCAACGATAACACCGGTAGCCTTTGCAATCTCATCATCTGTGAGTACATTTTTAGCTCCGGCTGAGCCTCTTGTCTCAACCTTTACCTGATATCCCAGCTCCTTGGCCTTTTTCTCAATAGCCTCAGCAGCCATATAAGTATGGGCAATTCCTGTAGGACAGGCTGTAACTGCAACGATAAATACATCGTCCTTCTTCACCTCAACAGGTTCCTTTGCCTCCTTTGCAGCCTCCTTCTCATCCTTTGCCTTTTCAGCACTGTCGATGATATTTAAAAACTCATCAACTGAACCGGCATTGATAAGAGAATTTGTAAACTGCTCGTCCATCAGCATAACAGAGAGCTTGCTAAGCACCTGAAGATGCACATTATCCTCTGTGTTTGGTGCAGCGATAAGGAAAATAATCTTTGCAGGTGTACCATCGAGTGATTCAAAGTCAACCCCATCTTTTACAACCATTGCCGCAAGACCTGCTTTAGTAACAGCATCAGACTTGCAATGAGGAATTGCTATACCCATTCCAATTCCTGTTGTGCCTTCCTCCTCTCTTGCAAAAACACCCTTTCGATACTTCTCCACATCGGCTATTTTGCCACTTTTTGCCATCAAATCAATACACTGATTCAATGCTTCGGTTTTTCCGGCAGGCGTACCATTCAAATTGATACTCTCAGCTGCCAACAAATCCCTGATTGTCATACATCATTCCTCCTAATAGAATATATTAATTATTTATATCAACCTTTTTGATACCGTTTGTTTAATTGGAAGCACTGTCCCATTTATCAATAAGTGCTTCAACCTCAGGCTTTGTAGCAAGCTCCTCAGAAAATGCACTTGCACTTCCTGTACATACTCCATAAATAAATGCCTGCTTATAATCATTTGATTTGAGGTATCCGTAAACAAATCCGGCTACCATCGAATCACCTGCGCCTACAGAGTTTTTGAGCTTTCCCTTAGGAGCCTGTGCCTTAAATTCCTGTCCATCCTCGGTCACAAGCACTGCTCCGTCACCTGCCATAGAAACAAGCACGTTTCTTGCGCCCTGCTCCTGAAGCTTCTTTGCATATTTTATCACATCGTCCTTGTCTGTAATCTCAACCCCGAATATCTCACCGAGCTCATGATTGTTTGGCTTTATGAGGAATGGCTTATATGCAAGTACATTTGTGAGCAGATTTCTTGTCGCATCAACCACTATATTTATTCCGCGACCCTCAAGATGCTTCATGATATCCATATACATTGATGAAGGCATCACATCAGGAATACTTCCTGCGAGCACAAGCACATCAGACTCCTTTAAGCAGTCAAGCTTCTCATAGAGTTTTTTAATATTGTCCTCAGTGATTGCAGGACCCTGACCATTAATCTCGGATTCCTCATTTGAGCGAAGCTTCACGTTGATACGTGAAATACCATCCTCCACCTCTATAAAATCAGTATCGACACCTTTTTCTCCTAGAAGTCTTTTAATCTCATTACCTGTAAAGCCTGCTGTAAAACCAAGTGAAGTATTACTCATTCCAAGATTCTTAAGAACCATGGAAACATTGATGCCCTTACCACCTGCAAAAATCTTCTCTCCAGTCGTTCTATTGACCACTCCTGTCTTAAAATCTGTTACATCAACTATATAATCTAGTGATGGATTAAAAGTAACTGTATAAATCATGTTAGACCTCCTTAATATTTTTGTATTTCTTATAGTTGTCATTACTTAGTGCATTTGTAATAATTACAGCATCTTTAAAATCAGCAAACTTGATACTTGATACCTGTGAAAACTTACTGTCATCCGCAAGAATGTATTTCTCCTTGCTATTCTCCATGGATTTCTTTTTAATCATGGCCTCCTTTATCTCCGGAGTCGTAAATCCATTCTTCACAGTAATTCCGTTGGTTCCCCAGAAGCCCTTCGTAAAATTGTATTTATCGAGCGTCACAACGGCCTCATCTCCGACAATAGCCTCAGTAGTAGACTTAAACTCGCCACCCAGAATATATACTGTATATCCCCTATCGGAAATTCTCTTGGCATTAGTCAGAGAGTTTGTAACAAAAACCACATTCTTTGCAGTAATATAATCAATCATGACTGCCGTTGTAGTACCGGCATCTATATAAACAAAATCATTATCCACAATAAGTGATGCCGCATATCTGGCAATCTGTTCCTTTTCGCTGCGATTCTGCTTAAGCCTGTTGATAACCTTCTCATCCTGAGTATGGATATTCGTATTATTTGCAATCGCACCACCATGTACCTTGGTGAGATACCCCTTCTTGTCCATTGCAACCAAATCACGCCTGATTGTTGACTCGGATGTATCAAGCTCATCCATAAGCTGCTGAACAGTCACACTTCCCATCGAATCTAATATATCGAGTATTTTTTTGCATCTATCTTCCGCCAGCATCTAATCCCCCCTGTTTATCAAACTATTAAAAGACTTATTTTATAAGCCATTTATTTAATGCTCATTTTCAAATTACTGTATTAAACATTTCAACATTCATTTAACTTGTAGTATAATTATATTTTCATAATCCGTCATTGTCAATCATAATCAGTCATTTATATTCACAAATAATCACACTAAAAATTGTTAAAAATATATAAAGCAAGTTTTAAAATTGTGCAATATATGCAAATGCAGTATTCATTTTTGTGTAGAATATACTATATATATCATTAATACTTGTCTAATTACTATTTTTAGTATCTTTTCTATTACTAATTTATAATTAATATTAATAGTTCAAATTGACTAATTTAGATATTGCATCAATCTATCTTTGACTGATTTTGACTGTTTCATTTCTAAATATATTGTAATTCATAAATCATCATGCTAGAAT
>ENA-OQJJ01000020-OQJJ01000020.1-human-gut-metagenome-genome-assembly--contig:-NODE-20-length-26644-cov-3.611532_pt1 | contig 26644 bp, 28 predicted proteins | sample MGYA00242606_ERZ504772 | MGnify/ENA primary metagenome ERZ504772 (study PRJEB26092, sample SAMD00036363) | human gut metagenome | host: Homo sapiens | study: EMG produced TPA metagenomics assembly of...
TGCCATGAATGCTATATTTTTACTTTTAGTAGTGAATTATTTTTTCATGCATAATTGTATACAATTTATACTTTTTCTATATTCTATACATTTCTTCTCTTATTTGTCAAGGCATAAAATTTTATATTTTCTATAACCTGAAATTATAAGTATACATAATCATATATTCAAAAAAATTTATTCAAATCTGTAACACTTATTCTGCGCTCACATAAGATACAGTGTAAGAAAAAACCTGGAGGTTTTATATGAGTGATTTAGCTGCAACAAACTGTGGTGGTGGATGTTCCTGTAACGAGGGAGGATGCAATTCCATTCTCTGGATCATCATCTTATTATGCTGCTGTGGCGGCAATGGTGGTTTCTGCGGTGGAAACAATGGATGTGGAGGCAACAATGATTGTCTTTGGATCATCCTGCTTCTCTTCTGCTGTGGCGGATGCGGCGGAAACAATGGATGTGGTTTCTGCTAGTCAGATCATCTGTTCTGAAATGGCGGTCGGATATTCCGGCCGCCCTATAAGATTTATAAAGAAAAACGTACTCTGCCTGTTATGGAAGAGACGTTTTTGTATGTCAGCAGAATTTACGGACGCTTTGTGTTCTGATCCCGTGCAGCATACTCACGGTCTTTTTCCCGATTCTGCTGCTGCATCATCTTCTCGTAGATTCCACATTCCTTTGGCACTTTCTTTTTTCTGGCACATTCCTCATCTATCTCACAAAACAGCTATAATAACAGGAGCTTCACGCGGTATCGGTGCCGCCATTGCCAAAAAGCTGGCTTCCTGTGGCTATAACCTCTCACTTTGCTGCCGCAATTCATCTGACAGGCTAAAGGCTCTGGCTGATGAGCTTCACTGTGCATACGGAATTGAGGTGCTATGCTACACCGGAAATGTAGGAGACTTTTTCTTTGCCAAGGATATGGTTACGAAAACAATTTCCCATTTTTGGCCATATAGATGTGCTCATTAACAATGCCGGTATATCGCATATCGGGCTGCTGAGCGACATGACACCGGAGGAATGGAACAATATCGTGGCGATAAATCTGACCGGTGTTTTCAACTTCACAAAGCTCGTCATCCCTTATATGGTTGCCGATAAATGTGGCCGTATACTACAGATTTCCTCTGTCTGGGGCAATGTCGGAGCATCCTGCGAGGTGGCATACTCAGCCTGCAAGGGCGGTATAAATGCATTTACCAAGGCACTCGGCAAGGAGCTTGCGCCATCGCATATTCCGGTAAATGCTATAGCCTGCGGTGTCATAGATACCGATATGAACCGCTGCTTTGATGAGACAGAACGCGCTGAGCTGGCCGATGAAATCCCTGCCGGACGCTTTGCCACAGCCGATGAGGTCGCAGATATGGCTTACTCCGTCATCACTGCACCTGATTACCTCACAGGACAGATAATCACTTTTGATGGTGGCTGGATTTAAAATTGTAATTTTAAGTTTTCTATTTTTTTCGTATTTTTTCAGATATTTGTTGCTTTTTATGATTATTGTGTTACAATTTGTTTATGAATAAAATTAATGTCTTTTTACAAGAAAAGCAACTATCAACCATTAGTACAACTGTGCCTGACAGGCTTGATTATCTGATGCGGCTCAACAACTTGACCAACATTGCTCTTTCTGAAATCATGTGCTGTGCAGAATCAACTATTTCAGGCTACAGGACAGGTCGTAGAGTGCCTGACATTTTTGTCATTTGCCATCTAAGTACAATTTTTGGTGTCACACCCAATTATTTTCTTGGATTCACAGACGAAATTTGTCCAACTCACAACTGATTATGTGATATATACATACAAGGCCTTCCGGTATCACTTCACAACCATCACCGGCTGCTGACGCAAATGTCACATAAAATATATTGAAAAATGAAAGGGGGAAATGTTACAGTCTAATCCAAAACTGTAACGAAAAACAGCCCGGTGCACATATCACAATGTGTTCCGGGCTGCATATTTTATTGTTACTCTGCCACAAGTATTATCGTGGTTCTCGCAGGAACTCTTATGGTATTGACACCCAAAAGCTCTGTCTTTTCCGTGAAGTCCTCTCCGTCAAAATACTCTGCATTGGTGTTGGTGTCCACATGCCAGTGTTTTCCGTTCGGAAGCACCGGAAGTTGCATCACAAGCGGCTCCCAATATGCATTCATGCAATAGAATACAATATCATCCTCCGTGTCCTCCTCATTTCTTCCGGCATACATGATGCCGATAAGCTTTGTCTTGTAATCCGTTGAGGCATTGAACGGTGTACCGTTGTGCACACTGATTTCCGGGAGCTGGCAGGATGAAGGCTTTGTCATCTTTCTGAGTATAGGATGCTCTTTCCTGAACTGAATCATATGACGTACGAAATCATGGATTTCCTTGAATTCCTCAAGCCTGCTCCAGTCGAGCCAGGAAATGATATTGTCCTGACAATACGCGTTGTTGTTTCCAAACTGGGTGTTACAGAACTCATCTCCCGCAAAAAACATCGCTGGGCCACGGCTGCACAAAAGTGCTGCAAATGCATTCTTTATAAGGCGCCTTCTAAGTCCGTTTACATTTGGATCATCTGTCTCACCCTCTGCGCCACAGTTCCAGCTATGTCCGTTGTTGTCTCCGTCTGTGTTATTCCAGCCGTTTTTCTCATTGTGCTTTTCATTGTATGAGTAAAGGTCATACAGTGTAAAGCCATCATGACAGGTCAGGAAATTGACTGATGCCTTGTGTCCTCTGCTCTCCGGGCTGTAAAGGTCGCGTGAGCCGGTGATACGTGTGATGGCATTTCCCGCCATACCGTCATCGCCCTTTAAAAAGCTTCTCATGTCATCCCTGTATCTGCCGTTCCATTCAGCCCATCTGTTCCATGACGGGAAGCTTCCCACCTGATACAGTCCGCCTGCATCCCAGGCCTCTGCGATGAGCTTCATCTTGCCAAGTACCGGGTCGAATGCCAGCGACTCAAGAATCGGCGGATTGGCCATAGGTGCACCGTTTTGGTCTCTTCCGAGAATGGAAGCCAGGTCAAATCTGAAGCCATCCACTCTGTACTCAATGGCCCAGTGTCTCAGACAGTCTATGATAAAGTTGCGCACAACAGGATGATTACAGTTCATAACGTTTCCACAGCCACTGAAATTGTAGTAGTGTGCATCCGGTGTAAGCATATAGTACACGTTATTGTCTATTCCCTTGAAGGAGAAGCACGGTCCCATCTCATTTCCCTCAGCGGTATGGTTGAACACCACATCAAGAATGACCTCTATGCCATTTTCCTTTAAAGCCTTTATCAGCGATTTCAGCTCGTCTCCCTCGTGGTTGTGCTCCTCGTTGAAGGCATAGCTGGTATTCGGTGCAAAAAATGATACTGTGTTGTAGCCCCAGTAATTGTAAAGCTGCACACCATCGACCACTCTCGCGCTCTCCATCTCATCAAACTCAAAAATCGGCATGAGCTCCACTGCATTTATTCCAAGGTCCTTAAGATACGGAATCTTATCCTTCAATCCGGCAAATGTGCCCGGTGCGCTGACTCCAGAGGACTTATCCTTTGTATAGCCCCTCACATGTATCTCATAAATCACAAGGTCCTCAAACGGCTGCTCAAGCTGCTTTATGTTGCCCCAGTCAAAGCTGCTTTTTACAACTCTGGCTCTGTACTCAAAATCCTTGCCTCCCTCAGGCTTTTCTCCCCATTTTCGCTGTCCAGTGACCGCTCTGGAATATGGGTCTAAAAGGACATTTTCCTCGTTAAACAGAAGTCCCTTTGCCGGCTCATAAGGCCCATCAAAAGAAAATGCATACTCAAATTCATCCGGCTTTATATCATAAACAAGCATGGAGTAGGTATCTCCTATCCTATATGAATCAGGAAACGGAATCCTCGCATACGGCTTTGGTGCCTGTGGCTTGAACAATAAAAGAGTACACCTCGTTGCCCCATGGGAATTGATGGTAAAGCTCACTCCGTTCGATGCCACGCACGCTCCGTACATTCTGAAAAAGCCCGGACGTATCTTAAATCCCTCTACCACATCAAGTGGCAGCAGGCCTGTATTTACTACATCCTCATGCTTTTCTTCTTTACTGCGCTCTCTCCACATATACATATTGCTCTTTGCTCCCTTACTATATTTGTATGATGGTACATGCCATTTGTTGCATGACTGCTTTTTATCTTAATTCGTTAAAAAATCGTAACTGTTCAATACCTTCACAGTTACAAAATCTGCTATTAATTTACATGCAGATTTCCAAGCTCATCAATCTCTATATTACTACAATTTTGTGAATATGTGTTCATTAAATTGCATATCTCCTGAGCTTTTTTCGCCCGAAGCCACTGTCGGCCTGAAATCATTGTATGAGCTTACGCTGCTTAAGGTGCATGGAATAATCCGCGCATCTATGCCCGGCTGCAATTCACCATTTATCAGAGTAAATGCCTGCTGATAAATCGCCGTGTTCTTGTCTGCCGGATTTTTATTGCCTCCGAAGCAGAAATTTCCAAGACTGTAGCATATCATTTTGCCGTTATAGACCTCCATCCCCTGCAGCACATGAGGGTGGTTTCCGACTACCAGGTCTGCTCCCCAGTCGATGATACGATGTGCTGCCGCCTGCTGATAGTCATTAGGGTAATGGTCACCCTCTATGCCCCAGTGACAGCATGCAATAACTATCGCCGCTCCCTGTTCACGAAGCTGCGCTATACCGTTTTGGATATATGCCTCGCGGTCGCCGTTTTGTGACAAAAGGCTGACCGACACTATTCCAATCCTAGTCCCATCAGCAGTCTCATAAATACCGGTATGATCATTGAAGCCATACACTATCCCGGCATTGTCGAGCACATTTCTCGTATCGTCAAGTCCCTGCTGGCCATAGTCGTATGTGTGATTGTTTCCAAGACTGCAGGCCTCGATAGAGCTGCCCGTCATAATTCCAATGTACTCAGGCTTTCCTTTAAGGTTCCAGCGCTTTTCTACGCGCTCCGTCGCATCCGATAGCACACACTCCAGGTTGATGAGTGTCATATCGTCAGCCTCAAAAATATCTCTCACACCGCCGAAAAAGTAGTCCTGTCCCTTTGAGTCATAATAAGAATTAAAGCTTCCGTCATAGCTTTGCTCCTGATTGTTGCCGAGTGTACAGTCTCCTGTAGCCGTAATCACTATGGTTGACATCTGTGGCTGCTGTGTATCCGCTTCTGTTGCATCAGCTTTGGTTGCATCAGACTGTGTACTCTCTGTGCCTTCTGCCGTACTGTCAACGGCATTCTCATCTTCTTTTCCGGTATCCGATGTGTCTTTAACTACATCCACACCATTCCGGTTAGCGGCTTCCTTTATATTATCTCCAATATATTCTTTTCCTATGAGTGCTCCCGCCATAATGATGCATAAAACCAAAAGCACACATAATAGAATTTTTAATCCCTTGTTTTTCATAGTTCTCCTCATATGTAATCTTATACTGTGTTGTATTTGAAAAAGCTTTATTCAGAATCACCACACACCCTTAGAATATCAACCGTGTGCGCACTTGCTCCCATCAGGTCTGCTCTCTCACATGTTGAAAGATGATACTGTACAAACATATCAAACTCTTCCTCGTCAAGAGCATTCAAAAATGGCCTGATATAATTTGCCGCGCCATCGGCTGCTATTATCTTTTCGCGTGCAAGGGCTGCCTGTGCATTTAATGCCTCTATATCTTCTAATCGGACAAAACTGTACAAATCATTAGCTTTTTCTGTACAATGGAAGCTCTCATCTAGCATTCCGCCCTCTATGCCCTCTTTTATATGCTTCTCCTTTATGGCATAGGTTATCACGCTGTACTCATTCATAATGTATGCTACAAGTATGTAACCACCCGGTTTTGTCACTCTTTTTGCCTCATTCAATGCGGCAAGCTTTTCCTCCGCCGACTTCAGATGATACATAGGTCCGAATACGAGTGTGAGGTCAAATTCATCGTTTCCAAACTTTTTAAGCTTTGTGGCATTGCCCTGGTATGCCTTTACTTTATCGCTCTTTTGCTTCAGTCTGCCGAGGTTATGCTTAACTAACTCGAGTGCTGTCACATCATAGCCTTCCTCGGCAAGAGGCACTGAATATCTGCCCGTTCCCGCACCGACATCCAGTATTTTAATCTGTGAGCGAAGATCAAGCTGCTTCTCATTCATCAAGCTGCCAAGACAATCGTGTATATACTTCATGGAGGTGATAAACTCTACCCTGCCGTGACGGCTGTTCAGGCGCTTTTCCTCGTTGAATTTGTTATAGTATTCTTCTAATTCTGTCACGTATATTCCTCCCTGTATTATTCCTCGATATGCTCACGTCCCTGCGCAATGATTGTGCGCACATGTCCGTCGGCAAGTGAATAAAACACTGATTTTCCCTCACGTCTGCTGTTTACGAGCTTGTTTGCCTTTAATATCCTAAGCTGGTGTGATATGGCGGACTGTGTCATGTTTAGCACCTTTGCAAGGTCGCAGACGCATACCTCCGCTTCAAACAACACAAAGAGGATTCTGATCCGGGTGGAATCGCCAAACACTTTAAAAAGCTCTGCAAGGTCGTAGAGCTCGGTTTCCTCCGGCATTGTATCATTTACTATTTTCAGAAGGTCTTCGTGGATTTCGTTGCAGTCGCAGCATTCTATCTGTTCATTTATTTTTCGCTCATGGTGTGGTGTCCTTCCTGCGTTATTCTTGCGCTATATTGCGTTATTTTTACTTTATTGGCTATGGGGCTGGTGCTCCACATAAATTGCATGTGCCTTCGCAGTTACACAATAACTTTTTTATACGCGAAAGACAGAGTGCACTTCTTGGGTGCATTCTGTCTGGTATTTTTTATATAGTAGTTTTATGGCATTTTGATATCTGCTCTTTGATATCTGTTCTTTGAGCTCTACCTTTTTAGAGCTTGTGTACGAATAATGCGCGGATTGCATTTAGCACTGCTATCACCATTACTCCTACGTCTGCAAATATTGCGAGCCACATATTGGCTATTCCGACTGCTCCGAGCACGAGGCAGATCAGCTTGATGCCTATTGCGAAGTATGTGTTTTCATATACTATTCGCAGGCATTTGCGCGATATTTTTATTGCTTTTGCTATCTTTAGCGGGTCATCATCCATGAGGACGATATCTGCGGCTTCGATTGCTGCATCTGAGCCCATGGCGCCCATTGCAATTCCGATATCTGCTCTTGAGAGCACCGGTGCATCGTTGATTCCGTCTCCGACGAAGGCAAGCTTTTCTTTGCTGCCCTTTCTTGCGAGCAGTTCTTCTACCTTTGCCACCTTATCGCCCGGTAAAAGCTCACTGTATACTTCATCGATTTCAAGCTCTGCCGCTACTGAGTCGGCTACTGTTCTTGAATCACCTGTAAGCATTATTGTACCTTTTATTCCGGCTTTTTTCAATGCCTTTATTGCTGCCGCTGAGGTTGGTTTTATCTTATCTGAAATAAGGATATAGCCCTCATAGCTGCCGTCTATTGCGATATGGACTATGGTGCCGACCTTGTCAGTTTCACTGTAGCTTAAGCCCAGTCTTTTTCATAAGCTTGTAGTTTCCTGCCGCTACAGATACGCCATCTACCTTTGCGGTGATTCCGTGGCCACTGATTTCCTCAACGTCTGTCACGCGGGTTCTGTCGATTTCCTTTCCATATGCCTTCTGTAAGCTCCTGCTGATTGGGTGCGATGAACTGCTCTCTGCAAGTGCTGCGTACTCGAGCACATTTTCTCTATCGAGCGTATTGTCATAGACTCCTGCCACCTCGAAAACGCCCTCTGTCATGGTGCCGGTCTTGTCAAATACAACGTATCTGGTCTGTGATAAGGTCTCAAGATAGTTTGAGCCCTTTACAAGAACACCCTCGCGGCTGGCGCCTCCGATTCCTGCAAAAAAGCTGAGCGGAATACTAATGACCAGCGCGCACGGACAACTTATTACGAGGAAGGTAAGTGCCCTGTATATCCATATGCCCCACTGTGGTGCGGCTGACATGAAAAGTATTCTGACAAGCGGTGGCAGTATCGCAAGTGCAAGTGCACTGTAGCAGACTGCCGGAGTGTAATACTTGGCAAATTTTGATATGAAGTTTTCTGATTTTGATTTCTTTAAGCTTGAATTTTCAACGAGGTCAAGTATCTTTGAAACCGTTGATTCGCCAAACTCTTTGGTCGTTTTAATCTTTAAAACACCGGACATATTGATGCATCCGCTGATTATCTCATCACCGCATTTTGCATCCCTCGGCACGCTCTCACCTGTAAGCGCGCTGGTGTTTAATGTAGATGATCCCTCAACTATCACACCGTCGATAGGAACCTTTTCTCCGGGCTGTACCACGATTACTGAGCCGATAGCAACCTCATCAGGGTCAACCTGGGTGAGCTTTCCGTCCACCTCAATATTGGCATAGTCGGGTCTGATATCCATGAGCTCGCTGATATTCTTACGGCTCTTTCCGACTGCATAGCTCTGAAACAGTTCTCCTATCTGGTAGAAGAGCATAACGGCTATAGCCTCTGTATAGTCACCATTCTCATAAAGTGCAACCGCTATCGCACCTACAGTGGCAACCGCCATCAGGAAGTTTTCATCAAATACCTGCTTGTTTTTGATTCCCTTAAATGCTTTTTTCAGGATATCGTATCCTATAACCAGATAAGGCACCATGTAAAGCAGGAACCTGATAATTCCCTTAACCGGTATGAAATGTAATATAATCATGAGTACCGCTGCGATTATGATACGCGCAAGTACTTTTTTCTGCTTTTTATTCATACGCCATAGCTCCATTCATTATAATCTCTTGATAATCACCCTTACTATAGCGCAGGCATTGAAATAATATCATTTGTCATTCCTGCGCCCGGCAATTTATAAGAAAATCTCGCAGTCATCCTCTACCTTTTTACAGTTCTTAAGAACCTCCTGCATAACCGCCTTTGCATCCTGTCCCTCTTCAAACTCAACGCTCATCTTGAGTGTCATGAAATTGACTGTAGCATCCTTTACACCTGCTGTATTCTTTGCGGCATCCTCCATCTTGTTGGCGCAGTTAGCGCAGTCTACATCGATTTTGTAAGTCTTCTTCATAGTGGTGTTCTCCTTATTTTCATGAATTATTTGTTTTACTGTACGTTTTTCATTGAACATATGAATGATTGTTCATATGTTGATTTTATTATAGCACCTTTTGTACTGTTGTCAATACACAATGTGCATCTAAACACAAAATTTATTCACATACTCTAATCACATAATTAATCTCATAGCTTATGATTCAGGCTTCATCTGTGATATTTTCTTTCCAGCTGCTTCCCTCTTCTATCCCATTTGCCGTAAGCCATTCATCCTCAACCTCTACATGACGCTGTCTGCCGTTTTCGTCCTCGAGATAAACCATGCATTTTGCTTTTGCGCCGTCTGCTCTTTCCTCACAGCCAAAATCAGCCTCATATATGTGTGTTACCGTATACATCTGCACTCTACCTTCTTTCATATGATTTTGCATGACATCAATATATAGAAACTTCCCACATGTACAGGTGGATGTGTCCACTCTAAAATATCATGTGGGAAGCTTTTTTCAACTATATTTATGATTATAATGCTGCTTTAATCGCTGCAAGCAGCTCATCATATGTCTCATATGCAGGAAGCTCAGGGTAGTCCTTCTTTATAGCATCTGTGCTTCTGAAAAGGAAACCTGCCTTGCTGGCCTGTATCATGCCTAAATCGTTGTGGCTGTCACCGCTTGCGATGGTATCATATCCGATAGACTGCAGTGCCTTTACAGTTGTAAGCTTTGACTGCTCACATCTCATTCTAAAGCCTGTAATCTCGCCATCTTCAGCAACCTCAAGCTCGTTACAAAAGATTGTTGGCCAGCCGAGCTTCTTCATGAGCGGGCCAGCAAACTGTGAAAATGTATCACTGATGATGATTACCTGTGTGATTGAACGAAGCTCATCCAAAAACTCCTTTGCGCCAGGCATTGGATCTATCTTTGCGATTGTCTCCTGAATTTCTTTTAATCCGAGTCCGTGCTCCTTTAAAATATTTATTCTATAGTTCATGAGCTTATCATAATCAGGCTCATCTCTTGTTGTCTTCTCAAGCTCAGGAATTCCTGTCTCCTTTGCAAATGCAATCCAGATTTCAGGTACCAATACTCCCTCAAGGTCTAAGCATACAATATTCATTTTGATTCCTCCGTGTGTTTTATTCTGTGGATTTCGATGAAACTCAATATAATTGTCAGGTAACTATTTAAGCAGCCTTGAATAGTTACATGATATTTAGTTCACCGATTTAATCCAGTAAAGTATATCATACAAGCCGACTGTCTACAATAGAATTATACGTGATTTTCAAAGGATTTTTCCGTAAATCATTATTACCGTCCATTACGCTCGCTGGCTTTTGCACGCGCACCGGCTTCCGCAGAGAAGACGCCCTCATCATCTATGATATTTCCGCTCTCAACATGTTTTTTCAGTATATTGTTAAACGCATAATCCCAGATTTTCTCTGAGCCAAGTGCTGTGCACTTATTTCTGCCGAGTATCTGCGACAGCTTTACACTGTGCTCACGCCATGAAAGCCCGCCCGATGCATCGTTTAGGAGCATTGGCTGGATATTGTCCATGGTGCGGGCAAATCTGGCTTCCGGTGTCTGCTGCGCCTCAAATTCCTCCCACAGCTCTAAAAGCGGCTCGCCCTGTTCCTTTGGCAAGAGTCCGTATATACGCTCCGCCGCCTTCTGCTCTCGCTCATGCTGTGTGGCCTTGCCTGCCTCATCATAGGCATATGTGTCTCCTGCGTCAATCTCTACTATGTCGTGTATCAAAAGCATTCCTACTGTCTTTAGCACGTCTATCTTCTCATTGGCATACTCGCTCAAGAGCATGGTCATGATAGCCATATGCCAGGCATGCTCCGCATCATTTTCCTTGCGGCTTGCATCAGCTAAATAAGTCTGGCGGAATATCTCCTTTTCCTTGTCGATTTCTCTGATGAAATCAAGCTGTTTTTGTAATCTTTTGTCTTTCTCATTTTCCTGCATTATTGTATCTCCACGTTAATTCTCACTATATTTGCAAATCTGCATCTTTTTACTTTATTATGAATTAACCAATAATTTTGTCAAGCGGTCAATACAAATTACAGCGCATCCTTCATTGCTTTAACATACTCACCGACATGCTTTGGTGAAGCCTCACCATATTCATCGATAATCTTGATGATAGCGGAGCCCACAATGGCACCATCCGAGATGTCTGCCATCTTCTTTGCCTGCTCAGGTGTTGAAATGCCAAAGCCGATAGCACATGGCACATCTGTGTTTTCTCTGATTACCTTGACTATTGAAGCCAGATCTGTCTTAATCTCGCTTCTTGTACCGGTGACTCCGAGGCTTGAAATCACATAGATGAAGCCGGTTGCCTTCTTTGCTATCATCGCAATGCGATCCTTTGATGTAGGTGCGATAAATGAAATAAGGTCCACATCATATTTCTCGCAGAGTGGTAAAAACTCTTCCTTTTCCTCATATGGGATATCCGGCAGAATAAGTCCGTCAATTCCTATTTCCTTACATGTACTGATAAACTTTTCTGCCCCGTATGAGTAAACCACATTTGCATATGTCATGAAAACCATAGGGATTGTGACATCTTTTCTCAAATCTCTCACAAGGTCAAAAAACCTTGTCAGTGGTAACTCCGGCTTCAAGTGCCTTTATGTTGGCGCCCTGGATTACAGGTCCCTCTGCTGTAGGATCAGAGAATGGAATTCCAAGCTCTATAAGGTCTGCTCCGTTTGCAACTGCTTCTCTTACGATTTTTGCAGTTGTCTCTAAATTTGGATCACCGCAGGTGATAAATGGTATAAATGCCTTGCCGTTTTCAAACGCACTTCTTATCTTACTCATAAATATTCTCCCCTCTGTATCTTGCTATTGCCGCGCAGTCCTTGTCGCCTCTGCCTGAAACAGTAACAACGATTATCTTGTCCTTGTCCATTGTAGGCGCCAGCTTCATGGCATATGCCACTGCATGTGAGGACTCGATTGCAGGGATGATTCCCTCTGTCTTTGCGAGGTATTCAAAAGCATTTACCGCTTCATCATCTGTTACCGGTACATATTTTGCTCTTCCGATATCGTGCAGATATGCGTGCTCCGGTCCGACTCCCGGATAGTCGAGTCCTGCAGAAATAGAATAAACCGGAGCGATCTGTCCGTATTTGTCCTGACAGAAATATGACTTCATGCCGTGGAAGATACCAAGACGGCCTGTATTTACTGTGGCTGCAGTCTCAAAGGTATCTATTCCTCTTCCTGCTGCCTCGCAGCCGATGAGCTCTACGCCCTCATCCTCTATGAAGTTGTAAAAGCTTCCGATGGCATTTGAGCCGCCGCCCACACATGCGATAACCGCATCAGGCAGTCTGTGCTCCTTTTCAAGCATCTGCTCCTTGATTTCCTTTGAGATGACCGCCTGGAAATCTCTTACGATGGTAGGGAACGGATGTGGTCCCATAACTGAGCCCAGGCAATAATGTGTGTCTGAAATTCTCTTGGTCCATTCTCTCATTGCCTCCGATACGGCATCCTTTAATGTGGCTGTGCCTGATGTAACAGGGATAACCTCTGCTCCGAGCAGACGCATGCGGTATACATTGAGCGCCTGACGCTTTGTGTCCTCCTCGCCCATGAATACAACACATTCCATACCCATAAGGGCTGCGGCCGTTGCAGTTGCCACACCGTGCTGACCGGCTCCGGTCTCAGCTATCAGTCGGGTTTTGCCCATTTTCTTTGCAAGAAGTGCCTGACCTAATACGTTGTTGATCTTGTGGGCTCCTGTATGGTTTAAATCCTCTCTTTTAAGGTATATTTTTGCTCCACCGAGATCCTTTGTCATCTTTTCTGCATAGTACAGTCTCGATGGTCTTCCTGCATAATCGTTGAGAAGCTCTGTGAGCTCTCTGTTAAATTCAGGATCGTTTTTGTAATAATTGTATGCTTCTTCTAATTCTTTAACGGCATTCATGAGGGTTTCAGGAATGTACTGTCCTCCGTGAATACCAAATCTTCCGTTTGGATTTGTCATGATGTTTTCCCTTCTGATGTATATTTGTAAATATTTTGTTTTCTGTACTGAATAGTTACAGATATTCTTAAAACCATGAAGATACTTATATATCTCTATTAGCTTAATCGCAATTCATCAAGCTTAGCCTTTTTGTCGTCCGCTCTCATCAGCGTCTCTCCGATAAGCACTGCGTCAGCTCCGATTTCACGTATCACCCTGATATCGTCTGTGCTCTTTACACCGCTTTCCGATACAAATATGATGTCATCGGGAATCAGGTCGCGCAGCTTTTTGCTGTTAGCTGTATCAACTGTAAAATCCTTCAGATTGCGGTTGTTGACACCTATTATTCTGGCACCGGCTCTTACCGCCATCCCTGCCTCTTTTTCATTGTGTATCTCCACAAGGGCGCTTATGCCAAGGCTGTCGCAGATTTTTATGTATTCACCAAGCTGCACCTCTGACAGTATGGAGCAGATTAAAAGCACCGCAGCGGCACCGAGTGTCTTTGCCTGATATATCTGATATTCATCAACCGTAAAATCCTTTCGGATGCACGGAATTGAAACCGTTTTTGCAATCTCCTTAAGATACTCATCCGAGCCTAAAAACCACTTCGGCTCTGTCAGTACCGAGATGCAATCCGCACCTGCCGCCTCGTATTCCCTTGCAATTTCAAGATATCTGAAATCCGGCTCTATAAGCCCCTTTGACGGCGAAGCCTTCTTGCACTCGCATATGAAGCTCAAGCCATCCTTTTTGAGTGCTTTTTCAAATGCAAAATCACAAAGCTTTTCGTTTTTCGTCTGAATCGCGATATTTTTCATTTCCTCAAGGCTCATTTTTTTCTTGTCCTCTGCCACGCGAAGCCTTGAATATTCTGCAAGCTGGTCTAAAATATTCATCGCTTTTCCTTTCCTGTTTTGTGTGCCTAGCTGTTGCTTACCTCGATGAGCTTATTGAGTGTTTCAAGTGCTTTTCCTGAATCAATGATTTTTGCTGCTAGCTCGATACCCTCTTTCATGCTGTCGGCCTTTCCTCCAATATAAAGTGATGCGCCTGCGTTCATGAGTACTGCATTTCTCTTATGGCCCTTCTGTCCGCCTAAGATATCACGTACGATTTTTGCATTTTCCTCAGGTGTACCGCCTTTTAAATCCTCCTTTGTACAGCGCTCAAAGCCGAAATCCTCCGGTGAGATTACTGTGGTTCTGAACCATCCGTCCTTTATCTCGCATATCTTGGTCGGTGCGCTCATGGAAATCTCATCGAGCTTATCCATGCCATATACTACCATTCCGCGCTTTACTCCGAGGCTTACCAGCACCTGTGCAAGCGGCTCTACAAGATACTCATCATACACTCCGAGAAGCTGCATGGCCGGTGAACCCGGATTTGTGAGCGGTCCTAAAATATTGAATACTGTTCTAAAACCAAGCTCTTTTCTGATAGGTCCGACATATTTCATTGATGTGTGATATTTCTGTGCAAAGAAGAAGCACATGCCGACTTTATTTAAAAGCTCCACACATTTATCAGGGCTCTGGTCTATGTTGACGCCGAGCGCCTCAAGGCAGTCTGCTGTACCGCATAATGAAGAGGCTGCCCTGTTTCCGTGCTTTGCCACCTTCATGCCGCCTGCTGCCGCAACAAGTGCAGAGGTTGTTGAAATGTTGAAGCTCTGTGCATTGTCTCCGCCTGTTCCTACGATTTCAAACACATCCATACCTGTTTTCACCTGTACCGCATGCTCTCTCATGGCCGCTGCACAGCCTGCGATTTCGTCTGTTGTCTCAGCCTTTGCACTCTTTGTTGAAAGAGCTGCAAGAAAAGCTGCATTCTGGGTTGATGTTGTCTCACCGCCCATGATCTCATTCATCACTGCATATGCCTCGTCATATGTGAGGTCTTCTTTGTTTACGATTTTTACTATGGCTTCTTTGATCATGATTATGCCCTCCTGTATTCAGGTAATATTTCGTTTATAATTTTGTTTATGATTTTGTTCTGCTATTTGTTTTCAATTCAACAACTAATATATAAATTCATTAAACGCTGCAATTTTCAATTAAGCTTTGATAAAATTACTAAGCATCTGCTTTCCGTCCGGTGTCATGATTGACTCCGGATGAAACTGCACACCGTATATCGGATATTCCTTATGCTCAACAGCCATGATCTCACCATCATCTGTAGTGGCTGTAATCTTTAGGCAATCAGGCATCGTGTCCGCATCTGCAGCAAGCGAATGGTAACGTGCTACCTTTGCTTTTTTCGGGCAACCCTTGAATAAAAGGCTTTCTGTGTCAAACGATGCATCCGATTGCTTTCCGTGCATGAGCTCCTTTGCATATGTAACTGTCGCACCGTATGCTGCACATATCGCCTGATGGCCGAGGCACACGCCAAGGATTGGGATTTCCTTTCCAAGCTCCTTTGCCACAGCTATTATCACGCCCGCATCCTCAGGCCTTCCCGGTCCCGGTGATAATATGATTCGGTCAGGCTTTAAAGCCCTAATCTCTTCAACTGTCATCTCATCATTTCTGATTACTCTGATATCAGGCTCTATCTCGCCGATCAGCTGATACAGATTGTAAGAAAAGCTGTCGTAGTTATCAATCAGTAAAATCATTCTTCCACCTCCTGTGAGACTTCCAGTGCCTTAAGAGAAGCCTTTGCCTTGTTTATGCACTCCTGAAATTCCTTCTCAGGATCTGAATCCGCAACTATTCCCGCTCCGCTTCTCACGAAAACCTTGCCGTTTTTCTTGTAGGCAATACGGATTGCAATACATGTGTCCATATTTCCGGTAAAATCTATATATCCAATTGCGCCACCGTAAATGCCTCGCTTGTTGTCCTCAAGCTCTCCGATAAGCTGGCACGCTCTGATTTTTGGCGCTCCTGAAAGTGTTCCTGCCGGAAGCACGGCCTCAATTGCATCGAGAGCGTCATACTCTTCTCTTATCTCTCCACGCACTGTCGAGCCTATATGCATCACATGTGAATATCTCTCTATGGAATGAAGCTTTTCAACTTTTACAGTTCCGAATTTACTTACCTTTCCGAGGTCATTTCTTCCAAGGTCCACGAGCATGTTGTGCTCTGCGAGCTCTTTTTCGTCCTTAAGCAGCCCTTCCTCAAGCTTTTTGTCCTCCTCTGCTGTGGCACCTCTCGGCCTCGTGCCTGCCAGCGGGAATGTGTGAAGCACTCCATTTTCAAGCTTCACAAGTGTCTCCGGAGATGCTCCCGCAACCTCCACATCGGTTCCCGAAAAATAAAACATGTACGGCGAAGGATTTATCGTTCGAAGCACGCGGTAGGTATCAAAAAGACTTCCCTCAAACGGTGCGCTCAATCTGTTTGATAAAACTATCTGGAAAATATCCCCCTCTTTGATATGGTGCTTTGCCTTCTCGACCATCTCACAATACTGCTCCTTGTCAAAAAGCGGTGTGACCTCACCCAGCAGCTTGCCACCCATATTCTGTTTTTTCTCTCCGTGCATCAGAAGCTCCCTAAGCTGCTTTAGCTCAACAATCGCTTTGTTGTAGCCTGTTTCCGGAGCATCAAGTGACATATTTGCGATTAGTATTATCTTTTGGCACAGATTGTCAAATGCTATTACCTTATCAAAAAGCATCAAATCAACATCCTTGAAATCCTCTGTGTCCCTTGCTTTTCCTCTGATGCATTTCTCCTTGTAGCCCAGATAATCATACGAAAAATAACCTACAAGGCCACCTGTAAACGAAGGCAGATAATCAAATTTCGGACTCTTGTACTCTGAAAGAATCTGTCTGATGTACTCTGAAGGATTTTCCGTCTCCACCGAAAGCTTTCCAAGCTTCATGTGACCATCTATGCAGTTAATCTCAAGCTTTGGATCATATCCCAAAAATGTATATCTTCCCCAGGCTTCATTGGCTTGTGCTGATTCAAGCAGATAACAATGTGTTGAAACATTCCGCAGAATTCTCATAGCCTCTATAGGTGTGATAAAATCTGATAATATCTCACAGCTTACAGGGAGAATGTCATACTTCCCGGTTTTTGCTATTTCTTTAACTTCGGTCAGTGTAGGTGAAATTTTCATATGCTTACCTCCAAATTTTGTGTGGTAGTGAATAAATGTCCAATGTTTAACCGTGAACAAATGCCCAACATACAGCTCGAATTCGCCTTTTCAAGGCTTCTCCGCAGCTTACGCTGCTACAATTCTCGCTTTATGTTGTGCAGTCCAATGTTCGTTCGCAAGCTTGCATGCGAGCATGCAGACTTGCAAACTCCATTGTACCTCTTTGTTCACTAAAAAACGCCCCTGACAGAATTTTAGTTCTGTCAAGGACGAATAATTTTAACTATCCGCGGTGCCACCTTGAATTCACGATAAAGCTCGTGCGCTTGGCAGGATACCAACATATCCCGGGCAAATGACGTATGCCCACACGTCGCAGAATACTCTGGATGAATGATAAATCCATTTGACTGCGCCCTCAGCGGTCCATTTGACAACTTGTTTCACACCTGATTCTCAGCACCACAGGCTCTCTGTAAAGGCATAATTGCCGTTATCTCCGCTTCAACGGTTTACAATTTATTTAATTGTCGAAACAGTTTAAACTGTTTTCACTCCTTTAACAATTTAACGCTTTATCTCGCTAAATTTGTTTAAAGTTTATCACTCCTGTTTGTGTTTGTCAACATATTTTTGCCCCGTTTTTTCAATTAAATATTATGATTTTTGCCCCGTTTTTCTAATTATATACATTTAATTATTTTCAAAAAACATATTTAATGGCATTCTGCATAAAACATATTCCCCCATTATTTGATATATTTCGCATTGACATATTTCGTTGCCCTTGCCTGCCCCAATTTCATAACAGAACCTGTTTTTACCATTTTTCCAAGCACTGCTTCTACTGTAGACGGACTCACATCAGGAAGGATATCACAGATTTCGGCTTTTGAGACCGGAAGCACGCTGTTTAAAACTGTTTGCTCAACTCTTTCTGTTTTTTTTAGTTTTTTCCCATTTACAGTAGAAAATCTTTTGTCCAATTCTTTGTAACATTTATAGAGCATAGACAGAAAATTTTTCATATATTCAAAATATGAATTCTCATTTGTATGCCATCCTATAGATGACTCCTGCAATGCCTCGTAGTAAAAATCCTTTGACTCATTGATTTGCTCCTCAAAAGATACGTATTTTCCAACATCATATCCACTTTTATAAAGTAAAAACAATGATAATAATCTGGATACTCTGCCATTACCATCCGAAAACGGATGTATACATAAAAAATACCAATATCACACATGGAATCAGTAACAATTTGTTTTATTTTTGGGTTATCTCTTGCATCCATATATGCAAGTACAAGCTGCTGCATTGCTTCACCTGTCTCTGCCGCAGAAACCGGTGTAAAGCGAACTCTACGCCTTCCTCTTTCATCAATCTCCATTATCAGATTGTCTTCCGTTTTGTATTTTCCTGACAGCTCATATCCTGCAAGATTTGTCATAGTTTCATGTATATGCAGAATCATATTTTCACTAAATGACATCTGATCATGCTTAGAATGTATCTCATCCAGTGCATCCCTATACCCTGCTATCTCACGCTCATCATGATTAAGAGGCGCACTGTCACCGTCAACAATCTGCTTTATACGTGCGTCTGTTGTAACAATACCCTCTATCGCATTAGAACCTTTAACAGATTGTACTCTTGCAATCTTTTCCAGCTCAGTATATATACTTTTATTGCTTTCCTTACGCGTATCTGATATAGCATTAAATGCAGTAATTGTTGCTGTAAGATTAACTATCTCAGCCGGTAATAAGCCCTCATCTAAAAAAGAATAGTCAAATATATGCATATTGTCCTCCTGTTATCTGCATATATTTTATCAAAAAATGTGCAGATACTCAATCAGTATCTGCACATTTTTCAAATAATATTATGCATTAAAATCAAAAACACCGACTAATCTAAAGTCTTAATTTAGATTAGTCGGCATTCTGGTTTTCTATAAAATATACTCCATCTGGCGTTCCTTTGTCTTAAGCCCCATCTTCTCATAAAATTTCTCAGCAGATGTGTTTCCACTCCATACATTGAGCGTGACCTCGTAGCAGCCGAGACGCTTTGCCTCATTCTTGACATATTCAAAAAGCTGCTCTCCGATATGCGCTCCTCTGGTCTTTGCATCTACACACAGATCATCTATGAAAAGTGATGTAAACGGTACCATATTGTTGGAAAACGGCTGCTGTCTTACCTGGCAGAATGCATATCCCATACAGATATCATCATCACCTGCCGCAACATATATCGGCTTTGTATCGTCCTTTATCATTTCTGCAAGCTCTTCATTTGTATATTTTGTCGTCCCCGGGATAAAAATATCCGGTCTGATATCGGCATGGATCTGAAGCACCTGCTCTAACAATTCTATAAGTCTTGGTATGTCTTTTTCGTGTGCTCTTCTAATATTCATTTTTGAGAATCATCCTTCCTGTTGTCGTTAATGTATAGTTTTTATATTTCAAAATAAATCCAGCATATTATCGAGATAAATGCGCTCTCTGACATGTATCTGATACTGTGGTTTCGTCATATAGTAGAGCAGAAATTCCAGTATCATGGCACTTCCAAGCCCTCTTCCCTCTATTTTAAAATTGCTAAAGCCCATCGGCAGATAAGTGTTCTTTATATCATCTATTCCGATAAAGCCGGGATTTTCCATTGCCTTCGAAAAGAGATATCCCTGCCCCGCATCAGGCGCAGTACAATAATGCTCCGGGCAATCCTCGCCCAGATTTTTGCGGCTAACCGTCTCGTAGCATTTCTTCCTGTCCATGCAGCCAAACCAGCAGCACTCATTGCACAAAAATTCTACTTTTTCCTTTTGATGCTGTGATAATGCTTTCAGTTTATCAAATGATTTGTTCAACCTGAAATCCGGTACCACATAGCTAAAATCCTCTCTGTTTAGCTCTTTTTCAAATTTACAAAAATCCGTCAGAACCTTTGTGGTTGAAGACACAAAATAAAAGTCAGGGTAGTTTTCTTTTATGTAATCAAGCAGAATATCTGAGTAGATGATTATGCCGTTTCCAAAGCCCCTGCTTCGCTCATTATCTCTGCCTATATCAAATATCCTGCACAGTTCGTTACATTTTTTGTCAGGAAGATGCTCCTTAGTAAGCAATGAATTGCTAAAGGTAAGTCTCGCGGATATCCCATATTCCTGCATCAGCTTAAGCACTTCCTTCGGATCGTGCTCACCAAAACCGACGCGGCCTCCGCCCCATATGCAGTCTGCCGGTGCACCGTATATTGAGCCTATGTCGCACCAGTCATAGAAATATTCCCGGTGCTTGCGGTACAGTGGGAGAAATTCTTTGTATAATTCATAAAATTCAAACAATCCCGGTAGATGATAATACGCTTTCATTTTGACTCCTTATTTTAATCCGTACCAGACTCTCAACAGACTCTAGTATACTTCTCCCAAATGTAAGTGTAAAATCCCGGAGCGTATTGCATGCTTTGATAGCATATCAATATCACGCTCCGGGGTTTCTATTTACGCCTGATTTAGTTTAAGAAATTCTGTATGATAACTTCCTCTGCCTCTTCCTCTGTAAGTCCGAGTGTACGGAGCTTGAGAAGCTGCTCGTCGTTTATCCTGCCGATTGCTGCCTCATGGATGATAGCTGCATCGATATTTTTTGCCCTGATTTCAGGGATTGAACCTACCTCTGCATGATCCATGATGATAGAATCACATTGGATATGAGCCTGGCATTTGCTGTTGCCGATGGCATTCGGATGGAAGGTCTGGACTGAGTTTCCTTTTCCTACTGATCTGGAAACAATCTGTGCAGAGCTGTCCTCTCCGTTTAACTGTACCTCGATATTTGACTCCGCCTTCTGCTCTCCATCTGTCATGAGACGCTCTGTGACATAGAGCTTTGCGTCCTTTCCAAGCTCCACATTGGTCTCACGGACTGTAGAATCAACACCCTTTATCTGTGCTGTATCGAGAGTGAAAACAGAATTCTCACCCACAAATATATTTGTTACAGGGTTGAGCACTCTCGCACCTGTTCCGTTTCCCTCGCCGTAGTGCTTTTCCTCATATCGGACATTCGCATTTTTACCCACATGGAAGGTATGGATGCCGTCGTGTCTGCTCTCGTTGCAGCCGCTGTTGTGGATTCCGCAGCCTGCCACAATCCTTACATCTGCGCCATCCTCCACATAGAAATCGTTGTATACAAGGTCTGTCATGCCTGATTTACTGAGTACTACAGGGATATAGACAGCCTCTCCGTCCGTCTTTCCATCAATATAAATATCAATGCCGGGCTTGTCCGTCTTTTTCTTTATCTTGATGTGCTCGCTGTCTCCGTGGCAGATTGATGTGCCGTTTTCACGCAGATTAAAGGCACCGGTCTGACTGAATTTACTATCATTTATGACGTCCAATACGCCCTCTGTTACGTTGTCAAGCTTTACCATATTATGCTCTTCCCTCCAGTCTCTCTACGCATTTGTGACATTTCTGTACACCATTGAGATAAGGCAGCACCTCGTCCTTTGTGCCGATTTTCTTGATTTCTCCGCCATCAATTATCATGATGCGGTCTGCCATATTAATGATTTTCTCCTGATGTGAAATCACTATGAGGCTCTGCTTTTTCTCAGTATGGATTTCCTCAAATTTCTGTATGAGCATTGAAAAGCTCCACAGATCGATTCCAGCCTCCGGCTCGTCAAATATGCAAAGCGAATGCTCCTTGGCAAGCACTGATGCAATCTCAATTCTCTTCATCTCTCCACCTGAGAGTGTGCCGTCAATCTGGCGGTAAATGTAATCCTTTGCACAGAGTCCTACCGCGGTGAGAAGATCGCAGCACTCCTTGTCTGAAAGCTCATCCTTTGTGGCAAGCTTGAGCAGCTTCATGACTGTCATTCCCTTAAATCTCGGTGGCTGCTGGAATGCAAAGCCTATTCCCGCATTTGCCCTGTGATTGATGTCGAGCTCTGTGATATCCTGCCCGTCAAGTATAATCTTTCCGCTGTCCGGTGTCTGAATACCTATCAGGGTCTTTGCCAGAGTTGATTTTCCACCTCCGTTTGGTCCGGTAATGACAAGCATTTCTCCGTCCTCTACCTGAAATGATATATTGTTCAGAAGGCATTTCTTTCCGCCCTCATCATCTACGTTTAAAGTTAAATTTTCTGCTTTAAGCACGATTTTCACCTCATTTTTATTTATGATACAACATAAAATCCTTCTCTTGCTGTTCTTATTACTTTTTCCGTTTACCGTTCACATTCACACATTAGTATGCCCGGCAATGATTACAGTATAACATAATAGTAAAGGTTTACAAGGGATAAACTCTCTGGTAACTTGCTAAAATACATATTTGGCACGCATACACACTTTGGTTTTTATAAATTGCTTGCTTATCTATTATTTCCCTTATCATTGAATACTCATTGCACAAAGTTCCGTCCTTCTGCCTTATAGCATTAAAATTTATACCTGTAATCCTAAATCCCATTTTCTCATAAAGTGCTCTCGCCCTGCTGTTGCCCTCGATAAAATCCAATTCCATCTGCAATATCTTCGGATTGTTTTCTGCTATTTTTATCATTTCTTGAAACATTCTTGTTCCAATTCCCTGATTCCAGAATTCGCTCAGCAAGCCGATTGCCACACTTGCCCTGTGTCCGGTTTTCACACGGTTATTCCACCAGACCATGCAATTTCCGGCAAGTTTTCCACCTACTTCACAAACTATCATTGCCTGTGCATCTGACGAATTGCAGTTATTGATGAAATCAATCTCCTGCTCGATGGTCTGTGTCTCACATTCTTCCGGTGTCCTAAGTAAGAAATCCGTTTCACCGGTTGACTTTTTCATGTACTCTATAAAAGCTTTGGCATCCTTTTCATTTGCACTTCGCAAAATGGCAGTTCTGCCATCTTTCAATTTAAATTCGATATCTTTTATTGTCATATTGTTTAGTACCAACTTCCTATTGTTTTTGTGTTTTATCTGTGATAAACTATCGGCAATTAATGGTAGTTGCAGCTTAGACAGAGCGAGACGAAAGTTTCCCTCTGTCTATTTTTTTTTGTGCTTTTACACGCATGAAGGCTTGTATACACTTCATGCCTTTTTCTATCGCAGCTATCAAGAGCCTATTGTAACGACTCGTTACAGCTATATTTATTTTACATAACAGGAGGATTTAAGAAAAATGCCAAAAGAACAGATTACAGGAAACAGTTTTTACCATCATGATGGTGCTTGTCATGGTTTATGCCATGATATGCTACAATATTGCCCTTGAAACAGGCGGTATGAAGAACTTTGTTTTTAAGGCCGCATTAGGCGAATTTCCTATCATGATTGTTGCCGGTTTTATCCTTGATACGTTCATTGCCGGACCACTTGCCCAAAAATGTGCCTTCAAAATCGTCACACCAGGAAAGGACAGACCTATTGCTATAATCCTTGCAATTTCTGTCTTCTCAATCTGGTTCATGTGCCCTATGATGAGCTTTATCGCTACCATCCTTTTCAATGGTGGTTTTAATTCACAGATATTTGCGACATTCTGTGAGCTCGTCGTAAGAAACTTTCCAATGGCCTTCTTCTGGCAGCTCTTTGTAGCCGGACCACTTGTTAGATTCATCTTTGGAAAAATCTTCCGGGAGAACTAATTTAAATGTAAAAAATGTAAAACCAGGCACGATATCCTGCCCGGTTTACACTATCCATAATAACTGTTAAGCATCACACCTTGCATATTCACAAAAAGCTCATTGCAGGTGTCTTCTCGCTTCTTAGAAAGCTTCATAAAACGCTTTGTCTTAGAAAACTCCGTCTATAAAGCCCTTCATATCATCCTTAGACACAAGACCAATCTGCTGACCGGCAACCTGACCGCCCTTGATTGCAATAACTGCCGGAATATTCATTATACGATACTCTCTTGCCAGATCAGGATTCTCGTCCACATCAATATTGTAAAACTCCACATCTGTGATTTCATCAGAAAGCTGCTCCATTACCGGCGCAAGCATCTTGCATGGACCGCACCACTCTGCCGAAAAATCAACAATGATAGCCTTATTATTTTTAACCTGTTCAAATTCACTGCTATTAATCTTCTTTACCATAGTTGTTCTCCTTTCATCTGTCGAACGAAATATTTTCGTTGCACCCATACAGCAATAAAAAATAACTGCTATACTATAGTACACCGAATAAGAAATAACAATGCATCAGAAACTTATTATTCGATGTACTAGCACTACTATAATACATAAATCAGATTATGTCACATAAAAATATTGTAAACCGCAAAATTTATCATTTACCACGATTAAAGCTTTTTGTGCTCTGCCATGTAGGCCTCTATATCCTCCGTGGTTCTGATGATATCCTCCGACAGACACACTGCACCGTCCTCGGTGATAAGCACATCATCCTCAATCCTGATACCGATTTCCCATTCATCTATATACAGTCCCGGCTCATCACTGATGATTGCTCCCGGACGAAGCCTGCTGTTTGAGTCAACTGTCACGTCATGCACATCAATTCCCAGATGGTGTGACACGCCATGCATGTAATACTTAGAAATCTCTACAGAATTCTTTATAAGTCCAAGCTTCATAAGCCCGTCTGCAAGCACATCCTTACATACTTCATTTAATTCCTTTGTAGTCATTCCCGGCTTTGCAGCCTCGACAATCTTTCGGTTTGCGGCAAGCACAATATCATATACCTGTTTCTGGCGCTCGGTAAACCTGCCATTTACCGGATATGTTCTCGTAATATCCGAATTGTAGCCATCTATTCTGGCTCCAAGGTCAAGAAGCACCAGTGTTCCATCCTCCATCGTCTCACGATTTGTGTCATAATGAAGCATTGTTCCATTCATTCCGCTTCCGGCAATTGTAGGGAACGCTGTCCACTCTGCCCCACCGCGTCTTATGATATATTCAAAGTCTGCCTGTGCCTGATATTCTTTCATGCCCGGCTTTAAATTGGCCATCACATTGCAAAGTCCGTCCTTTGTGAGAGCGATTGCCTTTTTGGTGAGCTCAATCTCATCCTCATCCTTCTGCATACGCTCCTCAGCCACAAGCGGGAAAAGATTCTTCACAGCAACTCCCGGATAATCTGTCTTAAATTCATTGGCTTTTACCACATTGTAATCCGGCAAATCCACTTTCTGATGACGATACGTGTCAAAATATGCTGTGTATACATCCTCACGCGTCATTATCCTGTCCAGTGTGCTCTCAAGCTCATAAATATATTCTATCTCATCAATTCCTGATATTTCCTCGGCTTCCTCCATAGTCACCTTTCTGCCGTACCAGCGCTCCATCGTAGGGTCTGCCTCCTCTATGAAGAGCATTGTCTTAGCAGGCTCTACACATTTATCCAGGACAAGGACCATGTTGTCACGTCTAAGTCCGGTCAGATAGAAGAAATTGCGGTTAGCCTGTGCTGTGAATAAATCATACTCATCTGCACTCACATGGTGCTCGATGCCTGAGTACAATATTGCTATAGAATTGTCCTCCATCTTGTCTAAAATTCTTTGTCTTCTGCTTTCAAAATCCATTTTGCTGCCTCTTATTTCATATATTTTTTAAAAAGTGAACATTTCAACGTCTAGTTTTTCATCAATGACATTCACTTTTATATTCGTATTAATCTAGTTATATTTATCATCTGCATTAATTTCTGACATATACCCAGCAGTTATAATGCCTGCCGGCAACGCAACAATTGCAATTCCAAACAATGAACTAATCATTGTAAGAATTTTTCCTATACCTGATGTAGCATAAATATCCCCATAACCAACTGTTGTCAATGACACGGTTGCCCAATAAATCGCATCAAAAAAACTATTAAAAGTATCTGGTTCGATATTAAACATTACAAGTGCCGTCACAAATATGTATCCCATAGCTAGAAAAGCAACTATTGTAAGACTATCCTTTTGCCTTTTAAATACCCTGACAAGTATATCAATATTTTTTGAATATCTAAAACTCTTAAAGACTCTAAACACCCTAAATGTTTTAATAAGTCTTGTTACTCTTAAAAGTTTAATTCCACTATTAATTATCATAAAAGAAGGTAATATGGATAGCAAATCAATTATAGCCATAGCTGTAAATGGATATTCAATATAAGAAACTTTTCCTTTACCAAGCTTATAATCTGCTGTAAATAGTCTTAACATATAATCACAAACAAATATTATTGTTGTAATCCAATCCATAACGTTAAAAACACCATTCTGCTCCTTGAATGCTAATGGTACCAGACTAGCAATGATACACATCATCAATAAAAATATCATATGTCTTTACTTAACGAATCACCGTCTTCACTTACTCAATAATCTTATATTATTCTTCTTCTC
>ENA-OQJJ01000021-OQJJ01000021.1-human-gut-metagenome-genome-assembly--contig:-NODE-21-length-25597-cov-3.691559_pt1 | contig 25597 bp, 35 predicted proteins | sample MGYA00242606_ERZ504772 | MGnify/ENA primary metagenome ERZ504772 (study PRJEB26092, sample SAMD00036363) | human gut metagenome | host: Homo sapiens | study: EMG produced TPA metagenomics assembly of...
AACTTATTTTCAAAGCAATATTTATAAAGTCATGTCTGTAAATTGTAACTCACAAGCTACTACAACTCAATGTGTCCCGCGAGTCAGCTTTGATATAATATCATCTGTGTCGCATAAAGTCAACACATTTTTTATCTTTTTATATATATTTTTTTCTCATTGTTTTTACACAACTATATATTGTATTTACATACTTATCCACATACCATCTATTGCTTATGTACTTTTCTCTTTTATGCATTATTACACCGGTTTAAGCTACAGTATATTTTCTATCAGCTTTATGACAGGATTGTTTTCATACAGATACTTAAGCATCATAGAATCATTTATATATGCTGTCATTGTCCGTCCTATTTCAGATGCGGCAAATAATGATGTCAGGGCAAGGAGCAGCCATACGATAACCATTCCCTTAATAAAACCTACTGCAAAGCCTGCAATCCGGTTCACAGTGCCAATAACGGGCACCCTTTCTATTTTTCTGATGATGTGACGGACTATGTATGCCACTATTCCCAACAAAAAAAATACTATAAAAAATGACAAACCTGTCATAATGGCATTTGTAAGCTGTGCGGATATGGTGTCATATGCTCCGGATTGCTGCAGCAATATGTTTGCCATATCAAAATCGCCTGTGGCTTTTTGTCCCTGTGCAGCTATTTGTTTTTCTAATACCGTTTAAAATTACGGGCTCTATTCCTGTCTGTGATAATATCTGATCCCTGACATATGGGGCTGCCATGGTTGATGCAGCAAGCATTACTATCCAGGCTGCAAGCGAATATACCATGCGAAGCACACCTCTTGTGTAGCCTCTCACCACATTCCACGCAATAATACATATTACCGCAATTAACAGCCAATTCATTTTAGTCTCACCTCGTCCATTGCGCCATCATAGATGAAGATATAGTTATTCATACCCGATTTATACATCACCTTGTACAGCTTGTTGTCAAATGTATGATAGAATTTCTTAACTCCGTGTATGGTGTATATCTCACAGGCTGTGTCTCCTGTGACGCACACCTCGTTATTGCTGTCAAACTCTATACTATTGTAGGCAATAGCTGTGTCGTTTTCCATAAGCATCTTACCGTTAAAATCATAAAGCTTGATATGACTGGTGCAATTTTTATCATTGTTGGAGTATGCTACTCCTATATATTTATTATTGTAAAATACGCTGTCTATCAGCTTTTCCAGCTTAATAGTCTGCTTGAGCTTTGGCTTCTGGCTTCCGTCAAATACCATAATATTCTGATCTGAAACTGCTATCATCCTGCTGTCGGAAACATATGCTATTTCAGGTATGAGCTGATTCTCATACTTGTAGGTGCCGACATTGTTGTCTATCTCATTTTGTCCTACTGATCCAAAATTGTAAAAGGAATATAACGCTGTCCGTCTTTCCTCCGGAGACATCTATCATATCTACAGCCAGTTTTTTAGTCATCATATGAAAGAGCTATATCAACAGGTATGTTCTTCTGTTCTCCGAAAAACTCACCACTTGCCAGCTCTTTTCCGTTTACATCATACAGCTTTACATAATAATTTTCATTCTCACTGACAAGCACTGCCACTGTGCCCTGGCTTGCTATGCAGGCTTTTATAATAGGCCACGATGTTCCTATTTCTTTTTTTACTCCATTCTTTTCCATGATATAGAGGTCTGTTCCACCCCTGTCATAGATAGTCATAAAGCTTTCGCATGTGACTACCTGTGGCGATGACATCTCAAATGCCTGGTTCCATATGCGGTTTCCGTCTGAATCTGTATACAATACACCATCATTGCTGTACTCCACTACCGCTCCGCAGAAATCCACGAACGACACCGCGCTCTTGTCCTTCTGCTCCACGCTGTTTTTGACGTCAAATGACTTGTAGGTGCGCAGCGCCATCCACAACCATACTATAAGAAATAAAGCCACGACTGCTGCCACGACTATTATTATTCTTTTTGCTATTTTTCTTCTATGCTTTCGTATTTTCTCCTCGAGCTCGTCCAAATCGGTCTCGACAGTTTTAAAGTCTGATTTCTGTGCCATAATCTTATCCTTTTGTTCTACTTCCAAAGTGTTTGTTACTTGTCAGTATACCATTCACCGGATATTTTTTCCACTGGAATTAAATCTTCTTCTGTGGACATGGCAGGAAGTGTCTCCTTTTTGTCTATTGTGCCACTCATTCCAGCGCCGGCTTTAAGCCCGATAAGCACTATAAGCACTGCTATCGCTGCAATCATCACTACAGATGCAAACGAACCCTTGCGCTCTTCTTTTCCTGCCTCCATGGCTTTTCTGTACCGGCCGCGTTCTTTCGATATGCTGCCAAATTCCTCAGGAAACGACACATTGATACTGTCATCTGCCGAAGCTCTTCTATGTATCCGGCTGTAGCTGCTTTTGGCCGCTGTGTCAGTGTCCTCATACCGGCTGCTGCTTTTATTATTGTCATCGGCATTACTATAACTGTCGATTTTATTATTGTTGTTTGCATTACTATAGCCGTAGGTTTTATTGCAGGTGTCAGTTTCATTATAGCTGTCAGCACTATCACAATGCTCATTCATACGGTAATATACAAAAAAAGCCTGTCTTTTTCTTCAGATGATTATTCTTTTTGATAAAGAAGTTTTCCTCCTGCTCGTTCCTGTTCAAAAGGAACATAAGCTGATGGGCGCCGCCAAAGTGCTCCCTGTGTATATTTTCAAGCATAGGTGTTGGCTCAGCCGGAAAATCCTCCTGCCTGAATGCCCATCCGACGATAATCAGCTCCTCGTAGCTTTTCTTTATCTCCGCAAACACTCTGCTCCATACCTTGTTGGTCCAAAGAGGCGCATTTTTGTCAAACTCCATATCATATACTGCAATCGCCGCCTCCACAAATGTGGCATACCTGCCTCCGCTGCTCTCCGTATGTCCCATAAGTACAAAAACCTCTTTATCCTTAAAGCCCTCTGTCTTTATGCGCTTGTACGCTTTCTCCGATATGTAAACCCGGCCCTCATCCGCCGGTGTGCCAATCTGCCTGACGTTGTTCGTCACAATATCTATCATGCCAGCCTCCTTTTTCGGTCAGCATAGCACTTGCAGATTGTAAATTTATGCAATATTATGCGATTATAAAGGTATTTTGCAGTTAATCCCCAACGAAAAAAGGGCGCATGAATCCATGCGCCCGACTTTTCACACATATGAAGAAGTAAAATGCTTCGCACTCGACAACCTGTAATCCACCGGAAAGTATGCAGCATATTCCGAAGAAACAATATGAACTGCCGCAGGGTTCCATTATGTAAAATAGCAAGAATGACTAAACTCATTCCACACGCTATCCACACGAAATCCTGCGGCTGACTTCATATTTTTCTGAAGAATATACTGTATGCTGCACCGGTGAACACAGTCTCCAAGTGCGAAGCACATAAAACCCACTACTTCATATAATTCTTTACTTTGTTGTAGATGCCCTCTGCATCCAGTCCATACTTGTGAATAAGCTCCACTGCCGGTCCTGACTCGCCGAAGCGGTCCTCTACACCGATACGCAGAAGCTTTGCAGGCTGCTCCTCACAGAGTACCTCTGCCACAGCACTTCCGAGTCCTCCATTGATAGAGTGCTCCTCTACTGTGACTGCCTTGCCTGTCTTTGATACAGATTTAACAATCAGCTCCCTGTCGATTGGCTTGATTGTATGGATATTGATAACCTCAGCATCTATGCCGTCTGCTGCGAGCATTTTTGCTGCCTCAAGTGTCTCTGATACCTCAAGTCCTGTTGCAAATATAGATACATCCTTGCCTTCCTTGAGTACGATACCCTTTCCGATTTCAAACTTGTAGTCCGGTGTGTCGTTGATTACAGGCACTGCAAGTCTGCCGAATCTAAGGTATACAGGGCCCACATGGTCGTATGCTGCCTTTACTGCGGCTCTTGCCTCCACATCGTCTGATGGGTTTATTACAACCATGCCCGGGATTTCTCTCATGAGCGAAAGGTCCTCGAGGCACTGATGTGTAGCTCCGTCCTCACCTACAGAGATTCCTGCATGTGTGGCACCTATCTTGACATTGAGATGAGGATATCCGATTGAGTTTCTTACCTGGTCATAGTTTCTGCCTGCTGCAAACATGGCAAATGAGCTGATAAAAGGCACCTTGCCGCATGTAGCAAGTCCTGCTGCGATACCTGTCATATTGCACTCTGCGATTCCGCAGTCCCAGTGACGCTCAGGAAACTCCTTCTGGAATATACAGGTCTTTGTGGCGCCTGCAAGGTCAGCATCAAGTACAATAAGGTCATCGTGTGCTTTTCCAAGCTCTACGAGTGCGTTTCCGTAGCTATCTCTTGTAGCGATTTTCTTTACTTCTGACATAATGCTTCACCTGCCTTTTCTAAGTCTGCCATTGCGATTTCATACTCCTCGTCATTTGGAGCCTTTCCATGCCATCCTGCGGCATTTTCCATGAATGATACGCCCTTGCCCTTTACAGTCTTTGCGATAATGGCTGTAGGCATGCCCTTTGTCTCACGGGCTTCCTTGAAGGCTGCCCTGATCTGGTCAAAATCGTTGCCATCGATATTGATTACGTGGAAATTGAATGCCTCAAACTTCTTGTCGATCGGGTATGGTGAGCATACATCCTCAACAGAACCGTCTATCTGGAGGTTGTTGTTGTCAACGATGACTACGAGGTTGTCGAGCTTGCGGTGGCCTGCCCACATAGCAGCCTCCCAGATCTGTCCCTCCTGAATCTCGCCATCTCCTGTGAGTGTGTATACACGGTAATCCTTCTTGTCATATTTTCCTGCTGCAGCCATTCCTACTGCGGCAGATACACCCTGTCCGAGCGAGCCGCTTGACATATCAATGCCAGGGATGTGCTTCATATCAGGATGTCCCTGCAGATATGAGCCTGTATGACGGAGTGTCTTTAAATCCTCCTTTGGAAAATATCCTTTCTCTGCGAGTGTAGAGTAAAGTCCCGGTGCTACGTGTCCCTTTGAGAGCACAAAACGGTCCCTGTCCTCCCATTTAGGATTGGCAGGGTCTACATTCATCTCCTCAAAATACAGATATGTAAAAATATCTGCTGATGAAAGTGATCCACCCGGATGTCCGGATTTGGCACTGTGAACTGCTGTCACAATGTCCTTGCGAATTTCATTCGCCATCTTCTCAAGTTCAAGATTGTTCATGATGTCTCCTTCTATCATTTATATCTCTGTTCTTCCCTGAAGCGCCCTAAGCAGGGTCACCTCGTCAATATATTCCAAATCGCCTCCTACGGGAACTCCGCTCGCGATTCGTGTCACTTTGATGCCGGTAGGTTTGATGAGCTTGCTGATATACATGGCCGTAGTCTCGCCCTCCAGGCTTGAATTGGTCGCTATAATGACCTCATCTACGTCTTTTTCAAGGCGAACCATGAGCTCCTTCAGACGGATATCCGCAGGACCTATGCCAAGCATGGGTGAAATTGCGCCACCAAGCACATGATACACGCCCTCATATTTACCGGTCTTTTCGTATGCCACAAGATCCCTCGTATTCTCAACAACCATGATGGTCTTGTGGTCTCTTGCCGCATCCTTGCAGATGGGGCATAGCTCGTCATCTGTGAGTGTATAGCAGCATTTGCAGTATCTGACATGCTCCTTCGCATCGATTATGGCGTCAGAGAGCGATTTTGCCTGCTCCTTTGGCATATTTATGATATGAAATGCCAGTCTCTGCGCTGTCTTGGCTCCGATTCCCGGAAGCTGTGACAGCTCCTCTATTAGTTTTGATATCTCACTGCTGTAAAAATCCATTAAAACAGACCGCCACCCAGGCCACCGGTAATTTTGGACATAGATGCCTGTGACTGCTCATCAATCTGGCGAAGCGCCTCATTGGTTGCTGCCATGATGAGATCCTCGAGCATCTCGATATCGTCAGGATCCACTACCTCCTCAGATAATTTGACCTTTGTGATTTCCTTTTTTCCAGAAACAGTGACTTCGACCGCTCCGCCGCCTGCCTTTGCTGTAACCTCAGCATCCTCAAGCTGCTTCTGAGCCTCCTCCATCTGACGCTGCATCTTCTGCGCCTGTTTCATAAGATTGTTCATGTTTCCCGGCATTCCTCCAGGGAATCCACCTCTTCTTGCCATTCTGGCGTCCTCCTTGTTTTTAATGGGCTAATCCCAGCCCTTCTTATAACTTAGTTTTCTTCCTCTATATCAAAATTTATCATATCTGTCAAGTCCACAACCGCTTCCTTTGCGCTGACTGCGGAATTATTTTTCTTGACCGTCACCTCGACTTTTTTGCCTATACGCTTTTCTATAAGCGAAGCCAGCGTATCCATACAGCCTGCACGGTTTTCAGAGAGATACTCATATGCATTCTCATCATCAAACATTAAAATCAGGTCCGAGGAATTGCCAAGCGATGTCACAGCCTTGTTCAGATAAACCTTTGATGTTGCTCCCATCTCCGAAAGTATGGATTTCCAGTGCTTCATGAGCTCTGAGATATCCTGTGGTATTGCTTTGGGAAGCTCCTTTTTCACTATAGGCTCGCTTGCTGCGGCCTGCTGCATATCCTGTGTCTGCGCAGCCTGTGCCGCTACAGATATACCCTTTTCAAGCTTTTTCTCTATGCTGTTTATGCGGTCAAGCACCGAATCATAGCTCTTTTCCATCTGCGGCCTGCACAGCTTTATTATGGCTATCTCGACCATAATACGCTTTTGCGATGCAAACTTTACCTGACTTGACAGCTCGGAAAATACCCTGATATACCTGATGAGTGTCTCAGGCTTTACAAGCGCTGCCTCTTCCTTAAGCGCCTCAAGATTGTCCTTGGAGATGTCGAGCACCTCCTCCATATCGTCGGAGCTCTGCAAAAGCAACAGATTCCTCATATACCACGTGAAATCATTGACAAGCTGCGACAGCTCCCTGCCCTCATCTATGAGCTCGCCCAGTATGCGGATGGCGCCTGTCACATCCTCGTCGAGTATGCGCCTTAAGAGCCTTGAAAACACCTCTGTGTCCACCGCTCCAAGCACCTCGAGCACATTTTCATAGGTGAGCTTCTCACCCAGATGGAAAGCAATGCACTGGTCAAGGAGACTTAACGCATCCCTCATGGAGCCGTCTCCTGCCTTGGCCACGTACCTTATGGCACGCTCCTCGACCTCCACCTGCTCCTGCTCCATCAAATCGCTGAGTCTGGATGCAATCGTATCTATGGAAATCCTGTGGAAATCATAGCGCTGGCATCTGGACAGGATAGTAATCGGTATCTTGTGCGCCTCGGTGGTCGCCAGTATGAATATAACGTAGCTCGGCGGCTCTTCAAGTGTTTTTAAAAGTGCATTGAAGGCTCCTGCCGAAAGCATATGAACCTCGTCTATGATATAGACCTTGTACCTGCCCTCTGTCGGGCGGTATGTGACCTCCTCACGAATCTGTCTGATATTGTCCACGCCGTTGTTTGACGCTGCATCTATCTCTATGACATTCATGGATGAGCCCTCAGTGATTGCCCTGCACGACGGACATTCGCCACACGGGCTTCCGTCTACAGGGTGCTCACAGTTGACTGCCTTTGCAAATATCTTGGCCACAGTGGTCTTTCCTGTACCTCTCGTACCGCAAAATAAATAGGCATGCCCTATTCTGTCAGCTTTTATCTGATTTTTCAGTGTTGTTACAATGTGTTCCTGTCCCTTTACGTCATCGAACTCCTGTGGACGGAACTTACGGTATAGGGCCTGATAAGACACGCCTTTTCACCTTCCTTATATCTAATATTGCTACTTAATCTCCGAAGCAGATACCGGTGCGCTTTGCTTCCTTGATCATCTGGCTCTTTGGATCTACAGTCTTAAGCTTTCCTGCTACATCGGCAAGCGGAACCTTCTTTGTCTGTCCGTTTACCATGGCTATCATGCAGCCGTAATCCTCATCCATGATGGCCTTTGCTGCTGCTGAGCCAAGACGTGTACAAAGCACTCTGTCGTAAGGGCATGGGCTGCCGCCTCGCTGTGTATGTCCCGGAACTGCCACTCTGACCTCAAGACCGAGTCTTTCGCTGATGCGGTCTGCAACCTCGTATGATACTGATGGGTATTTGCTCTTTGCAAGCTTCTTCTTGTATTCCTTTTTGGAAAGGGCTGCATCCTCCTTGGAGATGGCTCCCTCTGCTACTGCAAGAATGGTAAAGCCCTTGCCCTCCTTTGTTCTCTTGTGGATGGCATCTACGACCTTGTCAATATCGTATGGTATCTCAGGAAGCAGAATGATGTCCGCACCGCCCGCAACACCTGCATACAGTGTGAGCCAGCCTACCTTGTGGCCCATAACCTCAACGATGAATACACGGTTGTGGGATGCTGCTGTGGTGTGGATGCAGTCGATTGCATCTGTAGCTATATTGATCGCGCTCTGGAAGCCAAAGGTCACATCTGTGCCGTAGATATCATTGTCGATTGTCTTTGGCAGATGAATGACATTAAGTCCCTCTTCCCTGAGAAGATTGGCTGTCTTTTGTGTACCGTTTCCGCCCAGGATAACAAGGCAGTCAAGACCAAGCTTCTTGTATGTATTTTTCATGGCTGCGACCTTGTCCAGTCCGTTCTCATCCGGCACTCTCATAAGCTTAAAAGGCTGTCTTGATGAGCCGAGTATTGTGCCACCCTTTGTCAGGATGCCCGAAAAATCCTTTGATGTGAGTATTCTGTAGTTCTCATATATGAGTCCCTTGTACCCGTTCTCAAAGCCGTAAATCTCAAGCTCGTCGATATTGTGTGCCAGCGCCTTTACCACGCCTCTCATGGCTGCGTTAAGTGCCTGGCAGTCTCCTCCGCTGGTAAGCATTCCAATTTTCTTCATTGCTGCTTCCTCCTTATGCATTATTATGATTGTCTTTTATTATGCTAATCCCTGTACTCCTTATCCTTCTCCTCCTCGCGGAGCCTGTCCTCCTCAGGCATGAGCTTTCTGAAAATACGCTCAAAAATAAACTCATAGGTGAGTGCTGCGCCGACAGGAAGTATGAAAATGAGTGGAATAAGAATCCATACAAGTATAAGTGATACCACAAGTATCACTATGACCAGTAATGTCCACGGCAGGTTGGCGATAAGAATGAGTATTGTATTCTTAAGGGTTATCTTTGTGACCTGCTCAAATCGTGAAATATACGCTGATGTGTATATGGCCCAGGCTGCGGCGATAAGTGCCATTATGATGAACACGATAGAGAAGGCTCCCCACTTATTGCCTGTCTTAAGACCTGACCACGTAATATAAATATCTCCCAAAAGCACGATAAGTATTATAAGCTGTACCAGCCATGCCTTGGTGGCCTGCTTGAAATTTACCTTAAACGCATGCCAGTAGCCTCTCCACACATAGCCCTCATCGTGATGGATGACACGGCGCGATGTATCGTAAAGTGCTGTAGATGCCGCTCCTATTGTAAAAACAGGTATGCATGATATGATCCAGCAAAAGCTCAAAATAACCATATCTACCAGTTTGTTTAATGCTCTGAAAAATTTGTTGTCTATGTTGAAAATGCCCATAATGCCCTCCTATATCCTGTGGTGCTCTCTGTTTTGTTCTCTCTTTTTCTCATAGCGTTCTTCACGCTGCCTCTTCCTCTCCTCAGATGTGAGGCGTTCCTTTTTCCTGCCGATATAGATATTCCACTTAAGATATGCCTCCTGGGCATTTCTTGACTTGTAGATGATATTTTTCTCCTCACCTACTATATCCGTGATGCTGTACCAGCCTTTATCGTACATGAACTCTGACTGCTTATCATCGAAGTCCTTGGTTCCCAGCACAAATTTGTGTATTGCATGCTGCTGTCCCATGTAATCCTGTCCTCCTTATTGTAATTTTATGATATGAGTGTCAAAAAGTATTTTGCCCCTCATTTATGATTAATCAGATTACTACATGCTACGCATTCCCGTAATCTGACTCCACCTTGTCCAGTACATAGTCAACTGCCTGCCTAAGGTGCTTATCCTTCTCATACTGCTCAGTTTCCTTAAGCTTTAGAGCTTCTTCTCTGGTGAACATATCACGCAGTACCACCCGGTGATGCTCTACCGGTATATATGACACCTTGTCCTCAAACACAGGCTTGAGCACATAGTACGGCACCGGTTTTTCTCTCTTAGATGCCGCAAGCGATACTATGTTGTCAACCACGCATACGCCAAGGGTTTCACTATATATAATCTGTTTCTTTTGAAACATGCTTTTACCTCCGTATTTACATACACATCTATAATATCACAGACAGCGTTCTTTTTCAAAAACATTTTATCTGGCATTTATTTTTTTATCTTTCTGGTCATAGAAATATGGTCAGACGCATGTATACTTTTGTCATCGGCTGTACATTTGTGGTTCGGCAGTCACCTGTGACATACTCTTTCATAATTCCTTAGCCTAGTGGGAGTAAATGCCGCACGGCACGTCATAAATCAAGCGTATGCCACAGGTGACTGCCACACCACAAGTGTACAACCGCAGATAAACATAGAAGATTAAGTAATTAAAACATTTGGAGGATATATGAAGAAAGCAGCCGTTTTTAACGATTTGTCCGGCTTTGGAAAGTGCTCTCTGACCGCCGCAATTCCGGTACTGTCAGCGCAGGGCGTACAGTGCTGTCCCATGGCATCAGCAGTGCTGACAAACCAGACAGGATACGAATATCATAAATGCACAGACCTGACAGCCATGATTAAGGATTACATCGACAACTGGCAGAAAAATAATGCCCATTTTGACGGCATTTACAGCGGTTTCATGACAGGCTCAAAGCAGATTGAGCTTTTTATGGATTTTTTGGATGTATTTTATGAGGAAAACACAATGCTGCTCGTGGACCCTGTGATGGGCGATGACGGCAGAACCTACGGCATATACTCTGCCGCTCTTTTGGATGGCATGAAGGCGCTTTCCAGAAAGGCCGATGTCATCACACCAAACCTGACCGAGGCATGCCTTTTGGCAGACTATGATATCGAAAAGGTATACAGCAACACGAGAAAGGATGTGCTCCTGCCACTTGCAGCAGAGATAAGTGAGAAGCTGCGAGACCTGTCCGGCAAAAATCAGGATGTAATCATCACCGGTATCAAATGCAGGGATGATAAGTCGCCCTTTATCTACAATCTCGTGACTACCGCAAACGGTACTACAACCCACAAATCACACTTTTTCGACGTGAGCTTTTCCGGCACAGGCGATCTGTTTGCATCTGTTATATGCGGAAGCAGGCTGAACGGATTTTCCACAGAGGAGGCCGCAGAGCGCGCCGGAAAATTCCTGTATGACAGCATCGCAGATACCATGAATGATGACACCGTACCAAATGACGGAGTGAATTTCGAGAAGTTTTTGCGGGAGCTGATGTGATGTTTATGTGATTCTTATCACCCTTTGCAGAAAATTTATCGGATTATCAATTGAGCTCTTAAGTCAGGCTTAACACAACACAAAGGAGAACCTATTTTATGAACTCACAGGTTAAAAAACTCACATTTACTGCCCTCATGGCAGCCATGATTACTATTTTCACAGCATATATATGCCACATTCCGGTTGGACAGAATGGCGGATATATTCATTTTGGCGACAGCCTTATCTATATCGCAGCGTGCCTCCTTCCATGGCCGTACGCAATGACAGCCGCAGCTATCGGCGGTGGCATGGCAGATTTGCTGACCGCACCTATCTGGGCGCCTGCAACAATCATCATCAAGGCACTCATATCCATTCCGTTTACCAGCAAATCAGATAAAATTATGACCGTGAGAAATGTAGTATCGACAATCATAGCTTTCGCCATTTCCGCAACCGGCTATGCTATTGCAGAGGCATTTATCACATACGGTTTCACAAAACAGGCCTTCACCGGTCTCATCGCAATAATTCCGGTTTCTGTTCCGGGAAGCTGTATACAAAGCGGCGGAAGTGCTATAATATTTGTTATTCTTGGACTGGTGCTCGATAAAATCGGATTCAAGAGAAGATTTTTCACATTGGAGGAGACTAAATAATGGCTGATATAATCTATACATACAAAAACGAAGTTTATGCAAATATCACAAATAAATGCGACTGCGCTTGTACATTCTGTATACGCTCTCAGAAGGACGCTATAGGCGATGCGACATCACTGTGGCATACGGTGGACCCAACATATGATGAGATAATAGCTGCAATCAATGCATTTGATTTTTACAGGCTATGAGGAATTCGTCTTCTGCGGCTATGGTGAGCCAACCTGCGCGCTGGATATCCTTGAGAAAACAGCTAAATATGTGAAGGAACAGTATAAGCTTCCTATCCGCGTAAACACTAACGGACTAGGTAATCTCTATCACGGAAGGGATATCGTTCCGGAGCTTGCTGAGTATATTGATTCGGTTTCCATCAGCTTGAATGCTGCAAATGCCGAGGAATACAATAAGGTCACAAGACCAACCTTTGACAATGCCTACGAAGCTATGCTGGATTTTGCTGAGGAATGCAACCGCATGATCAAGCATACACAGCTTTCTATCGTGGATGTGCTCCCCGAGGAGGATATAAAGACTTGTCAGCAGATTGCTGATGAGAGGGGTATTCATCTGAAGATACGTCATTTTTCGAATTAGGCTCAAAAAAGTAATTCAATATGCTTTCTGGAATGGTTTTAAGACTGAAAAAGCAATCAAAAATGTTTCTATTTCCGAAATTTTACATATACCACAGATGTGCATGGAAATTCCAGCTCTACAAGCAGTCTTTACATTGACATCAGCAACATATGCATGGTATGGTACAAATAATAAGGTAGAGAGGCAACTATCACGAAGAGCAGTCCCTCATCTCTATTGATTCAAAGAACACAGGAAAGGGAAGAGTAATTTTAACTATGAAAAAGAGTCTGAGAATGACAGAGGGAAGTATCTCCCAAAAGATCATTTTTTTTGCAATTCCATTGTTTCTGGGAAATCTGTTCCAGCAATTGTATAATACTGCTGATTCCCTGATCGTAGGAAATTTTCTAGGAAGTAATGCACTGGCGGCAGTCAGTTCATCTGGAAATCTGATTTTTCTGATGGTAGGTTTTATTAACGGCATTGCCATGGGTGCAGGTGTTGTTATTGCACGATATTACGGAGCCAAAAAAAGAGACTGCCTGCAAAAGGCAATCCATACAACGGTTGCATTTGGACTTGTGGCCGGTGCTGTGCTGACAGTTTTGGGAATGCTTCTGGCACCAAAGATCCTGGTATTGATGGGAACTCCTGCGGACGTGCTCCCGGAATCTATTGTGTATTTCCGTACATATTTTGCAGGGTCTATGGGTGTTGTCATGTACAATATCTTTGTTGGAGTTCTGCAGTCGGTCGGTGATGGACGCCATCCACTGATATATCTGATTATTTCTTCCTGTGTCAATGTCGTTCTGGATATTTTCTTTATCGCAGGTCTTGACATGGGAGTCGGATCAGCAGCACTTGCAACCGCAATTTCACAGTTTGTCAGTGCACTGCTCTGTATGGTTCATCTGCTGCGTGTGGAAGAAGAATACCGTCTGGAATTGCGAGAGATTCGTTTTGACAGTTCTATGCTGAAGCAGATCATCCAGAATGGTGTACCATCCGGTTTTCAGAATTCAGTGATCGCGATCGCGAACGTCTTTGTACAGTCAAATATAAATGCATTTGGAAAAATGGCGATGGCAGGATGTGGTTCCTACTCCAAGATAGAGGGATTCGCCTTTTTGCCGGTGACCTGTTTTACAATGGCTCTGACAACCTTTGTCAGTCAGAATCTGGGTGCAAAACAGTATGACCGGGCGAAAAAGGGAGCAAGATTTGGAGTTTTCTGCTCGATTACTATTGCAGAGTTGATCGGTATTATCATATATGTGGCAGCACCGGTACTGATCACAGCGTTTAACAGAGATCCTGATATTGTACATTATGGAGTCATGCAGTCCAGAACAATTGCGTTATTTTATTGTCTGCTGGCGTTTTCTCATTGCATCGCAGCAATACTTCGTGGATCAGGTAACGCATCCGTTCCGATGATCGTTATGCTCTGTGACTGGTGTTTGTTTCGCGTAAGCTACATTACTGTGGCAGTCCGTATTCTCCCGGATATACGAGTGATTTTCTGGGCATACCCATTGACTTGGGGTATCAGCTCCGTGATTTTTCTGTATCTGTTCTTACGTGGAAAATGGGTTTACGGATTCGAGAAATCCTAATCGCTATACCGAATAATCGCACAAAATTTTCTTTACATTTTCGATTTTTACAGGCTTTGCTCTGGATGTTTCAGTGACCGGATTGTTTTTGTCGCAGTAAGCCAATCCATTACAGGCATCTGTAAGCTTTCTATATAGAGTGGCTTAATCATAGATAATTATAAGTTTTTTTGACAGATAAACAATCTGTCTTTTTGTTGTGCTGCAAAATAGACAAAAGAAAAAAACACATCATATTTATCAAACAATTGCAAATATGATGTGTTTTATAATTATGTCAAAATTCTTAACTTAATGACATTGAACCCGCGGTCCTTTTTTTATAGCCAAAAATATTTACAGCTAATATATTAGCTATATCTTGATAAAAATGCCTAAAATGGATAATATATTAGTCCTTAAAAAGATCTGTTGAGTAGTATCTGTCTCCGCTGTCAGGAAGAAGTGCTACTACTGTCTTGCCCTTGAACTCCGGTCTCTTGGCTACCTCGATTGCTGCATAGAGAGCTGCTCCTGAAGAAATACCTACAAGTACGCCCTCCTCTTTTGCGATAATCTTTCCATACTCAAATGATGCCTCATTTGATACAGGGATAATCTCATCATATACCTCTGTATTTAATGTGTTTGGTACGAAGCCTGCTCCGATTCCCTGAATCTTGTGTGCTCCGGCTTTTCCTGTTGAAAGCACTGCTGATGTCTCAGGCTCCACTGCGATAATCTTTACATCAGGATTCTTGCTCTTTAAGTACTCACCTGTTCCTGTGATTGTTCCGCCTGTTCCGACTCCGGCTACGAATGCGTCTACCTGTCCGTCTGTATCGTTCCAGATCTCAGGACCTGTTGTCTTTCTGTGTGCCTCCGGGTTTGCAGGGTTCTCAAACTGCTCCGGAATGAAGCTGTCAGGAATCTGCTCATGAAGCTCCTCTGCCTTGGCGATAGCGCCCTTCATACCCTTTGTACCGTCTGAAAGCACGAGCTCTGCGCCATATGCCTTGATGATGTTTCTTCTCTCGATGGACATTGTCTCAGGAAGAACGATGATAATCTTATATCCCTTTGCTGCTGCGATTGCTGCAAGTCCGATTCCTGTATTTCCTGATGTCGGCTCGATAATTGTTGAGCCCGGCTTGAGCTTTCCGTCTCTCTCTGCCTGCTCGATCATCTCTTTTGCGATTCTATCCTTTACTGATCCTGCCGGGTTGAAGTACTCAAGCTTTGCAAGAAGTCTTGCCTCAAGTCCGTATGCCTTCTCTACGTGTGTAAGCTCTACAAGCGGTGTATTTCCAATAAGTCCTAATGTTCCCTGATAAATGTTTGACATGTTTGTGTCCTCCTTGATGTCATTGTAATGTTAATGCTTTGTTTTAATCTCCTATATTCATACTGTATTTGTATGAATTAATTGTTGATATAAATATACCCCATGAATCCCTATCTGTCAACAGGAATTTATGGGGTTTTTAATATTTTATCTCAGGCAAACAGATCATCCATCGTAACAACCGACTGCATCTCCTGCGAATACGAGTTTTCCACCACACCATAGGTTGTAATAAGTGTTGGGTATATCGCATACTTTGTACCGGAAACCACTCTAAGATCACTTATTTTATTTCTAATGCTCCTGTCAACTTTCTCCGTTACGGTATATTCTGACTGCGAATATTTCATCTCGCACAAATTAATCACCTGATCTTTTCTGGCAATCAGCATATCAATCTGTGAGCCGAAAAATGCCATTATCAGGATCTGATTTGCAGTACCACGAATTTACCTCTGTCAGCACGCCAGAAATACCCAATTTAAACTTAATCTGATCCACATGCTCCATGCACACTCTTTCAAACGCCAGCCCCAGCCACGTATTCACTGCGGGCGTATTAATCTGGTTCGTCCAAAAATGCTCATCTGTCGGTTCTGATTTCAAAAATTTGAAATAAAACAATGTAAAGCAATCCATCAACTGGTATATCGCATTTTTCTTTTTCATCCCAAATGCATTGTACTTGCGAATAAATCCACAGCTTTCAAGCCCTTCGAGCTTCGTTGTCAGATCTCCCGAATTAGGTATTTTGGTCGCTGTAATGATTTCTTCCCTTGTCATTCCAACCTTTTTAGTCCCAAGAGCTTCTATTATTTTTACATAGTTCTCCGGTTTTTTGAATACAGAAGCATATAAATACTTAAATTCATCGCGCAGAGGCGCATCCTTTTCAAACAATATACTATCAATATTCTGCGAAAGGCTTAATCCCTTTTTCAAAAATCCCCAATAGTAAGGTACTCCGCCAAAAATCATATAATACTGCAATATCTGATTTCTGTTTAATGCCAGCCCGGCAGCTTTTACATACGCTTCACACTCCCTGAGGCAGAATGTGCGCAGATGTATCTGTTCTGTCAATCTGTTATACAATCCGCCTTTGTTGTGTACGACCTTTGAGAGCATCCATGATGTGGCTGACGCGCACACTATAAGGACTATATCTTTCCTTGCAGAAGCAAATCCATTCCAGAAATTCTCCAAAGCAACCATAAGATCACTCTTTTGAGTGTCCATCCACGACAGCTCATCAATAAATATTATTTTCTTCTTTTCACTCGACAATCTTATGACATCCTTTAATGCTTCAAATGCCTCAAGCCAGTTTTTGGGCTGCTTTTTCACATCACACCCTGCATCTTTGAGAGATGACGTAAACGCATATATCTGTTCCTTCATTCCTCCCTCTGACAGACCGGCATGCTGAAATGCAAATCTATAGCCAAAGGCCTCACGTATCAGAAAGGTCTTTCCCACTCTCCTTCGCCCGTATACTGCCACAAAATGCGAGCTATCATCATTTTGTATATCATGCAATAAATGTAATTCTTTTTCTCTACCTACAAGCATCCTGCACCTCCACCCAAAATATATTATATTGCTATACTCTTCTTAATCTCTGTTTTTTATGCACTTTAAGTAAAGTATAACGGTATTTTGGACAAAAAACAAGTCAAAACGCAAATATACTCTTCTTAATCTCGTTAAAAATAACAGATTAAGAAGAGTATACGTTGTTTCATTTTAATATTTATTTGTAATAACACATTAAGCTCATGATTCCAAATGGTCTAAAATCATATTGGTAAATCTCCCCATTAAATTCACCAGTTTTTCTTCCCGAGTCTGACAAACATATGACATATTTCCCCATCCTTCAAATATATGATATGATTAACTCCATCCACGCTTTCTATACTAAAATCAATAACTTAATAGAGCAGACGGCATTTTTAGTTATGCTGTCTGCTCTATTATTATAATATATTCGCGACTATTCAAAAGTCCTGCTAATTTACCATCATCTTTTTCAATTGTTCCACCGCACAGTACATGCCCATCCTGATAAAATACCGCTGCCTGCCCCGGTGTCATGGCGCGCTGCGGCTCGTCAAATACGCATTTTATCATGCCGTTTTCCATAGGTGTGAGTGTACAGTCAGCTCCCCTGTGAGAGTAGCGTACCTTTCCTATACTGCGGGTGTCCGGTGTGATGTGCTCCTGTGCCATATAGTTTATATCGCTGATACTAACAGGTGTCTGAAGAAAAGTGACTCATTTGTGCTGATTACGACTCATTGTTGCCGGACGCAGCTCCTTTACGAATAAAGGTGTTGCGGCTGTAATTCCAAGCCCCTTGCGCTGTCCGATAGTATAGTGGATGAGGCCCTTATGACGGCCGAGAATATTTCCCGATTCATCCACGAAATTTCCCGGCTCATAGGTTTTGCCTGTCTCATTCTCGATGAATGAGGCATAGTCGTGATCCGGCACGAAGCATATGTCCTGGCTATCGCTCTTGTGCGCCACAGGCAGACCGGCTTCCTCTGCGATACGGCGGATTTGTGGCTTTTCATACTCTCCCACAGGCATCAGCGTGCGACGAAGCTGCTCCTGTGTCAGATTGTAAAGCGCATATGTCTGGTCCTTTTCCGCTGTGACTGAGTTGGCTATGGTGTATCTGCCGTTTGGAAGCTGTGCTATGCGGGCATAATGGCCTGTTGCTATATAGTCTGCTCCTATCTCGAGCGAGCGGTGAAGCAGCGACTCCCATTTCACATAACGGTTGCAGGCGATACACGGATTTGGCGTGTATGCACGCTCATATTCGGACACGAAATAGTCTATAACGTATTTCTTGAAATCAGCCTTGAAGTTCATCACATAATACGGAATATCAAGCACTGCCGCCACTCGTCTGGCGTCCTCCACTGCGGATAGCCCACAGCAGCCGCCCTCCTGTGACTGTTTAAATACATCCTCGTCCTGCCATATCTGCATTGTGACTCCGATGACATCGTATCCCTGTTCCTTTAATAAATATGCCGCTACTGACGAATCCACTCCGCCCGACATTCCTACTACAACCTTCTTTTTCATTAATAGTCTTCCTCAGGCGCCTCTTCCTTCTCGCTGATATCGTTTACAGGCTTCTCAAGTCCCTCGATCTTGATGCCGTTTTTCTCTGCGTAATCCCAGAGTGCCGCATGGATTGCCTCCTCTGCGAGAAGTGAGCAGTGTACCTTTACAGGTGGAAGTCCGTCAAGTGCCTCCATAACTGCCTTGTTTGTAACCTCAAGCGCCTCCTGGATTGTCTTGCCCTTTACGAGCTCTGTTGCCATGCTGCTTGTTGCAACTGCTGCGCCACATCCGAAGGTCTTGAATTTGGCCTCCTGAATAATGCCATTGTCATCTATATCCAGATACATTCTCATGATGTCTCCGCACTTTGCGTTTCCTACTGTGCCGACACCACTTGGATTCTCCATCTCTCCTACGTTTCTTGGATGGTTAAAATGGTCCATTACCTTTTCACTGTATGCCATGTCCTTAGTTCCTCCTAATTTTCATGTATATATTAATGTTGTGATAGTCACTATAATTTTTGACCTGATCATTTATTATGCCTCAGATTTGCCGTTTTTCTTTACGAAATCCTCGTATAACGGTGACATGCTTCTGAGCCTTGCTATGATTTCCTTTAACTTGTCCACTGTATAGTCGATATCCTCAAGAGTGGTCTTCTCTGATAATGTAAGACGCAGTGAGCCGTGTGCTATCTCATGTGGCAGTCCTATTGCAAGGAGCACATGTGATGGGTCGAGTGAGCCTGATGTGCAGGCTGAACCTGAGCTACCGCATATGCCTGCCTGATCAAGCAGGATAAGCATTGACTCTCCCTCGATGAATCTGAAGCAGAAGTTTGCATTGTTTGGCAGTCTGTCTGTTCTGTGTCCATTTAAGCGTGTATATGGAATCTCACTTGTCACTCTCTCGATGAGGTGGTCTCTGAGCTTTGTCTCATATTCGCTGCGCTCTGCCATGTTGGCCTTTGCAAGCTCTACTGCCTTGCCGAGTCCTACGATACCCGGCACATTGTGTGTTCCCGCACGTCTCTGGCGCTCCTGTGCTCCGCCGTGGATAAATGAGCGGATTTTTACGCCCTTTCTGATATACATCACACCGATGCCCTTTGGTCCGTTGAGCTTGTGACCGCTGGCGCTGAGCATGTCGATATGCATATCATCTACATTAATCGGAATATGTCCGAATGCCTGAACCGCATCTGTGTGGAACAAAATGCCATGCTCCTTTGCTATCTCTCCGATCTCCTTAAGCGGCTGGATAGTACCAATCTCGTTGTTTGCCGCCATAACTGAGATAAGGATTGTGTCAGGTCTGATGGCTGCCTTCAGCTCATCAAGCTTGATTTTTCCATCCTCATCAACACCCACATATGTCACCTCAAAGCCATGCTTCTCAAGCCACTGTGCTGTGTGAAGAATTGCATGATGCTCGATGGCTGATGTGATGATGTGCTTTCCTTTTTGCGGCATATGCCTCTGCTGTGGCCTTTAATGCCCAGTTGTCGGACTCGCTGCCGCCGCCTGTGAAATATATCTCATCCTTATTAGCTCCGATAAGGTCTGCGACCTCTCCTCTGGCATGATCCACTGCTCTTTCTGCCTCATCTGCAAAGCTGTATATAGCTGATGGATTGCCGTAATGCTCTGTAAAGTAAGGAAGCATTGCATCCACAACCTCCGGATATACCTGTGTGGTTGCCGCATTATCCAAATAAATTAATCTGCTCATCTATGATAACCTTCTTTCTTTATATGACATAATTTCCATTCTTCTCGTTCTGCCAGTCTACCAGATCCTGCAATGTGATATTGTCAACCACACCTGAGATTGCATCATTGATCTTCTTGTACACAATAGATGTGACGCACTGCTGCTGTCTGTCGCAGACTATCTCGTCATCCTCTATACATGCTACCGGCGCAAGGCTGCCCTCTGTCTGTCTGAGAATCATGCCGACTGTGTAGTTCTGCGGTTCCATCTTCAGCATGTATCCGCCCTGGGCGCCTCTGACACTTCTGACGTAGCCCGCCTTGTTTAAAATGGATATAATCTGTTCAAGATATTTATCTGAAATATCCTGTCTCTTCGCTACATCCTTCAGGCTGATGGGTGAACCACTGTTGTTCTCTGCAAGATCCATCATGAGGCGAAGAGCATAACGTCCTTTTGTTGAAATTTTCATTTATAGCACCTCTGTTTCATTTCCTACTGTTTTACTATACATTCAGAAATCGCCTTTGTCAAGCCGAAAAACAGAAATCATTTCATTTGTCAGGCTTAATTCCTCTAGGGATGTAGGTATTTCTTCTCTTGACACCCATTTTGCCACCGAAAGTTCCTGCATGTCAACCTCAATCTCATCTGTTCCGTCAACTTCACAGAAATATCCCGCTAGTATATTGTCGGTAAAGCCCCACGGCTGCGATTTGTAGTATCTTATATTTTTCACACGCAGTCCTGTTTCCTCCATAACCTCACGGCGCACGGTCTCCTCAAGCGACTCACCTATCTCGTTAAAGCCTGCCACAAGTGCGTACTTTTTATACTCTCTGCCATTGTATTTTGTCAAAAGCAGCTTATCTCCATTTGTAACTCCCACTATCACGGCCGGATTGATGCGCGGGTAAACCATGTTGCCACAGACCGGACATCTGAGCATGCGCTCCACGTCGTCCTCTACCAGCCTGTTGGCGCATCTGCCGCAGAAATGGTTCTTATCATACCAGCCATCCAGATGAAATCCAGTTATCGCGGCAAGCACGTACTCCTTCGGTGCCGTACTGCGCATATAGTGCCGGTTTATGAATTTGCCACCTGTTACTTCCAGTATATGCATTTTGTCAGCATGTGACAGTGCCACCCTGAAAAAGGCAGTATCGTCAAGTGTAAACAGATACTGATATTTAGCGTCGTGGCATTCTGTTTTTATATCATCATATCTTGGAAAGCTTATCTGATGAATATCCTCATTGGATTCGTCAGCAGGCTTGTCCGATGCCTGCTGCACAAGAAGCTGTCCCCTGCTAAAAAAAAGGACCCTGCTGTCCGGGTCCGGCTGTATGTTTTTGTATGTTATGTCCCACGTATGTGGTGCAATGTCCTGAATCATTGTATGCCTCGATTTTCCTTATTTCGCGCGTATAAACCGTGCCACTCCAGCCGAAAATTCGCCTCTTTCGAGGCTTCTCCGCCACTGCGTGGCTACAATTTTCGGTTTCCGTTGCACCGTCTGATAACATAGGTAATCAGCCCGGAAATAGAATTTCCGCTGATTACCTATGTTATCATACGATGTTTATACGCTAAAAATCCGAGCGCCTCGCTTCGAACCATCACAACAGACGTTACCTCCACAGTTAACTCCCTCCAGGCTGCCTCGCGTCACATGAAAGCTTCTACTTAGTGCTGCTGTGTTCCCACCCTGACACGGTTCATAGATTTCCATTGCGCAAGACCCAGACGTCAACGCCACTTATGGAGGGCAGCTCCACCGCTTAAGCCCTCTACGAAGCATCACCCCAACTATAGCGGATTGTTGGTTCAAGGTACCGCTACCACCCCGGCTGCTCGGAGTCTTAAGTATACGCTATAATGCAGGGTTTTTGTCAAGATTTATTGCAACTTCTTGTGGTATGAGTACGGCACGCAAGCCCCGGGTACCGGACGCGCACACATACTCTCCCGCCGTCGCTACGCTACGTGGCTAAGATACTGTACGAAATTATGCTTGAGTTTTTTCTATACTTGACGAAACCGTCGAAACGCGCCGTCCATGGCGCGGTTCTCCTCGCCCCTGCGTCCATGCCGTGGCGTTTCTGTGTCTCATGGGCATAATTTCTACAGTATCTAAACCTCTTCGCTATTCGCGCTTCGGGAGAGTACGTGTGAGTCCGGTACCCGGGGCTTACGTGCCTTACGTTGTGGTTTTAACCACAATTTATTTACTCTCCTTGAAGCTTGCGCTTCTTTCGCAGCTCCTTGAAAAAGGTAGAGAGCATGGTGCTGCATTCGTCACCACAGATGCCTATATCTGTCTGCACCTGATGATTAAACTGCTGCATCTGCAGTAGATTGATGATTGAGCCTGCACAGCCTGCTTTCGGATTCATGGCACCTATTACCACTCTGGGAATGCGTGCCTGTACTATTGCTCCGGCACACATCTGACAGGGCTCAAGGGTGACGTACATGGTGCATTCCTCAAGACGCCAATCTCCAGTCTTTTTGCTGGCTTTGCGGATGGCAGAAAGCTCAGCATGAGCGAGTGGATTTTTGTCGGTATTTCTGCGGTTGTAGCCGCGTGCAATGATTTTGTCACCGGCTACAATTACGCAGCCTATCGGCACCTCATCAAGTGCATATGTCTTTTTTTGCCTGTTTTTATTGCCTGTTTCATATATTTTTCATCTTGTGTCATATTTGTCTGCTCCATGTGTTATAATCTATTTATCATGATACACCAAATGTGAAAGAAGGAAAATATGTTTTTTCAATATGAAACCCCACGCCTGCTTCTTAAGGTATTGCGCGCTGATTGCGCTCCGCAGGTTTTGGATTTTTACAATAGGGATAAAGAGCTTTTCGAAATGTATGAAATAGACCGTGTGCCGGACTTTTATACTGTGAAGCACCTGCAGAAGGTGCTCAGATATGAATACAATATGGCTGTCAAATCACAGCTTTTCAGATTTTTATGTTTTTGAGAAAGAAAATCCGTACCGGATTATCGGCACTGTGTGTATACATAATATCGCTCCGGCTTTCTACGGAAGCTGTGAAATTGGCTATAAATTTTCCAGTGAGTTTCACCACATGGGGTATGCCACTGAGGCAGTCGGCTTCTGCACCAAGCTTGCCTTTAATGAGCTTCGCATGCACAAAGTGACGGCGGTTGTCCACCCGGGGAATGTGCCTTCGATGAAGCTTCTTAATGGGCTTGGCTTCGTGCAGGAGGGGCTATTGCATGATTATCTTATACTACATGGGAAGTGGTGTAATCACTATATTTACGGGCTTGTTAATAAATAAGCCCATTTATAATTTAACATAACAATTGGCGCAGGAAACAATTTCTGCGCCAATTTATCATACTTTTTAAAAATCTATACTATTTTTTATATTTTTCAAAATTATATTTTTATTCTTCTCATGCAAATATGTTGGATTAAGCTTTCCTTTTTGATATTTCAGGTATGTTCCTGCTGTTTTATCCACAAGCAGCTTTGTAAAAAATCGCTCCCAACTGAAATATTCCTGACTTTCTATATAATTCTCAGGTTTGTCCATAATATCCTTAATTTCTTTGTCTTCAAGCAACTCAGAACTGAGTATAATCCACTCAAATGATTCCGGCAGATATAACTTTATATTGCCTTTTTCCACAGACATTTTATATAATGCATCCATTTCCGGGCCAATTGCTGCACCGTCAGCTATTACACAAATACTCTCTGTTTCAGCTTTTAGTTGTTCTAGCATAGCAAATATTTTTGTTTTTCCACCAGCGCTTTCACACACTATATTTTTTTCTTTCGATATTGCCTTGAAATACTCATATCCAGAATTTGTATCTTCAACAATTATTTTGTCAGGTTTACATGAAAGCTCCTGATTTAAAGGATAAATATGATACATCTCCTGATATATTTGCTTTGTGTTCTGATACTTTCCTGAAGAATACAGTCCATATATTTACTTCAACACTATATGGCAGATTGTACAGGTTTTCTCTTGTTATTATCACAAAATAATTATCTGACGCCTTTACAAGTTCTAGCAAACTCTTGCTGTCTTATAAACTGATTTTCTTCATCAATAAAAATGATATTCCTGATAAATTTTGAGTCAGCATCTGCCACATATTTCCTCAAGAACTGTGCACGGGGCATCACATTCGATTTCAATTCCACTTGCATTACCCAGATTTGCAAATTGTCTGATCATATTTATGAGTGTTGTTTTCCCTGTAGCACTGTCCCCTTTTATTTATCGTGATATTTCTTTTTTATTTCAAATTCATAATGAAGTCTATTGTTTTTCACAACAATTTTATGCTTACCCTTCATACCTTCTCCTATACATATTTACCTGCAACACTGATGAATTCAGCCATACTGTGAACTATTTCTCCCGTATTCAGTATCTTTGCCTCAAAATCTTTACCAAAATCCATTATATGATGCAGATTAATTGTCAGATTCTTTTTGCCCGCAATTCTCAATATCCACTTTGCGCAGTTATCACCACACGCTGAAGCGTTAAAAATTTTTCCGCTATCATCAAAAGCCATCAGCATAAGGGTTTTCACTCCACCGGACAATTCCTTTGTGGATATCGGTCCCAGTATCGGGCTTTGTACCAGATGTGGTCCAATGACGTCTGATTTATCTATATCTTTTATCATTTTTGACAGACAGCTCATCCGTTATCCATTCATCTTCATATGTGTTATCAAAATACACCGGAGGATGGTAAATTGCATTTTCCATATCCCCTAAATATATATTTAACATTGAAATCCTCCATCCCATCTGTTAGGATTCTAAAGTATACGCTATGATACGATTTATTGTCAAGTTTCTAAACATTTACACTGCTCTCACCACAGCAGTGATCAGTTCTGTAAACTGCTTTGCCACGCGGTCTGCGGTTTCCTGCACTTCCTTGTGGTTGAGCTTTTTGTCGGATAGTCCTGCTGCCAGGTTGGTGATACATGAGATTCCGCAAACCTCAAGCCCCATATGACGCGCTGCAAGTGCCTCACAGGCTGTGCTCATTCCGACGGCATCTCCTCCGAGGATTTTACACATCCTGACCTCGGCCGGGGTCTCATACTGCGGGCCTGTGAGCTGTACGTAGACTCCTTCTCTCAGTCTTTATGCCAAG
>ENA-OQJJ01000024-OQJJ01000024.1-human-gut-metagenome-genome-assembly--contig:-NODE-24-length-23591-cov-2.926952_pt1 | contig 23591 bp, 24 predicted proteins | sample MGYA00242606_ERZ504772 | MGnify/ENA primary metagenome ERZ504772 (study PRJEB26092, sample SAMD00036363) | human gut metagenome | host: Homo sapiens | study: EMG produced TPA metagenomics assembly of...
AGGTTTACGAAATAGACTAAACAAAAAGACATGATCTATTGTCGGCTTTTTACGGTCGTTGATTGCAGCAGGTGCGTTATTAAATACCCTGTACCTGAGTCCCTTTACACTGCAGTACCTGTTCACTATGCTTGCCGGATTGTTTCTGGGATCCAGAAGGGGTATGATTTCTGTGGTTGCCTATATGCTGTTGGGACTGGCAGGACTTCCGATCTTTTCGGAGGGCGGTGGGATCTGGTATATTTTCAAGCCAAGCTTCGGTTATATTATAGGGTTCTGCCTGGGAACATACGTGACCGGACTTATTGCAGAGCGTCTTAAGCAGAAGACAGTTTTTCACTATTTACTTGCGAATTTGGCAGGTCTGATGATCGTCTATGCCTGTGGAATGGTTTATTACTATGTGATCTGTAATTATGTGATCGATACACCGATTGGAATCTGGCCGCTGATTCTTTATTGTTTTCTTCTTGCTGTACCCGGTGACATTGCATTAAGTGTTCTGGGAGCTGTTATTGCAAAACGTGTCAGACCGGTAGTGCTTCAATATCTTTTTGATTCAAAATCAAATGTCAGACTGGAAAGGGAGGAGCTTGTAAAATGAATCCACTTATTTTAGCACAGGAAATTATTGATGGACGCAGAATTACAAGGGAAGATGATCTTTCTTTTTTCTTACCTGTGATTTAGATGAATTATGTGAAGGAGCAGACCGTATCCGCGAAGCATATATCGGTGATAAGGTAGATCTCTGTTCCATTATCAATGGCCGCAGCGGCAGGTGTCCGGAGGACTGCAAATATTGTGCTCAGTCAGCACATAATCATACAAATTGTGAGGTTTATGTATTTTTTACCTGAGGAGAAAATACTTGAGGCCTGCAGGATGAATGAGAGAGAGGGTGTAGACCGTTTCTCGATAGTTACAGCGGGAAAAGCGCTGACAGGTGAGGAATTTGACAAGGCAATACATGCATATGAGACTATGAAAAGAGAGTGCAAGATTGATTTATGTGCATCAATGGGCTTTCTTTCAGCAGAGCAGCTTCACAGACTGCACGAGGCAGGTGTCAGCAGCTATCACCACAATATAGAGACCTCAAAGCGTAATTTCCCCAATATATGCACCACACACACCTATGATATGAAGATTGAGACGCTTAAAAAGGTGAAGGCAGAGGGCATGTATGCGTGCTCAGGTGGCATCATCGGAATGGGTGAGACCTGGGAGGACAGGCTTGATATGGCAGTAAGCCTTGCAGAGGTAGGAGTGGATTCCATTCCGCTTAATGCGCTTATGCCGATTGCAGGCACTCCGCTTGAGGGACTTGAGCATATCAGTGAGCCTGATATACTGCGTACAGTGTCATTTTTCAGATATATAAATCCAAAGGCTGACATACGTCTTGGAGCCGGCAGGGCGCTGCTTACAAATGATGGGGAGCTTGCATTCAAGTCTGGAGCATCAGCCACAATTACAGGAAACATGCTTACGACAGTAGCGTGTGCCACAATCAGAAGTGACAAGGAAATGCTTGAAGGCATGGGCAGGAATGTGACACCTGAGTACATGAAATAAAGGTAATTATTCAGAATATAAAATATGTCAAAGATGCGTAAACTAGTATTAGTTTTGCGCATCTTTTTTAGTACAAATGACAGGTTTGGTTGCGGGGTGAAAAAAAATTATTATATAATGAAAAAAATGTAATTTAAGGGATTTATCCGGTATAGCATGGAACATGAATAGGAGCGAATTAATATATTTCATTGAAAAATAAGAGGTTACGGGGGAAATATGTACAACGATAAAGGTAATACAAAATATCTGAAGCTGTTAAAACAAAATTATTCATCAAGTCAGGATGTAATCAGGGAGATAGTCAATCTATCTGCTATTATAAACCTGCCAAAGGGCACGGAGTTTTTCCTGAGTGATATACATGGCGAGTATGAGGCTTTTTTACATATCATGAACAACTGCTCAGGTGTGATAAAGGAAAAGGTGGATTTGATTTTCAAGGATACGATTTCTGATTATGACAGACAGGAGCTTTGCACGCTCATATACTATCCAAGAGAGAAAATGGCCCTGCTTGATGAACAGGGCAAGATAGACAGTGACTGGTATGCTATGACGTTAAATCAGCTTATACTTGTCGCAAAGCTGCTCTCATCAAAGTACACCAGGTCGAAGGTCAGAAAGGCTCTGCCTGAGGAATATGCGTACATTATCGATGAGCTTTTGCATGCGCAGGAGGATGAGGATGCAAACCAGGTCAGATATCACAAGCAGATATTAAAGACTATAATTGATTTGGAGGATGCGGATGAGTTTATAATCGCTTTGTCTGCACTGATTAAGAGGCTTGCTGTTGACCATCTGCACATTGTGGGAGATGTATTTGACAGAGGAGGAAGCGCGGATAAGATTCTTGATCTGCTTTATGATTATCACTCGCTTGATATCGAGTGGGGCAATCATGACATTCTCTGGATGGGGGCGGCATGTGGCAATGATGCATGTATATGCAATGTCATCCGCAACAATCTGAAATACAACAATGTGGAAATTCTTGAGAATGCCTACGGAATAAGCTTACGACAGCTAATGCTGTTTGGCATGAAAACATATGGTATAGAGGATGGAATTGAGGCTGCAAGGGCGGCCATCACAGTAATGCTTTTTAAGCTTGAGGGGCAGCTTATACTTGCACATCCCGAGTATGAGATGGGAAACAGGCTGATGCTTGACAGGCTGGACGAGTTGCAGGATGTAGGAGTGGACAGAAAGCGCTTTCCAACCGTTGATGATGAGAGACCCTACGCACTAAGTGACGAGGAGACTGTCATCATGAGAAAGCTGCACAGACAGTTTGTGACAGGACAGCGCCTGCACAAACATGTCAGATTTTTGTATGATAAGGGCGGCATGTACAATGTATACAATGGCAACCTGCTCTATCATGGCTGTGTTCCGGTTGATAGCAACGGAGCCTTTGACAAGCTGTATATTGATGGTGAATTTTATCACGGAAGGGCACTGCTTGACAAATGTGATGAGAAGGCAAGGGCTGCGTATGTGGACAATCCTTATAAGGATGATGTGGACTTTATGTGGTTTTTGTGGGGAGGAGAAAAATCACCGCTGTGCGGCAGAAGGCTTAAGACATTTGAGATGGAATATGTTACAGACAAGAGCATGTGGGAAGAGCCTTCTAATCCATACTACAGCAGGTATTACGATAAGAGCTTCTGCTGTCAGATACTGCACGAGTTCGGGCTGTATGATGATGATGCGCATATCATAAATGGACATACACCGGTTCACGCAATAGAGGGAGAGAACCCTGTCAGGGCCAATGGCAAGCTGTTTGTGATAGATGGAGGCTTCTGTCGTGCGATGAACAAGAAAACCGGTATCGCCGGCTATACACTGATTTACAATTCACATGGTCTAAGGCTCAAGGCACACACGCCTTTTACATCGGTGAGGATGCCCTGATAAATAATACTGACATAGAGACGTCATCAGAGGTCGAGGAAAATGATAAGAGACGTATGCTTGTGAAGGATACCGATATAGGAAAGAGGCTTATTGGAGAGATTGATGATCTGCACAAGCTTCTTGAGAATTACAGGAGGCTGTAGGGGAAAGGCTTATAAAAAAGGGTTTGATTATTTCACCTGAGTATGGACATTTGGAGTTTGCATTTCCAAGGTTCAAAGAATTTGTGCTGTGTACATACAACATGAGAATATTGGATATGATTAAAGATTAAAGATTAATCCGTCATGCCGGGGAATGCGCATGGCGGATTTTTCGTATGTAATTGCTTGCGCCTGATACATTTTAGATACAAGTATCTGTTAATATATAAATAGCAATGCATAATCCGGGCGGATACATGCTCCTCGGGATTGACAGCAAAAGAAGAATATGCAAAGATTTATAAAAGATTATAAAATGTTAGAAGGAATAGCATGATAGAAATATTAATAGTTGAAGACGAAAAACCGATATCAGACCTCATCAGATTAAATCTCATGAAAGCAGGCTATAGCTGCACCTGTGCCTTTGATGGTATGGAGGCAGCAGATATTCTGGAGGAGAGAAATTTTGACCTGATAATACTTGATGTAATGCTGCCAAAGTTAAACGGCTTTGAGCTTATGGAATACATAAAGCCGCTTGGCATACCTGTGATATTTCTCACAGCAAAAGCCACTTTAGATGACAGGCTAAGAGGTCTCACGTCCGGTGCCGAGGACTATATGGTAAAGCCTTTTGAGATTGTTGAGCTTTTAGCCCGGGTAAATATAGTGCTAAGACGTTATAATAAGATGGAGCAGCAGCTCACCTTTAAGGATATAGATATCGATACGAAAAACCAGAATGTATCAAAGGCAGGGAAGCATATAGAGCTTACACCAAAGGAATTTGAGCTGCTTGAGCTTTTGATGCGCAATAAAAATATCACACTTTTCAGAGAAAAGATATATGAAGAAATATGGGGAAGTGAGTACTCTGTCGAGTCGAGGACTCTCGATCTTCACATACAGAGACTGCGCAAAAAGCTTGACATAGGCGACTGCCTTAAAACCGTATTTAAGGCAGGATACAGGCTGGAAGAACAGAAAACTAAAGACCATTAAATATGGGTAAGCGTAATATACAAAAAGAGGGCTAAATGAAATTCAGGTACAAGGTATTGTTCACAAACTTAATACTGCTTTCACTTGGACTGGGGCTGGTGGGATACCTCATGATACACAAGAATTTTGAGCTGGCGAAGCAGACACAGCTTAAAAACGCTATTGTGCAGAATAATCTGGTACAGTCCTCTGTGGAGTATGAGCTTTTGCAGCTTTTAAATTCAGTTTCAGATAATTCTGAAACTTCGAACAATAATACAGATAACAATAATGCAGATAACAGCAATGCAGAAAAGAGCAGCATTTCCGCATCATCAATAGCCGCGCAGCTTCCGCAGATCGGAAGCCGTGTAAGCAGCAGTGTGCGCTCAAGGGATTCATTTTTCTACATATATTTTGATGGTGAAAAAGTATATACAGATGACAAAAGTGATGCAAGGATAAGTGATACACTTTTTAAAAATCTCACAACAGGAAACAAAAACTATGTGATTAAAGAAGAATCCCAAAAGCACTATATCTATGTTACTTCGCAGAGTGTGATAGATGAAAAAAAATCTCTGGATAGTAAGTAAATGCGACGCATCAGAGGCGTATACACTGCTTGATGAGCAGATAAATTATTTCAGGCTGATAATAATAGTCATATTGATTGCAGAGTCGGCAGCAATGTATTTTATCAGCAGGTACATGACAAAGCCGCTCGAGAAGCTTAACCATGTCAGCGAGGAAATAGCGCAGGGGGATTATGCCACAAGGGTAAACGTAAAAAGTCATGATGAGATAGGGCTTCTTGCGCAGAAATTTAATATCATGGCGCAGGCAGTATCGGATCATGTAGACGAGCTTAACGATATGGTGCACAGGCGTGAGCAGTTTGTAGCGGATTTTACCCACGAGATAAAAACCCCTATGACGTCAATTATTGGATATGCAGACACGATGCGTTCAATGGAGCTTCCGAGAGAGGAACAGATGATGGCGCTTGGATATATCTTTTCGGAGGGAAAACGTCTGGAGAGCATGTCGCAGAAGCTTTTTGAGCTGATATATCTGCGCCGGCATGATATTGAAAAAGCGCGGGTTCATATGGCAGATCTTTGTGCAGAGGTGGTAAAGGTTGTTGAGCCTGCATACGAAAACAGGCATCTTACTATAGAAACAGAGATAGAGGATACTGTGCTGACCGTGAATAGAGAGCTTTTGGTTACAGCACTTGTCAATATGATGGATAATGCAAGAAAAGCGTCAGAAGAAGGTCAGCAGGTTGAGGTTACAGGAAAATTTGTGGACAAAATGGCTTGTAATATACTTAAAGATAAAACGTATATAGGAGAAGCCGAATCAGCAGATGACAGGAAATGTATGAGGGCATATGAAATCTGCATAATTGATCACGGAATCGGAATGACTAAAGAGCAGGCAGAAAGAATTTGTGATGAGTTTTATATGGCAGACAAATCAAGAGCCAGAAAAGAGGGCGGTGCCGGAATCGGAATGTCGCTTGTGGCAATCATTTTAGAGCACCATAATGCAGTACTTTCAGTGGAAAGTGAACCCGGATGCGGAACAACTATGAGGATTTTGCTGCCGTGGTAATCTGAACGCAATATAGATATAAAAAATGGTAAATTCGTAAGATTTAAAGGAAGATATGAAAAAAGACAGCTTCAAATTAATAATAATGTCTGTTGCAGTAATCTGTATAGTAATAGCAGGCATCATGGTGCCGGGCATAGTGCTTGAGGCAAACCAGAAAAGTGAACATGATCATGTGGCGAAGGTTCCTAAAAGCTATCTGCCTTCAGGCTCTGTAATGGCAAAGGAAGCATCTGTCAATCTGAAATTGTCAGAGAAGCTCTCGCTCATAGACGGGCAGTGGGACAGCACGACAGATGACGCCGCCTCTTATGAGATGGATGAGCAGGATTATCAGGCAGTTGCCACATGCAGAAAAAGCATAGAAAAGCTTTATGAAGAAAAGCTCTATCCTGTAAATCTTTCACCTGACTACTCTAACTGGTATACGTGGGAGGCAGCAGCGAAAAAGGCATCGGATAATACCTTTAACACATATACGGCATATTACTGGATAATCAGGTTTGAGAAGTATGATGGTACACAAAATCATACAATCTGGATGCTTGAGGATGGGACAATCATTATGGCAAAAGCACATATGAAGGATATTAGTGATATGAGTGAATATAAAGAGGTTTTGCAGGCAGATGATGAATCACAGGCAGAAAATGATTTGTCTGCTTACAAAGGATATTTTGACTACAGCGGGATAGATTTTTCAAAGCTTAACCTGATATCCGAGACAACAGCAGTGGAGCAAAAAAATAATGAAAGCTATGAGGTGCTGCAGTTTTTACAGGAAAATGAATATGTATATGCGATTCATGAGAAGTGATATAGACCCGGTTTGCATAAGTATGTGCAGACCGGGTTTTTTATAATAAAAATGCAATGTATGATACAAAAAGTTTACAACTGACATATATACTCATTATAACAACATGGAAGATAACTATTCTGAATAGTCACCGGGAAAGAAAAAAAGGGAGGAGAGCTACATATGGATAAAAGGGGTAACATATCTTCACAAAATATGAGATTATTTGCAGCAATTATGACACTCATCGAGGCACTTGTCCTCATATCACTCGCAGGCTGTGCCGGCAAAAAGGTGGATTATGGTGTGGACACGGAGGTAAAATCTCAAAATGTGGTAAGCAGTGTAAAGGATATTGACACCAATACAAGTTTTAATGATGAACTTACAGTAAATGTGGGTGGTACTGATGAAAAGGTGAAAATCACGGCAGATATCAGAGTGCCGGAATGTGATACCATGTCAGTCACAGAGGTGGAGCGCATACCTTGTACCAAGGAGTTCAAGGAAAAGGTGATAAAGGCATATTTTGGTGATTCACAGGTCTATTATTACGACTATGTGCACATGACAAAAAAGGAGCTTGAGGAGATTATTGAGACTCTTGACAGGGACAACAACAGTCTGCCGGATGATGCCTCTGAGGAGATTTTGAAATGGCATGATGATATGAAGACTGAGTGTACAAAAGCACTTGAAACGGCAGCTGATGTGTGGACAGAGGCCACAGAATATGATTCCTGTGATGATTTTGTCGGAAAAATAGGTGATACCTGGTTTCACCTTCAGTTTTCAAGGCCAGATGATGACAACAGTGTGCTATCAGGCATTCAGAGCTATCCGCTTGACAGATGCGTGAAGAGAGTTTCAGATGGGGAGCCTGATGAGCGGAGTACTATATTTGATGATGGCTATGTGAAGCAGTACTATGGACCAAAATCCCTGAAAGAGTATGATACGGTGAGGTATTTAAACGGTGACTTTATTGTTGGAGACATGCCGGTAAGCGATGACAACGAGGCAAATATTTCGGTTGATGAGGCAAAGAAGAAAGCAGGTGACTTCATGCAGGCAATAGGAATTGAGTCAATGATTAAAACAGGAGAAAGCGACTGTGAATGGGAGGGATATAACAAGACTGAGGATAATGTATATAAGGAGGGGGATGTGCATAGAGCCATATGGGGCTATGCGCTTGAATATTCGCTTGGCGCAGATGATGTAGTGTATTCAAAATCACTGAATATATTTGATTATTCAGCTTATTACAAATTTTGTCCTATGGACTGTCCTGGTTATGAGACAGGCAGTTTCAATGTAAATGAATATGGTGTCTATAGATTTGATATAGCAGAGCCGGTAAGCATTGTGAAAAAACAGCAGAAGGTGGAGCTCTTACCGGTGTCAAATATTTATAAGATTGCAAGAAATGAGCTTGAAAGCCACCCGGATAAATATATTGTGGAAGCGGATACACAATATCGTTATCTGACACTTGGCTATATCAGGGTAAAGGACAGCTCAGATTCACAGAGATTCAGCTATATCCCGGCATGGAGCCTTGAGCTGCTGCAAAGAGGAGAGGTCGAATCGTGTCCGGTATTTGTAAATGCAATAGACGGAACAGTGATTGAGCCGGAGCAGATATTCTGAATCAGAGAGAAGTGTGCATGGAGACTAAGGAAAATCACAATGAGCACAAAAAAGGAGAGCCGCATATGGATAAAAGGGGTAACATATCTTCACGAAATATGAGATTATTTGCAGCAATTATGACACTCATCGAGGCACTTGTCCTCACATCACTGGCAGGCTGCTCAGGCAAAAAAGTAGATTATGGGAATGAGAGCGAAATTAAAGAGACAAAAAATATGTCTGCCTTAGCTGATATAAAGGCAGACTCCGGCTGGAATGAAAACTTTACCATACAGACCGGTAATGGCGAGAAAACAGTATATGTATATGCAAATATTGTAGTTCCGGACTTCGATAACATGTCGGTTGTTGAGGTGGAAAATGTAAAGATAGATGCTGATTACAAAAAGCGTTTTCTGGATTTATATTTTGGTGGGAACGAGTACTATTATCACGATCCGGATCATTATACTGTTGACGAATTGAATGAGGTCATAGAGTACTGGCAGAAAGAACAGGATGATACTTACAGGGAGTGGTTGGAACAGCGGCTGGCTGAATACAGGGATAAGCTTGAAACGGCAAAGACTACTTATACCGTGGCAAAGGATCTCGAAAACTGTGAAGTATTTGCAGGCTACAAGGGTGATGTGTTCTGTGAGGTGGAGTTTGAGGCTCACAAGGTACATGCTTACGCCTTGCATCAGTCCGGGACAGATTACGGTCCACCATCTTTAAGGAATGAGGACTATGATACCATAACGCAGACTTTTCAGGATGATGATCTAAAGGATAAGGCAGACGAGACCTCAAATGAGGGCAGTAAATCTGCCGCATCAGCCAAAAAAGAAGCCGGGAATTTCCTTAGTAAATTGGGAATGCAGGATCTGGTGGAACGAGGTGAATGTGAGTGCAGCTGGATAGGTTTTAATATTGACAGCGAAAAGGAAAATGACTATCAGACAGCAGCGTGGGGATATATTTATTCATACGCGACCGGCATAGACGGCATCACATTTAAGGATGGATTTGATATGGATACCTATTTGTCGGGGTATGAAGCAATTGATAGTGATATAGATGATGTTACACTGCCTGACAGTACACTTCTTACAGTCACTGATGATGGAATAATTGATGTGCAGATGGAATATCCGGTAAATGTAACACAGATCTATAAGGATGTGGAGCTTATTTCTCTGAAAAATATAGAGCAGATCATCAAGGCGGAGATTACGGAAAATCCTGATAAATATGATACCGCGGCGACATTCAATAAGCTGCAGCTTAGTTATCTTAAGATAAGAAGTGACAGTGAACAGGGAAAATACAGCTATGTTCCGGCGTGGGTACTGTCACGTATGGTAGACTCCAATGAGCAAAATGCTATCTTTGTAAACGCTATAGATGGAACGATCATAAATTTGGAAAATTCACTGTAAAGGAGAGGCTATGAAGAGGAAAAACGTTATTATATCGGCGTTGGTTCTTGCAATAGCATTAACCGGCTGTTCAGGAAAAAAAGTAGATTATAATATGGAAACTGAAAATATAAACACAAAAGCAGGAAGTGATATAAGTGCATTTGACGACAGTACGAAATGGAATGACAGCTTTTCTGTTGAGATATCGGATAAAAGTGTGGATGTGGATATTTCAGCAGACATTACCCTGCCGGACTGCAAAAGCATGTCGGTTGTTGAGGTGAAGAATATAAAGGTGGGTGCCGATTTCAAAAAGAGTGTGATAGAGGCTTATTTTGGCTATAGTACCGTATATTATCACGACATACCTCATTATACGAAAGAAGAGATATATCACAGCATGGAGGTTGTAAAAAATGAGATTGCCGGGTATCAGCAGGAAATTGATGCGGGACTTATCACAGAAGAGGGCGTCAGCAGGGTGATGAAAAGTGAAAATGATCTGCTGGAACAGTATGAAAAGGCAGAACCGTCTGCACTGGATACGCGTGAAAAAGCTACAGATTATACGGATTGTAATGAGTATCTGGGATATATTGGTAATGTTTTCTGTGAGCTTAGATTTGGAATTGCTGAGGACGGCTCTCTTGAATATATTTCAGCACAGCCTCTTAAGGCAGGAAGTGAGGGGACATTATACGATGATAGTGAGTATGGCTATTACGGACCACCATCCTTTGCAGAGGAGAAAGGTGTAGAGGGATTTAACGGAGGCTCTACAGGTGGAGATACTACATCTTCATATGATAATGAGTGTGCATTATCAAAAGACGAAGCTATAAAAAAGGCAGAAGAATTTCAAAATAAATTAGGCATGGCTTCACAGGTATATATAGGAACCTCAGACTACGAGTGGAGCGCAGGAGTGATAGAGGATGGTGATGATACTGTAAAAACTGATGATAAAGAGAGCGTCATAAAGGATACAGCCTGGGGATATATCATAGATTATGGCGAGGGTGTGGATGGCATAGCGTTTTGCAAGTCACTCGATTTCACCCGGAATATGGATATATGGGAGACACTCGATAACTATGATGATTTTATGCCATATGGCAGCAGTTCCTTTATTGTGACGGATCAGGGAGTGACGGAATTTACTGTTTCTTACCCGGTTGATATTGTAAATGAGTCAAAAAACGTAGAACTCTTGTCAATGGACACTATTAAAGAGATCATCAAGGATGACATGACAAAAAACTCAGATCAGTATGATTTTACACAAAATCACACTTACAACAATCTAAAGCTCGGATATATCCGTTTGAAGGATGCATCTGACAAGGATAAATATACTTATGTTCCGGCATGGTGTCTGTCAAAACAGGATAAGGGCTACGACAGATATCCGGTGTATGTGAATGCGATAGATGGCACGATCATAAGGATTGATGATCTCATATAAAATTTAGCTAATGGATCGGGTTCATATTTTGATGGAAAAGATGTAGAAAAATATATGATTAACAGAAAGAAAAATATATAAGTCGTTTGACACTTGCCGCTGCAATTACCTCTATTTTATTTTCAGGATGTGGGGCGGCACAAAAGGAGCTTGCACAGACGGACAGAGCTTCCTACGAGAAAATATCATACCAGACAGTTACGGTACAGAGCGGTTCACTCACACCGCAGACTACCATCAGTCTGAGCGCGCAGGGCTATACCAGGTTTTCCTATGGTGCGACAAACACGGAGCTTACGCTCGAAAAGGTAAATGTGGCAGTGGGTGATCATGTGAAAAAGGGTGATATACTGGTGGCTTTTAAATCCGGGGAGATACAGAAAAAGATTGAGGACTACAGCGGGCAGATCAGTCAGAATAAGCTTCTGGCAGAGCACTACAGGGCTATTATGAAAATCGATGATACTCAGGATTATTCAAGCGATATTGCCCAGCTTGATAAGGATACAGAGGTTGCGCAGCTTTATCTTGATGAGGCAGAGGAAAAACTGTCGAGATATCAGATCACGGCATCCGAGGATGGCACGATCACAGCAATGAACAATTCGCTTTTGGCGGGGGTTTTTGAACCGGGTAGCAATCTTATAACAGAAATCAGCGGAAACGGCAATTACGAGGCTGACAGACCGGAAGGTTATGACTTTAATGTAGGTGATGTATACACGGCAACAGCATCTGATATAGAGTTTGAACTTAAGGTAAAAGAGGTGGACGATAAAAAGGTTGTTTTTGAACCGGTATCGGACATGTCGGCAGTATCGGATGCACAGATATTTTCCATGGAAGTGACGCGCCCTGCTATAGAAAATGCTGTGTATGTGCAAAAGGACGCAGTACATGAGAAGGATGGCAGGTATTTTGTATACACACTGGATGAGAATGGATACAGACAGGCGGTATGGATAAGTGTCGCAGATCAGGTGGGAGACTACCGGATCATCACAGAAGGACTTAAAAGCGGGGATGAGGTGGTTTTGCAGTGAAGAACAGAAACCTTTTATCAATAAAAAAAACTGGCAGTACTGGGGATATGTGTATCGTTTGTGGCAGGCGGCTGTGGAAAAATGACAGAAAGCAGAATACCAAAGCTTGAAGAACCTGTAGCGTTAAATGAAGCCTATAGACCTGTGGAATACGGTACTATCGGCTCTATGCAGGTGCTGATGGCTACTGCAGTTCCGAGGGATTACTGCAATTACTACAGTGCCAATGTCAATATTTCACAGATATATGTGGAGCCGGGAGATACAGTAAATGCGGGGGATGTGCTTGCAGTCTGTGATGTGGATGAGGCAAAAAAACAGTTGCAGGAATGTAAGGATGCGCTGGCGCATGAGAATGAGACATATGAGATATCCGCTCAGATCTCGGATACACAGATTAAATTATGGGAGAGTCAGGCAGCAGGGCAGGAGAACAACATACTGATAGCCACAGAACAGGAAAATGAACGGTACGATAAGCAGCTTCACGAATACCGCGTGCAAAAGATCAATGAGCAGATGGCTTTATATCAGCAGATTGTTGATGATGGAACGCTTAAGGCAGCCCACAGTGGTCTTGTCACTTACACTAAGAAGCTGACAGGTGGAAGGTCTGCTGCGGCATACGAGAATATAGTCATTGTCTCCGATACGGATGACCTTGTGCTGGATATAAAAGATACAGCCATAAATGAGTACAAATACAGCGATTATGACAAGAAATATGTGATAGTCGATGGCGAAAAATATGATGTCACCGAGTCTCAATATACATCAGAGGTTTTTGGTACTTTCGAAGATAAACAACCGCTATCCGGATGTGTGCGTGGAAAGCAGGGAAAAGCTGTTTCTTACGGCAGGACAGATGTATCCGGTATATTTTGAAAAGACAAAAGCAAATCAGGCACTTGTCGTGGGAAAAGATTCCATCTATAAGGATGGCGATACCAGATATGTCTATGTGAAAAATGATGAGGGCGGCCGCGAGAAACGCATCATAACAACAGGTGAGTTTGATGAAAACTATACACAGGTCACAGAGGGCTTAAAAGAGGGGGAGCTGGTCTACTATAATTCTACAGATCAGGTTCCGACAAAGTACAGCAAATATACGGTAACAAGGTCTGACTTTGATATAGCAAACTACGGTGTGAGCTACAGCAGATCTGACGCAGGGACGATAACCGAAACCTGTGATTATGAAGGGCAGATCGTTTCTGTCAATGTGAAGCAGGACGATACGGTAGAAAATGGGATGCTGCTTTACGTGGTGGATACCGGAGAGGGCAAAGCTGCCATAACAGAGGCAAAAAATGAGATCGACTCAGAGAATGAATCCTATGCGCACAAGATCGCAGATTACGATAAACAGGTAAAAGATTTATCTGAAGGTGGTAGCAGCGCAGAAGAAAATAACCAGGAGGATGAAAAGCCGGATACAGCATATGAAGAGCAGCAGTTGAAATTGAACTTACAGCTGCTTGATCTGCAGAAAAAACTTGCTGGTGCAGACCACACCTATCAGCTTTCCCGGCTACAGTCAGCATATGACAGCATAAGCGCTGGAAATGACGGCAAAGGAAATATTTCAGTATATGCCAAAAATGACGGAAAAGTTTCAAAGGTGAGTGTCAAGGCAGGAGATAATGTGGAGGAAGGCTCAGATATCCTGCAGATAACCGGAAATTCCACGGACGTACTGCAGGTTCTGGTAAAGGATAGCAATAACTATAACGTATATACGGACAATATAGCAGATGTGGGAGAGCGCGTATCACTTGAGCTGGACGGTACAACAATCTATGGAAACTGTATCGGTTTTGCCGGTTACGGCAGGGAAGCTCAAAAGGGATATATAAATCAGGATGATAAAGGTGTGCATATTACCGGAAACACAGATTCGGGATATGGAAATGCAGCATTTTATATAAAACTTGACAATGGAATACCGGATGATCTGACCAGGGCATCTGCTGTAAAGTTTTCTTATGTTTCTTTTAAAAAGGTGGTAGTGGTGCCGACTTCGATCATACACAAGCAGGTCAATCCTATGGACAAAGATGATATATCATACTATGTGTGGAAAATTGATGGGGACAGCGTGGTAAAGCAGCCGGTAATATTGGGCGATTATACATCAGGCAGCAATACACTTGTGCTTTACGGTATTGATGAGGGCGATGAAATATGTTTGGCTTCGTAATTAATAAATTAAAAAACAGAAAATGGTTAAATTTGTGTCTGCTTATGGGAGTGACTTTGTTTATAGCACTTTTTGTGTGCCACTCTATGTTTGAAAAGGGTGCGGGAAATCAGATACTCGACAGACTTTTTACGGATCATGCCACACAGCAGAATGAGTTTCCTGCACAGATGAGCCGCGAGGGAACATATGCGGTGGCAGATTATCCTGATTCGCAGTCAGTACTTGATAAGCTGTCAGGATACGAAAAGAAGTGGACTGAATATGTGGATATAAACAAGGTTTCCTCACAGCAGCTTATCACACTCCCAGGAGGACGCGCGGATACAGAGTTTGGAGGACCTAACAATTATTTTACAATAGGATATCTGCCGGGACTTTCGGAGTACGCGGATGTTGTAAAATCTCAGACTGACACAGCCACATTCGAATGCAGTATAAGCGAAAAGACAATGGATCACTACGGACTTGTAGCAGGTGAAAAAATCTATTTACAGGTACCTGATGGCAGTGGAAAAAAGGAAATTTCTTTCGTCGTATCACAGATCTGCCGTGAAAAAGATATAAACGATCCATATTGGGCCAAGACGCTTTCGGATATGGGCGATGTGATATTTGTTTCGCAGGATGTTTTTGACGAAATGATGCAGTATTACAGCGAGGACAATATTAGCTACAGTGATTTTCTCATGCTGGATTATACGCAGATCAACACGGAAAATGCCTCACTTTATGACGGGTATATGGAGCAGTTTAAGGATGCTGACAAGCTCTACAATGACAACATCCGTGATACGCTGGAGCGTTTTTTTACACAGCAGAAGACGATAAAGCTGATGCTTTGGGCGTTGGAGCTGCCGTGTCTTGTGCTTTTGATTTTATTTATAAGAATGATATCTGTACAGATACTTTCGCTCGAGCAAAATGACATACTTGTTTTAAGAAGCCGCGGTGCGACAAAATTACAGGTATTTATTTTGTACTTACAGCAGTCGGGAATAATAGCGTTTGCGGGCTGTGTACTCGGAATAGTACTCGGATATATAATGTGCCGGGCTGCCGCATCTACAGACGGATTTTTAAGATTTACGGCAAAGGATATAAGCACTTACAAATTTGTATGGCAGATGCTTGTCTATGCGGTGGCAGCGGCAGTTATCATGGTGCTGTTTATCACAGTTCCGGTGTGGAAAAAATCAAAGGATGCCATATCAGAGCGCAGCAGTAGGGGACGAATATCAAAGAAAAAGCCTCTTTGGGAGAAATGCTTTATAGACGTTATACTTTTGGCTCTGTCAGCATATCTGCTTTACAATTACAACAAGCAGAAGAGTACGCTTGCGATATCTGTTCTTGAGAACAGGAGCATAGATCCTGTCATGATACTGGACAATTCGCTTTTTATATTTGCAGCGGCACTTTTGTGCGTAAGACTTACCGGACTTATTATTCTGCTTGTGGACAGGCTCTTTAAAAAGCATTTTTCTCCGGCAATGTATGCATCATTTTTACAGCTAAAACGAACCAGATACAATCAGGGATTTCTGGCAGTATTTCTTATCATGACAGTGGCTGGCGGTATTTTTGACGCGAATATGGCGCGCACCATGAACAGCAATATGGAGCAGCGTATCGTCTACAATGTGGGCTGTGATGCGATATACAACGAAGATTTCAGACTCAGGATACAGTACAATAAAAATGGCTCTGTAAACTGGATGTATGACGAGCCTGATTTCGGTAAATACGAGTCGCTCAAAAATGAGGGCATCTGTGACGGTGTCACGCGTGTGCTTGAGGACGAGAGGGTAGACATTTCCGCAGGCAGTGGTTCGGTTTCGGATGCATATCTTATGGCGATAAACACAAAAGAATTCGGTGAGACTGCGAAATTGCAGAGTGGACAAAATGATGATATTAATGACGCTCACTGGTTCAATTACCTGAATGAGCTGGCAAAAGAGCCGGACGGAGTCATCATTTCGTCAAATCTGGCAAAAGATCTGGGACTTAAAGTTGGTGACAGCTTAAATTACTCAAGGTATGTACCGGAGGCTGTCGATGAAGATCAGATCTACGCATCCGAGAATGTAAAGGTATGTGCCATAGTAAAAGGTTTTCCGGGCTACGAGCGTTACACCTATGAGACAGATGCAGACAAAAATGTGACCGAGCAGGAGAAATACCTGATCGTTGCAAATTATGCTAGGGTTGTGGAAAAGTTCGGCATGACACCGTACAGTGTGTGGATGAACCTAGTCAAAAGGAAAAACGGTAGGAATGATATTGTGGGATATCTGGGCGGTGAGAACAGTGAAAAATTCAGATAGTACAGCAGACAATTTAACAGACACTCAAAGTGAAAAAGTACAGAGTGAAATATACAGGAATATAACATCCGCGCAGCAGCTTATAGACGAGAATAAAAACTCAGCCACAGTGCAGATCACAAACGGTATGTTTACATTAAGTTTTATACTTTCACTGATAGTGTGCTCAGTAGGATTTTTGCTGTATTGGGTTATGACACTAAAACAGAGGGAGCTGCAGTTTGGTATATACCGCGCAATGGGAATGAGAATGAGAGAGGTAAAAGCAATGCTTTTAAACGAGCAGATATTTTTATCATTTCTGCCGCTTCTTGCGGGAGCAGGCATAGGTATAACTGCAACAGCGATGTTTGTAAGGCTCATATCGATCATATATCTGCCGCAGAAACACAATATCGGAGTAAATGTATATATTTATCCATCTGATATGCTGGAGCTTACAGGAGTACTTTTCGTGGCTGTAGCCGTATGCTATGTGGTTATCAGCAGACTGCTTAAGAGTATGAAGATAGCACAGGCACTGAGGCTTGGAGAAGATAGTTAGCAGATAAAAATGATTTTGTGGTAGTCGGTAGAAAGTTTTTATAGCATAGTAAATGAGGTCGTGACATATGGAAAATGCGATAATTGCTCAAAATATAAAAAGATATTTCAAGGCGGGAGATGGTACAACAGTCCACGCACTTGACGGAGTATCCATGGAGATAAAAAAAGGAACACTTGCCATCTTAAAAAGGGCGTTCCGGCTCCGGAAAGACCACACTTCTTAATATCCTTAGTGCGCTTGATATGCCGACAGAGGGAAGTGTGCAGTTTCTGGATAAAAATCTCGAGCAGATGACCGAGAAAGACCGGGAAATGCTAAGGCGGTATGAGATGGGATTTGTATTCCAGTCTATAGCACTAATTCCCACGATGACGGCATATGAGAATGTGGAATTTGCCCTTAGACTTGCAAAAAATAAACGTCAGATACAAAAGAATTTGACTGATATGGATAATGACATTGGAGATGCAAAAACCGATGTGATAAATGAGAATACGCATGACAAAGTATCAGAGCTGCTGGAGCGTGTCGGACTCTCAAAGCGCATGGATCATATGCCGGAACAACTATCGGGAGGTGAGCAGCAGAGAGTTGCGATAGCGCGCGCTGTGGTTCATCGCCCGAAGGTGGTCTTTGCGGATGAGCCGACAGGAGCACTCGATACCGCTGCTGGATTTGAAGTCATGCGATTGTTCCGTGAGTTGATAGATGATGAGGACATCACAATAGTTATGACCACGCATGATCCGAACCTGATGGAGCTGGGAGATGAAGTGTTTGAGCTTAGTGACGGCATAGTAATTTAAATTAAAAGGGGGGAAAACCAGATGATAAACTGCGATGGACTGGTAAAAATATATGAGACCGACGATAAAAAGGTGATGGCACTGGAGGGACTTGACCTGACGGTGGAAACAGGAGAGATGCTTGCGGTAATAGGAAAATCCGGCAGTGGAAAATCCACCCTTTTAAATATGATAGGAGGACTGGAAACACCCACAGCGGGAGTACTCACTATTGACGGAAAAGACATTTCCACATATTCAGAAGCTGAAATGGTGAGATACCGCAGGGACAAGGTGGGCTTTGTGTGGCAGAAAAGTGCCAAAAATCTGTTCCCATACCTGACTGTGCTGCAGAATGTCGAGGCCGTGATGATGTTTGAAAATTCAGGTAATACCGGTAATTTAAAACACGGCGCTCATGATGAGAGCAGAGGAGAACATGTAAATAGATGCAGGGATAATAATAAAAGCTATGCCCTTAAACTGTTAAATGCAGTGGGATTACAGGAGCACAAGGATAAGCTTCCGGCTCAGCTATCGGGAGGAGAGCAGCAGCGTGCAGCGATAGCGGTGGCACTGGCAAATAAGCCGGATATACTGCTTGCGGATGAACCGACCGGAGCCGTGGATACAAGGACTGCTGATACAATCTATGAGCTGTTTCATAAGCTGAACAAAGAGCTTGGTATAACCATCATCATAGTCACACACGATATGGCACTTGCAGGCCGTGTAGACCGCACAGTGCTTATATCTGACGGAAAGGTAAGCACGGAGAAATTGAAGAAACACCCTGCAATGGAATATACGGTATTGGATAAGGCACACAGGATAAAACTCACTGATGAGATGCTTGAGGCAGCGGGGATAGAGTCTAATAAGGTCAGGGTTGATGTGCAGGATGGAAAGCTTGTGATATCGCGGATTTAAGACATATTAAACGTTTAGCGTTATAGAGCCTTTTTATCTTACGGGTTGGTATTGGCTCTTGCAATATCTTATTAAAATTTAGGGCATTTATGGTTATAATTATTTTGTTTGAAAAATACTGTGAGTCTGTCTATAATTGAGCTATAGATAATTTCAAGAGGTATAATACAATATGATAAAAATAGGTATTGAGTAGTTAAGTGCATCGTTCACGGGGTTATTATTGAAATATGGTTTTTGTCATGTTATTTTTATCTTGGAAATAAGCCTGCTAAATTTGTTGAGTACCATTCGTGTCATTCATGTATTTATGGTTGAAGATATATGGATTATAGGATATAAAGAAATTAACAACAGTTGAGGAGTCAGGAACGGTTGCAAACAGGAGTGACAAAATAAGGGGGAATATGAAGAAGAATTTAAAAATTTTATTCATACAATTATGTGTTTTGGCAATAGGCTGCTTTATCGGAGAAGCAGTTTTCGGCTTGCCCAAATGGCTTGGACTTGTGATAGCAGGTCTTATGTTTTATTTGGTATTTTTTATAATACAGATTAAAGGTGCTATGAGTAATATCAAAGATGAAGTGTCAAGTGATGGCATAGCCGGAGCAAGAATATGCGGAGTCTTTATTTCTGCGATACTACTTGCATTTATATTGGGAATATATGTTTATCAAGCGGCTAATATAGCGATGACTATAGCCGGTGTGGTATTGCTTATATTACAGCGGAGAAAAATAAAAGGGTTTTTCTTTGAGAATCGCTGGGAGAATAATTTTTGGTTGGTGTATTTTGGTATTGCATTTATTATTTGTGGTATTTTTTCTGTATTTGCGTGTCTGGATATTGCACCATGCACGGAGCTTTGTGGTGTTTACAGGGCTATCGGTATCATAGTGTGGATTTTGGTGATTTTATGGACACTTCCGCCTGATACATGGTTGGCCAGATTTGCCACAAATAACTATAAGAGATATGAAGATAATTATGATTAAGAAAGAAAAATAGAGATTATTTTCTAATGAAAATTATCGGACAAAATAAGGAGGATAAATGAAAAAAATAGTTTCTAATTTGTCAGTGATGATTTTTGTCATAGGATGTGCAATAATGGAAATAACAACATGGTTTATTGATTCATATGTTATGTTTTATATAGGAATAATTATTGTTATAGTGGGAATTATTGGAATGATTATTCAAGGAAAGTTTAAGAAAGTAATTGAGTTTATTATAGAGTATTTTTAGAAAGTTTTGCTTTCAACATTTTACCACTTGATAGTTTATAGAGAATAAAAATAGATAAAAAGTTAAGAAAAGGAGAAAATGAAAGTAATGTTGCCTAATACTTGAACAATATCATGGGGTTGTCTATAATGTAGTAAAAAGAAAATGGAGTTTTAATAAATGAAACGATTTACAGCAATATTATTTACAGGCGTGATGATATTTACCCTTGCATCATGCGGACAAAAAAAGCACAGGATACACCGACAGAGCCTGCAACAGAGACACAGGCTGCAACAGAGACACAGGCTGCAGAGAAGGTTGAGATGCCTACGGAAACGGAAGCCGTGACAGAGGTGGTAACAGAGGCTGCAAAAGACACGCAGCAGACAGAAGCACAGCAGGAAGAACAGACTGCCGAACAGCAGGACGAGGAGAAGAACAATTCAGGTGAAAATAATTCCTCTTATCAGTATGTAGAAAGAGCATCCTATGAGAATGGAGAATCAGTGTCACTAAATCCTTCATGGCAGTATGCAGACCATTCAGCGATAAATTCAGGCTGCGCGGTCATGTACAAGGCTACAGCAAACCGCAAAAACATAGTAGTAGGTGTCAATGCTGGACACGGTACAAGCGGAGGAACTTCGGTGAAGACACTTTGTCATCCGGACGGCTCGGCAAAGACCACAGGTGGTACAACAGGCGCAGGCGCAACAAAAGCAGTAGCAGTTTCAGGTGGTATGTCCTTTAATGACGGTACACCGGAGAGCTCTGTCACACTCCGTATGGCGCAGATATTAAAGGACAAGCTGCTTGCGGCAGGCTATGATGTGCTTATGGTAAGAGACGGAAGCGATGTACAGCTTGACAATGTAGCACGTACTGTCATCTGCAATAATGCGGCAGACTGTCATATCGCTCTGCACTGGGATGGTGACGGACTAAGCTACGATAAGGGCTGCTTTTACATATCAGTGCCGGGAGGTATAAAGGGTATGGAGCCTGTTGCATCGCACTGGCAGCAGCATGATGCACTTGGGGCAAGCCTGATAGAAGGACTGCGCGCTCATGGAGCAAAGATAAACGGTAATGGCTCAATGGCGATAGACCTGACACAGACCTCATACAGCACGGTACCGTCAGTGGATGTAGAGCTTGGCAACGCATGTTCTGACCACAGCGATGCCACACTTGAAAATCTGGCAGACGGACTGGTGCAGGGAGTCGAGGGATATTTCTAGAATATAAAGTGGAGATTTAGCCGGCTTTTGGAAGATGTGAAGAAATAAAGAAAACCAGTAAAAAACTCTTGACTTCTCACCAAAAATATTGTAGTATACGTTTTGTGCAAAACACAAGGGCTTGTAGCTCAGCCGGTTAGAGCGCACGCCTGATAAGCGTGAGGTCGGAAGTTCGAGTCTTCTCAAGCCCATCCTTGTAATAAGCGTATTATGAAAGCCACGGATTGCTCCGTGGCTTTTGTTTTATGTGTATCTACACCTGCACAATGCGTCCGTGTCTGCCCATTCCTTTAAAAAATCCCGCATTTATTCCATCATACTTTTTGGCACTGCACTCAGAAACCATGAGCTGCTGCTTATATTTGTAATCATCCCACTCGAGAATTGCTGTGACGTAGGGCTGTTCCTCCATTACACGCACAGTCGTATTTTTCTTTGAAAACACAGGGTATTTTCCGGTGTATCCATTTTGAAGCAGCTCCTTTTCAAGCGCTTTACGCTTTTCTTTTATGCGTTCATTTATCTTATTTCCGTAATTTCTCTCCGGATAATCCTTTGATGCCTTTATCACAAGCTTATAAATATACTGATAAAGCGGTACTCTTTTTGCATCGGCTAAATGTCTGCTCAAAAGCTTTTCCGTTTTTTCACATGGATTTGCCCTGTAGCGTGCAATGAGCTTAAGATAATCAGTGTCCGAAACCTCCCTGCAAAGCTCCTCCATAATGTCTATTCCCTCTACACGCGCCGGAAAATGATACTCCATCAAATCGCCGGGTACCGGTGTCCATCTGCGAAATGGTGCAAAGTAAATAAGGCTCTGGATAAAACATTCTGTCTCGTTGCAGTATTCCTTTCCCATGTACATATACTTGTCTGCGATTGTTCCTACCATATATACGAGCATGCGCCACTGTTCCTGTCCCTTTACCCAGAAATGTCCTATTTCATGGTATTTAAAGCATGCCTCATGCACATGCAAATTATCAAAACCAGAGTGTGATCACATTGTCCTGCTGGTGCAGAATGAGTCCATAACCTTTTTCACTTCCTAAAACCAACGATGCCGAAATAATTTCTTCCTCGCTATGATAATCGCCCTTTAACACTGCATTTTCCACAGTCAGATAGCATTCCACCGCGTCATTCATGATATATGGGATTATATATTTGTCATCACTTCTGCATATATCAAATGAACCGTAATCAAAGAGTTCTGCGAGCATGTAAAATGCGCGTGGCATATCCTCTTTTAAGCCGGGAAGTGCTTTTACTAAATCCTTGTAAGCCTGCATTGTGGTATCCTTTCGTATAGGAAAAAATGATAAAAAAATAGAATTTCAGAAGTAATAAAAACCTCTGAAACCCTTGTAAACAGTACGGGCAACAGGACTTGAACCTGCACGGTCTCCCACTAGAACCTAAATCTAGCGCGTCTGCCAATTCCGCCATGCCCGCATATATATGCCGCGTACAGTAGCGCATCTGCCTACAATTGAACGTTAGCAGTTCAATTGTCAAGAATTCCGCCATGCCCGCAAACACTTTGACAGTATATCATTTTGTTTCATGTGTGTCAATATTATTTATCACATTACAAAAGTGAACTATTCACATTCAAACAGTATTTCCACAACAAACCGCTTCCCCTCAAGCCTTGCTTCAATACTCCCGCCCATTCTCTCCACAAGCTCCTTTGCAA
>ENA-OQJJ01000029-OQJJ01000029.1-human-gut-metagenome-genome-assembly--contig:-NODE-29-length-22069-cov-2.711694_pt1 | contig 22069 bp, 26 predicted proteins | sample MGYA00242606_ERZ504772 | MGnify/ENA primary metagenome ERZ504772 (study PRJEB26092, sample SAMD00036363) | human gut metagenome | host: Homo sapiens | study: EMG produced TPA metagenomics assembly of...
TACCTCCTATAATCTCTATAAAATCTAGGATCCTTTTTTGTCATCATCTGAATTTTTTCCCTTTCTTTTACCCTATCAAACTTCCATATTCCATATTTTGATTGAATATCTGTGATATCTTCATCAGATATAAGTTCATCCAAAGTGACTCCAAGCTCCATTGCTAACTTTTTTGCTGTAATTAGATCTGGACATCTTGAACCGTTCTCCCATCGGCATACAGTTTGTCGTGATACGTACAGTTTATCGGCAAGTTGTTGTTGTGTATATTTTTTTTCTTCTCTGATTTTTTTAATGTTATCATTTAAAGCCATACTTCTTACCTCTCTTTCATTCATATCATATAATGATACCATTAAAAAAGAAAGAACCAGCATGGTTTTCCTATGTTTCCACTTTGGTAACATAGGAATTTTCTTAATTAATGATTTCAATTTGTCTTATTTCATCCTCTGTTACATCAATCCGAAACATCTCAAACTCTGTATCTTTTGAAAATGTCAGATTATGATTCAGATATTTTTCAACATCAAAAGCATTTTTCTTATCATAATCGGCAAGTTCCTTGTACCGTTTGTGCTTTGTGATGTCATATTTGTTGCTTAAAAACGGCCGGACTCCACGAAGCTGTAAGATACATTTTTCTCCATCCATGACCGCCAGCTCATCTCTACTCATCAGTTCTTTTCCAGTCTTTTGATAGTTCAGTCCATAGGACCGGTTGCTGCCTCTGGTGTCTGATGTGTTATAAAGATCAATGGTTTCCTTTCCCAGGGTTTCTGATATTTCTTTCAGTGTGGAGCTTTCCTTTCCGCCCAGGAAAAGAACGGTGTCACAGTTACCTGTGATCGTCTCAGCAGCATCCTTATAGATAGTTTTCAGCTGAGATTGTGACTGCAAGATGATAGAAGCGGAGATTTCCCTGCTTCGGATCGTAGCAATCAACTTGTCGAATTTTGGAATCTGTCCGATATTGCTGAACTCATCAAGAAGCAGCCGTACATGATAAGGGAGCCTGCCTCCATGCTCATCATCCGCTTTATCACAAAGCAGGTTAAAGAGCTGGGTGTACATGATCGCTACCACAAAGTTGAATGTGTCATCTGTATCACTGATGATGACAAACATAGCTGTTCTCTGATCACCGATCATATCCAGTTCCATCTCGTCATAGGACATGATTTCTCTTAGTTCCTGAATATCAAATGGTGCAAGTCTGGCACCACAGGAAATCAAAATCGATTTTGCAGTTTTTGCCGGCAGCAAGCTTGTACTTGCGATATTGCCTTACTGCAAAGTGTTCTGGATTTTCTGCTTCCAGCTCTTCAAACAATTCATCCACTGCATTTTTAAATTCTTCATCATCCTCCCTGGTCTCACTGGCATTGATAAATTCCAACAGAGTAGAAAAGTTCTGTTCTTCCTCTGGTGCCTCATACCAGATGTATCCGATCAGTGCAGAATACAAAAGACGTTCGGCCTTCACCCAGAAATCTTCCGTTGATTTTTCGCCTTCACCCTTGGTATTTGCGATAATGGTATTGACCAGCTTCAAGATGTCTTTTTCACTCCGGATATAATGGAACGATAGTGATAGGTAACCCTTTGAAATTATCTCCGGGTTTTCCCCCACTTCACACCGGACATGCGACTTTCACCGCATCCGGCGTTCCATCAAGCATAGTTTCAGCAGTGATACACAATCACTCTTTCACATTGGCTAAGTTTGCTACTTTGCCGCCAGTAGCGGCAGTCCTGCGGTAGCACGCAGTTTGTTCACTTTGGTAATAACTTTGGCATTCAGAGAGTATTCCTTCACCAACGCCACTACAGACATCATGTCTTCCGAGTTGACTATTGCCAATCCCTGCAAAGAAAGAAGCAACAGGTTCTGGTAGCTGTCATTGCCCTTCTTACAATCGTTTGTTTTCCTGTAACAAATACAGGTTTGAACATCCAGTTTCTTCCCGGTGATTGCACATTTACCGTCTTGCCCTGCATAGAGGGAGACCCGGTTGTCGTTGTATCTCACTGATTCGGTCGGTATCGGATGCCTCATCAGCCAGAGCATTGAATTTACGTCAATCCTGAGATTATCGTGTATCTCTGCTCTACCTTTTGGCGTATACGGATTGATTTTTCGGCTTTTCCGCATTGGAATCTTGAATTGCACGTAGGCTAATGGAACCAGTGGCGTTTCTCCAATCCATCGCATTTGCTTCGATTTTCCGTACCGTTTCCTTAGATATCTGTTTTTGATTTCGCCCTGCTTCTTGATTCCGTCAATACGATGGAGAAGCTGTCCATTGATTGGACGGGCGATATCGCTGAAATTCAAGTTGACCCTTGTCGCAATGCAGTAATAGTCCTGCACTCCGATAACCTTGGCATTATAGTCCCCCACATTCAGGCTTATTTCTTCAGCCGTCTTACTACTTTGTATTGCCTTGACACTGTCAGCCATTTCCTTGCTGATTCTGTGTATGGCTTTATCGCAGACATTTGAAGTTATCACCCACAAGTTACTTTTGCGCCGCAGTTTTATGCGAAAACCCAGAAACTCACTGTCACGTTTCCTGAGATTAGTCACTTTTGACTTTTCATCAGACACTTCCAGTTTTAGCCGTTTCCATAGCCAGTCTTTGACTGCATAATAGGTTTTCTCTGCATCCTCTTTGGTTCTGCAAAATATCTTGAAATCATCCGCATAACGGACAATCCGCATCTCCTTGAGGTTACTTTTCTTCAAGGCTGTATAGCTGTTGCACTTTTTCTCTGCGCCGTTGGGATAGTAGGTCACTTTACACGGATGTTTCATGTGCCCCACCATTTCATCCCACTGAGAGGCAATCCACCAGTCCAGTTCATTGAGGACAATGTTTGCCAGCAATGGTGAAAGGATACCACCTTGCGGCGTTCCCTTGGATGGGAGGACGGTTTCTCCATCAGGCATTTCGATTGGCGCTTTCAGCATGGCCTTGATGATCTGAATCAACTTGGTGTCCCGTATACCTAAAGTCCAGATCTGTTTTAGCAGCTTTCTGTGGTCGACGTTATCGAAGAATCCTTTAACGTCCACATCTACTACATAGTGAAGCTTGTTCCTTTGGGCGAGTCCATACGCATAGGAAATCGCATTTTCTGCGCTCCGACACGGTCTGAACCCATAAGAGTGCTCATAGAACTTTGCTTCGCAGATTGGCTCCATGACCTGCAAAATACATTGCTGTACTATTCGGTCAATAATACACGGTATTCCCAGAGGCCTCATCTTTCCGTTTGGCTTTGGTATTTCTACTCTTTTTACTGCTTTTGGTTCATACCTCCTGAACTGTTTCTGGATGAGCTTTACAAACTTATCCTCTGGCATGACTGCCAATGATTCTATTGTCCGCCCATCCGTGCCTGCGGTATGACTGCCATCATTGCCTTTAATATTTCTGAATGCCAGCTTGATGTTGCTTGGGGCACTGATGATATCCATCAGATGTCCAAAGACTTCACCACTTTTGCTGTCGGCATACAGACTGTCAAAGGTTTTCTGCATGTCATAGTATTCCGCATGGCGCAACTTGCTTTTCTTCTTAGCTTTTTGTGCCATGTACATCACCCCATTTCTATGAAACCGAGCGACAATTTCTTTTTCTTACTCGACTGCATGAATAGTGGTTGTGTACTGCTGACGTTTTGCCTGACTTGTGGCCATTCCTAACCGTCCTCTTTTTCGCAGACGATATCATCGGTTCGACCACTGCTTTTCAGCAGGAATTCATCCGCTTATTATTCTTCGCCGGATTATCCAGTAGACTTCCTGCCTTTCCTTGTTCCGATAATCCTATCTGTACATACATACCTTTAGGTGTTCCCTCTGGGCCTGACAGCTTGGACACGCCTGTAACGTGCCACGGCGTTTCGTAACAACCATTTCTACTAAACCGTACTGCCTGAGCTTTAACCCACACACCCATTTCTGAGTGTGGCACTTTTAGACCTTTACATTCGGGAGCTTCGTCAGACATCTCTGTCATTCTCACCATGGGTATCTTATAGACCCCCGGCATATAGGATGCACCGTCCACCTCTGGACAGCTTTCGTCAGCTTGACCTGTTACGGCATCTCTCTGCCGACTTTACCGGGCTTCACACAGAGTTTGGCCTCTGCATGCCGGAGTATCAGGGGAGGCGTTTCAGGGCGTTACCCCTTCATTCCACCTCTCGAATTATCAGTTCACAGAACTGATTGAAACAGCGCTGTGCGCCGCCTTTTCAGCGGCGAACAAGTCGCACGATTATAGTGCATACTTTTGGCAAAGTTGATGGTATTCAGCACCTTGATTTTGTAAGGAGCCATTACCACTCTGCCATTTTTATCACGCAGGATTTTCCCATTTTTATCTTTCTTCAGTGTCCCTCGTGCTAACATCTTACCACATTCTACGATAATTGTCCCCTTGGGATCAGTGACCACAAAGCTCACATTATCCGGCATCTGCATAAGCTGTGGTTTCACATAAAATCTGGTCTTACCGCTGCCAGATCCCCCAATCACTATGACATTCTTGTTTCTGGCATACTTTGGTTTCTTTGGTCTACTGTTCATGGTCAGACGTTCCGTTTGTGTCAACAGAATATTATTCTCAAAGACCGGATCAATAAAAGGTGCTATATCCTTTTCATTTCCCCATCTGGCAGAACCATATTCCTCCCCTTGGCGAAACTTCTTTCCATTCTTTCCTTTGAAATATACCACTGCCCACACACTGACTGCAGCAATAGTTCCCGCAGCCAGACTTTTCGGTTGTATACTCGGCAACAACTTTTTAAACGCTAACGGATAGTTCATAAGAAGAACCATCAGCCTGTCCACCACTGTACTGCCTCTGCAATATTGATACAGCCAGGTGCATTTATTTACCACATAAAATACAACCACATACGGAATATGCAACAGAACCTTTTTTATCACTTCTGCATTCGGGGGACGCACCTGAAATCCTTTCAGTTTTTTCTTTATATTTTTTATCCCACTCATAAGGTCGGCTCCTTCTGTTTTTCTTTCGATTTTTCCCGTTCTCTCTGTTTATCCTGGCTGCGGGCTGCGATTGCCTGCTGTAATTTCTTACGGACAGACGGTTTCTTTGTTTTATTCAATGTCTTTCCGGTAAATTCCCGAAATGCCGCTGTCATCACATCCACATCCCTTGCCTTGAAGAAAACAAAATATCTCGGTGGAACTACGGACTTATCACGTTTCAGGCTAAAATCAATGCCATACTTTTTTGCCACTTTTTCAAAAGCCTTAATATTGTTATCCGTAATCTCAATGTTGGAAAGCTGAACATTCTGCTGTGCCAGCTTCTTTAAACTCTGCTTCCCATGATAATCTTTATCTGGCGGTCCTTTTACCTGCTGTTTTCTTGCTTTCTCTGCTTTTTCTTTCTCTATTGCTGCCAGAAAACGCATCATTGCCTGTTTCAATAAACGAACTGTCACTTTTCCGCCAGTGATACACAGGGACACTGTTTTTTCATTCACTTCTTCCTGCATCAATCTGTTCCTTTCTATGGTTTTCCAACAGACGGTCTTCCTTTGCTCCTACCCGGATACAGCAGTACAGAACAAAGTTGACTGCTAATACCAGAAGAATTCCTGCAATAATCAATAACGTTCTCATTTTATACCCCTTTCATCATTCAAAAGGGCATCTATGACTTTGCTGCCCATAAATGCCCCTCCATTAACTTTTATTTTCTTTTTTTCGTAATCCAAACTGCTGATACACTGCCTGCCATACCTGCAATCGCAAGCAGAATCCAAATCAGCATGTGTGTATCATCTCCTGTTTTCGGTGTATCTGTTACCTGTGTAGACGGTGTTTCCGGCGTTGGTGTTTCTTCCGGTTTTACCTCATCTTTCATCACTACTTTCTGGATCTCCCCGGTATCCTCCACTGTAAATTTCACATCTTCAGCTACCAGATATCCATCAGGGGCAGACTCTTCACGAAGTGTATACTCTCCAATCGGAAGCATTTCTATGTAATGTGGTTTTTCCTCAGAAGTCCAGTTCTCTACTGTCTTACCATCTTTATCAAGAATGGTCAGTTTTGCTCCTGGCAGTTCCTTACCGGAAATATCCGTTTTGGAAATTTCTACCTTGGTCACATCATCTTTCATTTCGATTTTCTGTGACTTTGCAGTATCTTCAACGGTAAACGTGATGCTTTCTGCTGTCACATAACCATCTGCCGGTTTTGTTTCTGTCAGAGTATATTTCTGTCCGACTACCAGTTCTTTGATGATATGAGCTTCTTTACCGGAAGTCCAGGAATCTACAACTTTACCGCTTTCGTCAGTTACCTGTAACTTAGCTCCTTCCAGTTCTTTTCCGTCTGTCAGGGAAGTCTTGGTGATCTCGATTACAGTCGGCTCGTCCTCAAAGGTAAAAGCATAAGATACTTTTTCCTTTTCTGCACCTCCATACTCAAACGTGAACTCCTGTGTTTCATCTGTCATTGCAAATCCAGGTGCCGGAGATGTTTCTTTGATATAATACGCAAAACCAATCGGTAAATCTGCCGTAAAAGTCAGCTTTCCTTCTTTGTCTGTTGCCAGTTCCTCGATCACAGTATCTGCTTTCAGAATTACTTTTCCGTCTGCTCCTGTAATATCATCCTTGACACAGAGGGCAAATACCGCACCTTCCAGTACACGATCAGAATCTTTCTCTTTTTTCACAACTTCCACTTCCGCTTTCTGGCGGTTATTCTGCCAGTCAGCAGAGTAAGTAACCTCTGCAGTATCCTGATCCCGGTATGTCAGATCAATCTCTCTTGCTTCATTATCCAGTACAAAACCATCCTCTGTAGCTTTTTCTTTTACATAGTATTTGCCAAGCGGAAGTCCGGATATTTTTGCAATACCGGTATCATCTGTTGTAATGGTTGCCACCAGTTCATCTTTTTTATAATAATCTTCACTTTCTCCGTCAGCAGACTTCACATCTTCTAAAGCATAAACTTCAAAAGTAACATCTTTCAGACTGCCTGTTACATACTGGAATAAATGTTTAATCCAGCCTCCAACGGAATCCAGTGCAGTTACTTTATCCAGAAATTCTCCATTTTTATGATGATAATCGTTCCTGTTGGCACATCATCTTTCATTTCAACTTTCTGGACTTTCCCCGGTATCTTCAATCGTAAAAGTGATTTCTTCTGCCTTGAGGTATCCATAAGGAGCCATTTCTTCTCTGAGAGTATAGTTTTCTCCTACAGCAAGTCGTTCAATCAGATGCTGCTCGCCTTTTACAGATTTCCATGTATCAACTACATTTCCATTTTTGTCCAGAACAGTAAGTGTCGCACCTGACAATTCCACGCCAGTAGTTAAATCAGACTTGGAAACTACAACCTTTGTAGGCTGGTTCTTAAATACAGAAGATAACTGTACTACATTAACATCCTGTCCCTGATATTCTGCTTTTACTTCCAGAACTTTATCAGAAGATACATAACCATCTGGTGCTGCAAGTTCTTTGATATAATACTCACCAAATGGAAGATCCTGTGTAAATACAGCCTTTCCATCTTCTCCGGAAACAGCTTTTCCAAGCAGTGTGTCTGCTTTCACAATTACAGCTCCATGACCTTTCATATCATTCTTTGCATAAAGTCCAAACTCTGCTCCTGCAACGGCTGCTTCTGTATCAGCATCCTGTTTTACCACAGAAATTTCTACTTTCTGACGGTCATTTTCAAAGATAGCTGTCTGTTCAATGACTGGTGTTTCCTGATCTTTGTAAGAAAAAGTAATGATCTGTGCTTCACTGTTTAAAACAAAGCCATCCGGTGCTGTCTTTTCAACAATCTTATAGCTTCCAAGCGGCAGATTTTTCAGGACCGCTTTTCCATCTTTATCCGTTGTAACCGTTTTTACCAGTGTTCCAGCAGCATATTCCAGAATACGGTTTCCATTATCATCTTTCTGGAAATCTGCAGTATAGATGTCCTCGGCAGCGTAAATCTCAAACTCTGCCCCTTCCAGATTTTCTGTCTGATATGTAAAATCATCCTTGAATCCGTCCAGAACTTCGCCCTTTTTCACGATAGTCAGTTCACCCTTAACAGGATGGTTCTCATAAACTGCTTCAATGATCACATCCCCGGAAATTCCGTCCATCTGGTATGCAGTATTGGAATCTACTGTTACCTCATAGTAATTTTCATTCAAAGTATATCCATAAGGTGCATTTACTTCCTCAATGCGATAATGTCCGATTTTAAGATTCTGCGGAAGAATCAAATATCCCTGCTCATCTGTAAAATAGGATTTATGTTTTACCGTAGTCGGATAAGTTGTTACCTGCTCCACATATTTCTCAGTGTCCATGTTGAAAATCTTGAACTCTGTATTCTTCTGAAGCACTGCCTTTTTCGTCTCATCATCCTGTTTGATGATTTTCAGTTTCGCTTCAAACTCGTCATCCAGAAGCACTCTCCATGTCTGTGGCTGGTTCGGATTGTTCTCAGTGATACGCACTGTAAAATCATCTACCGGAGTGTAATTATGAGGTGTCGTGGTTTCACGCACAATATAAGTTCCATAAGGAATCGCAATACTGCAGGCATAACCTTTTTCATCTGTAAAGATTTCTGTTGCTCCGTTTTCCCCGATCACTACCGGTTTTGCAGAATCAAAATCATAGCTTCCATCCTCTTTTACTTTCAGGGAAGATACCAGATAAGCGGTAAATCCTGCCCCTTTCAGTAAGTCGGCATCGGTCTTTCCGTTATTTGCCGCCTTGATAATCTGGAATGGCTGTTTCATTACCTGCTCCAGAGACAGACAGTCACGTTTTACTTCTGCTACAAGATCTCCTTCGTAATTGCAGACCAGATCATGTTCTTCTTCATCTACCAGATAACCAGTTGGAGGAGTAATCTCTTTCACATAGTAATTACCAAGATATAATCCATCCACAGAAGCCTGTCCATTCTCATCTGTCGTAAGAGTGGCAACCTGTTCTCCTGCTTTATAGATCACGCCAGTAGCACCATCCGGATGCACAATATCCTCACGAGCATACAGTCCATATACTGCTTTTTCCAGAGTGGCATCACCCTGTGGGACTGCCTTTTTGGTTTCTTTATCCTGCTTCTGCAGAGAAATCTTAGCTGTCACACGTTCATTTTTGAATGTATGCTTGAATGTCTGTTTTGCTTCTTTATCATTCGTATAAGAGAAAGCAAACGTATAAACATCATCTGTGTTTCTCACATACCCTTCCGGTGCCTGCACTTCTTTCACATCATAAGAAAATCCAAGCGGCAGGTCTGCTGTAAACTTCGCTGTTCCGTCTGCTCCTGTTGTCGCTTTCTGGATCAGTGTCCCTTTCTTTACAATGACGGTTCCATCCACGTTGGTAATGTCACTTGCAGCATAAAGTCCAAAGATTCCTCCAGCCAGAGGATTTTCTGTATCTTCATCCTGTTTTGTTACCATTACTTCTACTTTCTGTCTGTCATTAGTAAAGGTTGTCTCAGTGAAAACAACATCCACATTCTGTCCTGCATAGGATAATGTTACTGTCTTTTCCTCTCCGGCATTATAGAATCCTGTCGGAGCCTGTTTCTCTTTTACAATATATGTACCAAGATACAGATTTTTAAGAACGGTAGCTCCGTTTGTATCTGTTGTCAGATTCTCTTTTACCAGATCACCCTTGCTGTAAACTTTTGTACCATAAGCAGTTTTAATATCTGCTCCAGCATACACATCATAAACAGCACCACTCTGTCTGCGTTTCTCATACTTAAATGTTGTTCCATTTTCTGTTACATCTGCACCAACCAGAACCTCACCTTCTTTATAAACGGTAAGCTGTCCCATCTGTTCTTCATCTGGAACAGTAACAGTTGTTGTCTTACTGACTTCCAGTTTCACATTGTAAGCTGTTGCATTGATACGATATCCGCTTGGAGCTGTAATCTCTTTCAGATATACAGTATCCTGTGTCTTAGTAATCTGTACGGACGTTTCACCGTTTTCATCCGTCGCAGGTAACTGTGTGATCAGTTTTGTGCATTCTGCATCACTGTATAATCCAAAGACAGCACCAGACAGCTTTGCGTCTGACTTGGCATCTTTCTTGATCACCTTAACACTTGCCTGCTGTACCCAGGATACTTTAAAATCTACATATTTCTCATCATCAACGCCTTCACCAAATACCAGAGCCAGATCCTGGTTTCCGGAACCTGTTGAAATCTTATAAGCTGAATAATCTTTGGTAATGCTTCCTTTCATGGTTGCAGACCAGCTTCCTGCCACATCACTCACCTGTGTTAATGGTGCAGACAGATAAAACTTTGTACCACCACAAATTTCCACACTTTCTCCGGCTTTACTTGTTTTACCTGTTGTCAGGTTATGAAGCTGTACACCTGCTGGAAGTTTCATGGTAATGGTCTGTAACGCATCCGCATTAAATGTAATATCCTTTGTTCTCTGACTGTTGCCATCCACATAGGCTTTTACATCTGCATCCGAAAAGGACATTGCCACATCTGGAATTTCCGGCTGTGAAATACAGTAATTATAGAGTTTCATTGCCAGATTCTGTGCTGTACTGTTTGCACCTGAAAAAGCATCCCCACTTCCATTTGCATAAGATGCTGCCAGGTGTACCAAGATAAATCTGGCTCCTGTACTTAAATTGCCATATCCGTTTTCTTCTGTAAAAAAGCCATCATCACCAGAAGCCTTTGTACCGTAATAGCACACTTTTGCAAGTGCTTTCCCATCACCAACTTTATTGATCGTATAGGTTCCACTTCCTGGCCCTGGTTTGGATGGCTGCACACAGTATGCTGTAGCAGATATATTACCGAATTTTACAGTGTACTGATAAGTAAGATATGTTCCATATCCATAATCTGCATATCGGTATTCTGCCCCTCTGGTCACAGAAACCTGCTGTGAACTTCTGGCATTGCCTGCCGCAGCCATAAAGGTTACTGTTTCTCCGGCTTCCATTGCATACAGATCAATGCCATTACTCTCTGCCTGTTCCAGTACTTCTGAAACGGTTAATTCAGATTCCAAATCTGCTGTGCTTTCAGAATTTTGTGTTTCCCGGTACGACTCCGAATCCTCCTCGCTCTGCTCCGTATCCCCAGTATCATCCTCAACATTCACTGTACTGTCCGAAGAACGCTCTGACTGCACTTCTGTTTCCGGTTCTTTCACTGTAATATTTCTGCTGATTCTATAAGCAGGATGACCGCTGACTGGTTCCACTGCATAGACAGCCTTGTAAGTATCCGGTGTATGTGTGTCGAAATCTGTACCAGTTTCATTCTTTGCTTCATGGAATAAAATCTTGATCTTACTTTCATCTACACCTTCGATTCCAGACAGATCAACTTCTACATCAAATTCCTGCCCATAAGAAAGTTCAATGTCATTTGCCTTTACGATCTCGTCTGGATTAAGGGAATCCTGAACATCTTTTAATTCCGCATACTGCTGTTCAAATGGTATTTCTTCCGGTTCTAATTCAGAAGCCGAAACTGCTACTGGCTGAATAATGACAGAAGCCAGTGTTGCGACTGCCATAAATCCGGACAAGAATCTTTTGAATCTCATTTTCATTTTGACTGAATCCTCTCTTTCTTCTATTATCTGCCCTGTTTTCATGCAGGCTCACACCTGCATTATTCAATCATTGGAACCACCTCCCACATCTTATTGCTGATACAGAAATAACTCTGATAACAGCACATTCATATGGCAGTGCCTTTTTTGAAACACCGCCACATGGTATCTGCTGTCATCCTGTAAAACAGGAATGACACTCAGGTAAAGTTCAGGATCAAGCATTAAGCCGCAAGAGGTAATTCGTAATCGTTCCTGCAAAGGGTGCCTCCCATCTGTATCCCTTCACGTTTTCACCGGATTCCCGCCGCAAGAATGCGTAGCTGAAAAGTTCCGGGTATCCTCTCGCTGCTGGTATGAAATTGTCAAGGTTCAATTTTTAAGGGGTATTATTATCTCGAATTGAAAATAGACATTTGCCCCTTCACTAACCGCATGTGTGAAAGGGCAAAAATTAACCTGTTTGAAAAATTTTTTAGAAATTTTTATTCCAACATTGTTTTATGTGTTTTCCAGTTGTTCTTTTAACTTCTCCAATACTTTCTTCCTCCGGTTTCTAATCGTCTTTGGGCAGCACCCAAAATACTGTGCTGTTTCTTTTACTGTAAATTCTTCAAAAAACAATAGCGTTATCAGTTCCGCATCCTCTTTAGTCAAATATCCCAGAGCTTTTTCCAGTTCCCGTATTTCTGACAATCTGATAACGATTTCTTCCGGTGATACTACCGAAAAAGAGCAGTCATAGCCTTTTTCCTGTAATTCCTCCATACTGCATACTCCATGCCTCTGCATTTTTTCAACCTGGTATCTTTCTTTTCTTCCAGCCTGATACCAGGCCAGATATACTGCCCTGGTAACTTCCACAAGCGTATCATTTACACGCAGCATATAGCGTTGTCTTTCTTTTGGCTTTTTACCAGGCATACTTCCAGTCTCCTTTTTCCAATGCTCTGGCAGAGTCATCCGAATTATTCCGCATTTTCTGCATTGCCTGTGAAATACACTTTGATACTGCCGGAACTGTAATACCCAGTTCATGCGAGACTTCTTTTTGTGTCTGCTGCTGAAAATAAATACGCTGTATCATCTGTCTTTGTCGCTCTGTCAGCAGATTCATCAACTCCCTGACTGTTTCCTCTGCAATGATTCTTTCAAGCAGACATTGTCCTTTATCTGCCAATTCGCACCATTCTTCGGAAATACAGCTATACGAAATGCAATTATTATGTTCTCGTGTTTCCCTGTTTCTCCACAGCCGGTCTTCGCCTTCTAATATCAGCCTTACATACCAGGGTTGATCATCAAAAAAATTCTCCTCAACAACTGCTATTTTTCTTTCTGCTTCATACACATAATCTCGACAGGTAAATAACGGAAAAACCGTTGCATAGTCCCCCACACAATAGAGAACATATCCGGTCTGATATGCGATAATTTCCGCACAATCCATCAACCTTTGCTTCGCAACTGCTACATCGTTTTCTCTTAAATATTTAGCGGACGGAACCTTTCTTCTTTCTTCCCTGTTACTTACAACCTGTTTCAATTCCTGCAATGTAAGCATAATTACCACCTTTCTGCCTGTTGGCAACAGGTGCCCATCAGCAGAAAGGATAGGATTTTTACTGATCAACTGACAAAAAGGGCAGTAAAACACAGCTTCCGGTACACCCGTTTTTTTTAACGAGAGCCTGAAACTTCCTTACTGCCCTTTCTAATAGTTACAATATTCTCTACTTTATTTTCCGTCTGATGCCAGGATCAGACTTCTTGGCATTTCTTTCTGCTTTTATGTTCTTTTCATTTTCCATCAAAACAGAATAGTCTCCCATTGCATCATAAGGACACTGCCTCCGATAAAGCAAATTTTCTTCCCTTGTCATCAATCCTATCTCCCTTCTTTATCTCTCTGTTTTCCATTTTAACAACACAGGATTCTATTATCCTTAGCATATATGGGGAGTTTTTTTATTTTGCACCCCATATATGGTGAAATTTCACCTGTATTCATTAAAACTGTCTATTAGAGAATCTATGGTCTGCATGATAATTTTCTGCTCTTTCCATTCCATCTTCTGAATCCGGCAAAGCACTTCCTGAATTGATTCCTGCTTCTCTGTACCGCCTCCCTCTTTTCCCAGCAGGAGATTGGCATCCGTTTCCAATATCTCAATTATCTTCCTGAAAATCTCAACAGACATTGCCGTTTGACCACCTTCAATCCTGCTGACCGTATTGACACTGATACCTGCTTTTTCCGCAAAAGATTCCTGTGACAACTTCATTTCCTGCCTGCGTTTTCTGATTCGTTCTCCCAATTCAATAAGTTCTGTGGAAATTGCACGATTGCTCAATACGGTGTCTCCTTTCCTGCAATTTGTTCCAACTTTACGCCATTGTGTCGCAAAGTTTCCCGAAAAAAAGCAGCTAATTTTTGTCTTAGCTGCTTTTCAAAAAATCTATTTCATTTTATTCTCGGTATTTTATGTATCCCTGTAAGAACTGTAATCAGAAAAACGCAGAGATAAATGATTGCCTGTCCAATCATTGCCAGAAGAACGATGCTTCCGATCAATCCTCCGATCAGAAGATTCATTGTCCATACTGCCAGCGTGCCTCCGAGGTCAAAACCTCTTGGAACCATCCAGACACACATTTTTCCAATTCCAAACGGTATCCCCATCAGAAGTAACAGCAAGAGATAATTGCACTTCCCATCCTGGATACAAAACGTTCTTAATACTGCAAACAATACTGTAATCACCAGCACTGGTGCTATCACTTTTTTAATCATCTTCTTCATGTTCCTTTATCCTCCATACATATCGTGATTAACTTCTGCCTGATAATAACTGTTTATCGTTGCCGGGGCATTATACAGGGCGGTCAGAAGATACGCTTTAATATTCCCAATCTTGGTCGTATTCCGATTCAGACAGAACAGCACATATTCGATATGCGAATAGTTCAGTTTCATAAATCTGCTTTTCACCAAAGCAACTGGTTTTTCTACTCCTGCAATACGAATCATACTATCCTCCGGCATCATCATAACTTCAATTATCAGTTCTACCAGTTCATCTACATCTTCCTTGGCATGATATTGATAATCTATGTTTTCGTGAATCACTTCACGATATGCTCTCATCTCCTCCATCACATCTTTTTTCTTTGGGAAATTATTTGATGTGATTGGATAAGATTGATTTATCTCAGTTTCACTAATATCAGTCTTGTTAATATCAGTATTATTAGATTGTGATTTCGGGTATTCTGGATTTGTGATTTCCACTATTCTTGAATGATGATTTTCACTATTTTGGAATTGTGATTCTGGAAATTCTGGATTTGTGGTTTCCACCATTCTTGAATTGTGATTTTCACTATTCTGGAATTGTGATTCCCCATAATCCTGAATTGTGGTTTTCACTACTCCTGAATGATGATTTTCACTATTCAGAGAAATGCCTGTTTTCCCCTTGTTTTCTGCTTCTTGTTGCAAATTTGCACATTCCTTATGTCTTTCCTGTTTCGATTGCAAATCTGCTAATTTTTTTATGATCTTCCTGCTCAGATTGCGAATCTGCACAGCTACCTGTCGGCTTTTGATCTGGAACCTCTCTGATCATAAAATTTTTCACATAAATAACATTCGGTTTTCCCAGTCCCAGACGTTTCTTCTCTATCAATCCAATCCCATTACTGCTGTCCAGCTCTTTTACCAGTTTCACTGCCTTTTGAGTTCCGCAGTTCATCAACTCTGCAATTTCTTCCACAGTGAAGATAATGTATACTCTGTCCTCTGAATCCAGCCATCTATTTTTAATGCTCAGGCTCATACGGTCCAGCATCAGACCGTATAATACCTTTGCTTCGCAAGAAAGAGTTTTAAAGCATGGTTCTGTAAACAGCACTTTAGGGACACGATAGAAGCTGTATTGTTCCGCTTCCATCCCTGTAAAATAATCAAACTGTATCTTCTGCATCTGCTACTCCTTCTCTGTTTTCTTTCCATTTATCCAAAAGCATGAAAATGACTTCTTCTATCTGTTCTTTAGAATACGTCTCTGGAAAATAATTGCCGATTTTCTTTGCCGGAAGCGTCACATTGATCTTACTGCTTTCCTTTTTTAATAAAACAGCATAGATATAACTCTGGTTTAATTTTCCGTTTGCACTGCACTCTTTTAACTGTTCTGCCTGTTGCTTTGTCGGAAAGATGCTGCTGTTGGCAATCACTTCCAGAAGCCACTCCTGTTCCTCTGGCTTCAGATAAGACAGCTTTTCTCCCACAATCATGGGAATTTTATTATTGTCCACATATTTTAGCAGGGCATCGGATAATGCTGCCAGACGGATATATCTCTGTACAGTTCTGCCACTGTCCCCGGCAGCTTCCCCAACCATATCTGCTGTATATTTTTCACCTTTGCTTCCCTGATGCTTCATTGCATCATATTTCATCTTATAAGCATGAGCTTTTTCACTTGGCAGTAGGTTTTCACGCTGAATATTAGAATCAACCATAATAATGACTGCTTCATCATCCGTATAATTTCGGACAAGAGCTGGCATGGTCGTCTTTCCGCACAGTTCACAGCCTCTTTTTCTTCTGTGACCGGAAATCATCTCGTATCCACCCTCGGATCGAGGTCTTACCAGTGCAGGAGTCAAAACACCATATGTTTTAATGCTCTCTACGGTTTCAGCCATTTTTTCATCATCGTTTACATGAAACGGATGATTTTTAAAGGGATAGAGCTTTGCCAGATCTATTTCCACAACCTGGTTCATACTCTTTTCCGGTGTTTCCTCTAATCCCAGTAATTCATCATAAGAGGTAAGCTGAATATCTTTTTTCGGTCTACGCATGTTTCAACACCTCCTGAACCAGTTCCAGATAGCTGTCTGCCCCCTTGCTTTTTCCATCATAGGCAAAGATACTTACACCCTCCGATGCTGTTTCTGCAAGGCTTTCTGTTCTCGGAATCGTCTGCTCAAAAATCTTAATGTCACTTCCGTATGTAGTTTTGATTGCCTGTTTGTTTCTCTTTGCATTATTGTAACGGCAATTATCCATTGTGAATAAAATACCTTCTATCTGTAAATCCGGGTTGAACCTCTGATGGATTCCCTTAACTACTTTCAGTAATTCCATGAGTCCATCTGCCGCATAATATTGTGGCTGCACTGGAATCAAGACACTATCTGCTGCACTCAAAGCATTGATTGTCAGCATTCCCAGGGATGGCATACAGTCAATCAGAATATAATCATACTCGTCCTTCAGCAAGTCCAGATATTCTTTCAACACTTTTTCTCTGTCCTCTATTGTAAATAAGGACATATCCATTCCGGCGAGCAATTTATTGGACGGAATCAGGTCAACACCCTCTTCATGGTGCAGAATTGCTTCTTTCGGATCAAATTCCAGTCCCATGATAATGTTCTCCATCATACTCTTTAATGTTACCTTGAGATTTTTAGGAAATCCCAATCCCATTGTCAAATGCCCCTGTGAATCAGCATCTACCAGCACTACTTTTTTCCCTGACTTCACCAGTCCGGCTCCCAGATTGATTGTTGTCGTTGTTTTGGCTACTCCGCCTTTCTGATTTGCAATAGCAATTACTCTACACATATATACTTTCCTCCGATTTACTCTTTTTCTTCTACTTCAACATAAACACGAAAATATTTGCTTGTCCCTTTGTTCGCATAAGCCTCTGATACTTCCAGAACATTCAGTTCCTTATGTTTTTCCAAAATACGACGGAACCATTGAATATCCTTTAAAGTACCCTGTAATCTAATTTTCAGCATATATATCCTCCCAGTCTTTGTAAAAACAATACTCTGGATAACGGATTTTAATGGCTTCCCAGAAATACCGGGCATATCCGCAGCAAAACAGATCTTCTACGGTATAATACTGACACTCTTTTAACTGATCTTCCTCTGCCTCATAATCTCCGACACTTGGTGTTCCATTGCAGTAAAGATTAAATGCCATGCGGACGATTCGCAAACTTCCACTGGTCTGCCATCCTTCCTGCAGGCATTCCGTTTTTACACATCCAGTTTTTAAAATTATAGATTTTATCCACATTATTTCTTGTGTCTCTGTCGATACCCAGGCAATAAACCAAAGCCTGATGATAGACATCCTGATATCTGCATTTTTCCAGATATTCCATATAAAATTTTTCGTGTTCCTTGCTCTTGAAAGTAATTGTGCAAGAATTGCTATTCTCTGCTCTTAACGCTGTGTTTGTCATTTCTGTTTTCCTCCTAAATTTTAATAAAAAGACACCCCATTTCTGGAATGCCCTATAAAAAATAGGGACACCCGCTTTTAACAAGTATCCCTATAATCTATCAATTATTTGATAGCTCTCTATTCATTTTCATATTCAGGATTTTTTGTGTTCCCCGTACCGAGGTCTAAGGCAACAATTACGGTTACTCTCTGCACAAGTATCTTTTCCTTGTGATTTTCACCGATTTTGTTGAAACTGAAAAACTCTACAAAGTGCGTAAATTCAAGGATTTCTAGGTATCTTTCCTTTGTAGTCCCACCACTGTCTCAACGGTATTACCTTTTTCCCACAAGAGCCGCCTTACCTCTTGTCCATCACGATATATCGGAAATTAAACTCTATCGACTTCAAAGGCTGCTCTGACTCCCCGTTTGGATATATCTGAATTTCTTTTATGAGATAAGTAATAAGGCTTTTCTTTTCCTCGTCACTTATTATATCATAGAGCTTTCCGAAATTCAGCATAAGCTTGTAAATATTGTCCAGAGTGATTGTTTCCATTTCGATAGAACTTTTTCTCAGCTTTGCATCTTCAATCCGTTCTTCCAACTCTACAATCGTATCATACAAGGCATCAAGTCTTAAAGTCATATCGTGAATTTTTCTTTCTCTGAAGCGGGTATCAACAGGCAGATTATCAATTTCTCTCTCCAGACGTGCTTTGTTCAAATCAACTTCTTTCAGTTTACTCTCGTAATTGGCAAGTTCCTTATCAATAGCTGTTGTATCGGTCTGTACGCCAATACGCTTTTCAATCTCTTTTGCAAAATACTTATCGCTTACCAATTCCTTAACAGCTTCAATTACAAGTGGCTCAATATCTGTTTTTCTCAGAGATGCCTTATAGTCACAATGATGTCCTCGTTCCTGCTTATTTCTGCCGCAAATATAATAGTAAACCTCTTTGTATGTGCCATCTTTATTTGTCCAAGCGTGTTTGTTCGTATACATTGAACTTCCACAAGGGGACACTTTAATATCCCCGTCAAAAGGTGTGACCTATCCTTACCGATTTTGGATGGCTGTTTAATTCCTGTTGCCATACGCTTTGCGTGAACCTTTTGCACAATTCCTCGCTGATAATTCCTTCATGTTGTCCATCTTCCAGAATGTAATCCTCTGCATGAACCTGCTTATATTCATTTTTTGTACCTTTTACCTTTTCTCGTGTTCTTCTGCCATAAGCAATCTTTCCACAATAAACAGGATTGTCTAATATCAACCGTATAAAATGACTGCTCCAAGTTTCCAATGTGCCGTTCTGACGAGGTATCTTCTTTATACCTTGAAGATTAAGATATTTTGCTACTCCGCCAAGTCCTATATCAGAATTAGCAAATTTATCAAATATAATTCTGATTGCTTCAGCTTCCGTTTCTTCTATCAAGAGCTGATTGTCTTTCAGATAATATCCGTATGGTGCAAATCCACCATTCCACCCACCTTGTCGTGCTTTTTCTCTCCGTCCATTCATTGTCTGTTCAATGATATTTTCTCTTTCTATTTCTGCAACCGCAGACAAAACAGAGATTAAAAGTTTTCCACTTGTCTGTGACGAGTCAATTCCTTCTTCAATACAAATAAGATTTATTCCATAAGATTGTACAAACTCTAATGAATTTAGAATATCCGCTGCATTTCTTCCGAAACGGGAAAGTTTATAAACCAGAATATAGTCTATCTCCAATCCGTTTTTTATATCGGAAAGCATTTTCTTAAATGCAGGTCGTCCTTCAATAGATTTTCCTGATTTACCTGCATCCTCATAGATACCGACAATTTCCATTTCTTCTCGGTCAGCAAATCGTTTTAATCCGTTTTTTTGTCCTTCAAGGCTATATCCGTCTACCTGCATTTCGGTACTTACTCTCGGATACAGGACACATTTCTTTCCTTCTCTGTTCATCGTACCACCTCCATAAATTTATAGGGAAATGTGATATGTAAGGCTGCGTAACCTACGCAGCAAAATCCAATTCCTGCAAAACAGTCTTTCCGTATTTTTCAACTATCTGTACCATAACATTGATAAAAGAATTGAATGTTTCGGTTTCATCTTTCAACTGTTCGTTTGGCAGTTCTGTATTTTGAATTAAATTTTCATTTCCCATAAACGATACCTCCGCTAAAGCTAAAACGGCTGTACCTCTAAATTATAGAAATACAGCCGCCATTTTACCAATGTGCAAATCTATCCCGCATACCTGCTTTACACATTTTTTTCATTATTTTTTTAAGTGCAACACTAATGGCAAGAGCCTTGTCAACTCTTGCCATTATGTTATTGGGCATCATTCCCATATACTGTTTTAACCTCTGCTTATCAATCGTCCGTATCTGCTCAAGCAGGATAACAGAGTCCTTGTCAAGCCCTTCATAATTAGTTACTGCGGTATGTGTGGGCAACTTTGCTTTCGTGTGTACTCGGCTCGTAATTGCTGCAATGATTACCGTCGGACTGTGCTTATTTCCTATATCATTGGAAATGATAAGTACAGGTCTTGTTCCGCCTTGCTCCGAGCCGATAACAGGATTTAGATTTGCGTAGTAAATATCTCCACGCTTGATTTTTCTTTCCATTATGTTTGACCTCCCAGATTTATTTAGGCAGGTATGTTCTGCCTATGTAGGCAGCCAAACAAAAGGAAGTATTTAAGGTCGGGAGAGTATAAGCAAAATCTCTGTTCCTATGACTACCTTTTATCTGGCTTTATGATAGGAGCATTTCAATTTGTCCTCTACACCCCGAAATGCTATGGGAAGTCGCCAAACGGTCAGTAGCGAACTGACACCACGGGAGTTCCACCCCTCTGACGGTCTGCCAGAGCCGCCCTCATTGCCTGCGACGGTTTTATCACGCTCGGACTGTGACTGGACGGGAGTACCATTATTCTCTTTGTGGGTTATGGCGAAATCGGAAGCAATCCGATATTTTCAGTCGGTAATGAATGAGATCACCCCCTTTCATCGCTCGCTGCTTCTTAACAGGTCTTGGCGTACCGCTGCACACGCTTATGCTCATCACAATCACAAAGAGGAAGTATTTGGCGAATGGATATTCGGTTGTCAAGGATCACTCCCGTTTTCGCCACACAAAGCAAAACAGGTGGAAGGAATTTAATCCCTCTCACCTGTTTGCTCACTTAAAAGCGGTTTCGTATAGGCTAAAATTAAAATTTTTCAAAAAGTTTTTTTAACTTCTTTAGTGCAATGTCAACGCTTCCTTTAACCGCCATTTTGGTGCATCCCTCCAACTTGGCAATCTGCTCATAGGACAACTCTACCGAAAAAAGTACAACAGCAGCCTGCGTCTTCGTGTTTCGGGCAGTTTTGATATTGCCTTATGTAGCAGTTCGTATTCGATGCACCTTGAAACGGTTTCCTCAAGACTTTCTTCCTTATAAAAAACTCGGTCATTCAAGGAGTTTTCTGTCAACTCGGAGTGTTCAATGTGCCTGCTCACCCGATTAAGATAGGAAATATACCTCAAGCTCAAAACGGTTAAACAGGTCATACAGCACTTTCTCTATTTCAATATTTTGCATAACACCCCGCCCATCTTTAAAAGAGAGGTAATATCTGCCCTCTACAATCATCAGCGTATAAGGGTTATGCTTGTCCTTTTTTCGGTTAGGATGTTTTTCATTCATTCTTTGTTCCTCCAATCAATCTGAATTTTTGAAATTTCAGATTGATCGGCGGTGAACGACACCCTACGCCACAAACAGGCTTACGACTTAATTCAACAAAAAACGACAAAAGAAAAACCGCAAAGGCTGTCAAACCCTTACGGTTATAAGAAATAACAATTCTATTATATAGATATTTAACATCTACTTTTGGAACATAATTTCCCCAAATGGAGATAAGAATTTTTTTAACAGATTATTCTCATCTCTATCGAACGGTATGTAAATAACTGCTGCTTAAAATCAGCAGCACAGTGTTATCAGACCAACACATAAGAAATCCCTCCAAACTTGAAACAGGTCTGGAGGGATAAAATGCCATCTGAGCATGACAAAATTGCCCACAAAACTACCGTTTTTTTATTGGCGGACTTGTCAAATTCTATATTCATAGTAAAAAAAG
>ENA-OQJJ01000032-OQJJ01000032.1-human-gut-metagenome-genome-assembly--contig:-NODE-32-length-21199-cov-3.330533_pt1 | contig 21199 bp, 21 predicted proteins | sample MGYA00242606_ERZ504772 | MGnify/ENA primary metagenome ERZ504772 (study PRJEB26092, sample SAMD00036363) | human gut metagenome | host: Homo sapiens | study: EMG produced TPA metagenomics assembly of...
CAAGAGCTCCTGAAGCTGCCTTGCCTGCTCTTTCGTATGACACACTATCTCAAAATGGTACGCTTTGTTGGGGTCGCTTATCGAGCCCGCTGCCATGAAAGCTCCCCTGATAAAGGCTCTCTTGCAGCATGTCTGCATAAGAAGCAGTCCGTCTGCGGTCTGTCTGTTGACAGGCTGTGCCGTGATTTTAAGCGCTGCAAGTATTTTTCCGGTATCCTGCTCATCCAGCGCCTTTGTGGTATCTGTGCCAAAGGCACGCTTCATAAGTGTGGCATATTTATTTAAAAGCAGCAGGTTTTCGGTGTCGAGCTCAAGTCCCTTTGTTTTTTCATTGATACGGCCCGAAAGCTCTATGATGCCTGCAAGCTCAGCGAGCTGACAGTGCCTGCTCTTTGATACCTGCTTTGCCAGCTCTTCCTTTACATCACTGGAAAACGACATGTTATTTACCTCTCAATGCATCCTTTCCTATGTCGCGATGCTCTATCTTAAGTCCATAGTCATTACAGCCGCTAAGCCTCTTGTACAGCTCGTTTGCAAGCGTTACCGAGCGGTGCTTGCCTCCGGTGCAGCCTATAGATATAACAAGCTGGTTCTTGCCCTCAGAGATATAGTTTGGAATGAGAAACTTTATCATATCATCAAGCTTGTCGATAAACTCATTTGCCTCCGGAAACTGCATGACATAGTCCTGTATCTCCTTATCATTGCCGGTTTTCGCGCGCAGTCCGTCCACATAGTAGGGATTTGGCAAAAACCTCACATCCATAACTATATCAGAGTCTGACGGTATGCCATACTTGAAGCCGAAGGACAGTATCGTGATAAACAGATTCTTGTAATCCTCATTCTGCACAAATATCTTTTCCAGCTCAATTTTAAGCTCCCTTGTGAGAAGCTGGCTTGTGTCTATGATATAGTCAGCATTGTCCTTTAAATACTGCAGCTTTTCCCTCTCAAGCACGATGCCCTTATTGATGCGCTCACTGCCTGCGAGAGGATGGTTTTCGCCTCGTCTCCTTGTATCGCTTTACAAGCACCTCATCCTCAGCATCGAGGAAAAGTATCTCATTACGGAAAATTTTTCTGCCTTAGCTGCTCGAGTGTCTGTGGAATCGCATCAATTCCTGAGCCGTTTCGCACATCTATGCCGACTGCCACCTTGGACACATCACTGTGAAAGGTGTTTGAAAAGTCTATGAGCTTATCTAATAGCTGTATAGGCAGATTGTCTATACAGAAATATCCCATATCCTCCATCATTTTCATTGCTGTGCTTTTTCCGGCACCTGACATGCCCGTCACTATTACAAATTTCACTAGAATTCTCCAATCATCTTAACTTCCGGTTCGAGCTTTACTCCAAACTGCTTTAAAACTGTTTCCTGCACGTCTTTTATGAGTGTCAGGACATCCGCTGCAGTGGCTTCGCCCTTATTGACTACAAAGCCACAGTGCTTCTCCGACACCTGTGCATCTCCCACGCTGTAACCTCGAAGGCCTGCATCCATGATAAGCTTCCCTGCAAAATAGCCCTCCGGTCTCTTAAAGGTACTGCCTGCACTTGGGTACTCAAGCGGCTGCTTCTCCACTCTCTTTGCGCGAAGCTCTGCCATATATGACTTTATCTCATCCTTAGGCTTTGGTGTGAGTCTGAATCTGGCTGACAGCACTATATAGCCCTTTTCCGGGACTATGCTGTGCCTGTAGGATAAGTCAAGCTCATCCCTTGTGACAGTCTTTAGCTCGCCCTCTGCTGTGAGCACTGTGGCATCGATTAGGACATCCTTTATCTCTCCGCCGTAGGCTCCTGCGTTCATGACTACCGCTCCGCCAACACTTCCCGGGATGCCCGATGCAAACTCAAGACCTGAAAGCGATGCCTCCGCTGCCTTTGCCGCCACTGCTGCAAGGATACGCCCCTGCGCCGGCTGTGATGATATGACCGTTGTCTTGTGCTGTGAGATCCTGCGCTGTGCTTTGCTGCGCCACAGCTTCTGTCACATCGATTTCGGACAGGCCTTTTCCAATACCAATTACAAGGCCTCTGATGCCCTTATCTCCTACCAGCAGATTGCTTCCGTTTCCTATCACTGTAACCGGCATATCACATGCCTTAGCCATCTCTATAAGCTTTGAAATCTGGCTCATATCAGGCTCTGCATAGTAATCTGCCGGGCCTCCTATGCGGAATGTCGTGTGTTTTTTCATCGGCTCATCCTGCAGGAGACCAAGCTGCGGCAATTGTTCTGTTACACTTTTTACAAATGTCTGATTCATCTTATATTCCTTTAGCCTATGCTTCCTTCAAAAATGCAATGTAGCCTCTGAATGCCTCATATAAATCGACCTTGCTGATGATTTCCCATGGCGCATGCATGTTGAGCACCGGCACACCGCTGTCAATAACATTCATGTCATAGTTTGCGAGGATATATGCGATTGTTCCGCCGCCTCCCTCGTCTACCTTTCCAAGCTCCGCTGTCTGGAATGAAACATCTGCTGTATCCATGATATTTCTAAGCCTTGCAACATACTCTGCGTTGGCATCGTTTGAGCCTGATTTGCCTCTGGCGCCTGTATATTTGTTGAACACAAGACCCTTTCCGAAGTATGCCGAGTTCTTCTTTTCCATAACCGATGGATAGTTCGGGTCAAAGGCTGCTGATACGTCTGATGAGAGTACCTTTGAGTTTTTCAGTGCACGTCTGACTGCAAGCTCGCTATAGTCTCCTGCCAGGTTCATCACCTCTGCCACACAGTTTTCGAAAAAGCGTGACTGCATGCCGCTGGCTCCCACTGAGCCGATTTCCTCTTTGTCCACAAGCAGGCATACACTTGTATATTCCGGTGTGCCCTCTATCTCAAGCATAGCTCTGTATGAAGGATATGCGCACACTCTGTCGTCGTGGCCGTAACCCATGATCATACTTCTGTCAAGTCCGTAGTCTCTTGCCTCTCCGGCAGGTACAACCTCTATCTCTGCTGAAAGGAAATCATCCTCGTCCACACCGTACTCCTGTGAAAGTATTGTGAGGATATTGGCCTTTACTCTCTCCTTGATATCCTTGTCGTCCTCGTCCTTTTGGGGTCCCGGTATGCTTCCAATGAGCACATCAAGGCTCTCGCCCTTTATGACCTCTGAAGCCTTCTTGCCCATCTGCTCGCCTGACAGATGAATAAGCAGATCGCTCACACCCACTACAGGATCATTTGGCTTGTCTCCGATATTGACTGTCACTGTGCTGCCATCCTTTTTGCAGATGACTCCGTGAAGTGCAAGCGGCAGTGTAACCCACTGATATTTCTTGATGCCGCCATAGTAATGTGTATCGAAAAGTGCCATGTCTGTGTCCTCGTATAAAGGCACCTGCTTTAAGTCCATTCTAGGTGAATCAATATGAGCTCCAAGGATATTCATACCCTTCTCAAGAGGCTTACTGCCCACGATAAACAGCGCCAGTCCCTTTCCCATATTGTTTGCTATTATCTTATCTCCTGCCTTTACGCTCTTTCCTGTCTCTATGAGCTCATCAAGGTCCACAAAGCCGTGTCCTGTGGCGTCAGCATAAACTGCTGCCGTGCACTCGCGCTCTGTCTTGCAGCCGGATATAAACCTTCTGTAATCCTCTGCAAATGCAAATAATTTTTCTCTTTCAGGTCCCTGGGGATATTTCTCCCAGGCGTTTTTCTTTTCTATTGCCATGATTTATTATACCTCCGAATTTTTTGTAAGATTTTCCTGGACGCGGCGATACAGCTCCTGAGCTGCATTGTAGCCCATCTTCTTTTGTCTGTGATTGACTGCTGCTGTCTCTACGATGACCGCCAGATTACGTCCCGGTCTGATTGGCAGTGAATGACACACTACCTTGTTGCCGAGATACTCGGCATATTCTTCCTCGAGGCCGAGTCTGTCGTAATCTGCCTCCTTTTTCCAGTCCTCGAGCTTGATTACGAGATCTATCTGCTGTTTTTCCTTTACACACTCTACTCCGTAAAGTGTTTTGACATCGATGATTCCGATGCCTCGAAGCTCTATAAAGTGTCTGGTTATCTCAGGCGATGTGCCCATGAGCGTATGCTCGTTGATCTTTCTGATTTCCACCACATCATCCGTCACGAGACGATGGCCTCGTCTGATGAGCTCGAGTGCGGCCTCACTCTTTCCTATACCGCTCTCACCTGTGATCATAACTCCCTCACCGTATACATCTACCAGCACGCCGTGCACTGTTATGCATGGTGCGAGCTGCTCACCAAGACAATAGATGAGCTCAGCCATAAAGCTTGATGTGGAGCGGCCTGTTGACAGCACCGGAATACCGTGCTCTCTGGCCTCTTCCATAAATATCTCATCCGGCTGTAAATCTCTGCAGAAGATGATACATGGTATATCAAACTCCATGAAGCGGCTATAGCGCTCTTTTTTCTCGCTGTCGCTCATCTTCTCTATATAAGTATACTCTACATTTCCGATAATCTGTATTCGTCTCTCCTCAAAATGCTCAAAATATCCTGAGAGCTGAAGCGCCGGTCTGTTGACGTCCGAGCACTCTATCGTCCTCTCCTTTAGATTCATCTCTTTTGTGAGATTGTTGAGATCGAGCAATTCTGCTACCTTTGCAACTGATACTGAGTGTAATGCATTCATTCGCGGTCCCCCTTGATGTATATTTGTTTTTTAGTATACCACAGATTAGCTCCAAAATCTACGTGGCAGAGTGGAAAAATGCATACACTGCCTGTGCTGCTTTCTCGTTCATGGTCTCTGTCTGCATAAGGTCTTCGACATCTGCTTCCTTTATCTTCTCTAGCGACTGGTAGCGGCGCATGAGCGCCTTTCTGCGTGCCGGCCCTATGCCTTCAATATCATCAAGCACCGAATGTACCTGACTCTTTGAGCGTAGTGACCTATGAAACTCTATTGCAAAGCGGTGTGCCTCATCCTGTATTCTCGTGATGAGCTTGAAGCCTTCGCCGTGGCGGTCGATAGGTATCTCCACATTGTTGTAATAAAGACCTCTTGTGCGGTGGAAATCATCCTTCACCATGCCACACACAGGTATGTCGAGTCCCAGCTCGGAAAGCACCTGAAGACATATATTTACCTGACCTCTTCCACCATCCATCATTATAATATCCGGAAAACGGTTGAAGCTGCCTATTTCCTGTGGAGAGCCATCTTTTTCAAGCTGCTTCTGTTCTTCCATGCCATGTGTAAAGCGGCGTGTGAGCACCTCGTGCATTGACGCATAATCATCAGGTCCTGTAACTGTGCGAAGCTTAAACTTTCTGTAATCGCTCTTTTTAGGCTTGCCCTTCTCATACACTATCATGGAGCCGACGGTCTCAAAGCCGTTGATATTTGAAATATCATAGGCCTCCATACGGTTTAAGCCGTGTAAGCCCAAAAGTCCCTCGATTTCCTTTACAGCTCCTATTGTGCGCCCCTCTTCTCTCTTTATCCGTTCCTTATCCTGGCTGAGCACTAAGAGTGCGTTCTTGTAGGCAAGCTCAACAAGCTTTTCCTTCATGCCCTTCTGCGGCACTTTTATATTCACCCGCCTGCCTCGCTTTTCGCTGAGCCACTGCTCCAAAACAGCCATATCCTCTATCTCGCTCTGCAGCATGACCTCGCGCGGTATAAAAGGTGTTCCGGAATAAAACTGCTTCACAAAGTTATTTAGCACATCATCCGCTGCCTCCTCGCTTCCGACCCTCACATGGAAATGGTCTCTGCCTATCAGCTTTCCGTTTCTTATGAAAAATACCTGCACCACTGCATCAGTATCGTCATTTGCAAGTGCTATGATATCCTTATCCTCGCCGTCGGCATTTGTTATCTTCTGCTTCTGTGCTACCTGTTTCACACTATTTATCAGATCCCTGTATTCAGCCGCCTTCTCAAACTCCATGCTCTCTGAGGCCTTTAGCATTTTATCGCTAAGAGCCTTTAATGTCTGCTCGTAGTCGCCGTTTAAGAAATCTATAGCGCCCTTTACAGATATGGCATACTCTTCCTTCGTCACATACCCCTGACATGGTGCATTGCACTGGTGTATATGATAGTTGAGGCACGGCCGGTCTGCTCCTATATCACGCGGCAGCCTGCGGTTGCAGGTGCGAAGCTTATAGATTTTGTTTATCAGATCTATTGAGCTTTTCACCGCAGAGGCACTCGTATACGGACCAAAGTAACGGGATTTGTCCTTTTTCATCTGACGTGAAAACAGCACCCTCGGATAGTCCTCTCCCAGTGTCACCTTGATGTACGGATATGTCTTGTCATCACGAAGCATAGTATTGTACTTTGGTGTATGCTCCTTTATCAGGTTGCACTCCAAAACAAGGGCCTCAAGTTCAGAGTCGGTAACTATATACTCGAAATGATCTATATGCTCTACCATCTGTTTTTTCTTGATGCCCTCATTGTGGCTCGCCTGAAAGTACTGATGTACTCGCTTCGTCAGGCTTTTGGCTTTGCCGATATATATGATTATATCATCCTTGTCATGCATAATATAAACTCCCGGGGCATCCGGGAGTTTTTTTAATTCTTCTTTGATATCAAATGTTTTTTCCATATTCGCTCTTTGGGTTGTTGTGGAGTTTCGCACCTTCAGGTTGTGTGGTTGCCGGCATGGCACACAGTGTATTCCTCAGGAAAATATGAAGTCAGCCGCGGGGTTTCTCTCCGTTTGGTTTTCTTTGTTTGCAAGGCTTTTTCGTCCCTTTTCTTGCCCGGAAGCCCGCGGCAGTTCATATTTTCCTTCTGAACACACTGTGTACCCTCCGGCTTTTTCAGTTTATGTGTGCGAAACTCTTTTCTACTGCGCTTTTTTGTACGAAATTCTTTTTTCGCTCTTTCGCTGCGCGAAAATTGCTTGGTTGCTCGTTGTGTTCGAAAATTGACCTATAAGGTACTAGTTATTCAATGTATTATCATCCGGCGCTGTATATTCGGAAGATTCATTTGTATCTGCAGGTTGGTCTGTGTCGTTACGAAGGAGTGGATCTGCTGCTAATGTCGTATCTTTCTGTGCATTTTCCTGCTCTTTGCTCTCTTCACCATCTTTTTCCTCGTCCGGATCTGGGAGTCCCTTCATATCGCGGAACATCTTCATGAATTCCTTACCTGTGATTGTTTCCTTCTCGTAGAGATAATCTGATATACTGTCGAGGATTTCTCTGTTTTCATCGAGGAGCTTCATGGCCTCTGCGTAGCTGCTGTTGATGATTGAGAGTACCTCATCATCTATCTGCGATGCTGTATTCTCTCCGCAGATTAATCCTGCTCCGCCCTCTAAGTACTGGTTTTGTACTGTTGCAAGGCACATCATGCCGAATTTATCTGACATTCCGTACATTGTTACCATGGCACGGGCTATCTTTGTGGCATTTTCTATATCATTTGCGGCTCCGCTTGTGACTGAGTTAAATACCAGCACCTCTGCTGCACGACCTGCCATATATGTTGTGATTTTGGCGAGAAGTTCATCCTTTGTCTCAAGGTATTTCTCCTCTTCAGGTGTCTGGAGTGTATATCCGAGTGCTCCCATGGTACGTGGTACGATTGTGATTTTCTGCACAGGCTCTGTATTTTTCTGCAGGGCTGATACAAGTGCATGTCCAACCTCATGGTATGAGACGATTTTTCTCTCTTTATCACTCATGACACGATCCTTCTTTTCCTTGCCGCCGACTGCTACAAGCTCGAAGGCCTCAAAGAGATCTGACTGGTTTACAAGCTGTCTGCCGTTTTTGACTGCATTGATGGCAGCCTCATTAATCATGTTTGCAAGATCTGAGCCAACAAGTCCTGCTGTTGCAAGTGCCAGTGCATCGAGGTCTACCGACTCATCCATCTTGACATCCTTTGAGTGTACCTTTAAGGTCTCCAGACGTCCCTTTAAGTCAGGCTTGTCAACAATGATTCTTCTGTCAAAACGTCCCGGACGAAGAAGCGCCTTATCGAGCACCTCAGGGCGGTTAGTTGCTGCTAATATAAGTAATCCCTTTGATGTATCAAAGCCATCCATCTCTGCAAGGAGCTGGTTTAGTGTCTGCTCACGCTCGTCATTGCCACCGCCGTATCTGCTGTCACGGCTCTTTCCTATTGCATCTATCTCATCGATAAAGATAATACATGGTGCCATCTTTTGCGCTTCCTTGAACAAATCACGCACTCTCGAAGCTCCGACTCCGACAAACATCTCCACAAAGTCTGAACCTGCAAGTGAGAAAAACGGTACTCCTGCCTCTCCTGCTACTGCCTTGGCAAGGAGTGTCTTACCTGTTCCCGGAGGTCCCACGAGAAGCGCACCCTTAGGCAGCTTTGCTCCGATATCTGTATATCTCTTAGGATTGTGAAGGAAATCAACAACCTCCTGGAGAGATTCCTTGGCTTCATCCTGTCCCGCAACATCCTTGAAGGTGACACCTGTGGACTTCTCCACATATACCTTGGCAGTCGATTTGCCGACTCCCATTCCCATGCTGCCGCCCATCTTCTTTGAAACAAATGCTAAAAGCACCCACAGTAAAATAAGCGGAACTATAAAGCTTAATATATTAAAAATCCATGTAGATGTATTATCAGGTATCGCTGCCTTTATCTCAATAGACTTGCCCTCTGAGGTCTTTGCTTTTTTGAGTGTCGGCACAAGCTCATCATCAGCCACACGGCCTGTGTAATATGTGATGTCATAATTCTTGTGTCCGTCATCCACAAGCTTGTAGTCTATCTCGTAGGAATCAAACTCCACGCTCTTGACATTACCCTTGTCGAGCTGTTTTATGAAATCACTGTATGACTTTTCCTGTGTGCTGGCATGCGATATGCTGTTTGATATAAGTGCATACACAAACAATGCCACGAGTGTCAGCAGGATAAATGCCATGATCCCTTGTCCGCCACGGTTGTTTCTGCCACCATTTCCACCAGATCTGTTACCGCCGTTATTTCCGTTTCCACCAGACCCATTATTGCCCGGGCCATTGTTGTAATTATAGTTATTAGGTCCCTGATTATCCATATTTTCTCCGTTCTTTTCTTATTTATTACAAGCTTCAAGGCAATTTTGACATGTAATTTTTATAGTCATTCCCATGAAACCCTATCCCCGAAAAATATCATTACAGACTTCTTATTTTCCAAGGAATATATTGTATATGAAACCGTCTCCTCACAATATATAAAGTGTGAAGCTTCACTTTATTATAAGAAAAAGTGCGGTCAAAATCAACCGCACTTTCTAAATATTGTATTAAATATAACGAAAAATTATCTGTTCACCTTGTTTGCCGCCTCTATGAAGCCATGGAAAAGCGGATGTGGACGGTTCGGACGTGACTTAAGCTCAGGATGTGCCTGTGTGGCGATAAACCACGGATGCTCCGGAATCTCAATCATCTCCACGATTCTGCCATCAGGTGATGTACCGCAAAGCTTCATGCCATGCTCTGTGAGAGCTGTTCTGTAGTCATTGTTGACCTCATAACGGTGACGATGACGCTCGCTTATATTCTCTGTACCATATACCTGGTATGCCTTTGATGTCTTGTCGAGTACACATGGATAAGAGCCAAGTCTAAGTGTACCTCCGATATCCTCTATTCCGTTCTGGTCAGGCATAAGTGCGATAACCGGATGAGTAGTGTTTGGATCAAGCTCTATACTGTGTGCGTCATGGAACATACATACGTGGCGCGCATACTCGATGATTGCCACCTGCATTCCAAGGCAGAGTCCCAGATATGGGATATTGTTTTCCCTGGCATACTTAGCTGCTGCAATCATGCCCTCAACACCACGGTCTCCAAAGCCTCCCGGAACGATAATTCCCTGAATCCCCTTGAATACCTCTGCTGCATTGTCATCATTAAGCTCCTCTGAGTCAACCCACTTTATATCAACTGTAGTATGCTCAGGGATACCGCCATGCTTCAGTGCCTCAACAACTGAAATGTATGCATCGTGAAGTGCTGTATATTTTCCGACAAGTGCGATCTTGACCTCTTTATCAGGATGACGGAGATCCTCAACCATCTGCTTCCAGTCTGCAAGATCCGGCTCAGGACAGTCGAGATTCAGGCACTCGCATGCAACCTTTGCAAGATTCTCCTGCTCCATGGCAAGTGGTGCCTCATAGAGATACTCCACATCAAGGTTCTGTAATACGTGTGAATTTGGCACGTTACAAAACAGCGCAATCTTGTCCTTAAGCTTCTGATCAAGCTCATGCTCTGAACGGCATACAATGATATCCGGCTGGATTCCCATGCCCTGAAGCTCCTTTACGCTGGCCTGTGTAGGCTTTGTCTTGAGCTCTCCTGACGCCTTGATGTATGGAATCAGTGTCACATGACACAGGATGGCATTGTCGTGTCCCACCTCATGCTGGAACTGTCTGATTGCCTCGAGGAACGGCTGACTCTCGATATCGCCGACTGTACCGCCCACCTCGATGATTGCGATTGTGGTATCCTCAGATGTGAAATCCCTGTAGAATCTGCTCTTTATCTCATTGGTGATATGAGGGATAACCTGTACTGTTCCTCCGCCGTAGTCACCACGACGTTCTTTCTGTAATACTGACCAGTATACCTTTCCTGTGGTAACGTTTGAGTTCTTTGTCAGGCTCTCATCAATAAAACGCTCATAGTGTCCCAGGTCAAGATCTGTCTCAGCTCCATCGTCTGTTACAAACACCTCTCCGTGCTGAATAGGGTTCATGGTACCCGGATCAATATTAATGTATGGATCGAACTTCTGCATTGTCACCTTGTATCCACGAGCTTTTAAAAGACGTCCAAGAGACGCTGCGGTAATTCCTTTTCCAAGACCGGAAACAACTCCACCGGTGACGAACACGTATTTTACAGGCATAATTTTCCTCCTTATCAATATGCTTTGTATATTTGTAAATTCTTATTTGCAACTATTTAGAACCACCCCACGCATATTCGCAAAACCGCACGATACTCGTGCTTTGTCTACACTCCGTTACGGTCCGCGCTGAACAAACGTCCCCCGGACGTTTAGCGCCTCTGCTGCGCAGCTAATTTTACTCATATGTGTGGGGGTGGCTCTATTCGAGCCATCTTGAGAACAAAAAACCTGCTGCTTACATGCAAGCATGACACATCAGCTTTTTTGTTCTCAGTTGTTCTGAATAGTTACCTTAATTTTTAAAATAACCAACTTATTATACAGCCTTAAATTGATTAATGCAATTTATTTTTTTATTATATTTATTATATTTTGTTATAATGCTTCACATCTGGTGACGGACAACCCTGTATTCATCGCCTGAGCGGTAAAACGGACAGCGCTTATAGCTGCTTTGGACAAATCTCGCCATATCATCCTCGTCCATATTTACCGAGCAATAATACTCCTCATCATCCTCATCATATTCATTGTATGCACAAAAATCGCAGCATGTCTCCATTATCTTATCCTTCCATCACTTTTAATATGTATGCTGAAAATCTACTTAAACTGATTGACAGTCTCGTCATATTTGTAATCAATCTGTGCAAGCTTGTCGCAAAGCTCTTTCTCATCAATATCATATGCTGCCGCAAGCTCCTTCAATCCTGAATAATTGTCCCGAAGCTGTGTGTTTACAAAGCTAAGCAGCATAACCGGATCCTTTGGTAATGCCATAATCTGCTCCTTATAATTCTATGTAATTTTATAATTCTATGTTATCTTATTATCATAATCATAGCAATTAATTTTCAAATACCTGCTTTATGCTGTCATAGTGCAGGAACACACCCTGCGCAGCAAGCTCTTTTATTTCATCGAGTGTGGCAATTTTAAACCCAAGTGCCTCCTCTGTCTGAATCTGTACGTCAGACTCCTTGAAATCAAGCTCAAAGCGGTAAACATCCACGAAATAGTTGTCACCCTCGCCCGGATTTTCTCTGTGATAGGTATAGGCAAGCCCTCCCGAACACTGTGATACATCAAGGCCTACCTCCTCCTTCACCTCTCTGCAGACTGCGGTAAATGAGCTCTCACCTGCCTGTGCAGCTCCTCCTGAAACCTCCCACCAGCCCGGTGCCCATGCCTTTGTCATGACACGCTGTGTGATAAGGAATCTGCCATCTGGTCTGTGAATCACGCCAAGCACTGAAAGATGATACTCTCCATCCTTAAGTATCCAGTCGTTTTTTTTTCATTGTACGGCCTGTCGGCTTTTTATCCTTATCGTATATATCCCAAAATTCCATTTGAAGCTTCCTTTCTCTAAGCGGGTCTTTAATGATATCATATCATATCCTGCGCAGAAAAGCCAGCAAGTTGTTTACGCAGCTTTTTGCTTTCCGGCAGATAATATTCCATCAGCGACCAGAACCTGGCATTATGACTTGGTTCAAGCAGATGTGTAAGCTCGTGAACCACCACATACTCTGCGCACTCCGACGGCACCTTAGCCAGCAGAAGGTTGAAATTCAGATGATGTGACTTCACGTTGCACGATCCCCACCTTGTCTTCATCTTCTTTATCGTAAAGCCGGCTGACTTAACTCCCATAACCGGCTCCCATTTGTCGATAAACCTCTGCAGCTGCATCTTAAGCCGCCGACGCATCTCCCTCTCCATGAAGGGTGCCATAACCGGCTCCTGCTCCTTAAGCTGCCTTACATTAAGCATTTCCCGTGTGGTTTGCTCAATCCAGTCTGATTTGCTCTCCACAAATTTCCTGATTTCTGTATCACTCATGCCATAAGGGGCACTCACTGATAGTGTGCCATCTGTGTCCTTCACACGAAGATACATGTTTTTTATTTTTTTCCTAGTTACTTCTATTGTATATCTGTTGTTTATATATATGTTATTTGTACATTTTTTATTTGCATATGCGTTATTCATATTTTCCAGTTTCACACCGTTCCTCTCACGTAATCCGCTCCACGTAAATCCATTTTACAATCTCCGTGCATTTTTGTATACTATAAAATAAAGTAACTATTCAGAACCACTGAGAACAAGAAAAGCTGATGCGTCATGCTTGCATGTAAGCAGCAGGTTTTCTTGTTCTCAAGGTGGCTCGAATAGAGCCACCCCACACATATGAGCAAAATTAGCTGCACAGTAGTGGCGCTAAACGTCCTGTGGACGTTTGTTCAGCGCGGACCGAAACGGAGTGTAGACAAAGCACGAGTATCGTGCGGTTTTGCGAATGTGCGTGGGATGGTTCTTAATAGTTACAAAACAAATATAAGGAGGCTCATATGACAAAAGAAAAATTAGCCATTGAAGTAATAAAAAGACTAAAAACCGCATATCCCCGCACCGATTGCACTCTTGAGTACGACGAGGCATGGAAGCTCCTCGTATCAGTCAGGCTCGCAGCCCAGTGCACTGATGCCCGCGTAAATGTAGTCGTGGTGGATTTGTTCAAAAAATATCCTTCAATCGAGGCTCTCGCTGATGCTGATGTTTCCGACATAGAAGAAATTGTACGTCCATGCGGCCTGGGAAAGAGTAAGGCACGTGATATAAGTGCCTGCATGAGAATGCTTCGCGATAATTTTGGCGGTCTTGTGCCTGACAATATGACCGATCTGCTGAAGCTGCCGGGAGTCGGCAGAAAGAGTGCCAACCTGATTATGGGTGATGTGTACGGCAAGCCTGCCATCGTCACCGACACACACTGCATACGCCTTTGCAACCGTATAGGACTTGTAGATGGAATAAAAGACCCAAAAAAAGTAGGAGATGGAGCTTTGGAAAATCATCCCACCCGAGGAGAGCAATGACTTCTGCCACAGGCTGGTTGATCATGGACGCGCCGTATGCACTGCCCGAACCACACCGCACTGTGACATGTGTGTGCTGAACGATATATGTGGAAGCGTTATGCATAACTAAAACAGTAAGGCTGCGGCTCCGCAGCCTGCATGCAAAACGTGAGAAAGGACCGCGATGTTACACGCGGTAACAACGCGATCCTTTCTCGAGGAGTTTAGTTATGAAAATGTTTATTAATAAAAAGGGAATAATGTAAAAGGTTTTGTTCCTCTTACAAGAACAAGTATATGTGGTAATTATGTCCTAACAATGTACATTTTAGAAATATTTTATTAAAAAAGTCGTGATTATTTTATACTTTTTTTAGATTTGTAATATTCTGTAAATAACAACTAAATTTTTTTGTTAAAAAGCGCCTTACAGAGCTGTATTTTATCTTCGTGGCTCTGACCGGTCAGGCTGTTTTGAAAATCCACAATACCTGCAGCGGTGCTGTCTGTCAGCAGACCTTTTTCTGCGAGACGTCTTTTCATCTCACGCGCTGTACCGTTTCCTCCATCGAACACACGCACCCTATCTCCAAGCACATCCTGTATCATTTTTCTGACAAACGGATAATGTGTGCATCCCAGCACAACCGCATCTATCTCATTATGCGAATATGAATACAAAAGTTCCTCGAGATACTGTCTCACATCATCACCGTACAAGTCACCTCTCTCAACGAAATTCATAAGCCCCGGACAAGGCAATGGAATAATCTCACCCAAGTGTCTGTATCTGTCCATAAGCTTTTTAAGTTTTTCCTCCCTGATAGTCATAGGTGTAGCCATCACAAGCACTCTCGGATTTTCCATAAAAAGCATCGCAGGCTTGACTGCAGGCTCTATCCCTACGATAGGAACATCGGGATATTGCTCTCTTAATATACGCACTGCCGCGCTGGTGGCTGTATTGCATGCGACAACAAGCCCCTTTGCATGCTGATTTAAAATCAGCTTCTTTGCATGCTCACAGGTCAAAGCTCGCACCTGCTCAAGTGTTTTTGTACCATAAGGCGCATTTGCTGAATCACCGTAATATATAAAATCTTCGTTAGGCATCACTTCAACCAGGCTCTTTAAGACGCTTATTCCGCCGACTCCTGAATCGAAAACTGCAATTGACATTATAAAAGTCCCTACTTTCTTTATAAAATCTGTTATGATATAGTGAATAAAACAAGCTTAAGGCGGCACCCATGGATAATCCTAAAAGTCTTTTTAACACCAACACAAAAGTATGTGAAAACTGTAAAAGTCCTCTGCCATATGACTATAAAGAGAATCTCTGCCCACGATGTCGGCAAAACAAAATCCAAAATGTACCATTTGGAAGGAGAGGAGTAATTACTCCTCTCTTCTTTTAACCTTTGATCTGTATTTTTTCTCCACCTCTGTGAGGAACTTGTCATCAAGCTCCGCCTTTATAAGCACATTCTCTTCAGGCGATTTGATGACGATATCATAATAAGGTACATCCTTCTGACCTGAGGTATAGTCTATTTCCTTGAGCTCATTTCCATTCTCGTAATTGTATACGCTTCTGTCTCCTGCCGGTGCGATTGCTGCTACAGACTCCATGCTGTATATTCCAAGACGCTTTCTGCGGCTCTTGTTTTTAATTTTGGCAAAACGCAGCTCTCCGTCAAAATATGAATATTCAAACTCGGTGTTCTGTGCCATTATCATAAGATATGCAATAAGTCCAAATACTACTGCAAATAAAATACCCGGTGCAAAGCCGATGCAGATAGTCAGAAGACTTATCGCAGCAAGAGCCACAAGCAGGTACGAAACAAATACCAGCGCCACTATTTTTTTTACGTGCAATCAATGTAAATACTTCCATTATAATTCTCCTTTGCATATTGAAAATATATATCTTTATAATGATAACAGATTTTTGCCGTTTCGTATAGATTTTTTCACAGTTATATGTTAAAATATTATAAAATTTTAGTGAAATTTCGGGGGATTACGATGCAATTTAACATAAAAGTACAAAACGATTTCAAAAACAACATAAGAAGGGAGTGGGCTTTAACCAACGGCCTTGGCGGATATGCCGGCGGTTCAGTCACCGGTGCGATAAACCGTACGCATCAGGGCTATCTGATTGCAAGCCTTCATGCTCCTGTGCAAAGATACGTCTGCTTCTCAAAGACAAACGAAAAAATAGTCACAGACGGCCACACCTATGATCTCTCAAGTGACCAGTTCAAGGGCGGATGCCACACAGACGGCATCCAATATATAAGAGAGTTCACATACGACGGAACCATATGCTTTACATATGAGGCCGGTGATATCACCATAAAAAAGCACATCGCACTGGCACAGGGAAAAAATCTCGCTGCCGTGGCATATGAGGTTCAAAACAAAGGCGAAGCGGCTAAGCTTTTGATCACGCCTCTTATGAACTTCCGTGAGCACTCTGAAAGTTCCACCGTCGATTCATTAAAATTCGGGGTTCAAAAGCAGGAGCATGGCTTTACCTCATTCCAAAAGCTCAGGATGACCACTGTATCCGCATTGCTTTTTCAGGCGGAGAGCTTATTGAAAGAGACAACAAATATATCTGTGATCTTGAGGCTCAGACCGAGGTGGACAATGAAGTGCCCGGCCTCGACTGTGCATTTTGCCCATATGACGTGAGTGTGGATATTCCTGCCGGTGAATCAATGCATTTTTCTATAATGTGCGATATCGTACCGCTTGAAGCCGGTAATGACAACTCAGGCACTGTCTTCGCCAAACACCTTGTTTCTGATAACGAAAGTGCTTTTGAAATATTACGTGCGCAGCTTGACTACACCGACGAGCTGATTAAAAGAAGCGGCTTCACTGATGACTTTGCCGTGAAGCTTACTGTGGCCGCAAACCAGTTCATCGCATACAGACAGTCAACAGGCTATGACACTGTGCTCGCCGGACTTCCTTGGTTTACAGACTGGGGCCGTGACACTATGATTTCATACACCGGCCTGACACTTTGCACCGGCCGTTTTGAAAAAGCTCACGATATACTACTGACCTTTGCCAAGTACTGTAAGGACGGGCTCATCCCGAATATGTTCCCGGACAGCGGACTTGAGCCTCTCTACAATACTGTAGATGCATCACTGTGGTATTTTTATGCTGTCTACAAATATCTTGAATATGTGGCCACTCCCGATGCCTATGAATTTATAAAGAAGGATATTTATCCATGCTTAAAGAATATCATATCTACTTATAAAAAAGGCACTGATTTTTCCATATATATGGACACGGACGGACTCATTCATGCCGGAAGCGGACTCGACCAGGTAACATGGATGGATGTGCGTGTCGGTGACTGGGTTGCTACGCCTCGTCACGGCAAGCCTGTCGAGATAAATGCACTGTGGTACAACGCACTGTGCACCATGGATATGCTTCAGGCTAAGTTTAACGATAACGATGAAAGCTACAGACAGCTTGCTTCTCTTGTAAAGACTTCCTTCAACAAGCGCTTCTGGAATGAAAACACAGGCTGCCTGTATGATGTGGTTGACGAGGATGACGATACAATCCGTCCAAACCAGATTTATGCCGTAAGCCTGCCATTTACCATGCTTGACAAGGAGCGTGAAAAAGCAATTGTAGATACGGTAACGGATAAGCTGTACGTAGGCTGCGGACTGCGTTCTCTCGATCCTGACCACAAGGATTACCATCCGATTTACATTGGCTCTCTCTCAAAGCGCGACCACGCCTATCATCAGGGAACAGCCTGGGGCTTTCTGCTCGGTGGTTTTATCAGTGCCTATGTAAAGGTAAACGGCCGCACGAAGGCGACCGCTTTATGCGCTGACAAACTGCTTGACCCTGTAAGGGAGCATCTGCTCAACAACTGTATCGGCTCAATATGCGAGATATTTGACGGCGATGCCCCTCACAACGGCCGTGGCTGCTATGCACAGGCATGGAGTGTAGGTGAAGTGCTTCGCTGCTACTGTGAGGATGTACTGCCTATGCTCCCACAAGCTCACTCATAAGCTCGTGGACCGTAGTCATCCGGTTTATGCGGCCCACATTGGCACCGCAGAATACCAGACCGTTTTGCATATCTCCTTTAACCGCTGCAATCAGTGCCTTCGTAATACAGTATGGCACTGTTGCAGGGTTACATTTCTCAAGACAATTGTAGCACTTTGTGATAGGCTGCTTTTCCTTTTCCAATCCCCTGATAAACTCATTTCTGACAGCTCGCCCCGGCATTCCTACAGGGCTTTGTATAATCTGCACATCAGACTCATTCGCGTTCAGATAAGCATGCTTATAGGCATCAGATGCGTCACACTCCTCTGTCGCCACAAAACGGCTCGCCACCTGCACTCCGTCGGCTCCAAGCTCCATGCAGTGCATGACATCCTCATGTGTAAACACTCCGCCTGCTACAATTACCGGAATGTGCTTTTTAAACTTCTCCTCATATGTCTTTGCACAGCTGATAATCTCCTTAATCTCGCTGTCATAATCCATATGCTCCATATCTGCAAGCTGCTCATTGGAAAATCCCAGATGTCCTCCGGCCTTTGGTCCCTCGATAACAATAAAGTCCGCTGTGCGGTTGTATCTGTGTGCCCACATTTTAAGAATCAGATTTGCTGCTCTCTTTGAAGAAACAATCGGAGCAATCCTTGTATGTGACTTTTCATCGACCAGCTCAGGCAGTTCCATTGGAAGTCCTGCCCCACTTATAATAACATCAGCACCTGCTTCAACCGCAGCCAGAACATGCTCCTTGTAATGCTTTAAAGCCACCATGATATTGACTCCTACCATTCCATGTCCACAGGCAAGCTCCTTTGCTTTCTTAATATGCTTCTTGATAGCTATCAGATTAGCCTTTGCCTGGTCCTTTTCAAACTCCGGCTCCTCAAAGCCAATCTGCGCGGTGGAAATCACTCCTACACCACCCTCCTTAGCAACAGCTCCGGCCAGTCTGCTAAGACTCACTCCAACTCCCATGCCTCCCTGAATGATAGGAAGCTTTGCAACCATATCTCCGATTCTCAGTTCTCTCAACATAATATGTACCTCCGAACATGTATAAATTCCGTTTTTCTGTTTGATATTCAAATTATTTGATAATCAAACATATACACATAGTAACCCTTTATGGTATTTATGTCAAGGTAAAATTATATCATTTTCTATTTTATATAGTTTTTAATACTACATTTCTTGTTTATTGTAACTATCCAAATTTTCTCGATTTTAATATTGACATCAACAGACAAATCGTGTAGAATAATTTTTGTTGTGAGACAAGCCCAGTTAGCTCAGTTGGTAGAGCAACGGACTGAAAATCCGTGTGTCTCTGGTTCGATTCCGGAACTGGGCATTATACAACAAATTAAATATTCCTATGCGGGTGTAGTTCAATGGTAGAACACCAGCCTTCCAAGCTGGATACGTGGGTTCGATTCCCATCACCCGCTTCTCTGTTGCAAACAGAGGAATGTGTCTGTAGCTCAGCTGGATAGAGCAACGGCCTTCTAAGCCGTGGGTCGGGGGTTCGAATCCCTTCAGGCACGCTGTGGTGGGTATAGCGCAGTTGGTTAGCGCGCCAGATTGTGGCTCTGGAGGCCCAGGGTTCGAATCCCTGTATCCACCCTCGCCTTTGGGCTATCGCCAAGCGGTAAGGCACAGCACTTTGACTGCTGCATTCGCTGGTTCGAATCCAGCTAGCCCAGTCTTTTATATGGGATATTAGCTCAGTTGGTAGAGCACTTGACTTTTAATCAAGTTGTCCGGGGTTCGAATCCCCGATGTCTCATTACTTAAAAGATTGGAAGTGTTGAAAAATCAGCACTTCCGATTTTTTTATGCTGTTTTAAGTGGGTTGACTGTGGGTTGGATAAAAATGCCCGCAAAATCAAATTTACTGAATTTCTAAATAATTTTATGACAAGATAAATCAAAAATATAAGGTGAATAAAAAAGGAGGAGCCAGTAAAACGGGGGATGTTTTACTGGCTTTTGTTATGAAAAAAAAGAAACTGTTTTATGTGAAAAAGGTTTATTTCCTTTCGACATTATTTATAGTAAACGAAGTTCATGATGAAATTGTGGTAAATATTTAGAAAAAATTGTGAAGCCATAGTAAAGATTCGGTTACAATAACTGCACATGAAACGCTATTGTCTGAGGTGGGATGCTTGCGGTCTGTGTGGTTGCATGTGTAAAGCGGACGCGCTGGCTGGGGCGGAGGGATGAAAGTGTGATCGGGCGGCCGGATGGATCGGAGAAGGTGGAATTTGAGACGACGTAGCGGACCTGGCTGTTGATGTCGTTTGGATTGCCGGTGTACAAAAAGCCATTTGCGGCGTCGATACTTGCAATCCTGCCGATCGATGTTGCAATTTCAATTTGAGGGCGCCGCTTCTGTACCATGATCAGAAATGCATTTGCCTGTGGAGGGATGCTCCGTGTCATTGCAGAAGAGAAAACGGCATTGATCCATGTTTGCGGACGGATTTCCGACAGGGATATGACCTGACCGGATGAATCGAGGATGACAGTGTTCCGGTTGATATTTAAACGGAGCATCTGGATGTTGTCGGATTGCTGTCCGGGTGAGGCTGCATAAGATACGATGATATATCCGGTGGAAGTGTTGGAAAAAGCATTGACCTCCTCCACGAAAGCATTTGTGATCTGTGAAATATTACCCCGCCGGGAAAGTGTTCCTCTGGTCTCTGTGTTCATTGAAAGTCTCCAGTACAGTAAGCTATTTATTTTAGTATATGATGTGATGAATCAATGTGCGAGTATAAATTACGAGTGACAATAGTCGGTTGAGAATCAATAGAGAAGTTGTTGAGATAAATGATCAGAAAAATCTTTGAGTGATTGGGGAGAGGGATATAGCGGAATGCAGCGCAATATGTAATTTATTAAAGAATCGTAAAAGATATTGCATAAGAAATGTAAACTTTTTTAGGTATTTTGGACTATATTTTGGAATCAATTCAAGGTAAAAATAAAATAACTATAAACAAATGAAATATTCAATTCCAAAAATATAAAAAAAACTCAACAAAAAATATAAAAAGAAATTGTATAAAATTACCAAAAACAGGAATGGAGAATCTGACTCTGACAAAAAATTGACAAGTGGAAAAAATTTCAATAAAATACTGCAAAGCGTAGGAAAGAAGGGAAGTGAGAATACGGAGGAATTATCGAAAGCGCTGATGGAAGAACTAAATTGTGAGACAGCATTCACGATTCCGGTATTTGGAGGTATTCCGGTTGCCGAATCGGTAGTAGTGACATGGATCATTATGGCAGTTCTTTTGGCAGCGGCATTTTCTTAGGAAGAAATCTGCGTGTAGAGAACGCAGGAAAACGTCAG
>ENA-OQJJ01000035-OQJJ01000035.1-human-gut-metagenome-genome-assembly--contig:-NODE-35-length-20314-cov-3.777778_pt1 | contig 20314 bp, 18 predicted proteins | sample MGYA00242606_ERZ504772 | MGnify/ENA primary metagenome ERZ504772 (study PRJEB26092, sample SAMD00036363) | human gut metagenome | host: Homo sapiens | study: EMG produced TPA metagenomics assembly of...
TAGCAAGCATAGGGAGTGTAGCCACTCCCGGCAGAAATGCTTGCTGGGCAGTACCCCAGACCCCCAAGAAACGAGGCGAAACTATGACGAACCGAACCCGAAAAATTGTTCTGCGTGTTCCCGTGACGCCGGAGGAACAGGAACTTATCCGGCAGAAGATGGCTCTGCTGCACACACGGAATTTTTCTGCCTACGCCCGGAAGATGCTGATAGATGGTTATGTTGTCCACATCGACACCACCGACATCCGGGCGCAGACCGCCGAATTGCAGAAGATTGGTGTCAATATTAACCAGATCGCGCGGCGGCTGAACAGCATGGGGCCGCTGTACACACAAGACGTTGCGGACATCAAAGGAGCGCTGGCGCAGATATGGCAGTTACAAAGATACATCCTATCAAGTCAACGCTGAAAAAGGCACTGGACTATATCGAGAATCCGGCAAAGACGGATGAAAAAATGCTGGTGTCCTCCTTTGCCTGTGCCTACGAAACCGCAGACATCGAATTTGAACTGCTGCTCTCACAGGCCATGCAGAAAGGCAACAATCTGGCCCACCACCTGATACAGTCTTTTGCGCCGGGCGAAACCACGCCGGAGCAGGCCCACGAGATTGGCCGGCAGCTTGCAGATGAAGTCCTGCAAGGCAAATACCCGTATGTGCTGACCACACACATTGACAAGGGGCACGTCCATAACCACGTCATCTTTTGTGCCGTGGACATGGTGAACCAACGAAAGTATGTTTCCAACCGACAGAGTTATGCCTACATCCGGCGCACCAGCGACCGGCTGTGCAAGGAACATGGTCTGTCTGTGGTGATGCCCGGTCAAGACCGGGGCAAAAGCTATGCCGAGTGGGATGCACACCGCAAGGGCACGAGCTGGAAGGCGAAGCTGAAAACCGCCATAGATGCAGCCATCCCGCATGCCAAGGATTTTGACGATTTTCTGCGGCTCCTGCAGGAGCAGGGCTATGAAGTCAAGCGGGGCAAGTATGTTTCGTTCCGTGCGCCCGGACAGGGGCGGTTCACCCGCTGCAAAACGCTGGGCGAAGCCTACACCGAAGAAGCTATCACCGAGCGCATCAAAGGGCGGTTTGCGGAGCGGAAGCCCAAAGGAAACCGCAAAATTTCGCTGCGGATTGATTTGGAGAACAGCATCAAGGCCCAGCAGTCCGCAGGGTATGAGAAGTGGGCAAAACTCCACAATCTGAAACAGGCGGCCCGGACGCTGAACTTCCTGACCGAGCATGAAATCGAAAGCTACCCGGATTTGGAAAGCCGGGTGGCCGAGATCACCGCCGCCAGCACTGAAGCTGCCGCCGCACTGAAAGCGGCCGAACACCGGCTTGCAGAAATGGCCGTGCTGATAAAGGATGTTACCACCTGTAAGGAGCTGCACTCGTTGGTGCAGGAGTACCAGCGGGCCGCTGACAAAAAGCAGTTCCGGCACAAGCACGAGGGCACCCTGATTCTCTATGAAGCGGCGGCCAAGGCCCTGAAAGAGCAGGGCTTTCAAAAGCGGCCCGACCTCTACGCCCTGAAAGCCGAGTATAAGCAACTGATCGAGCAGAAAGACCAGCTGCAGCGGCGGTACAGCGAAGCCAAACGCCAGATGCAGGAATATGGTACCATCAAGCAGAATGTGGACGGCATCCTGCGGACAACACCGGGAAAAGAGCAGATGCAGGAACGGTAAATCTGCACAAAATATTGTTCGGATTTTTGAACCTCAAACGCTTAGACCGGGTGGCGTTTCCACCCGAAATCATGTAAAATAGACTTAGACAACGAAAGCGAGGAACCCTCTATGGCAGAAGTGAACGATAACGGCTCTATCCAGCTTTTTGAAGATCAGAAAATCCGTACTGCATGGGATGCAGAAAAGGAAGAATGGTATTTTTCGATTATTGATGTTATTTCTGTTTTAACTGGAACAGCCAATCCACGGCGTTATTGGAGCGACCTTAAGCGTAAGCTGAAAGCTGAGGGGGCAAATGAGTTGTACGAAAAAATCGTACAACTGAAAATGTTGTCCTCTGATGGAAAACGGTACAAGACAGATGTCGCCAACACCGAACAGCTTTTGCGTATCATCCAGTCCATCCCGTCCCCGAAAGCTGAACCGTTCAAGGCATGGCTGGCAATGGTGGGCAAGGAACGCATCGAAGAAACCATCGACCCGGAGCAAGCTATTGACCGTGCGCTTGATACCTATTTGAAGAAAGGCTACTCCGAAGAATGGATTCACCAGCGGCTTTTGGCAATCCGCATCCGCAACGAACTAACGGACGAATGGAAGAAGCGCGGAGTGCAAAAGGGCAAGGAGTACGCCATCCTGACCGATGAAATCTCCCGCGCATGGTCCGGCATGACCACGGGGCAGTACAAGCGGCTGAAAGGTCTGACAAAAGAAAATCTCCGGGACAACATGACCGATTTGGAACTTGTGCTGACCATGCTGGCGGAAGCATCTACCACGGATATTTCCAAGACTGCAAAGCCGCAGACCTTTGAAGAAAACAAGCAGGTTGCTAAACGCGGCGGCAAGGTAGCCGGTATTGCACGGCAGGCTCTTGAAGCAGAAACTGGCAAGCCCGTTATTACAGAAAAGAATGCGTTTGACTTCCAGCAGCTTGTGACCGACATTGTAGAAGATGCCGCCGAACTGCCGGAAAATCCCACCGAGAAAAAAGATAAAGACTGATACATGAAAAATAGCCGGACACAGCAGCCACAAGGCCACCGTGTCCGGCTATTTCTGTGTTGGCAACGACACATCACTTTTGCTGAAAATAATGTGTCATTGTCGAGCTGGCGGTATCACTCACCCGCAAAATCGAACCTCTGTCCGTCAAAGTCCGCATCAGTCATGTGCTCCAACTTTGCAATGGTTCCATTCGCCAGCCGCCGCATTTCTGTGTCCATATCCGGCAGGGCGGCCAGCATCCGTGCCATCGTGCGGCGGCGGTCAGAGGTGTGGTACATACAGATCAAATTTTCTTCTTCTACGCTGAAATTCATGCGTCAGACCTCCATTTCGTGTTGCTTGCTGCGGGCCGCTGCCTTTTTCGAGCTGGCGGCCTGTTTTGTTTCGGAAAGCTGCTTGCGGACGGAAGTGCGGGGCTTGCAGATGCCCTTGTCCCGGTTTTCGTTTTTGCCAACCAGCGCGTAGATGCCAAAACGGTCTTTCACGCTGGACAGGTGCAGGGACTTGTACGGCAACATGGCAAGTAGCTGGTCCGTGTCCCGGCTGGATGCCAGCTTGGTGAAATAGGGCGATACCTCTACCATAAAATGATTCTTGTCCGGGCTGTTGGGAGCAGCCAGCCGCTTCATATCGGTTACAATGCGCTGGGCCTCGGCCTCGATCAGCCCGGTGTGCAATGCCGCAAGGTGTTCTTTGAAATCACCGGGCCGTGCAGATTCCCGGCTATACTGCTCCTGCCGGATGGCCGCTTGCAGAAGTTCCGGGTCACGGGGCTGCATTTCATACCGCACGAACTCTCCGAAATATTTGTCCGGGCGACTGTCGAAATGCTCTTTCGGGCCAATCTCCCGCATCCCGCTTTCGTAAATCAGGCGATTGGCGCCCACGGGCAGGGCTGCATCCCGGATATGCTGGAAGTGCTGCTGATAGTCCAGTTCATACAGATTGCCTTGCACAGTTCCGTTGGCCGCGCTGGTCAGCTCCACAGCATAGGCAAGAATCCTGTCATGGGTCTGTTCGCCGCAGAATTTCCATGTGTTGTAGGCTTGCGTGTCTTTGAGCAGCACGTCCCGTTCCCGGAAGCAGAATGTTCCAGAAGGCCGGGACAGCCACAACAGCAGCTTATCTTCCGGCTGGTCGCTGCGGGCGGCCTCCCGCAGCATCTTGATGTCATAGGCAAAATCGCTTTGATAGTATGCGGTGTTCTGGTGCATAATGGCTTCCAGCGCAGCGATCAAGTCCATATTTTCAAACTTCTGCACGGTTTACACCTCCAATTCCTTTGTCTTTTCCCGTGGCTGCGTTTGTTTGCTCTGCTCTTTTTTCGCGGCATCCAGCTGTGCCCGGATGGAAAGCTTTTTCGGCTTGACTGTGCGGGACTTCTTGGCTTTTGGTGCCTTTTCCTCGGCCTTGACTGCGGCGGCAAGGTCTGTCAGAGAGATTTGTTCTCCGGCCTTTGCTTTGGCCTCCAATTCGCCCAGAGAGGGCGCATTGTTCAGCACGCCATCAATCATATTTTCGTTTTGTTCGGTGGAAAGTTCTGCGGTGCGCAGCGGATTTTCCTGCAAGAACTCCGGCACCTGCTGGAAGCCCACACTGTCGCAGTAGTGGGCGGTGTCCTGCCCATTCTGGTGCAGCACCACCACATCCGAAACAGATAGTGAGTGTCCCTTGAAATCTGCCGGATGGTCTATATTGAATGTGCGGTAGATGTCCTCCAACGTGGTGCCAGCAGTCAGCGGCGCGGTGTACACTTCCGTATAGTTGGACTTGTCCACGGTCCGGCCAGCGGCCTGCAGGCGGTCGTAAGGTTCAAAACGGTAAACGCGGGTGGAATCCTCATTGCGCAGCTGGTAGATGGAAAAGCTGTCCTGCTGCGGTGCCTCAAAACCTGCCGCCGCGTATTCCTCTACGGTCATTCCGGCAGCGGCCGCTTCCTGCGCGATCTCGGCCTGCACCTGTGCCTCGTAGTCCTGCAAACTCTGGTCGAAGTCGGCCAACTTGGGCGGTTCCGGCAAGTCATACCGGCCTTGGTTGAGCATCGAGCGGCAGTCCTGCACATAGGCCACAACCGCAGTGTAATAGGAAGTCTGTTCCGGCAAAATATTCTGTCCTTCCCGCAAAGCGGTGGTGGCCGTCTGCTCCATAGCCGAAAGATTGCAGTGCTGTTTGAGGTACGGAATAAACTCGGTCAGCACCATTTCCCGCTCTGCCTTGTCCTGCTCCCACGCTTCCGGGCCTTTGTTGTGCAGAACAAAATTCTTCCAGTTTTCATCTTTGGCGTAGTATTCGTGGTAGTTCTGGATGTGCTGAACCAAAGAGCCCTCTCCGTCACCGAAATCCTGCCGCCCCTCGTAGTTGTCGGGCTGACCGTTCAGGGTAAAATCAATGCGGAATGCGGTCTTGTCGTACCAGCCGCCCGTGTAGCCGTCCTTTTCCCGGTCCGTGTGCTGGGCGGTGTCCAGTTCTTCAAAGACGCGGTTTGCCACGGACAGCGGCATGATTTCGCCGTCCTGCAACTTGTCGCTTTCACTCCACAGAATCGTGACCGTAGGTTCTGCGGCGGGGTCTGGAATTTTAACGGGTGCGGGAATTTCGTTGGCCTTTTCCGCCGCCTCTTGGAACGCCGCCAGCTTATCGCCCAACAGAACTTCCGCCACCGCGGCTGTCTGCCCCAGCAGATTAAGTGCTTCCTGCCCGGCATCCGGCAGGGTCAGACCGGGCGCGTCCAGCTGCCCACCGTCCAGAGCCGTGTGGTCCGGGCCATACAGAGTGTAGTCATAGCCGGAATCGCAGGTCTGGATGAACAGCGTATTGCCATTATCCAGTGCAAATGCGGCCTCCTGTGCAGCGGAAAGGTCTGCTTCCCGCTGCTGGCGAAGTTCTGCCAGATGTTCGTCCAGCGCGGAGATCAGCTCATGGGCCGCGCTGCGGATAATTTCCAGAGAGGCTTTCAGTTCGGCCAGTTCCCGGCCGGAACTCCACCCGGCCACATAGCCAAAGGAATATTCGGATGTGTCCAGCCCATAGTGCTGGCAGACGGCATAGGCCACACTTTCGGCCTGTACCTCGCGGGTGCGGCTGTCCGGGCGGTTGGTCTGTTCCGGGTCGTTCGGGTCGATGGCGTGCAGCTTGGCATGGGCAATCTCGTGGATGGCCGTTTTGATGGTTTGCAGCTGGCTCATGCCCTCCTGAATTGCAATGCGGTTGTCGAGCAGATGAAAGTAACCGTGCGCCCCGCCCTCGATGTCCTCAAACCCGATGGGCACCGGGGAAGCCTGCTCCAACGCTCTGAAAAAATCTTGGTAGTCCTGCACGCTGCCGGACAGTTCATTCACTGCAATAGAGGGCAGCGGTTCGCCCTCGGTCTGGCTGACATCGAACACGGACACCACCTTGAAAGCCGGAATCTGCACCGTCTTTTCTTCCGTCAGCGGCTTGCCGTCCTTGTCCAGAATCGGCTTGCCCTGTTCGTCCAGCTTTTCCATCTTCTGCTTGACCTTGTACGGCGCAGGAGCAAGGATTTTGATGCCTTTTTCGCCTTTCTTTACGGTGCGGTGGAACGTGTCTTTCCACTTGTTGAAGCCCGCCACCAGTTGGCCGCCCTGCATGGCGATCAGCAAGGTGTTGTTGAAGCTGTAATTGTGGAATTTCGCCATCGTGGTGAGGTAGGCCTTGTAGCGGTCACTGTCGAATAATTCTTGAATGCCTGTTTCCAGCCGGTCCGTGATTTCTTTCATGCGTTCCGCGCTGTCCTTGCCGTTTAGGATAATGGGAATAACTTTCTGCGGTTCCGTTTCAGGCTGAACAGGTGGCGGGATGTTGGCCGAATCTCGCAAAACTTCCGGCGCAGGAAAGGACAGTACCCGGTATTCCTCCGGCACAGGCTGGCCCTCGTGGACTTTCTGCCACGCGTCCCCGCTTTTGACAAGGTAGCCATACTCGGTAAACACGCCCTGCTCCTGCTGGGCCACATACCGGCCGAACTGCGCCGTGTCGATGCCGCCTTTCCATTCTTCCGGCATATCCACCATGCCGGAACGGTTCAGATAGTAGTCGCCCAGTTGGGCAGGCCCGCGCACATCCGGCAGATGCACATAGTAGTCCACGTTTTCGGGAAAGTCGGTGATTCTCCCGATGCTGAAAAGCTCACTCTGCGGGGCTTGCAGGGCGGCGTTCAGCTCTGCGCGTTCCCCGGTAGAGAGTGTTTCCAGTCGTGATGCCAGAAAGTTCAGTTCGTCCACATTGGATGCCAGCACTATGTTGTAGGGAATCGCAAAACGCTTTTCTTCCTCGGCAAAGTAGCCAGAAATGAAAAGGCCCTGCGGATTATCGGACGAAATGCCGATTTGCCGCAGGGCCGCTTGTACCTGTTCGGTTGTGGTAGGCAGATCCAGCCAGACGCCATCCCTGCCTTGCTGCTGCCGATTTTGCAGCTGGATGGAAAATAATTCGCTCATTTGGTCACACTCCTTTTTTGCTATCCTACGGATAGAGAGAGCCGGTTATGGCAAAATGAATGCTTCACCTTACCATAACCGGCCCTCGTATTTTTGCCTTACTCTTTGCGCTCTACCCGGTAATTGACGTACTTGCCTCCCGTATCTGCCAGAAGCACCGTTGCATCATAGGTTTTGCCTGTCTTTTCGGAATAGAGACCCTTGACCTTTGCCTTACCGTTTTTGAGCAGAGCAGCGGCGATCTTCGGTGTGAACGCCTTTTTGCGCTGCTCAAAGAAGCGGTCATTCTTCCACATCACGAACTGACAGCCACGGTTCCCGCAGTAAAAATTCTTCTTACCCTCGTAGACATTCTCACCGCATCGGGGACACTTGCCGATAATAACCCGTTCCGACTGAAATAAGTTCTGCTTGTCCGCGCTGATGCAGGAATAGGTCTTGACCAGCTGGCGCACCTGCGCTTCAATTTCGGCCATGAACTCGTCCGCGTCTGCGTTTCCCTTGGCAATCTCGGTCAGGCGGGTTTCCCATTCGGCGGTCAGGGCGGGAGAGGTCAGGCTTTCCGGCAGAACCACCGCCAGATTGATGCCGTCCTTGGTGGGGACAAGCTGTTTGCCCTTGCGCTGCACAAAGCCCATTTGCACCAATTTTTCCAGAATCGCGGCGCGGGTGGCGGGTGTGCCCAGCCCCTTGCGTTCCGCTTGGCCCAGGCCACCCTCTCTTGCTCCTGCGGAGCAATTCACCTTGTCCTCCGGCATATCCTCGGCCCCGGCCCGCTCCATTGCTGACAGGAGCGTATCTTCGGTGTAGGCTTTCGGCGGGGACGTGAAGTGTTCCGATACGATAGAAGTTACGCGGAAACTCTGCCCCTCGGCCAGTTCTGGCAGAGTGTTCAGGCTTTCCGCTTCTTCTTCGCCGTCTGCTTTCATGGTGGAACGGAACCGTTGGTCGATCTCTTTCCAGCCGGGGACAAGCACGGTCTTTCCCTTGGCGGTGAACTCGTTCCCGGCGCAGGAGAACACAGCAGTCACAGTTTCGTACTCATGGGGCGCGGCTATCGCGCAGAGCAGTTTGGAGCAGACAAGGTTCAGCAGCTTGCATTCACTCTCGGCAAGACCGGTGAAACCCTGTTTTGCAAATTCGGACGTGGGAATGATGGCGTGGTGGTCCGATACCTTTTTGCTGTTCAGAATCCGGCCCACTTCCGGGGTCAAGTCAAGCCCTTGGGCAAAGGGCAGCAGCCCCAGCAGATCAGACACAAGATGTTGTACCGTCTGGCCCATATCCTCGGTCAGATATTGGCTGTCGGTGCGGGGATAGGTCAGCAGTTTCTTTTCGTAAAGCTGCTGGGCGTAATCAAGGGTCTGTTTTGCGGTAAAACCGAACAGACGGTTTGCTTCCCGCTGCAATGTAGTCAGGTCATAGAGCTTGGGCGGCTGTTCTGTCTTTTTCTCCCGCTTGACAGAAGAACAGATAGCAGATGCCCCGGCACAGGCATTTTTCAAAGTGTCGGTCTCGTCCATGCTGGCAATGCGTCCACTGTCTGCTTTCAGACTGCCGGACTGGATGCCGACTGTGTAATACCTTTCTTTCTGGAAGCGCAGGATTTTTGCATCCCGGTCCACCAGCATTTTCAGTGTCGGGGTCTGCACCCGGCCTACCGTCAGGGTTTTGTGGTACAGCACCGAAAACAGCCGTGTTGCATTGATGCCCACCAGCCAATCCGCCTTTGCGCGGCAGAGGGCCGACTGGTATAGCGCATCGTAGTCCGAATCCGGGCGCAGGTTTGCGAAGCCCTCCCGGATAGCGGCATCCTCCATGCTGGAAATCCAGAGCCGCTTCACAGGTTTCGTGCAGCCGGCCATTTGGTAGACGAACGGAAAATCAGTTCTCCCTCCCGGCCTGCATCGGTCGCGGCGGTCACACTGTCCACATCCGGCGGTTGAGCAGAGAGCGCACAATTTCAAACTGCTGTTTCTTTTTCGTCCGGGACAATGAACTGCCACGGCTGGGGCAGGATGGGCAAATCTTCATACTTCCACTTGCAGTATTTTTTCATCGTACTGGCCCGCTTCCACAAAGGACACCAGATGCCCGATGCACCAGCTGACAAGATACCCGCCGCCCTGCCAGTAGCCGTTTTGCTTTTCATCGGCCCCGATCACGGCGGCAATGCTGCGGGCCACACTGGGCTTTTCGGCAATCACTAGCTGAAAGCTCATGTTTCGTCCTCCTGTCCGTCCTCCGAATGAATCTCGATTTCAGCCGGTTCCTCGTCTGCATCCTCGTCCTCGCCAAAATCGTATTCGTCCAGATCATCGTGGCCGGTGGTATCGGTCTTGGGCTTGCGGAACTTGAAATAATAGAGTGCCGCACCGCCGCCCGCCAGAGCCAGCACCAACAGGATCATCAGACTGCCCATGTTGGACTTGGGTTTTTCCTGCGGCGTTTCGGTGTCAGTTTTCACCGCTTCCGGGGCCGTGCAGTTCCGCAGGCTCTTTTCACACAAGGGGCAGTTTTCGTTGACATTCCCGGCCTCACATTTCACGGTGCAGATGCAGAACTCGGTGTCCTGCGGTTCTTCGTCCAGCAGGGCCAGCAAGTCGGCATCGTCCACTTGGTTCAGAAAGTGGACAGAAGTTTCCTTGTCCTCGTTGGCGCGGTCAATCAGGATGTAAAAATAATTCCCGGCCTTGGTGGTCACAGTGATAAGCTGCTTGTCGCCGTAAAAATCATCCACCAATGTTGCGTTGCCTTTGGGCGTGATAGGTACACCCTCCGGCTCCATGCCGCCAGTGGTAGTTTTCTCGTCCAGAATTTCCGGCAGAGGTTCCGGGGCAGGGTCAGAGCCGCTTGCAAAAGCGGGCATGGAAAAGGAGCAGAGGCAGAGCAGGATAGCCAGCAGCCCAGCTGCAAAACGGCGGTTCCAATCAGGTTTCATCGGCGGCATCCTCCTGTTTGTGGTACGGTGTGGCGGTGGGTGCAGCATTCAGCGCACCGCTGCGCAGAAAAGCCGCAAACTCGTCCGGTTTCATGTTCATGCTGCGCACCAGCTGAATAATCTGCAAATTTTCCTGCTCGGTCTTTGCAGCTTCCAGTTCTTTCAACTGCTGCTGGTATTCGCTGATTTTTTCTTTGAGACGTTCAATGTCGCGCTCAATGCGGAAAAGTCTTTTTGCCATACAAAATCCTTTCTGACGTTACGGTAAACGCCCATAGCTGTAAAAATGTTCCTGCCAATATTTTGAGTTGAGGTTTGTGTAGGAGATGGGGTCGCCGCAGTGCAGCATGATGGAATTGCCCACATAGATGCCGCAATGGCTCACGCCGGGGGTATCGTAGGTTCCCTTGAAAAACACAAGGTCGCCCGGTTTGACCTGCGCCGTCGAAACAGGAGTACAGAGGTTGTAAAGGCCCTGTGCGGTCTGGCGGCCCACGTTCCAGCCGGAGTGATTCAGCACCCACGAAATGTAGCCGCTGCAATCAAAGCTGGTGCTGGGCGAACTGCCGCCCCACACATACGGGTAGCCGATGTACTTGGTGGCTTCCTCCATCATGGCGGCAAACCTATCATCCTTTAGTGCTTCCGGGGGAATATCGTAGTAGGTGGGCTGCTTGATGGTGGACGCATTGGGGTATTGCGCTTTGCCAAACAAATCCGGCCGGTTGCCCAGCGTGCGCATATAGAGCGAATAGGCACTGAGCTGTTCTTCGGTCAGTACTTCCACGGGCAGGTGGGATAAATTCTTGTTCTTCAGCTTGACCGTGCAGATGTAGTATTCATACGGTTCTTGGTAGGTGATAACTTGCGGCACACCATACGGGCCAATAATGACCATCATTTTTGTACGGTAACGTATCTGCATGGTCACGGTCTCGGTCAGGATGTACTGCTTTTCAAAGAGCATTTCAAGTTCGCCCTGCACCTCGGCCAGTGTGAACACGCCGTCATGCAGCGCGGACAAAATCGAGATCAGCACATAGGGGTCATGCTCGATTTCATCCAGATAAAAATGGTACTCGTCATAGTTGTGGGTGGCCTCGTAGGTGTCGAGATACCGTTGCAGCTTTTGTTCCAGCTTGGCATAAGCCTTCTCTGCACCCAGCATATCTTTGTCTTTGGAAAAGTAAGAGGATGCCGTCACGCCGGTTCCAGCGGTGCCCGCCATCACGGTGCAGGACTGCAACCCCGTTATCAAGAGCAGAGCCAGCAGACCGAACACCGCCACGATCAGAATGGTTTTCCAGTTCCGGGCCGCAAATTCGGCTACCCGTTCGCCGCCATCGGCCGCCAGCTTTGTTACCCGGAAACCGTTCTCTGCGGTGGCGGCTGCACCCTGCGCGGCGGCTTGTCCGGCCTGCCGTGCAGCTTTGGCATACTGCTGTTTGATACGCCGTTTCTGCCACATCCGGGAAATGGGGTTGCTGGCAGACTGCGCAATTTGCGGATTGTCCCGCAAAGACTTCTGATAGAAATACTCGGCGTTAGACGAACGCAATTCCCGCTCCGCCCTTTCCACGGCCTTGTAGGGCTTCATCTTGTGGTGCCGGATGCCGTTGCGGATGACCTTGGCGGTCTGATGCTCCACCAGTTCTTCACCCTTGTGGCCACCCTCCACACCCACATTTTCGTGTTCGACTTCATGGATTTTTCCGTGAGCGAACAGCAGTGCTTCCGACAGTGGGCGGCTGGCCGGGTTTGGTTTCAGGTTGGGCGGACCTTTGTCCTGCTGCTCAAAGCACAGGGTAGATTTTGCCTTGCCGCTGGCTGCATCGTAAACTTTTTTCTTGACTGGGACGCGCTTTTTCGGCAAAGCGGCGCGGGCTGCATCCAGCTTGTCGGCTTTCGCTTCCGCCTTTTGGATGTACGGTTGCAACGCCGGGTCTGCCCGTTCTTCTTCGGTCAGTTCCAGACGGGCGGCGGAACGGTGCAGACCATCTTCACTCTCGGCGGTTTCCGCGGCTTGTTTGGCTTTTTTCTTTGCCTTGTGCTTGTCCTTTACGTCCTCGGTGCGTTCCAGTATTTTTTCGGTCTTGCCCTCGGAATCCGTAGAATAATCCTGTTCCGCCTCCCGGCTGGAAACGTTCTCCACAGTGTCGTCCGCCTGATTTTCTACCACCAGACCGTCACGGGTCATGGTCTGGGTGACTTTGGCTTTTGCCTGCAATTCTTTCAAAGTTCTTCACCTCCCATCGGGCAGCAGCTTGTTTCAATGTCCGCAATGTATTTGAGAATCGGGAACACCTGCGGCGGCGAAACCGCATTGCCCAGTGTTTTCATCCGCTTGCTGCGGTTCGGCACATCTTCGGTCAGGCGCGGGATGTCGGCGGGTTCTTCGGCCCAAAGGGAATGTCCGTCCATTTGCGCGGGAAACCCATCAGCCACTCTACCCAGTCCGGGTTGAGGTAGGGCTTTTCCAGCGTGGTGGGGGTCATCCGGTAGACCACATGGGAAAGCCGCGCCGTCCACGCCTTGCCATCCTTGTTCATCTTGCGGTAGCTGCCGTTCGCAGAGATTTGGATGTCCAGCCCCTTGCCCACATCCCCGGTGTCGCTGGCAAGGGGTGTGGGAAGCAGCGGAGCCGATGATGAATACCCGTTTCCGTTCGTGCCACGCGCCAACGGCAGCAGCAGGTAATACGAAAACCCGAACATCGTAACCTGCCTGCTCCAAGTCAATGAGCGTTTTGTCGAGCCCCATACGGAGGAAGCCAGCAACATTTTCTCCAAGCACCCAACGGGGCTGCAATTCCCGGATAACGCGCAGCATTTCGGGCCAGAGGTAGCGTTCATCGCGGAAGCCACGCTGCCGCCCTGCGGTGGAGAACGGCTGGCACGGGAAGCCGCCTGAAATGAGGGTGACGGTGCGAAGTCCTGTTTTTTCAAAGAAAGCCTCCTTTGTTACGGTGGTGATGTCCTGAAAGCGGGGCACCTCCGGCCAGTGGCTTGCCAGCACAGCGGCGGGAAAGGCCGCCCACTCGCATTGGCAGACCGAAGTAAAACCCGCCGCTTCCGCGGCAAGGTCGATGCCGCCGATGCCGGAAAACAAGCTGAAATGCGTTAAGTTCATAGATCCACCACCTCGCTGAGCCGGGTGGTCATGATCTTATAGAGCTGGGTGTTTTTCGGGATGGGGTTTGAGAACGGCAACACCACGTTCTCAAAAATCAGCAGTCCTTCGCCCGGTTCCGAATTGTCGATGTACTTCTGCTGGTCTGCGGAGAGGTTCAGCCGTTCCGAAAGGATTTTGCGGTCGCCGGATGCCTGATTCAGCAGCGTGATGAAGTCGCTGTTTTCCAGAATGTTTTCAATCTCCGGGGACGAAAGAAGGTCCTTCACATTCTGGGTGGCGCCCGTGGGCACGCCGCCCCATTTGCGGAAGCGCTTCCAAATCTCGGCACTGTACGCGGCGGTCTGTTCCTCTTTCAAAAGCAAATGGAACTCGTCTGCAAAATACCATGTAGCCCGGCCTTGGCTGCGGTTCTGGGTGACGCGGCCCATATCTGGTCTTGGATAATGAGCATCCCCAGTTTTTTTTAACTGCTTGCCTAACTCTTTGATGTCAAAGGCCACGAGCCGGTTGTGGATGTCCACATTCGTTTTTGTGGTTTAAACACATTTCAGCGAGCCGGACACATACAGGTCCAATGCCTGCGCTACCCGGTCCGCTTCCGGCAAGTGCTGGTCGAGCTAGGGCTTGGTGGAGGTCAGACAAAATCGGCATATTCTCCGGGCAGGGGTTTGCCAGATAGGGCGGTAGATGGCTTTCACGGCACGGTCTATCACGGTGCGTTCAATCGCTTCCAGACCTGTTTTGCCGCCCATGACCAGCTCACAGAACGACAGCACAAAATCCGATTTCAGGGCAAGCGGACTATCATCCTCGGAGTAGTTGAGGTTGATGTCCAGAGGATTCACATAGTCCTTGCTGGTGGGCGAAAGTTTGATGACCTGCCCATGCAGCCGCTTGACCAGCGGATAATACTCGGCTTCTGGGTCTGAATAAAAATATCGTCAGCAGTCGTTAAAAACACACTGACGATTTCAGACTTGCAGCTCATGGATTTGCCGCTGCCGGGCGTACCCAGCTTCAAGCCGTTGGGACACCGGGCCTGCTTGCGGTCCAGCATGATCATGTTGTGGGATTTTGCGTTGATGCCGTAGTACATGGCTGCCCCGCTCTGGAAAAGCTCCTGCGTGACAAAGGGCACGAACACCGCCACGTTGGAGGTGGTAAGGCTGCGCTGAATCTTTATCTGGTTGATGCCCAGCGGCAGGCTGGACACAAGGCCCTGTTCCTGCTGGTAGTCCAGCCGGACAAGCGAGCAGTTATACTTCTGTGCCACACCTGCGGCTTGGAATACATCGTTGCCCAGCTTTTGCTTGGTGTCGGCCACATTCAGCACAAGAAAGGTCAGCATGAACAAGCGCTCATTTCTTGTTTGCAGTTTGTTCAGCAGCTTTTTGGCGTCCTCGCCGTAAGTGGCAAGGTCGCTGGGCAGGATGTCCATGTCGTACCCGGAACGGACAGCCTTTTTCTGCTCCTGAATCTTCATGGCATCAAGGTCAGTGATTTTCCGCTTGATGGTCTTGATGGCCTCGGTCTGGTCGATGGCCTGCACATGGAGATTGACGAGAATCCCGCTTTCCGTTTTGAGGAAGTCGGCCAGCATTTCGTCCGAAAGTTCCGGCGCAAGGATTTGTAAAAAGCTCACAGCTCCATACTTGCCGCCCAAACCAAAGGTCTTGGCCGTGCCGAAGCAGAGGGAGGACGGGGCCACAAAATCCTTGGTGGAGAGGCCGGAGGGAGCCAGCCAGTTCCAGTCAAAGCGGAACGGTTCGCCGTCCGGGTGGAAGATGCCGTGCAGAACTTCCAAACGCTCCTGCCCGTCCATAACGTGTGCCACACAACCCATGGTCTTGAAATAGCCCAGCAGGTCAAGACCAATGCGGGTCAGACGGGCCCGCGCTGTTTTCAGACTGTCGGCCTCGATGGTGAAGGTCAGGTATTTCGTTTTGACAATGCCGTTGTTTCCGCTGGCAAGCTGCTTTTGCAGGATGGCGGTGTACTCGGCGCGGATGTCGTCAAAAATCATCCCCCTGCGGTGCGATCTCAAAACTTTTTGCGTACTGCACCGGGTCAACCTTGCGATTGAGAAACGAAAGCTGCACATGGATGGAAGCATCCACATAGTTGTACAGGTCGCACAGGTGTTCAAAGATGGCGGTCCTCGTTTCCGGCTGGGCCAGCTGATAGCTGATGTCCTCAAAGGCAATGCACTTGGAGAATGTGCGTCGGTCAATGCGGCACACACCGTCCGGGTAGATGGCCTCATACGGGATGGTGGCCTGTGCCGTGCGGGGCTTGCCGTCACCCTTGTACTTGCGGAGAACGGCATCAATTTCTTTTTTCTGGGCGCGGGTGAGCTTTTTGGGCTTTTCGGTTTCGCGGGGTATCGTTTTTCTGGACAATGGCCTTTACCTCCTGTTCCATTTGGTATTGCCGCATAAGGGCGGCGTAAGCATTGTTGGTCTGATAGGGCCTTTCCTTGGGACGGATAAAGCAGCACTGAATCATTTGCTGAATCACTACTTCAAGGGGCTGGCCGTGCCGCTCGAACAGAGCGAACAGCAGCCCCGGCAGCATGGCAAAAATCATCAGCAGGGCCGCTGCACTGTTGGAAAGATAGTTCCGGGCCAAAAAATAAAGCGGTCCGCCCGTTAAAAGCGCACCGCCGAAGCAGACCAGCTGCCGCTTGGTCAGCCCGAATAAGACTTTGGATTTTACATGGGTCAAATCTTTGGGAACGGTCACATACGCCATTCAAACGCTCCTTTCTCAATGGGCACCGAACACGGATTTGCTGATGCTGCCGGTCTTGAACAGACAGAAGCAGAGCAGCACGGTGTAGCCCATGCAGCCCCAGATGGCCCCGGCAATGTCCGCCGCACCCGAAATGTTGCGTATCAGCACCGCATAGATGCCCACGACAATCATAATCAGGAACGCTTGGAAACCCAGTGCCAGCAAAGATTTCAAATAATTCTGCCCGGTGCTGCGCCACTCGTTGCTGCCCATGGTCGCCAGCGGGATGGGGCCTAACGCCGTGACCACATAAATTTCAATCATACGGCCATAGGTTACAAGGAAAATGCAGATAGACAGGATGTTCATGGTCAGGCCCACTACAAGGGTTTGGAACCATAAGCTGAGCAGACTGCCGATGGTCATGCTTTCCAGCTGAAATTCCAGTCCGGGTATCAGGCGGTCAAAGTGGATGGACGTTTCGCCGATGATCACGCCGGAGCTTTGGTTGACAACGCTCTGAGTCGCATCGAACACGCCCATGACGATATTCCATGTGTTGCTGACAATGAGGATGGCAAAGGCAGACTTGAAAATCCAGCGGAAGAACATAGAAGTGTCGAAGTCGTGCATATTGTTCTTTTCGGTAATCATCTGGATAAGCTCATGGCACATCACAAGGGCAAGGATAGCCGCTGCAATGGGCAGCACCACCGTTTCGGAAAGACTACGCAGCATATTGAAAATGCCGCTGTTCCACGCCTGCGGGGTAGAGCCAACGTCCGAAGCGATTTCGCCTACCTTGGCGTTCACATTATCGAACAGGCCGGAGAGGTTGCCCGTAATGCCATCTATCAAAATGCCTTTTATCCATTTCTCGATGATCTCACTAATCAAGCAAAGATACCTCCTTTCCCGCGCCCTCCCACTTTTCCGGGAGAGCGCGGAGTAGGATTTTAAGTGTTAGTTGTTCGGAAAATTGTGGGCAGCAATACAGGACTTAGCCCAGCAGCCCGGACAGCAGCGGGACAAGGGTCACGCCGATCAGGGCAACGCCGCCGCCCGCGACCAGCTGCTTCACGCCCTGGCTCTTGCTGCCGGGGTTATCCTGTCCATAGCCCTCCAACAGGTTGATGCCGCCCCAGACACACAGGGCACCGCCCAGACCGACCACGATGGTCTGCAAAGTATCGACTGCGCTGTTGAAAAATTCCATAAAGTCCTCACTTTCTGCCGCTTGTTCTGCGGCACTCAAAAATAAAATTATTCGGCTGCATTTTCATCCGACAGGTCGATTTCGTACAGGTCAAAACTTTCGTCCTGTGCGACTACCTGCTGCCGCTTCCGGCGCAGGGTGGATAAGAACCTGTCCACATCAAAGGTGTTTTTCTTGTCCGCGTCCGCAAGGTATTTGTAGTGCGGGTGCTTGGTGATGTCGAACTTTTCCGAGAAGAACGGCCTCACGCCCCGCAGCTGCAAGATGCACCTGCCGCCGTCCATGATTGCGATTTCGTCCTCTGACATCAACGCCTTTCCTAATTTTTGATAGTTCAGTCCGTGGGAGGTTTGAGAACCCCGGTTCTCGCTGGTGTTGAAACTGTCGATGGTTTCTTTCCCCAGCGCATCGGAGATTTCTTTGGCATTCTTGCCCCGCCCACTCAAAAAGAGAACAGAATCGCAGTTGTCCGAAATGATTTCGGCCGCATCCTTGTAGATAGCTTTCAGCTGCGACTGGCTCTGCAAAATGATGGATGCCGAGATTTCCCGGCTGCGGATGGTGGCGATCAGCTTGTCGAAGTTGGGAATCTGCCCGATGTTGGCGAACTCGTCCAGAATCAGCCGTACATGGACAGGCAGCCGACCGCCGTATTTATCATCCGCACGGTCACACAGCAGGTTGATAAGCTGGCTTTGGAGCATGGCAAGAATGAAGTTGAAGGTGGTGTCCGTGTCGCTCATAATCAAAAACAGCACCGTCTTTTCATCCCCGATGGTGTCCAGCTCCATTTCATCGTCCTCCATCAGCTCCCGCACTTCCCGGATGTCAAATGGGGCTAAACGGGCACCGCAGCTTATCAGGATGGAGGAACGGGTCTTGCCCGCCGACAGCAAAAACTTTTTGTACTGCCGGACGGCGAAGTGGTCCGGGTCTTTCTGTTCCAGCCGTTCAAACATGAGGTCTACCGGGCTTTGAAACTCCGGGTCGTCCTCGCGGGCTTCACTGGCGTTTATCATTTCCAGCAGGGTGATGAAGTTCATTTCTTCTGCCGGGGCCTCGTACCAGATGTAGCCGATAAGCGCGGTGTAGAACAGCCGTTCCGACTTCACCCAAAAATCTTCCGCTGACTTTTCGCCCTCGCCCTTGGTGTTGGCGATAAGGGTATTCACCAGCTTCAGCACGTCCTTTTCCGAGTGGATGTAGACAAAGGGGTTGTACTTCATGGACTTGGAAAAGTTTATCGTGTTCAGGATTTTCACCCGGTAGCCTGCCCGCTGGAACATTTGGCCTGTTTCGAGAACCAGTGTGCCTTTCGGGTCTGTGACCACAAATGAAGTTGGATAGTCGGAAGTGGGAAAGCATTGCATGAGGTTGGGCTTGACGTAAAACCGCGTCTTGCCGCTGCCGGAGCCGCCGATCACCAGCACATTTTTGTTCCGGGCGGTCTTGGGGTCTTTGGGACGCCCGGTCATGGTCAGGCGTTCAGTCTGGGTCAGCAAGATGTTGTTTTCAAAGTTGGAGTCGATATAGGGGGCAATGTCCTTGGCGGTGCCCCATCGGGCAGAGCCGTATTCTTCACCCTTGCGGTATTTCTTGGCGTTCTTGCCTTTGCTGTACACGATGAGCCGGACAGCCACCGCCCCGGCAACGCCCACGCAGAGGTCAAACGGATGCAGGCTGGGCAGCGGGTTTGCAAAGGCAGCCGAGATGCCGTTCGTCAGGTGCAGCAGCTTGGCCGAAGCATCCACGCCCGCCGCCAGACGGTATGCCTGCCCGCATTTGGCGAACAGGTACACGAACAGCAGATACGGCAGATTCAGCACCAGCAGCTTTTTCAGTTCAGGCTTCATCGTTCCAGCCCCCTTTGCTTGATTTTTTCTTTGGCGCGTTTCGGCTGCTGGGCCGCTTTCTGCTTGGCTGCTGTTAGCACCTTGCGGATGGAGGGCCGCTGCTCCTTGGAGAGTGTTTTGGCGGTGAACTCCCGGAACGCCTGTTCCAAATTGTCCGCATCCTTGGCCTTGAAGATCACGATGTAGTGGGGCGGCTGGGTGGTTTTATCCTTGCGTAAGGTAAAGTCCACGCCGTACTTCTTGGCGCAGGGCTTGAATGCCCCGATGTTCGCCTCCGTGACTTCAATGTTGGTCAGGGCCGCGCCGTGGGCTTTCAGCTGTTTCAGGCTTTGCTTGCCGTGGTGCAGCTTTGGCCCCTTGGCCCGGTGCTGCAAATATTTTTTCAGCGCAGCTTGCAGTGCTTGGGCGGTGAGCTTGCCCGTTTTCATGGACAGGGCAATGGTTTTCTGGGTGACTTCTTCCTGCAATATGAATCCCTCCTTGTTGCAGAAAATTCAGAGCGGCAGCTAGGGTGGAACCACCAGCCGCCGCAGGTAAAGTGTTCTCATGGATGGGTACTCCTTTCGGTCAGGTGTTGGGCGGGCGGCCCCAATCGGGCTGCGCCATGTCGTGTGCCACAAGGGACGCATAGTAACTGTTGATGGTGCTGGGGGCGTTGAACAGCATGGCCCGCAGGTATTGCTTGATGTTGCGGACTTTGGTGGTGTTATCCCGCAGGCAGTCCATGACGAACTCGATGTGATGGCTGTCCAGTTTCAGGAACTTGGCCTTGACCAGCTCTGCCGGATAATCGTCCCCGGCCACCCGGATGGACTTGCGGGAAGTGCAGACCGTTTCCAGCAGGATGTCCACGATCTCGTCCAGCTGTTCCCGGTCTATCCGGGGATTCTGGGTGAGGGTGTCATACTCGATGTTCTCCAAAATCAAGTCCCGGTAGATTTGATAGGCCGCTTCCTTTCGGCTTCCGGTCCGTTCCGGCGGCGGTGCCGCTGCCTCGTCCTCGTCCAAAGGCAAGGGGTTTGGGGAATGGATAGGAATGGAATCGGTATTTAATCCCTCTTTCTTTTGTTTTTCTGTAATTAGTTTATCTTTATTTAATTGCATTGGATTTTCCAACGTAGGGTTTTCCTGCGTGGGATTCTCCAACGTTGGATTTTCCAATGTAGGTGAAACCGATGCAGGAACAGGCTGCGGCAGCTCGAAGATCACATAGTCTGCACCGCGCAGCCGTCCTTTCTCGTCCCGTTCTCTGGAACGCTGGATGTA
>ENA-OQJJ01000037-OQJJ01000037.1-human-gut-metagenome-genome-assembly--contig:-NODE-37-length-20158-cov-2.453148_pt1 | contig 20158 bp, 20 predicted proteins | sample MGYA00242606_ERZ504772 | MGnify/ENA primary metagenome ERZ504772 (study PRJEB26092, sample SAMD00036363) | human gut metagenome | host: Homo sapiens | study: EMG produced TPA metagenomics assembly of...
GAAAGCATCGGACGGTGATCCGGACGCTGCTCTACGGCTCGTGACAGCTGGGACGAATGCGATCACCGGCACGGAAAGCTCCCTTGCAAGTGCTTTTAGGGAACGGGAGATATCTGAGATCTCCTGCTGACGGGAATCAGATCCCCTGCCGGAACCGGACATCAACTGTAAGTAGTCAATGATGATCAGCTTCAGATCATGCTCTAACTTATATTTCCGGCATTTGCTCCGCATCTCCGCGATGGAAATACCAGGCGTATCATCGATGATAAGCTCCGAATTACCGATCGTTCCGGCACCTTCGATCAGCTTCTCCCAGTCAGAATCTGAGAGGTTACCGGTTCGGAGTGCCTGTGCATCCACCCTTGACTCTAAGGAAAACAGACGGTTTACAAGCTGCTCCTTTGACATCTCGAGTGAAAAGATCGCCGTGCACATATGCTCATGAAATGCCACATACTGCGCAATGTTAAGAACAAACGCCGTTTTACCCATGGAAGGACGCGCCGCGATCAGGATCAGATCGGACGGCTGTAAGCCTGCTGTGCGGTAATCAAGATCAATGAAGCCGGTCGGGATTCCCGTAACAGTGCCGGATGTCTTGGCCGCATTCTCGATCTTTTCGAGCGCATTCATAACGACCTGGCGGATCGGCACGTAATCACCGCCTCCGCCGCGTGTGGAAAGCAGATCAAACACCTTTTTTTCGGTGATATCCATGACTGTTTCAACACTCTCTTTTCCCATGTAGCACTCGTTTTCGATCTCTTCATTTAATTTGATGAGTTTACGCCGCATGGAGTTATCTTTTACGATCTGGGCATAATATTTTACATTTGCCGATGTTGGAACTGCATTTAAAAGATCCCTCACAAACTCTAAACTTGCAATCTCTGCAGGCACATCTTTTTCTTTTAATTTATTCTGCAAAGTGACCAGATCGACTGGAAGTCCTTTGCTGTATAATTCGATCATGGTATCAAACAGTATCCCGTACTGCTTATAATAAAAATCCTCACTGATGAGCATTTCCATAGCAGTGAGGATCGCGTCCTTGTCCATGATCATAGAGCCGATGACCGACTGTTCTGCCTCGCGGCTGTTCGGCATCGTGCGGTTGATCAGTGTTTCTTCCATTCCTATTCCTCTACTACATGTACGTTAAATTTTCCTACTACCTTCGGATGAAGCTTAATTGCAACTTCTGTCACACCAAAGGTACGGATCGGCTCCGGCAGCTGCATTTTCTTTTTGTCAAGTTCCATGCCAAGCTGTGCTTTGGCTGCAACAGCGATCTCTTTGGTGGAAACGGAACCGAATGTACGTCCGCCCTCACCGGCCTTCATTTTTACGGTAACTTTTTTATCTTTTAACTCTTCCGCAAGTGCCAGTGCAGCTTCATACTGCTCCTGTGCCACTTTGTCTGCGTGCTGGTTCTGCAGTTTTAAATCATTGAGGTTTTTTGGTGTTGCCTCCACACCTAATTTTTTCGGGAAAATCGCATTGCGCGCATAGCCGTCGCTGACATTCACGATCTCTCCTTTTTTCCCTAATGCTTTTTACATCTTCTAATAAAATAACTTTCATATATAAAACCTTCTTTCCTGATTATTCTGATATATCGCCCTCTTTTAACATCTCATCAATCGTATCCTGAATGATATGTTTTGCCTGCTGCAGTGAGCAGTTGGTAAGCTGGGCTCCGGCAACGTTTAAGTGTCCGCCGCCGCCAAGCCGCTCCATAATAAGCTGTACATTGATCTCATCAATGGAACGGGAACTTACATAAATTTTTCCCTGATATTCCGTGAGAACAAAGGATGCCTTGATCCCCACAATATTTAAAAGCTCATTTGCTGCCTGTGCACAGACGATGGTCGGGCTCTCCACCTCATCTGCCGGACAGATGGAAATTGCAAATGCTCCCCGGTAAACTTCTGCATGACGCACTGCTTCCGCGCGCGCTTTGTAAGCTGCCATATCGTTGCGGAGCATCTTGCGCACTCTCGTCACCTCCGCACCCGCACGTCTTAAATAGGCTGCCGCCTCAAAGGTTCGTACACCGGTTTTTGTCATAAAGTTGTTGGTATCGATCATGATACCCGCATAAATACAGTCTGCCTCACACGGAGCGAGACGGATATTTTCGGAAAAATACTGCAGCACCTCGGCAATCATCTCACATGCACTTGAAGCATACGGCTCCACATAAGAAAGAACCGGATTCTCGATCACCTCATTTGTCTGTCTGTGATGATCGAATACACAGACGGTCTGCGTGCACTTTAACAGTTCCGGACATTCGGTGTAGCTCGGACGGTTTACATCCACAACGACCACCAGTGTATTTTCATTGGTAAGCATAAGTGCCTCTTCATTTTTGATAAAAAGGTCTGCCGGATATCCCTTTTCCTCGGTAAAACACTCTACCAACGGGCGCAGGGACGAAGTAATCTCATTTAACACGATCTGTGCCTTTTTGCCAAGTACCTTTGCCGCACAGTAAATACCGATCGCTGCACCGAGGGAATCCACATCGCTGATGCTGTGTCCCATAATGATCACATGCTCCCTGCTCTCGATGATCTCACGGAGCGCATGTGCTTTTACCCTCGCCTTAACTCTGGTGTTGCGCTCTACCTGCTGCGTCTTTCCACCATAATAAGTAATATCCTCGCCATCACGCACAACGACCTGGTCACCGCCACGTCCTAATGCAAGGTCAATGGACATACGCGCATACTCATAATTCTGTGTATAACTTTCGCCATTTGCACCGATACCAATACTGAGTGTCACCGCCATCTCATTGCCGACCTTAACTGTTTTTACATCCTCGATCAGGCTGAAGCGGTCTTCGCGGAGTTTTGCAAGATACTGATATTTCAATACAACAAAATACTTATCTTTTTCAATCTTGCGGACTAACGCATCCAGTTCCGTAAAATATTTATTGACTTTCCGGTCGATCAGGGCAACGAGAAGAGATCTTTTGACATCTTCAATACTGTCAAGTGCCTCATCATAGTTATCGATATATACAAGACCAGCAACCATTTTCTGTTCCTGGTTCTCTCTCATGTACTGATTCTTTTCTGTCTCATCAAAGAGATATACCGCCGTCAGATATTCGTTACTCTCATCAAGTGTAACAAGACTGTCCACGCTGTTTAACTCTTCAAAGTAGATTCTTTTTAAGGCAACACGAAAATCCTGTTCTTTCAGCGTGAGGTTTATGGATTTCTCTCCATCACTCTTCTGCAGAAGTTCCTTTGTCAGTGCCGGAAAAATCGTCGTGATCGATTTGTGATATTTTTTATCCTTACCGGTCAGTTCTGTAAACTGCTCATTGACCCATAATATCTTTGCATTATAATCGACGAGTGCATACGGTATTTCAAACTCATTTAAGAGCTGCTTTTGTACTGTTCCGTACTGCGTTGCGAAGTTGATCAGCTCATTAACCAACACCGGCTTATTCCTGACATACACGATCATGGAAACAACAAAATAGATTGCCGTAAATATTGAAAACATAATACCTGACAATATATCTTCCGTATAGATGACAACATTCATACATACCAGAAGAATCGTCATGAACATCGGCCAGTAGAGAGATTTACGAAGTCTCCCTCTGAGCTTTACTTTATTACTTTTCATAGTCTTCTCCTAAATAAAAAGAAACCTACGGCAGGAAATGTGCTCATCACTGCTTACTTTTCCATCCGTCTTGGAATAGTCTTTGCTAACAATTATAGCATTTTGCCCCCTTAAGATAAAGTACTTTTTAAAAAAGGAACCGACGCAGTCACCTCATCTGCCCGATTCCCTTTTCTTTCCATTTGCAGTCTGATCCTGCTGTATTCAGTTCTGGCTCTCCGTATCACGTGGCGCGATCGTCAGATAATTGTCAGTATCCATATCATTGATCAGATTATCCGATAAAATCCTGTCACCGGAAACTTTCGGTTCTTCCCGCACGAAACTCTCCTCGTCGAGTTCATACCCCGTTTCTTCCCTGTAAACAGCGCTGATAAATCCGGATTCCTGTCCACCGCCATAAATTGGAAAAATGATCGTATGCCAGTCATTTTCCATATCTTCACTGATCATTACCGGAGTATGGATCTGCGAAAATGCTCCAAGCACCTCGAACTGACCATTTTCTCCCGGTCTTAAAATAAGTGCCGCATCCCCGCGATTATCAGATGTTGTATCTCCGATCGTGACCGCTACGATCTCATCCGTTCCGTCCTCGTTAAGATCCGTGTAATTATAGTAATACCGTGTCTCTTTGCATTCTTCTTCCGGAATCTGATAATACTCCGTCAGAAATGCTGCAAGATCCGGATATTCCTCATCCTCAGAATATTCTTCCATCACATTGTAGTTTTGTTCGTCCTGCTCTGCCGAAAAGAAATGTTCTTCTAATGTTTTCTCCGTCTGGGTATCTGTCTGTTCCATTGTATTTGCAGTATTTTTTTGTCCGCAGCCTGCCGTACCTGCCAGCACTGTCAGGAAAAATACCATACATAATGTCTTTTTCATGTGTCCTCCACCTGTCCGTACTGCTTACCGTTTTGGTTTATCATATATATTATATGATTCCATGCACAATTCCAAGACATTCTTGCGAAGTTTAAGAAATCCTTTAGACATTTTACTCTTACGTCCAAACCCTACAACAATCTCTGAATCTCCTCCAACGACGGCATGACACGCAGGGCACCTTTTCTTGTTGTAATGATGGATGCTGCTGCATTGGCAAATGTGAGCATTTCTTTTAACTGCTGTTTTGTAAGGTTATCTAAGCCATACTTTAATATATGGTGCAGGCAGCATGCCCCAAAGGTGTCTCCGGCACCGGTGGTTTCGATCGTGTTTTTCTGTAAAAATGCAGGAACTTCAACCAGCATATCCTTATAATAGGCTCTGCTTCCGTCCTTTCCCATGGATAAAAGGATGAGCGGGATCTGATAGGTCTGCTGCAGCATGTGGATCCCTTCGGTGTAATCTTCTTTCCCGGAAAACCACTGGATCTCATTGTCCGAAATTTTTAAGATATCACAGACGGATAAACCATATGCCATCTGCGTTCTTGCATCTTCCATGTCTTTCCAGAGCGGCTCCCTGATATTCGGATCAAAGGAAAGAATCGCGCCGTTTTCTTTGCGACTTTAATGCATGTCTTGTCGCACTTCTGACCGGTTCATTGGTCATGGATAGTGTGCCAAAATGAAAGATTTTTGCATCTGCAATAATGTCATGCCTGACCTCATCCTCCCGGAGCATCATATCTGCACCCGGATTCCGGTAAAAGGAAAAATCGCGGTCGCCGTCCGGCTTTGTCTCAACAAACGCAAGCGTGGTGCGTACATCCTCATCTGTCAGAAGTCCGCTCACATCAATTCCGGCTGATTCCACGGCAGCACGAAGCTGTCTGCCAAAAATATCATTTCCGACTTTTCCTAAAAATGCGGTGCGATGACCTAACTTATTTAACATTGAAAGTACATTACACGGTGCCCCTCCCGGATTTGCCTCATAGACCGGGTTGCCCTGACCACTGGTGCCGTTTTCTGTAAAATCGATTAATAGCTCGCCGAGAGCGGCTACATCATATTGTTTGTTCATTTATGTGCTCCTTTCTGCTATGTTAAGCTAATGCAAAGTTCTGGTTTGGTTTGTTGGAACGTTGAGAGAACGGCACAGATTTAACGAAGGCACGCTCTCGCTGCCTGTCGCTCGCAGCGGATACTAAGTGAGCAAAATACGCTCACTAAGTACCGGCGGCTCCCCAGCACCTTCTTATAAATCCGTGCCGTTCTCTCAACTGCCTGCAGTCTGTGGCAGATTTCGCCCTGGCTTCTCGGTAGTGACTGACGAATATCTCCGCAAAAGGCGTGCCGCAAGGTAATGGCTGGCAAATTGAGCGAAGCCGGGGCTGCTTTTGTGACTTTGGTAGAAAATTAGAAAATCTTAGTATGCCTGTTAACACACAGTGTTGTGCCGCCACGGACGGCAGCCCAAGTCCTAATGTGCCCGGATGGCACATTTAGGACGCACACGTCACTCCGCCACACACCCCCGCAGGCATACTTAGCTTTTCTTATTTTCGGACATCGGAACAAAACACGCCCCGGCTTCGCTCAATTTGCCTTCACAGCACCTCCGGCATCCACCTTTCCATATATTTTCCTTACACTTCCTTAACGTACACCTGCCACGACTTATACTCATTCCCAAGCCGCGGAACCGGCAGCCCCGCATGCACAAGCTGTGCCCCTGTATAGTACTCCGGCTCAACAGAGTTCGGTGTCCCATTGATCCGCTGCCCATTTTCGCCACCGGTCTGCATTCCGACAACTTCCACCCGGTACTTTTTATCTTCGCCAAGTCCCCGCAACTTCACATACTCCGTCGCCGGATTACACTGCGTATCCAGCGTTACCACAGTAACCAGCGCCTCGCTTCCATCCGGCCTGCAATACTCCCACGCAGCATATTCTTTTTTCTGCCAGACATCTGTCAGCCTGTAATACCTGCCCTGCCGGATCAGCATCTCAAAACGGTGATAGTTTTTGATCTGCTCTCTGACCTGTTCCTTTTCTTCTTCCGTCAGCAGATTTAAGTCCAGTTCATAACCAAAACTAGCCGCCCATGGCAACTGCTGCCCGTGTCGCAAGTTCTGTCATTCTTCCGGTCTTGATGGTTCGGAACTGCCGACACATGGGAACCGACCGTGCAGGACGGATAGGCAAAGGATGTTCCATACTGTATTTTAATACGCTCAACCGCATCCGTATTGTCACTGCACCAGATCTGTGGTGTATAATACAACATTCCCGCATCAAACCTGCCGCCGCCACCGCTGCATCCCTCAATCAGAAGATCCGGGTAACGTTCATGCAGCCGTTCCAAAAAATCATAAACACCGAGCACATAGCGGTGCAGGATCGCACCCTGATTCTGCTCTGCCGCCGTTTTCGACCAGATATCCGTGAGATGACGGTTCATATCCATCTTGACATAATCAGCCTTCGTGTCATCGAGCACTTTCGCAATCTGTGCAAAAATACCGTCCACCACTTCTTTTCTGGAATAGTCGAGCACAAGCTGATAGCGTGCACGCACCGGTTTTCGTCCAGGAATGGTAAATGCCCAGTCCGGGTGTTCCCGATAGAGGTCACTGTCCTCACAGACCATTTCCGGCTCGATCCAGATCCCAAATTTCATGCCAAGCCCACGAATTTTTTCTGCAACTTTCCCAAGCGGCATCCCAAGTTTTTTCTCATTGACCGTCCAGTCGCCCAGTCCTGCCAGATCATCATCACGTTTTCCAAACCACCCATCATCGAGCACCAGCATCTCCACGCCAAGCTCCGCCGCCTGTTTTGCGATCTCTATGATTTTTTCTCCGGTAAAATCAAAATAAGTTGCCTCCCAGTTATTGATCAGAACCGGTCTTTTGGTATCGCGGTATGCACTGCGGCAGATGTGGCTGCGGATCAGACGATGCAGATTCCACGAAAGTGTTGAAAAACCATTTGCCGAATAACTAAATGCCGTCTCCGGTGTATCAAACGTCTCTCCCGGCTCTAATTTCCAGGAGAACATTTCGTCGGACAAGCCCATAACAAGCCTCGTCTGCTCATACTGGTCTTTTTCTGCCTCCGCCTTAAAATTGCCGCTGTACAAAAGCATACAGCCGTAACATTCACCGGCATCTTCCCCGGTCTGTTTTCCCGCCAGCATCACAAACGGATTCTGCTGATGGCTGGATGACCCGCGCCTGCTTCCAAATACCTGATTGCCATGCTCCACCGGCGTACGCTCTAAGATCCGCTCCATCCCGTGTCTGCCATGAAAATGAATCACATCAAATTCTCCGGTCATAAAATCAAGTACAGCGCTTGCTGCTTTTTCAATATGAACAGCCTCCTGCCCCCGGTTTGTAATCTGCACAGCCCTTGTAATAATATCGAGCTCTGCAAATATACCATAAAGCAGTGTCACCTGCACGCCACTTGGCTTGTCCTCCAGATATACCTTTAAAGTCTCACTCTCCGTCCCCGTCTCGTCATAAGCTGCCGGAAGACCCGGTATCCGATATTTTCCCTCACAAATTTCGCAGGATCAAACCGCAGATCGGCACAGTAACTTCCATCCGCATTTTTCAGGATAAACGCCGGACTGCGGAAATCCCCGTTTCCAAAACCCGGATACTCCTGTGGCAGTGCATCCATGGAATATGTCTTGTCGCACTCCGCCTCATACGGATTGCCGGAAAATCCCCTGTCATAATAGATCAGAAGATACCGCATATCGCCTGTTAAACGTTTTCCATAATAAAGATGGAGCAACTGCCCGTAATTGCCGACTCCCATCTGATAAGTCGTATTTTTTGTATGCAGTGTGATCAGTTTCTGCTCCTGATCTATGATGATTGCCATAGTTTTTCCCCTTCCACTCCAAACTTATTTCCTGTAAAATACCTTTGCCTCGTAAGGTCTTAAATAGATGCCATTTTCTGTTTTTACCACATCGTCATAATTGCTGATCAGGACTTTCTCGTCCCCAGTAAAACCGTCTTCCAGGTAAAATCCATCTCCTGCTCCCTGAAATTGCAGACCACAAACAGTTTCTCATCTCCAAGTGTTCTGGTGTACGCAAACACATCCGGGTGTTCAATCGCCTTACTCTTGTATACACCATACACAATAATCTCCATCTGATGACGCAGTTCGATCAGTTTCTTATAATAGAAAATATAGAATCCGGATCGTTTACCTGTGCTGCCGCATTGATCTTTTTATAATTCTCATTGACAGAGATCCACGGTGTTCCTGTCGTAAATCCCGCATTGTCACTGTCATCCCAGTGCATCGGGAATCTTGCATTGTCACGGCCGATGGCATTGACAAATTTTAACATGGTCTCCTCATCCAAAATACCGCCCCCGACAAAATCACGGTATGCATTTTTTGATCTCAATATCGCGGAACTCCGAAAAATCCCTGCATTTCCGGTTTGTCATTCCAAGTTCCTCGCCCTGATAAATATAAGGTGTTCCCTTCATAAAATGCAGACAGGTTGCAAGCATTTTTGCAGAGATCTCGCGGTACTCCTCACTGTCATTTCCAAATCTTGACACGGCTCTTGGCTGATCGTGGTTATCCCAGTAAAGACTGTTCCAAGCCACACCTTCAAGTCCGTCCTCCCACTTCTGAAATACCTTTTTGAGCTCCACCAGATCAAAACTGCCGTCACTCCATTTGCCATACTGTGTCTGTCCGAGATTGACATGCTCAAATGTAAAGATCATATCCAGCTCATTTTCGTTTGTTCCGGCATAGCGTTTTGCATCTTCAACGCCTGCTCCGGCACCTTCGCCAACTGTCATCCAGTCAAATCTGGAGATTACCTTTTCATTCATTTCTTTTAAATACTCATGCACACGCGGGCCATTGTTGACATAAGGAGAAGAATCACCGAATTTTTCATTGCCACGCACTACACCGTCCGGGAAACGCTGGTCTTTTGATATCATCGTAATGACATCCATACGGAATCCGTCAATGCCGCGCTCACCCCACCAGGTCATCATGTCATAGACTTCCTGTCTGAGTTTTGGATTTTCCCAGTTGAGATCCGGCTGTTTTTTGGAAAACATGTGAAGATAATACATATCTGTTGTCTGATCGTACTCCCATGCGGATCCACCAAAACAGGAACCCCAGTTATTCGGTTCTTTTCCGTCCTTTGCCTCGCGCCAGATATAATAATCACGGTACGGGTTATCTTTACTTTTTCTGCTCTCCACAAACCACTGATGCTCATCGGAACTGTGGTTGACGACCAGATCCATGACGATCTTAATGCCAAGTTTGTGTGCCTCGGCAAGCATTTCATCGAAATCTTCGAGTGTACCAAACTCCGTCATGATATCCCTGTAATCACTGATATCGTAACCGTTGTCATCGTTCGGGGACTGATAGACCGGAGATAACCAGATCACGTCAATTCCCAATAATTTTAAATAAGACAGCCGGCTCTTAATGCCGCGAAGATCGCCGACACCATCACCATTGCTGTCCATAAAGCTGCGCGGATAGATCTGGTAGACTACCGCTTCTTTCCACCATTTTTTTTCTTCCATAGGAATCCTCCATTCCTGCGCCGGTTTTGCGCATACACTATTTACCTTCCTGCTATATATCTGGCTCATATACATATTGAATCAAGTCGTCTCCCTTACTACAAGTGATACCGGCAGAGTAGTGCGGTTCGGCACAAGTTCCCCGTTACCGGAGCGGACGAGCAGTTCCACCGCCATTTTTGCCATCTCTTTGATTGGCTGATGGATCGTCGTGATCGGCGGCGTTGTTAATGATGCAATATTGACATCATCGAAACCCACGATCTTCATCTGCGACGGCACATCAATGTTCAAATTATGGCACACCTGAAGAAGCTGCGCTGCGATCAGATCACTGCTGGCAAAAATTCCGTCTGTATCCGGGTTTTCCTTTAGCAGTTTTTTCGAGAATCTGATGGTATTCGAGATGATTATATTCAAAGGCCGTGGTATCTGCGATCTGGTAAGAAACCTTCTGTTTTTCACAGACTGCACGGAAACCAACTGCACGCGCATCCGCAGGCATGGCAGTTTCATGGACACCGCTGATGTGGATCAGATGTTTACATCCGCAGTCAATCAGATGCTGCGCTGCAAGACGTCCGCCCTGCTCATTGTCACACTCCACCTCCGCTGTTCCATTTTCAAGATAACGCTCAATCGTGATCAGCGGCACATTTAATCCGGTAAACTTTTCCACGCCGACCGTTCCACTGCAGAGAATGACTCCCGCCACGCGGTTGCTCGTGCACATTTCCATGTACTCCCATTCTTTTTCATTTTTCTCCTGGGAGTTAAACAGTAAAATCTTATGGTCATAATGATACGCCTGACTCTCCAAATTACTGATCAGCTCCGCAAAATACGGATGTCTGATGTGCGGCACGATCACACCGATCGTGTTCGTCGTCTGTTTGGAAAGCGAACGCGCTACTTCGTTCGGGCGGTAATTGAGCTTCTTCATCGCCTCATATACTTTTTTTCTCGTTTCTTCGCTGATATATCCACGGTTATTCAGCACACGGGAAACAGTGCTTACGGTAAGCCCTGTCTCCTTTGCCACATCCTTTAAGGTTGCCATACTTCCTCCCCGAAAACCTGTATCTTCTCTATGCTGCCCTTTTCCATGCTAAAATTTTTCTGCAATTTCAGGCAGTTCAAATATACCTGTGATTGTACCACAATCTGCAGTCACTTCAAGAATCACATCATCAAAAAGCAGAGAAAAATCACGGATTCCGACACCTGTTGCAAATGTTTCTTCACCGATTTTTAACTCTCCGGTTTTTGTCATTGTATACAAAGTCAGTCTTCTGGTTGATGCAGGCACTTAAAATGTCCTCTGACTCTGCGCGGGTAATCTGAATTTCCGTTGCTGTGTCCGGTGCAAATTTCCACTGAAATAAATCCTTTGCTGACACATGTTCATCTGCAACTTTTGCTGCAGTGTCTGCCATCAGTGCCTCATTTTCAGTATCCTGCTGCCGGACATTTTTCATTGTACTGTCATACACAGGTTTCCTGCTGTCATCATACTCCCTGACCGGTTTCTGTCTGAGCACTTTTTCACCGTTCTTATATGCAACGGAAAACTCCCTCGGCAGTCCCATCGCCCCGGTATAATTTCTTCCGCGGTTTGGAAATCTGAGCCACGGAACTGAGATCACACGATTTCCTGTATTGCTGTAAGTCTGCGCCGCATAAGCTATCTTATTAATGTATGCCGCATGACGCACACCATCGGTCTGAAATTGATATCCATCAAACTCTCCCCAGAAGTAAAAACCGTCTGCGCTCCAGAACATCCAGGTCTCATTTCCTTTTTCATCTTTCAGGCATACCAGATCCGGACATTCCCACGCCTCTTTGAATGTCAGGCGGTCGGTCTGTTCCCATTTTAGCAGATCGGTGGAACGAAAAATGCCAAAATCATTTTCCTCTAACCACAGTGTCATGATATAGGCACCGCTTTTTTCATGCCAGAACACCTTCGGATCACGGTTTTCTTTACAAACCGTCGGAAGCACACCTTTGTCAATTTTATGGAGTGTCTCCCCGCCATCCGTACTGTATGCAATGCGCTGGGTAAACTGTTTCCCTGCGCTCCATTTATTATTATTTCCGGCTGCCGTATAGAAAAATACCAGCGCATCTTCCGGCAGTCCGAGCATCTTACGATCATTTACAATACCGCTTCCGGAAAACATCGTTCCGGTCTCATCCGGGAAAAGTACATCATCCTTCTGCTCCCAGTGCAGTAAATCCCTGCTTACCGCGTGTCCCCAGCTCATATTTTCCCACTGCACATCAAACGGGTTATGCTGGAAATACAAATGATACACGCCCTCTGCATACACAAGGCCATTCGGATCATTCATCCATCCGGTCTGCGGTGTAAAATGAATCGAAGGGCGGCGGAAAGCCTCACCCTGCGTAGCACGGAGAGATTTTTCTTCCGTTTCAGGTACGTCCTCATTTCTGATTCCGTCAAAGAAAGCTTTCCTAAGATCCCCTCTTAGAATTAGTGTTTTATCGGTAAATTGCTTTACCGGAAAACGGGCATAATAACTGACAGGGTATGTTTCATCCTCTGCCTCTCCCGCCGGGATCTGAAACTCAAACAGCTTTGTTTCGCTGTTATCCTCCCGGCAGAATATCTCAAGCATACGGTTGTTTTTTTTGCCGCCAAACGGCAGCTCGCCATACGTGGCACAGACCGGAATAAACAGCCACCCTTTTTTGATGTATATTTCCTTTTCCATGTCTTACAACCTCCTACTTATATTTTTCCTTTTTAACCAGCACTTGTAAGCACATAACATCTTTCACTGGTCAGCATATTTTTGCATTTTTCTTATTCGTACTACTGATAACGTTGACACCCTATTGTGCAATTATCTTCAAAACGCACGAACTTCTCCGTCTTCTGTATAAGTGATCTCAAACTTCTTCGCCTTAAAGTCAGCGGAAAGTTTTGCCCACGCATCACCGTTTCTTCGCACGATCACAAGCTTATCATCGTCACTGGTTTCGAGTTCAAACGTTCCATCGAATGCCGGGTGAGCATTACGGAATTCCATCATGCGCAGAAGTTCTGCCACGACCGGACGTTTACTTCCGCATCGATCTCTTCTTTTGTATAGTAATGACGGTTGATGTTCCGTCCCACTTTCGTCTCTTCCAAAAGTTTTAAGTCATTCTTTCCTGCCAGCAGTCCGACATAGTAAACCTGCGGGATACCCGGTGCAAAGAACTGAACCGCTCTCGCTAACAGATACGCATCATCCTCATCGCCAAGTGCGGAATAATAAGAACAGTTGACCTGATAAATGTCAAGGTTATTGTACGCTGCGGTATTATAGATTTTCTTGACATTTGCACCAAACTTAAAGATATCTTCCTTGGTGCGCCCGATCTCCTCATCCGGCAGCAGATCTTTAACATCTACCACACCGATTCCGTCATGCGTATCAAGTGTCGTGAACTGTTTGCGCGGGCAGATCTCAAACCAGTGTTTTAAATACTGTGTCTGTCCATAGTATAATGCATTAATGAGCAGCATTGGAAGTGCAAAATCGTATACATAGTAATCTTCTTTTGCGATCTTCTCCTGCATCGTGTAATGCTCATGAATTTCCGGTAAAAGTGTAACTCCGTAAGGTTTTACGATATCCTCACACTCTTTTAAGAACTCCCATACATCCGGCTCAATGAAAAAGCAGCTTGTTCCGGCTTTTTTTGTTTGCATAGGCAAATGCGTCGAGACGGATCATTGCAGCACCATGCTCACACAATGTTGTTAAGTTGTCGCGGATAAAACGCTTTGCCGTCTCAGATTTACAGTTGATATCGATCTGCTCTTCATCAAACGTGCACCATACTTTTTCAGATGTTCCGTCTGCAAAATGTGCCTCCACATACGGTGCACGCGGCTTTCTTTTGTAGATTGCATCCACCTGCTCCTCGGTCGGCTCCCCGTTTTCCCAGAAATCTTTGTAGCGGATGAACAGGTCATGATACTCAGATGCATCTTTTTTCTCCAGAAAGTCTTTGTAATACGGGCTCTGTGCCGAAATATGATTGATCATATAATCAAACATCAGGTAATACTTTTCTGCCAGATGTTCCACGTCGTTCCAGTCACCAAATGCCGGATCGACTTTGTGGTAATCCATCGGTGCAAATCCCCTGTCTCCCGAAGAAGGGAAGAACGGAAGGATATGGATCCCTCCCACTGCTTTTTTAAAATATTTATCTAAAATCTCGTTTAAATCTGCCAGATTATGTCCCATCGAATCCGAATAAGTAATCAGCATACATTTGTTTTCCAACTTTTTCATATCAATCTCCATTTCTGCATAAAATCCTGTTTTTATGCTCACCACCATTTCACTGCTGTCACTTCACAGGAATAATACTCTTTTATGATTTCACCGCGCCGGCTACCACGCCATCGATGATCTCTTTCTGCAGGAACAAATATAATACCAGAATCGGGGCAACGGTAAGTACCAGTGCTGCCATGATCACACCGTAATCGGATGAGTAAGTTCCGTAGAAAGAATAAGTCGATAACGGAAGTGTATATAAGTTTTTCTTTCCAAGTACCAGTGACGGAAGCAGATAGTCGTTCCAGAATGCCAGTACGTTTAAGATCACAAGGGTTGCCGTGGTCGGTTTCAACAGCGGAAATACGACCTTGAAAAATGTCTGTACATTGGTACATCCATCCAGATAAGCTGCCTCTTCGAGTGAGATTGGGATACCGCTCTTGATAAATCCCTGATAAATGAATACTGACATACTCAACGCAAAACCTGTATGCATAAAGATCAGTGTCAGTCTGTGGTTTAACAAATGAAGCCCGGAACCATAAATGGAAACTAACGGGATCATGATCGCCTGGAATGGAATGATCATGGATGCTGCCATCAGTGCAAAGAATACTCTGGAAAATGTATTTTTTGCACGGGTAAAATAATATGCCACCATGGATGCAAAAATGATGACGAGCAATGTGCTTAACCCAGTGATAAACAGGGAGTTTCCAAACGCTTTTATGAATTCCATTTTCTCAAATGCTTTTGTGTAGTTTGCAAGTGTATATCCCTTTTCTGTGATAAGGGAAAATGGATTCTTGATGATATCACGTTTCTGTTTAAAGGAGTTTAACAGCACCAGAATGAACGGTACCATATAAAGCAGGAATAAAACAATGATCGCTGTAAATCCAACAACATCCAATACACGGCGTTTTGTTCCGCCTACTTTTGAATTTCTGCTCATTATGCCTCTACCTCCTTCTTCTTTCCGATATAGATCTGCGCACCGCTGATACATGCAACAATAATAAATAAGATCAGTGCTTCAGCCTGGCCTACACCATAATTTCTGGACGTGAATGCCTTTTCATAGACATGCATCGCAACCAGTCTGGTGGAACCGTAAGGCTCACCGCCTGTCAATGTAAGGTTTACATCATAAACCATGAACGCTCTTGATAAGGTAAGGAACAGACAGATAACAAACGACGGCACCATCAGCGGTAAGATAATGCTCTTCATTTTCTGGAGACCAGTTGCCCCATCTATGCTGGCTGCCTCAAGCACATCTGTGGACAGCCCTGTGAAACCGGCGATGTAGATTAACATCATATAACCGGATAATTGCCAAAACTGTAACGATCACCATGGACCAGAATGCTTTATTCGGATCTGCTAACCAGGAAGTGGAAAATAATCCCCAGCCTGTGCTCTTTCCCATGTTCACAAGCACTCTTGAAAATACGAACTGCCAGATAAATCCAAGTACGACACCACCGATCAAATTCGGTGTAAAGAAACCGGCACGGAAAAATTTCTGGCCTTTGATTCCGTTTGTCAGTGCATATGCTAAAAGGAATGCCACTGCATTGACTAAGATTACCGATAAAAGTACATATTTTAAAGTGAGTCCCATAGAGGACCAGAATGCCGTATCTTTAAATACGGAAATATAATTCTGCACGCCGATAATATTTTTTACTTTGCTGACTCCATCCCAATCGGTCAGTGTCAGGTAAAAACCATACAGGAAAGGCAGTATAACAACTGCACAGAAAATCAGACATCCCGGCAGTGCAAAGATACATAGATTTTTAATTTTTTCTCCCGTTTTTCTACCCATAACCCTAATTCCTTTCTGATATCCCCACGGAAACTGCCATCATGCTTTTTCAGATGGCATTCCCGCAGAGATGATATATGGCTGTGATCCGTACGGTCACACTCAGATTGTTTTTGTTTCTATTCTTTAGATACGATTAATTCTGTGATGTCCAGTAGTTGTCGATGTCTGCTGCAAGATCATCTCTTGTACACTGTCCGCCAAGATATTTCTGCATGGAAGCTCCAAGTACGCTCCAGTGGTCAGAAGGTGCGATAAAGCTGGATGAATAGGTGTTGCCTGCTGCCATTTTTGTCTGAATGTCTTTTCCAAGCGGATCTAATGCTTCATAAGTATTGTTTTTGCATGCCGGGATCACTGCTGCGTCTTCTACTAACATTTTCTGTCCGTTGTCAGAGTATACCAGCCAGTTGACAAATGCCTTTGCCGCCTCCTGCTGCTCCGGTGTGGACTGCTCTGCATCGATCATTAACTGTTTGCTTGCGCTTGCCTGAATACCGTTGTTTGCAAAATCAGAAGTATCATTTCCTAAAATATATGGAAGGAATCCATACTCATCACTGTCGGAAGCGCCTGCCTCTTTTAAGTTTGGCCAAGCCCAGCATCCATTGATCCAGAGAGCGGCATCACCGTCAGCTAAGAAGATCGGATCCTGATCATAAAGAGCACCTAAAGGATCCTCTCCGTTGATGTTATACTGGCTTAATAAATCAAAAGTATCCATGAACTCGTTGAATCTGTCATAATCTTCTGCCTTTAATGTGCCTGCTTTTAACTCGTCGATGACTTTGGCACTTCCCTCTGTGGTTCCATCGTAGGAATCATAGATAAATCCGAGTTGATGTGCACCTAAAGACCAGTCTTCTTTTGAGATAACGACCGGATTCTCCATGCCGCCTGCACGAAGGTTTTCAAGCAGTTCCTTTAATGCATCGTAGGAATTGATGGTGGATGGATCAAACTCTTCTCCTAAAGTATCCTCGATCGCTTGTTTTATTGTAAATGATTCCACGTCCCTCAACACAGAGTGGGAAGCTGTATATCTTTCCGTCAACCTGTGTGGTCTGGTTTACACACTCTTTTACCCACTCTTCATCGGAGAGATCAACTGCATACTGGGAAGCAAGTGCAACAACGTCTGTGGCATCTATGATCGCCATTGTCGGTGCTGTTCCTGAGTTGTATGCGCTTGTAATTCTTGTATACGGAGACTCACCGGTTCCACATGCCTGAACCTCAAGCTCGATTCCTGTATCTTCTTTAAACGCCTCTGCCATATCTTCAAGTGCTGTCTGGATCTCAGCTTTACTGTTTAACATGGTGATCTGTGTTCCTGCCAGATCTGATGTATCAGTGCTTCCGGCACTCTCTGTTCCTGCTGCATCTGTGCTCTCACCGGCATCACTTTTGCTCTCTGCGCTATTGCTGCCTGCATTTGCTGTACCTGTACTGTTGTTGCTTCCGCAGCCTGCTAACATCCCCCATTGTCATTGCTGCTGTCATGAATACTGCTACCACTTTTTTTGCTTTCATTGTTTTTCCTCCACTCTTTCATGATCTAAAATATGATTGGTTCCCGTTCCCATTTTACTAATTCTTTTTGGCTGTCCGTCATCGCTGTCCTTACTGTGCCCTTACTTTAACACTACTTTTTGTATATGTCAACCGGTTGACATGCGATTTGTTAGTTATAATCAAATAATCACTTCTGTTTTTGTACATATTCACAACATATATTTTGCATTTTTAATCATTTATTGGCAGAAAGGACTATTAAAGCCTTGTGTTTTATGTTAATCGGTTGACATTTCAAATTTTATCAATTCCGATTCCTGTTTATGGTACTGGAAAAACACACACCTATCATGCAAAGCAAAAAGAGGACCTCACAACTTAGTTGCAAAATCCTCTTTCCGGTGTGCCACACATTTTACTGTATGACGGGTATATTAAATTTATTTGGGAACTACTTACTGATCTTTATCTTCTTTGCACTGCTGAAACTTCCATAAACTTTTGCTCCTGTGGAATCTTTCTTATAAGCACGTACTTTTACATAATATGTCTTGCCTTTTGCCAATTTTCCAAGTGTTTTTGATGTGCCTGATATTGTTACTTTCTTTACATTCTTTTTGAATTGCTTATCCGTAGAATAAACGATCTGATATCCGGCTGCACCTTCCACTTTCTGGACTGTAACTTTTGCTTTTCTTCCCGAAACAGCTTTCATTTTCTTAATTGCAGATTTCTTTACGGTCACTTTCTGCCATTTCGCATATAAAGTAAGATTCTTTTTGCTGCTCTTTGAGATTGTTTTAATTCTCTTTGTATACTTGCTGTCTGTATACCAGCCCTTAAAGACATATCCCTTTTTGGAAGCAGATTTTAAATTTACCTTTTCATTGTAATAATATTCCGGGTTTTTGCTGCTGTTTTTACCTTTTCCTAACTTATAGGTAATTTTATAACCTACCGTGATCTTACAGGACGCGCTTACTCTGCTTCCATCTTTTGCCGTTGCCGTGATCGTGGTCACACCATTTTTCAATGCTTTTACTTTTCCATGCTTATCAACAGTCGCAACTTTTTTGTTGGAAGATGTCCACTTAACGTCTTTAATATCTGCATCAGATGGTGAAACAACAGCCTTTAATGTAAGCGTTGCACCTTTTTTCATTCCGGCTTTTTGTTTTATTTAACGTGTATTTTTTTAACTTTTACTTCTTTCTTCTCTGTTTCCGGTTTCTTTTCTGTATCTTTCTCCGGAGCATTTTTAATTTCTCCAAGTTTTACAGTACCAAATACTTCCGGTTTAGACCATCCCATTCCTGTTTCATCGTTCCAGCTCAATGTACCAATTCTTTTGCCACTTGCATCAGCATCATTGATCTGAAATTCAAGTCCGATCTCATCTCCGGCTTTTGGTGTGATATCCGTCCATTTAAATGACGCCTCAACAACATATCCGTCAGAAGTTATTTTTGCCACAGACTTCATATTCTCTTCAAGGCACTTTTTGCCATTAAATGAGTGATCATTTGCATAACTGATCCTGTACTGCTTGTCATCGTCTTCATAAGAGTTGGATTTTCCATTATTTTCGTCGATAAATACTTCTAAGGAATCCTGCTCCCATGCATCACCGTTGGTATTATTGAGGACAGGATCTTTGATCTCGGCATATACATAAAGATTGTCTTTATCCCAGAGTAACTTCGCATTTGCAGAAACATTGGAGCCGAGATTGATTGTAATCGGAATGGTTCCGGCATTATCCCATACCGTATCTTTATCTCCGTCTACGGTAACTGTACCATAGGCAGCTTTCTCCACCCCTGGTTTCATCGTTACTTTCGCGTAATATTTACTGCTTGTTCCCTGTTTTCCTGTCAAATCATTAAATGCGGCTGTTTTATCCCCATTTGTGACCACAACATCCATTCCGATCACTTTTGCAACGGAAAGTCCTGATAACGGTACCTTTATGGTTGCCTGATAACCATTTTCTACTTCTGCTGCCTCGCTTCTTTTTACCGTTACGGTCACTGGTGTGATGTCATCTTTTCCGGAATTTGCAGAATCCACATAAACAGCAACTGCATCATTATCATCTTTTACGGCATCTTCTACCGTAACCTGCACGGTAAGACCATCTTTATCCCACATCGAAATAAAGGAAGCCGTGATATCATTCTGCATGATACTGTATGTCTTTCCTGTCACTGCATCTACCTTTTTTCTCTGCAGCAACTACATCCTGAATTGACGGCTGGAGTCTGGATGCATCTACATACGCCCAGTACGCTAGGTTTTGCTTTATAATTTCCATACAAAAAGCAAGTGGGCACTGCG
>ENA-OQJJ01000038-OQJJ01000038.1-human-gut-metagenome-genome-assembly--contig:-NODE-38-length-19975-cov-3.128426_pt1 | contig 19975 bp, 18 predicted proteins | sample MGYA00242606_ERZ504772 | MGnify/ENA primary metagenome ERZ504772 (study PRJEB26092, sample SAMD00036363) | human gut metagenome | host: Homo sapiens | study: EMG produced TPA metagenomics assembly of...
TATCTCCATCAATTCCTTTTGTAAGATGTTCGAAAATTTCTTTCTGTATCTTCTCATCAAGCATCTCTTTCGCCATTTCATAAAGGATTTTTTGCAAGGCATTATCACTGGATGCTTCCGTTTCTGAGGCAGGGATGCCACATTCATTCTGTTTGTCTTCGAAGCCACCAGACTCCCTGACACATTTCGGAAGATTTGCACACAGTTGCTGTAGAAACTTCTGAAGCTCTGCCGTGCGCCCGTTTTCATGGCCTTCCGTTTCCTGATCCTCTCCGTTTCTTTCGGTTTGTCTTCTGTTTCCGACTCCTGTTCCGTATCCTCTTTTCTGATCTTATCTTCATTTTGCTCAGTCTGTGACCCTGTGTTACCCTGCTTTTCTTCCTCCGGTTCTTCTTCGGATTCATTCGGGTTTTCCTTTTGCCCTTCATGCTCTTCCTGTTCTGGCTTTTGCTCTTCATTTTCTGTACTGTTCTTCTCTATTTCATCTATGATTTCCGCAAAATATTTCCAGATCATCAGAAGAATATGGTTGGTGGCAAGATATCTCTCCATGTCATCTGCTGCCTTTCCCGCTTCATCAATGACCGGCATAAGCAGTTTTAGTGTATCAATAAGCTCGTAATCCGCACCATCCCAGGCATTGACCCTTGAAGACAAGGCATACTGTGCACACAGGTTCATAAGAATAGATAACCTGTCTTTCTCCGTTTCCAGCATTTCCCTAAGTGTTGGAAGCCATTCCACATTTCGGTCGCGATTCATAAGGATTCCCCTGCGGATGCTTCCCGGAAAAAGGCGCACATCTTCTCTTCTATGGTGGTTCGTACAATGCGCTTGCATTGCAGATACCTGTTCTGATAGTGATGCTTGTTATTGCGGTTTTTGTATGTATAAATAAGAGTGCATGGGAATGCAAACAGTGCTTTTTAACAGATGGGGGTTACAAAGCGTGTAAAAGATATCTATATAAATTTGGCAAAAATGAAAGGAGTACAAAGAAATGAAAAAATGTATTTTAGTATGGCAGGTGCCGGTAATAGAAGGAGAGCCGTATAATCCGGTGGAATATGCTGTCCATGTGAGAAAAGCAAAAAAGTTTGCGGAAGCATTGAACCGGTATTTTGCGGAAAAAAATATGGACTACAATTGCGTGCTGGACAAATCAGCCTGCAGCCTCGATGAGATATTTTCTCCACAATATCAGGCAGTGCTGTTTGCACCGGAGGCTAAAACAAGACAGTGGCTCTATAAAAAAGAAGTGCAGAATGAGACCGTGAAAAAGTATTATCTGGAATACATGGAGTACAATAGTGCGCAGATAGAAAAGGTGACTGAATTTTTGAGCGAATAAACCGGGAAATAACACATTTACATCGTGCTATCCTTTTAACTCAGTGCGAAACACTTGCGGCTCACAACTGTGAAGGTACTGAACAGTTACATAAAATTATAATAAATAGCATATTATTATTGACATACTAATGATGATTACTTATGATGAAAATTGCTAAAAAAAATGTCAAGGAAACTTATAAACGTGAAAAAACAAAATCCAATAGCCCTGTTACCAATAGCAGTATTTCTCGTACTGTATCTGGGATTGGGAATACTTTTTGAATATGTAATGAAAATTCCGATGGGGTTTTATAATGTGCCCATCATAATAGCATTTCTCGTGGCAATACTGGTGGCATGTCTGCAGAATCATAGTGTGAAATTCGACCAAAAGCTTGAGATAATGGCACAGGGACTGGCTGACAAAAATATCATAACAATGCTGCTCATTTTCCTTACAGCGGGAGCGTTCGTGGGTGTAGTAGGACGAAGCAGTGCGGAGAGCGTGGCATATTTCATGCTGTCACTGATACCGGCAAGGTTCGCGGTGATGGTGCTTTTTGTCGTGGCATGTTTTGTGTCTATTGCGATGGGGACATCGGTTGGAACCATAACACTGATTGTGCCGATAGCGGCAGCAGTATCGGATGCATCGGGCTTTGGTCTGCCGCTTTGTATAGGCTCCGTAATGGGTGGCGCAATGTTCGGAGACAACCTTTCCTTTATATCAGATACGACCATTGCCGCATGTAACGGACAGGGCTGTCAGATGAAGGACAAATTCAGGGAGAATTTTTTCATTGCACTTCCGGCGGCAGTAATGACGCTGGTTGTTATAGCAATTTTGTCATTCAGGACAGATATCGCGGGCGCTGTATCGCAGGAATATCATCTGTTGCAGATAGTACCGTATATTCTCGTGCTGATCGGTGGAATTGCCGGAATAAATGTATTTGTAGTGCTTATAATAGGAATCATATCGGGAACGGTCATAATGCTCGCAACAGGAAATATAGCACCATACGATCTGCTTACCAATATGGGAAGTGGAGCGTCAGGCATGTTTGAAACCTGTATGGTTGCAGTGCTTGTGGCAGCCATGTGTGCGCTGATCCGTGAATATGGTGGCTTTGATGCTCTGCTCTCGGGGATTTACAGGACGTTTAGGGGCAAACGAGGGGGGCTGCTCGGTATGGGACTTCTGGTAGGACTTATCGATATTGCCACTGCCAACAACACAGTTGCTATAGTTATGGCAAATCCGATAGCAAAGGAAATGGCTCAGAAATATGATATAACTCCGCGTAAAACAGCGTCTATACTGGATACATTTTCGTGCATTTTTCAGGGGATGATACCATATGGAGCGCAGATGCTCGTGGCCATATCGGCAGTACACGAGCTGGGGCATGAGGTGTCAGCCTTTAATATACTGCCGTATCTGTTTTATCCGATGTTTCTGCTGGTAAGCTCGCTGGTGGCGGTTTTTGTTGTTGAAAATGTGAGAAAATTTAATTGAAAATGAAGTTTAAAGCGAAAAAATAATGAGGTTATAAATGAAAATGCCGGATAGAAATATGATATTTCATCCGGCATTTATTATGCTTCAATTAATTCTACATTTGATGTTTGATATAGGATTTTTGTCATCATTTGTCGTCTGTCTGATATGGTTTGTCAACCAGTGTGTATAGAATCTCGATTATGTTGTAAAGCTGCGTGAATGTCCACATAATAAAAAGGGAAAACGTAGCACGATTATGGATATGTAGTGACAAAACATGAAAAGGTGGCTGAATTTCCGGGAAACAGTCACGAAATAAATACGATTAAACAGGTGGGAATAGGGGTGTTTTTGAAAAAAAGCATAAAAAATACTGCATACGTGTTATACTACATTATATAGATGTCGTATGAAATATGAACGATAAACACATAAATAAACACAGGATATGAGAAGTAATCGCAATCACAAATATATTTTGTGAAATACAACAATTGCTTTCTCATAGGAAAAGGAGATAAAAATGACCGGAAAACAGTAGCTGTAGCAGCGCGGGAAGCTGCACAAAATCAAGCTGCGAGGGCTGTCCATCACATAATGGTGGACCACAGAGCTTCCTCGTAGAGCAGAATAAATTTTCAAACATCAAGCATGTAATAGGAGTTGTCAGCGGAAAGGGCGGAGTAGGAAAATCATTCGTCACATCCTCACTGGCGGTAAATATGGCAAAGAAAGGCTACAAGGTAGGTATCCTCGATGCCGATATCACAGGACCGTCAATACCAAAGATGTTTGGCGCACATGACCAGATACTTGGAGACGAAAACGGCCTGATGCATCCGTATGAGACAAAAGAGGGCATCAAGCTCATCTCAGTAAATCTGCTAATGGACAACGAGGAGGATCCGGTTATCTGGAGAGGCCCAGTCATTGCCGGAGTAGTAAAACAGTTCTGGAACGAGACAGCATGGGGCGATATAGACTATCTATTCGTTGATATGCCACCGGGAACAGGAGATGTACCTCTCACCGTATTCCAGTCCCTCCCGGTAGATGGAATCGTAATCGTCACATCACCACAGGAGCTTGTCAATATGATTGTCAAAAAGGCCTACAACATGGCAGAGGCAATGCACATCACAGTGCTTGGTGTGGTAGAAAACTTCAGCTATCTCAAATGCCCTGATTGTGGAAAGGAGATAAAGCTTTTCGGAGAGAGTCATATAGACGAGATCGCCAAAGAGCTTTCAGTACCGGTACTTGGCAAGCTGCCACTCGATACATCATATGCAGCTATCGCCGATAAGGGAGATTTCTACAGCATAGAAAACGACCACCTCGCAAAAGCAACCGAAGTACTTGAGCACATTTAAATATTTTGTAACTGTTCAGTATCTATATAGTTACAATATTTCTTTATGAAGCAGGCATATATATCCGCCGGGTGCGGTATATATGCCTGTATTTAATAGAAAACCTTTAAGCATAATTCGTACAGAATCTTAATCGCATAGCGTAGCTTCCAGGTATGTGGTCTGCGGCACCTGAATTTGTGGCATTCGCCCCGCACTATTAAATATTAAACTTTCTTTAAATATGCAATTTCCCTATTTACATTTCGTTCCATTGGCTTCATAATCATATTACCCACGGATTAAACGATAGTTTTTATACTCAAAATTTACGAAAACAACCAAAAAAGGTAAAAAGAGTTAATTTTATTATCAATATTTACCCAAAAACAATAATTTTAACGTCAATTTTTATAAAAAAATAGCCCTTGTTTTTGTGCATATTTTTGTCTATATTATCATGTAGTAAAGAGAAGGTAAAAGAAAGGCAAATAGGAGGAAAATATGAAGAAAATATTTGATGTATTGAATGTCATTAAACAAAAGGTCTTTAGTAAAGAAAGACAAGATTCATTCAGAAAAATATTATCGCAGAATTGATTTTTTAAATAAATATTCGCTTTTATTCCATGCGATCATAGCTATGGCTATCGTATTTATAGTGGAGATTATCTCGCGCAGGAGCTTTATCTCTGCATGTAAGTTCGTAGATGCACATACACTTGCGTTCATGTACAACTCATTTTTAGTGTTTGTATCATTTTCACTTGTGTATCTGTTCAGGCGCAGAGCTTTTGCAAGGGTAATAATTACAGGCTTTTGGACTATCCTCGGAATCATCAACGGCTGTGTGCTTTCAAACCGTGTCACACCGTTTGGTTATACTGATTTAAAGTGTATTCCGGAGCTTTTAGCCATGAACAATACCAGCTATTTCACAGCGCAGCAGGCTACAATAGTTGTAGTTGGACTTGGTGCATTTGCACTGTTTCTTGTGGCACTTTTTATCAAGGGGCCTAAATATACAGGCAAAATCCGTTATGCAGGTGTTTCAGTAGCATTTTTAGCATTGCTTTTCGTAGCAATCCCTGTCACAACCAATGTGGCACAGAATACCAATGTGGTTGCCAGCTACTATTCAAATATCGCCCAGGGCTATGATGATTATGGTTTTGTATACTCATTCTCATCTACTGTAGTGGACCGTGGAATGAAAAAGCCGGAGGACTACAATAAGCAGAATGTGGAAGATGTAGAGCAGAAGGTCAATTCTCAGAAGCAGACCACCACAGTGGACGGAAAGACCGGTCCAAACATCATCTGTGTGCTTTTAGAGTCATTCTGTGACCCGGACGAGATTAATTTCCTTCAGGTGAATGAGGATCCTATTCCTACATTCCATGAGCTTGAGAAAAACTATTCAAGCGGATATCTGAATGTACCTGTAGTCGGAGCAGGAACTGCTAACACAGAGTTTGAGATGCTTACAGGGCTCAGCATGCAGTATTTCGGTACAGGAGAGTATCCATACAAGACTATCTTAAAGCAGACAGATTGCGAGAGCATTGCCTCTGATTTATCTAAGATTGGATATGCAACACATGTAGTGCACAACAACGGTGGTAATTTCTACAGCCGTACCAATGCATTTTCTAAGATGGGCTTTGATACATTTACAAGCAAGGAGCTCATGAATATCACAGAGTACACTCCAAACGGAAGCTGGCCTACAGATGATATTCTCGTCAGCGAGACTATGAAGACCTTTGATGCTACACCGGATCAGTCTGATTTTACTTATATCATCACAGTTGGTACTCACGGTGACTATCCAAAGGAGCCTGTTATTGAAAATCCTACATACACCGTATCAGGTGTTGAGGACGAGGGCATGAAAAATGCCTGGACATATTATGTAAACCAGCTCAACGAGGCTGACCGCTTCATCAAGGAGCTTACAGATGAGCTTTCTAAGAGAGATGAGGACACCATCGTTGTTATGTTTGGCGATCACCTCCCTACAATGGGACTTCAGAATTCTGATATGAAGTCAGGTGATATCTACAAGACAAAGTACATCACATGGAACAACATGGGACTGCCAAAGGAGGATGCTGACCTTTATGCTTACCAGCTTCTTGCCAAGACTACAGACACTGTAGGTATCCATGAGGGAACTATCATGAACTATCATCAGACTCAGATGAACAGTACAGATGAGGCATCATATCAGGATGGACTTGACCTGTTACAGTACGATATCCTTTATGGAAAGCGTTACTGCTACAACGGTACAGATTTATATCCGGCTTCAGATCTTGTCATGGGAATTGACAAGGTGGACATCACAAATGTGTCTGATTCATCGACCGGTGATACAGTATATATTTACGGTCACAACTTTACCAACTGGAGTAAGGTTTATATCAACGACTCCAAGGTGGCTTCGACTTATCTCTCAGCAGGTGTGCTTGCTATCAGGAAGGAAGACATCAGTGATGGTGATGAGATAACTGTGTGCCAGGTTGGATCTAGTGATACCATTTTCAGAAAGTCTGAGAATGCGTATACATATGTGGATCCTGCAGTGGAGCACGACAGTGAGTCGGAGACAGATGAACCGACAGAGAACCAGTAGAAAAATATAGTTTATATGCGCCGTCCATGGCGCATGTAATCCTTGCCCCGCCGTCCTTGGCGGGGCATTTCTGCGTTTTATGGGAAAAATTTCTACAGTATCTAGGCAGCTTCGTGCTTGTAAAATTTAGGTATGGTGTGTCTTAAGATATAATTAATGGGTTGAAAATTGTGTATATTGATGATACAATTTCTACGGTTAAGAGTTTGGTAGGATTTACGGACGTGACAGATATCTGCAGGCCGGTGATGTATACCGAATTTAATACTTTAATTGTAGAAATTAAGAATCTAAGTATGGAGGTGAATTTCATGGACAGTAGTGATGGTCTTGGGCGAAGTAAGAACAACATCGGTGCTGATATACAAGTGAGTATTGTATTGGCAGGCATAGTGGATTCTGTCCGTGGAAGGATTCATCACCGGACAGTTTTTAGAGGTACAGTGTAGGCATATTAAGGAATATCGGCTTACGCCGTGCTGTGTTTTGCTGTGCACAAATGCATACTTGTTTATATATCAGGGCACCGTTAGGTGCTTTTTTCGTGCGCAAATTTATAGAGTGCACGGGTTTCGTCCTTTCTATCATGGAATGATTTTTATGCTTCAAAATCCTGGGATTTTGGAGAACCACATATGTTTATTTTGTGTGGAAAATGCTATCGGAAATGAGAAAGGAGAGAAATGGAGATGAATACAAAGAAATATGAAGAGCTTCTTGTTCTATTGAGAAGCCACAAAACGGATAAGGAAATTCTGGAGGTTTTGTCAGATTATCATGAGAATGATATTGCTGATATGCTTGCAGGAATGAACGAGAAGGAGCGCAAACGTCTTTACAGGCTCCTTGGAACACAGCGGACAGCTGAGATTTTTGCATATCTTGATGAGCCGCAGGCCTATTTTGATGAGCTGTCTGTGGAGCAGGCTGCCAGAGTAGTATCGCTGATGGATTCGGATGATGCTGTCGATTTGCTTGAAAATCTGGAGGATGAGGATAAGAAGGAGATTGTAGAGCATCTGGATGAGGAAGCGGAAAAGGATGTCAGGATGCTTTTGTCATATGACGATGATGAAATCGGCAGCTATATGACAACCAACTACATCTGTATTCCGGGCGGCCTGACAGTGAAGCAGGCTATGAGCCAGCTAGTCAGGCAGGCGGGCGAAAACGACAATATCATGACTATATATGTAGTTGATTCAGATGAATGCTTTGCGGGAGCTATTGATTTAAAGGATTTAATCACAGCCAGGGAGGGCATGAATCTGGAAAGCATTATAGCCCATTCATATCCATATGTGCTCGACCATGAGAAAATCGATGATTGTATCGATACAATCAAGGACTACGCTGAGGATTCAATTCCGGTGCTCTCAAAGGATAAGCATATACTCGGGGTCATCACATCTGATGATATTGTAGAAATGGTAGACAATGAGATGGGTGAGGACTATGCAAAGCTCGCCGGACTGACCGCAGAGGAGGATCTGAAGGAGACAACGCTGCAGAGCATGAAAAAGAGAATGCCATGGCTTATCATCCTGCTTTTTCTGGGAATGATAGTGTCTTCCGTAGTCGGAATATTTGAGAATGTGGTAGCGGCTTTGCCGATAGTCATCTGCTTCCAGTCGCTGGTGCTGGACATGGCAGGAAACGTAGGAACACAGTCACTGGCTGTCACAATCAGAGTACTCATGGATGAGAATCTAAGCGGTAAGCAGAAGCTTTTGCTTGTAGTAAAAGAGGTAAGAATAGGCCTTGTAAATGGTGGCTTGCTTGGAATAATGGCACTTGTATTTCTTGGAATATATGTGCATCTGTTCAAGGGCTACACATGGCTTGGAGCATTTGCGGTATCAGGCTGTGTAGGAGTTTCACTGCTTGTGGCAATGGCAATTTCAAGCCTTGTGGGCACAGTGATTCCGATGTTTTTCCACAAGATAAAGATTGACCCGGCGGTTGCGTCTGGTCCTCTTATCACTACAGTGAATGATCTGGTGGCAGTTGTGACCTATTATGGACTGGCATTTCTTTTCCTGATTGAATTGTAATATCTGACGTGGTGCTTAAATATTTAGAATATATAAAAGCCTGGAAAGAGTTGAGTTTTTATTGGCTTTATTTGGTAACTAGTGTATACTATTTGCATATAACAGCTTCGTTAAGCAGATATAAATACACATAAAAGAAAGGTATAATCATGGACATCGTATTAGGAAATTACAAAGGATTAAAGGCAAACATCCCTTATATTGCATATACAGAGGAGGATGTTAATTCACAGATAGCGACACTTCTTTCAGGAAATCCTGTCAGAGAGCAGAAAACAGGCCCGTTAGCGATGGGTGACACGGCAGTAATAGACTACGAGGGCTTTAAGGACGGAGTTGCGTTTGAGGGCGGAAAGGCTGAGAAATATCCTCTGGGAATCGGTTCAGGCTCTTTTATTCCGGGATTTGAGGAGCAGCTTGTAGGCATGGAAATCGGTGAGGACAGAGATATCAATCTCTCATTCCCTGAGCAGTATCATGCGCCGGAGCTTGCAGGTAAAGCGGTTGTTTTCAAGGTTAAGCTGCACGAGATTTACAATGAGAAGGAAGCAGAGCTGAACGATGAGTTTGCAGCATCTCTCAATTTCCCTGAGGTACAGTCAGTGGAGGATTTAAAGAAATATATCAACGAGTATCTTGAGTACCAGGTAGAGGCAAGAAAGGCTGATGCGGCAAGAGAAAAGCTCTATGACCAGATTCTTGAAAGCAGCTCATGCCTTGTTTCACCACAGGCAGTAGAGACAGCGGTAAATATGCAGCTTCAGCAGATGGCAGCATCATTTGCACAGCAGGGTGTGGCTATGGAGCAGTATCTTCAGATGACAGGCAAGACTATGGATAGCTTAAAGGACGAGCTCAAGCCTGTAGCACAGAAGCAGGTAAAGCTTGAGGCTGTTCTCGATGAAATCATCAGAGTGGAAAATATCACTGTATCTGACGAGGAGATGGATGAGCAGTATGAGCTTATTTCACAGAAGTATGGTCAGCCTGTTGACGTTGTAAAGCAGGTGCTTCCAAAGGCACAGCTCAAGCCGGATTTACTTCGTATGAAGGCATCACAGCTCATCATCGATGCGGCTGAGATTATCATGGAAGAAAGCGGAAAATAATGTATAGAATATTTTTGGTTGAGGATGACGAGACCATAGCAAAGCTTGTCAGAAGACATTTGGAAAAATGGGATTATGATGTGCATGTAGTGCAGAAATTTGATGCTGTAATGTCAGAATTTGCATCATTTGATCCGCATCTTGTGCTTATGGATATCGGTCTGCCGTTTTACAATGGGTATCACTGGTGTACGGAAATCAGAAGGGTATCAAAGGTTCCTGTGGTTTTCCTGTCATCCGCTGCTGATAATATGAATATAGTGATGGCAGTCAGTATGGGGGCAAACGACTTTATAGCAAAGCCGTTTGACCTCGATGTGCTGACTGTAAAGATACAGGCTATCATCAGGCGCTGCTATGATTTTGGCGCAAACAACAGTGTTTTGGAGCATAATGGCGCCATGCTCAATATATCTGATGCCACCATAACCTATGACGACAAAAGGCTCGAGCTTACGAAGAATGAGCTCAAAATATTGCAGACACTTTTTGACAACAAAGAAAGGATTGTATCACGCAGCCTTCTAATGGAAAAGCTCTGGGAGAGTGATGCGTATGTGGACGAGAATACACTTTCGGTGAATGTCAACAGGCTGCGTAAAAAGCTGGATTCTATAGGGCTTGAGAGCTTTATTGTCACAAAAAAGGGGCTTGGGTACAGGCTGGGGTGAGAGATAAGAAGAATTATATATGGCAAAAACACAAAACAAACCGCATCTGACAAATTTTATAAAACAAAACTATATATGGATTCTGATGATAATCACAATGTCATGTATCCATTTGCTTTACATGTACCTGATTGGTGCGCGCAAACAGGATCTGGTGTATGCGGCAGTGCTTGATGCAATACTTCTTCTGATAACAGTTTTGGTTGGATTTTTCAGATATAGCAGCAAGGTAAAAGCTCTAAGCAATGCTTTAAATCGTCCGGTTGAGGAACAGGCACAGCTTCCGGAAGCAACAGATGATGTGGAGATACTTTATCATCGGCTGCTGGAAAATCAAAGTATTGCAAGAAGTGAGTCAGAAAGCAGTGCTGCAATCAGACAATCACAGATGAGAGATTATTACGCTATGTGGGTGCACCAGATAAAGACTCCGATATCGGCTATGAAACTACTGCTTGAGGCAGAGCGGGAGGCGCTTGGGCAGCTTATATGTGATGATGAACAGAGTCAGTGCCATATAGGCGATATGACCGGTGGGAATATCGGTGCTGCCGGATTAAATGCTGCTTTGAAACAGCAGGCTGCACTCACAGAGCTGTCAGATAACATGGACTCGTTTGAGGACGAATTGTTCCGCATAGAGGAATATGTCAGTATGGCTTTGCAGTATCAGCGTGTGAGCAGCACCGAAAATGATTTTGTGCTTGAAAAAGTCAGTGTGGATGGTGTCATACGTGATACCATTAAAAAATATGCAAAAATTATGATACGAAGGCATATTGGGATAAATTATTCAGGAACCGGGCAGGTGGTATATACTGACGGAAAATGGATTGCATTTATGCTGGAACAGATACTTTCAAATGCCATAAAATATACACCGCAGGGGGTTGTTACAATAGAAACTGCAGAGGAAAAAGACCGGTTTTTTATTACAATAAAGGATACCGGAATAGGAATCAAAGCCGAGGATCTGCCACGCGTTTTTGAAAAGGGCTACACAGGCTACAATGGTCATGCCGATAAGAAGGCTACAGGAATTGGGCTTTATCTGTGCAGGCAGATGGCAGACAAGCTGGGGCATACAATCCGCATGGAGTCAGAGATTGGAAAAGGAACTAAGGTGTGGATAGGGTTTGATCTGGATTATGCAGATACGAGAGATTAGGATAAATCGGTGTAATAAGTTTGACTGGAAATTGTATCCAAAATCAGATATAATAATATATTATGAGAAATAAAAGAGTATGTGATTATATAGCGGAAGCTATTCAGAATGAAATTTTATCAGGACGTATGTCATCAGGAGTGCCATTGCGACAGGAAGAGCTTGCGGATAGTCTCGGTTATTCGAGAATACCAATCAGGGAGGCATTGCAGATACTTGAGTCGCAGGGATTGGCAAAGCGACTGGCAACAAGGCATGTGGTGGTGGCTGATTTTTCGGACGAGGTGATAACGGAAATCTATGAGCTGCTTTCAGATGTGGAGATAAAACTGCTAAAGGGCATGCTGCAGTCTGGTATATGTTTGTGGGATAAAGTGGTCAGTGATAACAGTGAGCAGCCCAATTGCGTACATGAGCCATCTGCTATAAATGAAAAATTGTCTGCAGAGCTGCAGTTTCATGAGACAATTATATCCAATAGTCATAACGAGTATTTTACACATATTCTTGAAAATGGTCTTTGGTGCTATATCAGGTTTGCGGTTGAAGAGACGGCAGCAGGCAGGGAAAATGCGCGAAGACTTGAGCTGTTATCGAAAATAGCAGAGGCATATTCGGATAAGGATATAAATATTGTCAGAGAACTTTTGGGAGAATATTTTGGAAGTCTTTGTGAGGCTGTTATAGCAGAGAGGGAAGAAAGCAGCAGGTAATTGGTGACTTATTTTATACTGAATAATGACAGATGATTCGGAAGCATATAAAATTAAAAGATAACAAGAGGAAAAAGTAATTATGATAGGACTTAAACCGATAAAGATTCCGTCAGCGAAGGAGCGTGTAGCATCGGAGCTGCGCAAGGCAATTTTGTCAAAACAGCTAAAAGAGGGAGAAAATCTTACACTGGAAAGTGTAGCGCAGCAGCTTAATGTATCTATAACTCCCGTGCGTGAGGCTTTTCAGATATTAGCGCATGACGGACTTATCAAGCTAAGACCGAATAAGGGAGCAATAGTACTTGGAATTACAGAGACGTACATAAGGGAGCACTATCAGATTAGAGGCATACTCGAGGGCGCATGTGCAGGTTTTGCTGCTTCACCTGATATCGATATCAGCAAGATAGAGCAGTCATACCTGGATGCAAGGGAGATGACGGCTTCCGGAGATTATAGCAGATATGCGGATTTAAACCGTGAGTTTCATAGTGAAATCTGGGCAGCATCCGGCAACAAAAAGATGCAAAATATGATCGCAGAACTGTGGAACGGACTTTCAATGGGCAGCATGGTCACAGAGGAGGAATATGCGGGCATTTCTATAAAGGAGCATGAGGCTATATACGAAGCAATCAAGGCTCATGATGTGCAGCTTGCACAGCGGAGGATGTATGAGCATATCATGCGTAGTCGTGATGATATGCTGACATATTATGTGTAGATGTAAGTTATTAATTTAACACATTACTTGTAATAGATGCACAAATTGAATAGGTGGAATATATATAAATTGCCAAAATTGTCAAAAAGGTATTGACGATTTCGGTTTTTTGTTATATCTTAAACTTAGAAATTGGATACAATATCAAATATCAAATAATAAACGGAGGAGGAAAATGATATGAGTCCAGCAACAATAACACTTTTATTCTTATTGTTTGCCGTTGTGATGTTCGTGTGGGAAAAGATTCCACTTGGGGTTACATCCATGATAGTATGTGTCGGTCTTGTTGTCACAGGAGTACTTGATTGGAAAACAGCCTTTTCGGGATTTATCGACAGCAACGTAATTCTTTTCGTAGCGATGTTTATCGTCGGAGGAGCATTGTTTGAAACCGGTATGGCAAACAAAAATTGGAGGAGTGGTCACACACTTCGCCAAAACAGAGAGGCAGCTTATCATAGCAATCATGGTGATTGTGGGACTGATGAGCGGAGTACTTTCAAACACAGGAACTGCAGCAGTTCTCATTCCGGTAGTTATCGGAATTGCAGCAAAATCAGGATACTCGAGATCGAGACTTCTTATGCCACTTGTTTTTGCAGCAGCCATGGGTGGAAATTTATCTCTCATCGGTGCACCGGGAAATCTCATAGCACAATCAGCTATGGGAGAGATTGGACTTAGCTTTGGATTTTTCGAGTATGCAAAGGTAGGACTTCCGATACTTATAGCAGGTATTCTGTACTTTGCATTTATAGGATACAAATTCCTGCCTGAAAAGCAGGGCAGTACGGAAAGCTCATATGATGAGCAGAAGGATTTTTCAAATGTGCCTAAATGGAAACAGATGATGTCATTGATTATCTTAATCCTTACACTTTTGGGAATGATTTTCGAGGACAAGATTGGCATAAAGCTTTGTGTCATCGGCTGTGTCGGAGCACTTGCCCTTATCATTACAGGCGTTATTAGTGAGAAAAACGCACTTAAATCAATAGATTTGAAAACCATTTTCTTATTTGGTGGAACTCTTTCACTTGCAGCGGCGCTTCAGGAGACCGGGGCAGGCGAAGAAATCGCAACAGCGGTTATCGGTATACTTGGCAAAAATCCATCACCATACGTTCTCACATTCGTAGTGTTCATGCTTTGCTGTGTACTTACGAACTTTATGTCAAATACCGCCACCACAGCACTTTTGGTTCCAATCTGCGTATCAATTGCCACAGAGATTGGAGCTGACCCGAGTGCAGTACTTATGGCATGTGTTATCGGTGGTTCATGTGCATACGCCACACCTATCGGTATGCCTGCCAACACAATGGTCATTACAGCCGGAGGATACACCTTCAAGGATTATGCAAAGGCCGGTATTCCACTTATAGTAGTGGCGACCATTGTAAGTATGGTCTTACTGCCGATTTTCTATCCGTTCTTCCCATAAGAACGGATGGGAGTGGGTAAACAATAAATTAATATTTAATTATTTACAAGATTTATATTAGGAGGAAAAACTATGTCAAACGAGAAACAGGTAGAACAGCTTACCACCTATATGGCAAATTTTATCGCTCATATAGCAAAAAAATTACCGGATGATGTCATTGCAAAACTGACAGAACTCCGTGACAAAGAGGACAGTCCTCTTTCAAAAACAATCTATGATACAATGTTTAGAAATCAGGAGCTTGCGGTAAAACTTAACCGCCCAAGCTGCCAGGATACAGGAGTACTTCAGTTCTGGGTTAAATGTGGAACAAAATTCCCACTTATTGATGAGCTTGAGGGACTTTTAAAAGAGGCAGTTGTAAAAGCTACATTTGAGGCTCCTCTTCGTCACAACAGTGTTGAGACTTTCGATGAGTACAACACAGGCAAGAACGTTGGAAAAGGAACACCTACAGTATTCTGGGATATCGTGCCAAACAGTGACAAATGTGAGATCTACACATACATGGCAGGAGGTGGATGTACACTTCCGGGAAAAGCTATGGTACTTATGCCTGGAGAGGGCTATGAAGGAGTTACAAAATTCGTAATGGATGTTATGACTACTTATGGTTTAAATGCATGCCCACCTCTCCTGGTAGGTGTAGGTGTAGCAACATCTGTTGAGACAGCAGCACTTTTATCAAAGAAAGCACTCATGCGTCCAATCGGATCTCACAATGAGAACGAGAGAGCCGCAAAGATGGAAAAACTTCTCGAGGATGGTATCAATGCTATCGGCCTTGGACCTCAGGGAATGGGCGGAAAATACTCAGTAATGGGTGTAAATATCGAGAACACAGCCCGTCATCCATCTACAATCGGTGTAGCCGTAAACGTAGGCTGCTGGAGCCACAGACGCGGACACATTGTTTTTGATAAGGACCTTAACTATACAATCACAACACATTCGGGGGTGGAATTATAATGGTAGAGAGAATTAATGGAAAAACAATTTTAACAACACCAATCTCAGCAGAGGATCTTAAAGGAATAAAAATAGGAGATATTGTATACTTAAATGGAAGCATGACAACATGCCGTGACGTAGCACACAGACGTCTCGTTGAGGAGGGAAGAGAACTTCCGGTAGACGTAAGAAACAATGCTATTTTCCATGCAGGACCGATCATCCGTCCACTCGAGAATGACAAATTTGAGATGGTATCTGTTGGACCGACAACAAGTATGCGTATGGAGAAATTCGAGTACGAGTTTGTAAAAGAGACCGGCGTACGTGTTATCATCGGAAAAGGTGGTATGAAAGAGAATACAGAGCGTGCATGTAAAGAGTTCGGTGCCATTCACTGTGTATTCCCGGCAGGAAATGCAGTAGTAGCCGCAACAGAGGTTGAGGAAATCGTCCGCGCAGAGTGGAGAGATCTCGGAATGCCTGAGACACTCTGGAACTGCCGTGTGAAAGAGTTTGGCCCACTTATCGTATCTATAGATGCAGAGGGTAACAACTGGTTCGAGCAGCAGAAAGTTGAGTTCAACAAGAAAAAAGATGCAGCAACAGAGGAAATCTGCAAGCAGATAGGATTCATCAAATAGTTGCCGGAGCCTGGTATCAAATTTATTTAGAACCCAATTGCCATGAAAGTATTCTGGCAAAATATATACCCGCAGAATGCGGGAGAAAACATAAAAAAAATATAATTTTTCGCGCAAAGGCTCTCACATAATTTGACTATTATGTGGGAGCTTTTAGATATATGAAATTAGAATAGTATGATAATCATTTCCATAGGATATTAAAATAAATTACTGCAATAAAAAAGATTATTGCCGGTAACTAAAAAAGAGAGGAATAAATGATAATGAAGCAATTCCTGAGAAAAACAATGAAAAATGTAGCAGCCTACGTGGAACTTTTTCTGTCGGCAGTACTGGTGTTTGTGATAGTGGTGCTTATTATAAAGCTTATAGGGCAGTGCTTTTTTGATATATGGCATGATAAAATTAAACTGGAGTATTACATGGATACTATCCCATGTGCTTGCAATCGGCGTGGAGTTTGTGAAAATGCTCTGTACTCATAAGCCGGGCACGATCATAGAGGTGCTTTTGTTTGCGACAGCCAGGCAGATGATCGTGGAGCATCTCAATGTATATGAGACACTTGTCGGAATAGGTGCGATAGCGGCGCTTTTTGCCATCAGAAAATTCCTTTTCTGCAGCTTTGATGAGGCAGACCACATGATATGCCGTGGCAGCCAGACGGTAGCGAGGGCAAATTTTATTTCCGGAACAAATATACCGGAGGAAAAGACAAAGCTGCTTAGAGATGTGATAAGCGAAAAATTGCAGGATGAGGGTAAAAATGTGTCAATCGGAGCCTGTGTGTATTACCAGGATTGTGCGCTCAGAGTTGATAATGTGAAGCAGGGCGTTGTCACAAGAGTCGAGGTAATTAAAAATCTGTAGATAAAAGGAGGATCAGCACATCTGTGCCAATCCTCTTTTTGCTACTCCAGATTAAGTTTCTTTGTCATATTGTATATCGAGCCTGCGACATACACCACTGTGAGAAGCAGCGATACGGCAAGTGCACCGATGACTACTCTGTTCATAAGACCTGCAACCTCCTGATGGTTTAATACATTTAAAATGTAAGTGATAGATCCCTTTGATGACAGCGGAATAAAAAATGTAAAAATCATCACTATAATATTTGCGACCTGACCGATCACATAAAGTATGATGAAAGTAAGCACAGAGTTAGCATCTTTGCTTCCATTTGCCCTGTAGCCGGTAGTAAGGCTGAAAAACAATATAGAGATCGTGTAGAGCAGGGATATTACTGCAATACTGCCAAACATTACAACAGGACTCATTGTAAATCCGGCATTGGCAAACTCATCAGACATACTTCCTATAATATCTTTAATCCATGCAAAGCCATGGTTCATTATAGAAAATGTTAAAACAGCAATTATCAGATCGAGTATAAAAAGTACAAAAGCTGTCAGGAATTTTGACACATACAGCTTCCATGGCTCGACAGGCAGCGTATTCATGAGGTAGCCTTCGTCTTTTAACAGATTGCGTCTGAAGTAAAGAACTATGATCACAAAGCTGCAGATCAGCATGGCGATTACTGATAGGCTATGCAGTGCCCAGAAAAATACTGATACAAGATCAAATTCAAAGCTATCCAAAATTATTTCTGTCAGGGCTGACACAAACACCAGTGCATAAAGTCCGATATGCTCCCTGAATTGCTCCCTGAAATCATATTTAATTAATTTTAACAGCATGCGAACACCTCCCTGAAAAGCTCATCAACACTTTTCTTGTAATTAGTGCGGATATTGTCTACGGAATCGTTTAGGAAAATACCGCCATCTCTGATAAATACCACATCATCGAGTACTTTTTCTATATCACTTATAAGATGAGTTGTGATAAGAATTGTTGAATCTTCATTATAGTTTTCGATTATTGTGCGTAAAATATAGCTCTTGCGGCAGGATCGACACCGCCCATAGGTTCATCGAGCAGATAAAGCTTTGCATCCCTGCTCATTACAAGCACGATCTGTACTTTTTCACGCATACCTTTTGAGAGGTTTTTTGATCTTTTGCCTGTGGATCAACTCCGAATTTCTCAAGCATGGTATTTGCACGCTCAGGTGAGAAATCAGCATAGAAATCCTTGAAAAATGCAATGATATCACTCACCTTTTTTGACGGATTAAGATATGTCCGCTCAGGAAGATATGATACCATAGCCTTGCTCTTTACTCCGACAGGCTCACCGTCTATCAGTATCTGCCCCGTGTTTGGCTGCAATACTCCGGCAAGCATCTTTATCAGTGTACTTTTACCACTGCCGTTAGGACCAAGGATGCCGATAATCTTTCCACCGGGAAAAGTCACATTCATATTTTCGATAACTTTATGGCTCTTATAGTTTTTGCTTAGACTTTTGATTTCAATACGTTCTGCCATTTACATCACTCCTTTTTTAAACTTTTAAGATAATTTTCATACACCGTAAGGGACTGTTCAGGTGTAAAACCAACCTTTGACATCCCTTCACAAAACTCACTGCACAGCTTATGTGCCAGATCATTTTTTAGTGAGTCAGCCTGATTTCCCATGTCTGCGACAAATCTGCCTGAGGTACGTCTCGACTCCAGATACCCGTCACGCTCAAGCTCAGATAGAGCCTTTTGCATGGTGTTTGGATTTACACCGGCTGACAATGCCAGCTCTCTTACGGATGGAACTTTGTTACCTGGCTTTAGGCTGCCGTTTGCAATATCCATCTTGAACCGGTCTATGATCTGTAGGTATAGGGGTGTTTCGTTGTTAAAATTCCATTCCATCATTTCACCTGCTTTTGTACTGCTGTATTATTTGATTAATACAATAATACATGTGAGGTTATTTGTCAACTACAAATTAATTTCTTACAAAAATGTAAGATACGAGGTCGAAATGTAAGCTGATTCGATAGCATACATTCCGGTCTTTTGTTATTATAATTACATGAAGCATCAACAATGTAAGTTGTGAAGCCGATTATGACGTCATATTAAAAATAAAGGTAACAAAAATATAAGCTTAAATAACATTGTAGAAATAATCGCGAAGGAGCATTGAAATGGCAATCTTAGAAGTAAGTAACCTCAAAAAAATATATACCACCAGATTTGGTGGCAATCAGGTACAGGCATTGAAAAACATCAATTTCTCTGTAGAGGAAGGTGAGTATGTGGCAATCATGGGAGAGTCCGGCTCAGGAAAGACGACACTTTTAAATATTCTCGCGGCACTTGATAAGCCGACAGCGGGAGAGGTACTCTTAAATGGAAAGAACCTTGTCTCATTGAAGGAAAAGGAGATATCTGCCTTCAGACGTGAGCATCTGGGCTTCGTATTTCAGGATTTTAATCTGTTAGATACATTTTCATTAAAAGATAATATTTATTTACCGCTTGTATTGTCCGGAGCAAAATATAATACGATGGAGAAACGGCTGGCTCCGATTGCAGAAAAGCTGGGAATCACACAGATTTTAGATAAATATCCGTATGAGGTGTCAGGCGGTCAAAAACAGCGTGCGGCAATAGCGAGAGCACTGATTACAAAACCACAGCTGATTTTGGCAGATGAGCCGTCTGGCGCATTGGACTCAAAGGCGGCAGACAGTCTTATGAATTTATTTACTACGATCAATCAGGACGGGCAAATCATATTAATGGT
>ENA-OQJJ01000041-OQJJ01000041.1-human-gut-metagenome-genome-assembly--contig:-NODE-41-length-18953-cov-3.584192_pt1 | contig 18953 bp, 17 predicted proteins | sample MGYA00242606_ERZ504772 | MGnify/ENA primary metagenome ERZ504772 (study PRJEB26092, sample SAMD00036363) | human gut metagenome | host: Homo sapiens | study: EMG produced TPA metagenomics assembly of...
CACTCTAAGGCATCCTGTCATATCAATTCCTGGAAAGTGTATAGTTTGTTTTAGTTCTCTAACCTTTAATTTCTCCTTAAATTGTGTTGGTTTTTATCAACGGATGCATCATTGATTATGTACCTAGTATAGCTTATACATTTGCATAAGGATTTCAGGATCCCCCCGGAAGCCGTGAAACGGTCGGCGCAGAACAGACGTCCCCCGGACGTCTTGCGCCAGTCTATCGCTCTTATAACATAAAGAGATATCCTTGATGGATATCTCTTTTTCGTTATAGACAGGAATATCTGTCATACTTTTGCATCCCCACACATATTATATATAAAACAACCACAGGAGGCGCATATGAGTGCAAAAACAAAAATCGTTGTTGTAAAAATGAAGCATGTCATTCTGACCGGAGTGCTCCTTGGCATACTGCTTCTTCTGATAATTTTCGCTGCTACATATTATTTTTCAGGTGATGAACCAAAGCCCAAGGTGGAAGAAACCGGCATGTATACACCGGGTGTGTACAACACATCTGTAGCGCTGGGTGGGGCGGCTATCGATGTGTCTGTGGCGGTGGACAGCAATAATATTAACTCCATAAGCCTTGAAAACATGACTGATTCGGTGGAAACCATGTATCCGCTTGTTGAGCCTGCGATGAACGAGCTCGTATCGCAGATTGTGCAAAATCAATCCACCGATAATATTTCCTACGCAAACACAAGTCAGTACACCTCCAAAGTGCTGCTCAACGCAATTGATAACACACTCTCCAAAGCAAAAAAAATCTGACACCTCAAATACCGAAGAAAATGCAAAGACTGTATCTGAATCCCAAAAAGAGCCCGGGGATTCTTCAAAAACTGAAAATACCTCGCAGTAACCTGCGAGGTATTTTAACTTAATCATATAAATCGTAAAATATATGTTATGTATCAAAAATATAATCTACTGCTCACTGTCTGCAGACAATCCCTGTAGATAATCGCTGACAGCACTGATATCCGCGTAATAGCAGTTCACCGGACGACTCTTCTCATAGTACTGATATCCGGAGTAACCGCCCCAGCCTACCAATGCGACTACAGCCGCAGCTGCAACAATTCGTGCTATAACACGCTTTACTTTATTTCTGGCATTTGTCTTTTTACGATTTGCCTTTTCATTCTTATATTTATCAACCTTTGCCTGACTCATTGCTTTTCTCCTTTAACTCAATGCAATAATTCTACTACATTTTGCGGGAGATATCAAGGCATTTCATCATAGCTTCAAAAACACTGCTTCTCATGCCCTTTTCCTCAAGCACACGCACAGCCTGGATAGTGGTTCCGGCAGGTGAGCACACCATATCCTTGAGCTCGCCCGGATGCTTTCCTGTCTCGAGAACCATTTTTGTCGCTTCCAAGCACTGCCTGGGCTGCAAATGTATATGCCTGGCTCCTTGGCATGCCGCCTGCTACAGCCGCATCTGCCATGGCTTCGATAAACATAAATACATATGCCGGTGAGCTTCCGCTGACTGCTGTCACTACATCCATGAGCTTCTCGTCTATCATCTCAGCCTTTGAAAAGCCCGAGCACAAATCAAGCACTGTATCAAGCTCCGCCTGCGATACTCTTTCATTTGCACAGACTCCCATCATGCCCTCACCAACCATGGCAGGTGTATTTGGCATGGTACGTATAACCTTTAAGCTCTTTCCAAACATCTCGTCAAACCACGAAAGTGACTTGCCCGGTGCAATCGAAACAATGATTTCATCGTCACTAACAGTGTCCTTTATCTCTGCTATAACCTCCTCATAGTACTGTGGCTTTACTGCTAAAAACAGAATATCTGCAAACTCTGCTACGCTCTTATTGTCCGCTGTAAGCCTGATTCCAAGCTCCGCTGCATTCTTTTCTCTGGAGCTTTCGGTCTTTGCAGATGCAAGAATATCGCTTCGCCTGTGCCTTGCCTGATGCCAGCACTCCGTGTATCATTGCCTTTCCCATGTTTCCACAACCTATGAAGCCTAATTTCTTACTCATATTATCCTCCTGCCGTAATCAATATATCTGACTATTCAAAGCATCCAAAATCATGTTTAACAGTCAGTATTTTTGCAAACTATTTTAGCACACTTCATTCAATCATGCAAAATATCTTTTAACTCTCATATCATCCTATGCATCAAAACCTGAATGTACAGGCAGGCCTCTGTGCTCAACAGGAGTGGAAAAAACTATCTGTGTACTTGTCTTGCCGAATTTCTGCAGAGTGTTGATAAATTCATCAAGCTCCTCCGTATCTAAAAACTTCACCTCTATGAGCATAGAATACTCTCCTGTCACACAATTGCACTCTATGACATTCTCCACACTCTCAATAAACGGATAAAACTCTTCCTTTTGTACAGGCTCCAGATCCAGATTGACAAAGGCCTTTATCTTATAGCCCAAATTAACCGAATCAACAGTGGCATGATAGCCCTTTATGATTCCCTTGCTCTCCAATCTCTCTATTCTGGCTGTTACAGCCGGTGATGACAAAAACACCTGTGCCGCTATCTCCTTTATCGCTATACGTGCATTTTCCTGCAGCAGCTCTACTATTTTCTCATCAATCATATCCAATGCATTCTTAGTCAATGTACCGCCTCCTAATCTCTCTTTTGTAAATGTGATTTTTCCAACAAAAAAGAGGGCGCAGATAACCTAATATCTGAACGCCCTCGTTCGCTTTACTTTTTTAATTAATTACTTTAGAAAAATAATATCATTAATCAATATTACTTGTCAAGATTAAGATCTGTAATCTCCGTTAATTTTCACATAATCATATGTAAGATCACAACCCCATGCCTTGGCTGACACATCTCCCTGGTGTAAATCTATGTCGATGTAAATCTCGTCCTCATGCAGTATTTTTGCTGCCTCCTCCTCTGAGAAGTCAACTCCGGCACCGTTCTCGCACACCTTGATGCTTCCTGCTGTTGAGCGCAGGTGAAGCTCCACCTTGTCTATATCAAAATCAGCCTCCGCATAGCCTATAGCACAAAGGATTCGTCCCCAGTTGGCATCCTCGCCAAACATAGCACACTTTAAAAGTGGTGAACGGATAACGCTCTTTGCCACAATAATTGCTGTATCAAGATCAGGCGCACCTGCGCATGTGCACTCTAAAAGCTTTGAAGCACCCTCTCCATCCTTTGCAAGCATTCTTGTAAGATTTGAAAGCACCTCGTACAGTGCATCCTTAAAGATCTGATAATCATCATTCTCTGTAGTAATAGGTGTGTTTCCTGCAAGACCGTTTGCCATGATGCTTACCATATCATTGGTAGAGGTATCGCCGTCAATGCTTAAACAGTTGTAGGTAACCTTTACAATCTCGCTCAGGGCCTTCTGGATGAGTTCCGATGAGATGGCAACATCTGATGTGATAAAGTTTAAGGTAGTAGCCATGTTCGGGTGAATCATGCCGCTTCCCTTTGCCATACCGCCTACTGTACACTCACTGTCTCCAAGCATGAATTTTACCGCATACTGCTTTGGAACGGTATCTGTAGTCATGATAGCGTTTACAGCCTTGTCGTTGCCGTCTGCCGAAAGTCCCTTTGCAAGCTCCTTTATATGGCTCTCGATAGGCTCAATAGGAAGCACCTGTCCAATAACTCCTGTAGATGCCACGATAACCTCGTTTGGATCAATCGAAAGCTCTGCTGCTGCAAGCTCGCACATTCTCTGAGCCTTCTCTACTCCGTCAGCATTGCAGGTGTTGGCGTTTTTGCTGTTGGCAATAACAGCCTTTGCCGTATGTCCTGATGCCTCAAGGTGTGCCTTTGTCACCTGAATAGGCGCGCCCTTCACCTTGTTTGTTGTGTAAACAGCCGCTGCCTGACACTGTGTTTCTGAATAAACTAAAGCCAGGTCATTTTTGTTTTTGTCACTGTTTAATCCACAATTTAATCCGTTTGCAACAAAGCCCTTTGCTGCACAGACGCCCTTTTTTACCTTTGTAAAACTCATTTGTATAATACCTCGATTCTTTTAAATATGTCTAATCCCCAACATATCGTATTATTGATGTATGAACGATAGACTGTAACATCCTCTCGTTACTCTATCTCTTTCATGACGCTCTTGTAAGCCGGACGGATAATCTTGTTCATGCCGACAATCTCCTCAAGCCTGTGGGCACTCCAGCCAACGATTCGCGCAATGGCAAAAAGAGGTGTGTAAAGCTCCATAGGAATACCAAGCATCTCATAAACAAAGCCGCTGTAGAAATCGACATTCGGAGAAACACCCTTAAAGATATGGCGCTTTTCAGCGATAATCTCAGGAGCCACCTTCTCTATTGTATTATAGAGATTCATCTCATTATCTCTCTTCTTTGCAACTGAAAGCTTCTCCACATAGCCTCTGAATATACGCTCTCGCGGGTCAGAAAGTGAATACACCGCATGTCCCATTCCATAGATGAGTCCCTTGTGGTCAAACACCTCACCATCCATCATTTTTCTGAGGTATGCTCTCACCTCATCCTCATCATCCCAGTGCTTCACATGCGAACGGATGTCCCGCATCATCTCCATCACCTTGATATTGGCACCGCCGTGCTTTGGTCCCTTAAGGGATGACATGGCTGCCGCGATAGCAGAGTATGTATCTGTACCTGCCGATGTAACCACACGGGTGGTAAATGTAGAGTTGTTTCCACCGCCGTGCTCCATATGAAGAATAAGTGCCATATCAAGCACCCTTGCTTCAAGCTCTGTATATTGATTGTCAGCTCTGAGCATCCTAAGGAAGTTTTCAGCTGTCGAAAGCTTTGGATCTGGCCTGTGAATATACATGCTCTGATCATTTTCATAATGATTATACGCATGATAACCGTAAACTGCAAGCATCGGGAATATTGCAACAAGTGATAAGCACTGTCTGATATTGTTGTCGATGCCCGCCTTTGCTACAAGAGGATCATATGAAGCCAGTGTCAGTATACTTCTCGTCATGGAATTCATGATATCCTTTGACGGAGCCTTCATGATGACATCCCTCGTAAAATTGGTAGGAAGGGTTCTGCTTCTTCCTAAAACCTCTGTAAACTCAGCCAATTCACTCTCAGATGGCAGCTGCCCGAAAAGCAGCAGATAAGCAATTTTTTCAAAACCAAACTCTCCGGGCCTTAAGTTATTTGTAAGTGTCTTTACATTGTAGCCCCTGTACCACAATTGTCCGTCACATGGCACGCTGCTGCCATCCTCGCCCGTCTTAAATGAAACAATCTCCGAAATATTCGTAAGACCTGTCAGAACTCCCTTTCCGTTTACATCCCTAAGTCCTCTGTTGACACCATATTCCCTGAAAAGACTATCTGAAATTGTGTCATTTTTAATACAGATATCCTGTTTTTTTGCAGCGTAATCCGCTAATAAATTATTGCTTTTTGTCATCCATTCACCCTTCCTTTTTACCTTTTAGAATATATTATATCCGTTTTCTTAGAAATTGGCAAACCCATTCATGAATCCGTAGCCAAAAATTTTATTTGGATAGTCGGTTTTTTCTTTTCTGCGGCAGTTTCTTACCATGACATTTTTTATATCCACTCCGTTTGCGAGCAAAACATTGCCTCTCACTATCATCCACTCCATGATGAGAGCCGCCACCGCTGCAGTGATTGCAGCAGCCGCCGATGTGCCACTTAGTGCTATATACATTCCTCTTAGATTTGCCCCTGTGATATCCACAGCCGGTGCTACGAGATCCGGCTTTATTCCACCGTCTGCGTCAAAGCCCCTTCCCGACTCTAAAAATATTGCATCATTTAGGGAATTATAGCCTCCCGCCGTTATCACAAGCTTAGCATCCGAAGGCATGGTCAGCGTGGTATCAGGCTCCGAGACAATAAAGCTCACATCAGCATCAAGAAGTCCTGTCATCGGGAGCCACATATTAAAAACACCTCCAATAGTACTAAGTGGAAATACCCTGATGGTCCACACTCCCTTCACCACCTTTTCAAAGCGGATAAATATAAGCAAATCCCTCGTCTGTCTGCCGGTCTGTCTGTAGTCAATAGTCACCTGTGTTCCTTCAAGCAGAAATGAGTATTCACCGCTGTCTATTCGCATTGGTACCCCGGCTGGATTTGATTGTCCGCTAGGCGATATGACAGAAAGCGTAAATAGCTCAGGTGAAAGTGCCCAGCATTCCAGATAAAAGCCATCCATATCCTGCTCAACATTTATCTCAATATCATCGACTGTATCTGTTATGCGCCCTTTATAATGATGCCTGCTGTTCGCCTCATTGCCCGCTGCCGCAACCACAGCCCTGCCTCTTTTTGCCGTGATATAGTCCAGATACTCTGAAAGATCCTCAGCTCCCGTGTGGCTTCCGTTATTGCAGCCAAGCGCCATGCAAAAGACAGCCGGTGCTCCCTTTTGACCTGCAAACTCATCTGCAAAATGCACGGCCCTCATCACATCAGCCTCAGAATACACCATTTTTCCTTCCGGAATAAAGTAGAAATCATACAGCTTTTGAGGCGCCCTTTTCAGCTTTACGACAATAAGCTTAGCCTGTGGTGCCACACCTGCAAAAATCATCCTGCGGTCTGTCATTGCCACATATCACGCTCGCCACAAACGTACCATGCCCATCCTCATCGCCCGGTATGCTCTCATATGGATTTTCCGATAAAATAGCAGCATTTATCTCATCCTCAGAATAAACCGTATCCGTATTCTGATCCCACAGCACTGCAATCTTCGTCTTACCCTCAGGTGTCATAAAAGCCTCCTGCGCATAATTCACACCTGTGTCAATAACCACCACATACACACCATTTCCGTATAGTCCCGGAACAAACTCCCTTTGAAGCCTGAACACACCGCTCTTTACAAGTCCCTGCGTGGATAAAGGAACAAGACACTTTGGAATAGCCGAATACGAATAAACTCCCACCAGAAGTGGTGGGAGTCTTTCGAATCCTCATATGTCCATATCTCGTAATCATCGCCCAATGTCTCTATGATATCAGGAGCTATTACCGGTGGAATGAACTCCTTTTTTGATACTATGAACTGCATATTTTACCTCATATGATATAATATTTAGATATGAGGGTCAAAAGATATTTTGACCCTCATATAATTATATTCTATAAATAAAAATATGCTACTATATTTATCAATTAATATAAACAAAGCTTCGCCCAAAATTTACTCGCGGCTTCCATGACATGTAAAATAAATCACCTGGTAATCCTGCGAAAGCACCGCAAGCAGCCTTCTGCCTCGAGCAAGCTTCTCATCATCCAGATTCACAAACGGATCGTCAAGTATGAGGAACGGATTCTCGCCCGGATACATCGCATCCACAAGCGCAAAACGCATACATATGCCTATCAGGTCCTTGTAGCCTGCCGACATTGTTCTCACATCGCGAAGCTGCCCCTGCTCCTTCATCCTTATTGAAATATTGGCATCCACCTGCCAGTCTCTGTCTGTATTTTCTGTCAGGATACCGAAGTACTTCTGGAAGCCATTGGAAATAGGCGCCATGTATCTGGCAGTAAACTGCTCCCTTGCCTTGGTCAGATAGTCTGATGTAAGCCCAAGTATCTCGTACTTATGCTTTTCCTCAGCCTGTATCTGCTTGCAGTTGCGGTACTCCTGTTCCTTTTCATCCCTCATATCAAGCTGCTCCTGCAGATCATCCATCTGTCTGCCGTACTGCACTAAAGATGCCCTGATTTCATCAAGGCTGCCCTCAACCTTTGAAATCATCTCATTGAGCTCATCAAGTGTATACGGACACTCATTTGGTGCAAGAAGCTTGTCCATATCGTTGTCATTCTCAAACTGCGCTTTCTTCTGAAGCGCACTGTCCATATTTTCCTTTGCAAAGCCGGCCTCTGCGAGCTGCTTTTTCATCAGTGAAAGTGTCTGTGTATATTCTGCAGCACTGTCATATCCATAGAAACTTAAATACTCATCAAGCGAAGCCTTTGCCTTCTCATAGTCAGCCTTTGTCTTGGCGCGCTTTCCTATCTGCTCGTTGAAACGACTGTAGTCATGAGCCTTTGTTCGAAGCTCATAAAGCTTCTCCTGATACTGTGATTCATCTGCTTCAATCGAAAAGCTGTCAAAAAACTGCGATACCTCATGCTCCATTGATGTAATGCCGCTTTGAATCTGCTCAAGCTGCTCCTTTAATTCCTGAATCGGTATCTCCTTCTGCTTTATATTTTCCTCACGCTCAGCCATAAGCCTGATGTATGCTCTCTGTTTTTTGTTGTTCAGACGGATTCCATAGACCATCATGACAACACCGCAAAGCGCCATAGCGACTCCAGCTATGCCTACAACAAGAAACATGATTTCCTTCACATTGTACTTCTCATTCAGACTGAATACCGTGGCAACAGCTGCTGCCAAAAGACCGATAACCATAAGCACAATACCTGCAGGTACAAGCTTTGTCTTCTCCGGTGTCTCCGGTTCCTCCTCATCATCTGCCATCTTTGCAAGTGAGGTCATCTGCGAGAGCTTGAGCTCCATGTGGCTGTACTCATTCTTGACGCTCTGGATGTTTGCAATCTTCTTTTGCATCTCATCAAGACCATCATCAGATGGCACACCATCCTTAAACATACCTGAAAGTGTATCTAAATACTGCTCCTCCTCAGGTGTAAAGCTCAGATTATCTTCTACAGCCTTTAAACTTTCAAGCTCTCCGGCCTGCTTTGTCTTTTCCAAAAGCTCTGCCTCATCCGGTGCTTTTTCTCCAAAGACTGCCAATGCAGCATTGTAAATACTCTCTTTCTCCTTTGCAACAGCACAAAGCTGCTCGTAGTTTTCACGAAGTGCCTGCTTTCTGCTGTCCTCAGATGCCACCTGAAGCGCCCTGCCGTACTCGGCTCTGATACCGGTAAGCTCCTTCTTCTGGGCAGTTTTCTCATCTATTTTCTGTGAAAGCTGTGCTGCCGCCTCATCCGCGGCCTGATACTTCTTAAGCTCCTGTTCCAAGGCTGTGAGTGTATTTACACGCTTTTTGATAGAGCCTGTGATACGGTTTGGGGACATCTTGTTCATCATGTCCTTAATGTCCGCTGTCGCCGACTCGAAGTTGTTGATGTCATTTGTATTTTCCGCCATATTGCCAAGCTTTGCGCTGATGCTGTCTGAAGACGAAAACATGCAGTCTGCCTGTGCTATGTATATCGTTCTCTTGAACGAGTTGCGGTCGAGGTCAAAAAGCTCCTCTCCAAGCAGTGGTGAAAAATCATCACACTCAACCATGGTTGCAAGCCTGTACAAGTGAAAATCATCCTGCTTTTCTGTGAGGCCAAAGGTCCTTACAAGTCTATACTCCACTCCATCGGCCTCAAAATCAAGCTCTCCACCATAAGTGCCGCCCTGCCATGGCTTATAGAGCTTTCTTTCCCTCTCAAAGGCGCCCGGCTCCTTTTTCGTATCAAAGCCGTACAGCATAGCCTTCAAAAAAGCCGCAAGTGTACTCTTTCCCCAGCCGTTTGGCTGGTTTATGACATTGACTCCATCATTGAAATTGATATTAAGATCGGACAGCTTTCCGAAGTTGTTTATGTGACAAGCTATTAATTTCAATTTCTAAATCTCCTCCCCGCTAAGCGCCGATATACCACACCTGATGACCTCAGACTTCTGCTCCTCAGTCATATCTGAGCCAAGCACCATCCGTATGAACTCACCCTTAAGTGATGCATCCTTTTCGTATTCACTGTAATTGATGAGAAGCCTTGTCTCATCATACACCTTTTCATAGTAGAAATATTCCTCGAACATATCCTTGAGGAAGTCTGTGTTTATCTCACAATCCACGTCCACCTCACCTACAAGCACGAACTTTACCATGCTTCTCGATGAATATTCACTGTCCGAAATGGCCTTTTCCATCTTCACAGCCACATCCTGTGTGGTCATGGCTCCTGTCACATCCACATACAGCGTGTAGAGGCTCCTGTACGCAAACGGTACAAAGCTAAAGCCTGCCGTGAGCTTCTCATCATCTATATCAAGCACCACAAAGCCCTTTTGTCCACACTCATCAAAGCCTCTTCCCTCTAAGCAGCCGCTGTAGCAGTACATGCCACGGTTGTCAAGCTGTCCGCTCTGATACTCATGCACATGACCGAGCGCGAGATAATCAATGCCCTTATTCTTAAGGTCGCCTGTGGAAATCTCATCACCGAGCTGTCCGTGGAGAGTGACCACGTTGTAATTGTCATTGTCGAGCACAAGAGAATTGTACATGGCAGCTTGGTTAGACTTGTCTATCTCAAGACCTGTTATTGTGATATTTCCATAGCTGTATGAGGTCCACTGATTAGAAAAAAGCTTAAGGTTGTCAGGGATTTCATCGAGCTTCGATATGAAATTGTCCGAGTCGTGATTACCCTTAAGATAATAGAAATCAATATCCGGATTTGACGTAATCGAATCCTTTACCAGATTTCTGGCAGTCGCTGACACATTTCTCGTGTCAAATAAATCGCCTGCTATGATAATCGCCTTTACATCGTTATTTTTGGCGTACTCTATCATCCTTGAATATGTACGCAGTATTTCCATTTTTCTCTCTTTTGCCTGCTCCTTTGACAGATTCGAGGTCATCTTCGAATCCAGATGCAGGTCTGCACAGTGGATAATTTTCATTTTTCCAATTCCTCTTGATATATGAACGTTTATAAATCATTGCAGACTACACATAGATTCATTACGCATAGCCTGGTTGCATCATTTACAGCCAATTCACAATTTCATAATCATTTAACAATTAAACGTGCTGACTGTCTGCAAGCTCAGGTGTACCTCTCATCTGAATGAGCGGGCCGCCCTTCTTCTCCACATAGTCCTTAGTGATTGTAACCGTGCCGATATTGTCATCCTTTGGTATCTCATACATGATATCGAGCATGAAATCCTCTATAATCGCACGAAGAGCTCTGGCTCCGACCTTCTTCTCCTTTGCCATCTTGGCGATGGCATAGAGTGCATCATCGTCGAACTCAAGCCTTACCTCATCCATCTCAAGGAGCTTCTGATACTGCTTGATAATGGCATTCTTTGGCTCCTTCAATATCTTTACAAGCATATCCTCGGTGAGAGCCTCAAGTGAGAACATGATAGGAAGTCGTCCGATAAACTCAGGAATCATTCCGAATTTGCGGATATCATCAACAGTTGCCTGCATGAGCAGGTTCTCATCCCCATCATACTTGTCCTTTAAATCAGCCTTGAAGCCTATAGAAGCCTCCTTGTTCAGGCGCTCCTTTATGATATCCTCAAGTCCCGGGAAAGCGCCTCCGCAGATAAAGAGAATATTTCTCGTGTCAACTGTGGTCATCGGAACCATGGCATTCTTGCTGCTGGCACCAACCGGCACCTCAACCTCTGAGCCCTCTAAAAGCTTAAGCATACCCTGCTGCACTGACTCTCCGCTCACATCACGCTGGTTGGCATTTCTCTTCTTTGCAAGCTTGTCTATCTCATCTATAAAAATGATACCGTGCTCAGCTCTCTCCACGTCATTATCTGCAGCCGCAAGAAGCTTACTTACCACACTTTCGATATCGTCACCGATATATCCGGCCTCAGTAAGTGATGTGGCATCTGTTATGGCAAGTGGCACATCTAAAAGCTTTGCAAGAGTCTTTACGAGATATGTCTTTCCTGAACCTGTAGGTCCGATCATGAGCATATTTGATTTCTCAATCTCCACACCATCATATTTATTTGAAGCCTGCTTTGCAGTGTTATTCTCTTCCTGCGCCTTATGCTTATTGTCAGCCATGACACGCTTGTAGTGGTTATATACTGCAACCGACATGACCTTCTTTGCATGCTCCTGACCTACCACATAGTCATCAAGACTCGCCTTGATCCTATGCGGTGCAGGAATTGAGTGAATGTCAAGAATCGGCTCGACCTTTTTCTCTTCCTTTGGTTTTTTCTTCTTAAGCTTCTGGCTGTTTGGTATGCCTCCTGTCAGATCTGACAAATTTATCATGCTTATATTAGGCATATTGCCAAAATCCATATTGCTTATATTTCCCAGATTTCCGAGGTTGCCAAAATTACCGTTGCTCATGGAGTCAAAGGTCTTTTGCATACAATCGTTGCAGATGCACAGGTTCGGCTGGATATGTATCATCTTGCCTGCCACGCTCTCCGGTCTGCGGCAGATGTAGCAGACATCCTCGTAGTCGTTTGCCTTGTTATCGTTTGTATTATCTATGTTATTTGTAGTTTCTTCATTATTATCCTGAATATTGTCAGGTACTTCCTTGAAATCATCATTATTCATAGGTAAATTACCGCCTTTGTATCATTTGGCTGCTTTATCAGCCATTTAACTATTATACACTACTGAATAAATGCGTGCAAGCAAGCTGAGGCGCTTTTGAAAAAAAGAACCGACAGATCAAAAGACCTGCCGGATCCATTTTCTTAATATCTATCCAATTATAACAGCTCCATAAGAAGCTTATTGACAACAGCAGGATTTGCCTTGCCCTTTGTGGCCTTCATAGTCTGACCTACAAGTGCTCCGATAGCTTTCTTCTTGCCATTGTGATAATCCTCCACTGCCTGTGGATTTGCATCGATGACAGCCTGGATTGTGGCTTTAAGCTCCCCCTCATCATTCATGCTCTTAAGACCGTTCTCCTCGACATACTGCTCAGGATCGATATCATCCGAAAATATTTTCTCAAATACTTCCTTGGCAACAGATGAGTTGATCGTGCCTGCATCTACCAGATCTACAAGCTTTGCAAGGTTTACAGGTGAGAAGTTTATCTCATCTGCATCCATATCGTTATCCTTTAACAGTCGCATTGTCTCAACCATCAGCCAGTTTGAAACCTTCTTCGGCTTGCCGCAGAGCTTTGTGGTAGCCTCAAATATGTCTGCCATATGCTTTGACTCTGTGAGAATCTTTGCATCATACTCAGGGATGTCATATTCCTTCTTGTAGCGTGCAAGCTTCTGTGGACGAAGCTCAGGCTGCTTTGCCTTTATCTGTGCGATCCATTCATCGGATACGACGATTGGCACAAGGTCAGGCTCAGGGAAATATCTGTAGTCCTGCGCATCCTCTTTTGAACGCATGGCATGTGATGATTCCTTGTTGTCATCCCATCTACGGGTCTCCTGTACTACCTTTCTGCCCATCTCAAGAAGCTCTATCTGACGCTCACGCTCGCCCTCGATGGCATGTGCAATAGCCTTGAAGGAGTTAAGGTTTTTCATCTCAGTACGTGTACCAAACTTCTTTGCGCCCACCTCTCTGACTGAGATATTGACATCGGCACGCATTGAGCCCTCATTCAATTTACAGTCAGATGCTCCGAGATACTGGATGGTCTGACGCAGAGTCTCAAGGTATGCTATAACCTCCTCCGCGGAGCGCATATCAGGCTCTGATACTATCTCTATAAGAGGTACTCCGGAACGGTTGTAATCTACGATAGATACGTCCTCCCACTCGTCATGTACGAGCTTTCCGGCATCCTCCTCCATGTGGATTTCATGGATTCTGACGTTTTTCTTTCCGTTTGCTGTCTCAATCTCCACTGAACCATTGCGGCAGATTGGCAGATAAAGCTGTGATATCTGATAGTTCTGTGGGTTATCCGGATAAAAATAGTTCTTTCTGTCAAATTTGCTGTACTGTGTGATAGTACAGTTGGTGGCAAGTCCTACTGCCACTGCGTACTCTACAACCTGCTTGTTTAAAACCGGAAGTGAGCCTGGCTGTCCTGTGCAGACAGGACATGTATGTGTATTTGGTGCGCCTCCGAAAGCTGTGGAGCAGGCGCAAAAGATCTTTGTTTTTGTAGCTAACTCTACATGGACCTCAAGTCCGATGACTGTCTCATAGTTTTTCATATCCTTTTTGCCTCCTTCCTACTGTGCACCGGCAGATTTATTGGTGTCTGCTGCATTTTTGTTACTGTATTCCTCCGCAATAGCGCTGCGCTTAAGCTCTCTTGTTTTTTCAAAGCTGTAGGCTGCACGGATGATATTCTTCTCCTTAAAGCAGTCTCCGATGAGCTGTAATCCGATTGGAAGTCCGTTTTTGTCCATGCCACACGGAAGCGATATTCCCGGAAGACCTGCAAGGTTTACAGATATGGTGTAGATATCACCGAGGTACATCTGGATTGGATCACTTAAGCTCTCTCCAAGCTTTGGAGCTGTGGTTGGTGCTGCCGGTCCGAGTATCACATCATATTTGGCAAAGGCATCATCAAAGGCTTTTTTGATAAGTGCTTTTACCCTTAATGCCTTTAAGTAATATGCATCATAATATCCTGATGAAAGCACGAAGGAGCCGAGCATGATTCTTCTCTTTACCTCAGGTCCAAAGCCCTCAGAACGCGATTTCTTGTACATGTTGTGAAGGTCTGTGTACTCCTTTGTACGGTATCCGTATTTGACACCGTCGAATCTAGGCAAGGTTTGAGCTCGCCTCTGCGCAGGCGATTACATAGTATGCAGGAATGGCATACTCTACAAGTCCGAGGTCAAATTCCTCCACAACAGCACCTTTTTCTTTAATTCATCTGCCGCTGCAAGGATTGCCGATTTCACCTCCGGGTCAAGTCCATCTCCGAGATAATCCTTTGGAATACCAATCTTCATACCCTTTACGTCATCGACAAGCGCCTCTGTAAACTTCAAATCGTCTCTGTTTACTGATGTCGAATCCTTCGTATCGTATGAAGCGATTGCCTCAAGTATAGTAGCACAGTCTGTGACATCCTTTGCGATAGGTCCAATCTGGTCAAGCGATGAGCCATAGGCAATGAGTCCATATCGTGAAACTGTGCCGTAGGTTGGCTTGATTCCTGTCACACCACAGAAGGAGCTTGGCTGTCTGATCGATCCGCCTGTATCTGAACCGAGTGCAAACGGTACCTCCTCTGCTGCAACTGCTGCACAGCTTCCGCCTGATGAACCGCCCGGTACGTGCTCTGTATTCCATGGGTTTTTGGTTGCTCCAAATGCAGATGTCTCTGTGGTGCTTCCCATGGCAAACTCATCCATGTTGGTTTTTCCAACGATGACACAGCCTGCATCCTCAAGGCGCTTAACAGCCTCCGCTGTGTAGGTCGGGATGAAATTGTAGAGTATCTTTGATGAACATGTGGTGAGAAGCCCTTCTGTACACATATTATCCTTTATGGCTACAGGCACACCCGCAAGCGCTCCTTTTAGCTCTCCTGCATCAATTTTTGCCTGAACCTCTGCTGCTTTTTTAAGTGCACCCTCTTCGTCTATTGTGACAAAGCTGTTTATCTTTTCTTCTTTTGCTTTTATAGAAGCAATGGCAGCCTTTACAGCCTCTTCCACTGTAACTTCCTTTGCCTGTATTTTCTTGCCGAGTTCCACGGCAGTTAAAGACATTAAATCCATTTTTCTCCTCCTTGCCGTTATTCGCCGATTGTCTTTGGTACCTTGAATCCGCCGTCCTTCTTGACCGGTGCGTTGGCAAGTGTTGCTTCACTTCCGTCACCGTTTGTGACAACATCATCTCTGAATACATTGTTTACAGGGAATACGTGGCTCATAGGCTCAATTCCCGAAGTATCAAGCTCCTCAAGCTTGTCAATATAATCAAGCATATCTGCCATATCCTTCTTGGCAGCCTCTGCCGCCTCCGGTGAAAGCTCAAGCTTTGCAAGGATTCCGACATACTCCATAGTCTCATCAGAGATTACGTTTCTCATGACTCCGTCCTCGCCCATCACCTTTGTGGTAACAGCCTGCTGCTCAGGAGTCTCATCCTCAGGCTCCTCGTCAAGTGCTGCACTTCTGACCTTTGCATATACCGCTTCATCGCATATACCCTGATTGTTGAAGCCTGCATGGCGTAAAGTACCCTCATAATCCATGCCTGCCGCAGCCATCACCTTGCCTGAATTTGGATTTTCAGTATCATGTCTGGCCCATACACGTCCGGCACCAACCTCATTAATGAAAAATCTGATGATAGCAGTGAGTGCCTCTGTCATATATCCTTTATTAAAAAACTGACTTCCTAAGCAATATCCAAGCTCAATGCTCTCCGTCTTTTCATCAATGCTCACAACCGAAATATTGCCGATAGGCTGCTCAAGGTCATTAAGCTCAATAGCCCAATTGTAATACTCTGTATTGTCGTACTGAGCAATCCAGCTCTTTATCATATCCTCTGCCTCATCAACACTCTTGTAAACAGGCCATGTAAGATACTTAACTGTCTGCTCATCAGAAAACCAGTTGTAAAAAACATTTTCCGCATCTTCTATTTCAAATCTTCGAAGAGTAAGCCGCTCTGTGGCGATTTCTCTTGTTCCTATATGATTCATACGATATCCTTTCTCTCTTTCCTGATATTTAAATTTATTCTTAGAACGTACCAATATCTGCCCTGGGGTGCGCTAAACACCCTGCAAAGCATGGGTGTTTATATATTGCGAAGACAAATTTTTTAACAGTTCCGACGCTCACAGCCTGTAATACCTCTCAACATACATCCTGACAATAACCTATCCGCAGGAAATGTCGGAACAAGCTTAAAAATTTTCTGAACAAAATATATACACACATGCAACCTCAAAGCCTTACAGCGCACCCACCACACCCCTAGAAGCTAAATTCTATGGCTCCAATCTGCTGAGATCACGCGGAAACAGTGTTGCCTCACGCACATTATCCTCTCCGATAAGCTGCATTGTAAGTCTCTCAAGTCCTATTCCAAGACCTCCATGTGGCGGCATGCCGTGCTTAAAGGCTGAAAGATAGCTCTCCATACCCTCTGTCTCCATGCCACGCTTTGCGATTTTTTCCATAAGCTTGTTGTAGTCGTGGATTCGCTGGCCGCCTGTTGTGATTTCAAGACCTCTGAAAAGCAGGTCAAAGCTTAAAGTGTATGTCTCGTCTGCCGGATCATCCATGGCATAAAACGGTCTCTTCTTTGAAGGATAATGTGTGACAAATACAAAATCACTGCCATACTCTTCCTTGAAGTACTGTCCGATAAGTACCTCCTCCTCCGGCTCTAAGTCGAATGGGTTTCTGAACTGTCTGTTATATTTTTCTGCGACACGCTGCTTTGCCTCGTCAAATCTGACTCTTGGTATGCTTGTCACGTCAGGCAGCTTAATCTTTAAAAGCTCAAGCTCCTTGGCGTATGAGGTCTTTAAAAGCTCCATGGTGTACTGCAAAAAGCCGGTCTCCATCTCCATGATATCCTCGAAGCCGTCAATGTAGCCCATCTCAAAATCGAGTGATGTATACTCATTCAGATGTCTCTTTGTATTGTGCTTTTCTGCTCTGAAAACAGGTGCAGTCTCAAAGACCCTGTCAAAGACACCTACCATCATCTGCTTGTAAAACTGCGGGCTCTGCTGTAATATAGCCGGTCTGTGGAAATATTCAAGCTTAAAGAGGTTGGCGCCTCCCTCGGCTGACTTTGCACCAAGCTTTGGCGTATGAATCTCTGTAAATCCATTATTATAAAGGAAATCCCTAAAGCCCCTTGTGATACCCTCCTGTATACGGAACGTAGCACGCTCTCTTGGATTTCTGAGTGCCACTGCCCTGTTATTGAGCTTTGCCTCAAGCGAAGTATTCAGTTTCCATTTGTTGATCTGAAGCGGCATAGGCTCCGCCGGCTCAGATAAAATTGTGATAGTGTCAAGACGAAGCTCGAAGCCGTTTGGAGAACGGTCATCACTCTTGTATGTGCCGCATACCTCCACGGTATCTGCTTCCTTTAGATCATCAACGCTAAACTGGGATTTGCCCGGCTCGTATACACACTGTATGAGTCCGTCCCTGCGTCTTAAGACGATGAATGCAACCTCACCCATATCTCTTATGGTGTGAATCGCACCCTTTACTTTGATGTTTTTGCCCTCGTAGTCGCCTGCAAGAATTTCTGCGATACCGAGGTCTTCCTTTTGAACTGCTCCTGTTAAGAATTCCATATTTTTGTGCTCCTTTTCATAGCTTTTCGTAAAGCTAATTTATTGTAAGCGGGACGGAATATAAATTTATGTAGTATTGTATATAGCCCACGAATTGCTATGTGCCTCTGTCGAAACTGGGCTATATACGCCAAAAAGCCCCGGAGCATATCAAATTAATGAAATGCTCCGGGGCGAAAATTCTAAAAATATTCCGCGGTACCACCCGCTTTGAGAAAAAGGACTGTACCTGTTTCTCCACTCTTATCCGTAACGTGGATGAATCGTATCTGCCTACTTTTGATATATAAAAAGCTTAATTCACATACGATAAACCTATCTATGCAATAAACCATATCAATCGTTCAACAGATCTGCTCCGGTAGTGTTCCTGCAATCAGCTCTTCCAAACAGCGCTCTCAGTCGGTGACGCTGTATTCCTGTCGGTGTCTGGTGATCCAAGTCTCCTTCAACGCATTTATTGTTTTTTGTTGTTTAACGTTATAACACAATAAACTTATTATTTCAACCCATCATAGTCAAAACTTAAGAAAATAAAGTATAGGAATATATTATAGTTTTTCTTAATTGTGGTTATAACAGAGCCTTCTTTTGCAACAATTATTAAATAAATTTAGGCTATTCCCTATTGCCTTTATTGAATTCGTATTGTAGAGTATATCTGGTATATGAATTAATAATAATAAGGCAGGTAACACTTATGAAAAAACTATTATTTTTTGATATAGACGGCACTCTCGTTGATTTCGGCAAGAGCACCATGAGCCCATCAACCGCTGATGCTCTAATAAACGCAAAAACAAAACGGTCACATGATTTTTCTTTGCACAGGACGTAGTTACAATCAGATTTATCCATCATTAAAAGCCTTTGATTTTGACGGCGTGGTGGCTGCTGCCGGCGGCTATGTCACTGGTGGGTGATAAGGTAATTGCACATC